>ERZ724505.1132-NODE-1132-length-15094-cov-5.338121_pt1 | contig 15094 bp, 12 predicted proteins | sample MGYA00376038_ERZ724505 | MGnify/ENA primary metagenome ERZ724505 (study PRJEB28724, sample SAMN07190884) | wastewater metagenome | isolation source: effluent of sewage treatment plant in Hong Hong | place: Hong Kong | collected 2016-03-17 ... | reverse complement strand
TGTCTCCGTCGTGACTATTGCTGAAAAATAGTTATTTTTATCTGTTCTGGCACGCTTGGCGGCAAGCACCCGTACCAGCCCTTCACTTTGCCTGAAACCGTCGCAATGTGCAATTGTTCAACAATTGATCATGACATTCTGACTTACTGCCACGCCGGGCGCAGCACAACCGCATTCGCATCGACACACATGGCAGCCGTATTCCGCGCCACGCTTTCGGGTTTCGGTTGCCGCCAATTGCTGCCAGAATTAGGTTTGGGCGCCATATGGTGCGACTGAAGCCGCGGCGCCATCATTCGACAGATAAGACTCTCGGGAATTCTTCATGCATCTACTGGCGCACCGTGGCTACCATGCCGTCCATCCGGAAAACACGTTGCAGGCATTCTATGCCGCACAGGGCTCCGGCTTTGAAGGAATTGAAACCGATGTGCGGATTTCCGCCGACAATCAGCTGATTCTCCGTCACGATCGCATCGCGCCGAATGGCGTGCCGGTTTCTGCGCTCAGCCGCGCCGAACTGGAAGCCCTGCTGGAGCATTCGGTGCCAACGCTGGAAGAGGCGCTGGAAGCGTTTCCGGATATGTTGTGGAATATCGAAATCAAGGTGATTGCCGCGTTGCCGCAAAGCATGAACGTGATCAAGCACTTCCAGCATCAGCGCCGCATAATGGTTACTTCTTTCCGCCACGATATCGCTATCGAATGCTCGAAACACCTCGAAGTCGACTGTGGGCTGCTGGTCGCCAATCGCCCGGTGGCATTGAGCAATCTGATTCATGGTGCCTTGCCGGAAAACCGCCTGCGCACGATCGTCTGGGACTTCGAAATCATCGACCCGACCCAGCTGCAACTGGCGAACTCGGTCGGCTTCCGCAATTTCGTCTACGGCATGCACACCCAGTTTGAACACGACGCCTGCTACGATTTCGGCGTGCACGGCATGATCACAGATCACCCGCAGATGGTCGGCCTGGATATGGATGCCGCCAGCAGCCTGACCCGGCATTGAATTCCCTTTCCTTCCTTCATGTCGCCGTCGCTGTCCGGTGACTTGCACTCAGGCGTATCCGTCCAATGTCCTTGTTTGCCCAACGCATGGCCGCTATCGAGCCATTCCACGTCATGTCACTGCTGGCGGAAGCCAGAGCCATGGAGGCCAGGGGGCTGGATGTGATCCACATGGAAATCGGCGAGCCGGATTTCGCCACACCGGAGCCCATCGTTGCCGCAGGCATCAAGGCACTGCAGCGCGGTGACACCCGCTACAGCACCACCAAAGGGCTGCCGCAACTGCGTGAAGCGATTGCCGCGCACTACGCGCGGCGCTACGGCGTCCAGCTGCCGGCGGAACGCATCGTGCTCACTCCGGGGGCCTCAGGTGCACTGCTGCTCGCGCTGGGCGTACTGCTCAACCGCGACGACGAAGTGCTGCTGGCAGACCCAAGCTACCCCTGCAATCGCCACTTCGTCAGCATGTTCGAGGGGATTCCGCGCGCCATCCCGGTTGGCCCGGAACAACAGTTCCAACCCGACGCCACACAGGTCGAACAATTCTGGTCGCCGCGTACCAGTGCGCTGATGCTCGCCAGCCCGGCCAACCCGACCGGAACAACAATTGGCCCGGACCGGCTGCGGTCCCTGGCCGGCGTAGTGACAAACCGCGGCGGTGCATTACTGGTAGACGAGATATATCAGGGGCTGGTCTACAACGGCCAGGACCACACGGCACTGGAAGTTGCCGCAGACAGCTTCGTCATCAACAGTTTCAGCAAATATTTCCAGATGACCGGCTGGCGCCTGGGCTGGCTGATCGCTCCGGAATCGCATATCGAACAGGTGGAAAAACTGGCGATGAACGTATTCCTCGCGGCACCGACGCCGGCGCAGCACGCAGCGCTGGCGGCGTTCGAGCCCGCAACGCTGGAGATTCTCGAAGCACGCCGGCAGGAAATGCAACGGCGGCGCGATTTCCTGCTGCCGACGCTACGGCAGATCGGCCTGCAGGTGCCGGCCGAACCGGATGGTGCGTTCTATATCTACGCCGACTGCAGTGCCGTGTGTGCCGACAGCCGGGAATTCGCCCGCAACCTGCTACTGCAGGCGCATGTCGCCGTCACGCCGGGGCTGGATTTTGGCAGCAATCAGCCACAGCGCTATATTCGCATCGCCTATACCGCCGATCTGCAACGCCTGCAGCAGGCCGTCGAGCGCATCCGTACCTTTATTGCCTCGTACTGCTGAACGCGGGCAAATATCGCTGCCAGCCATACCGGGCGGGGCATGGGAAAGCTCCTGTGCGCCGCGCAGGTTATTGAATATTCACTCTATAGTGGTTAGACTTCCGCGGTTATAGTGTCACGACAACGCCATGGCCGTAATCCAGCGCAGTTGATGACAAGCAAATGCAAACCGTAATAGAAACAGAAAGCCCGTTGCATGTTTGATTTCAAAGGCCTGATAAACGCGCTGCTGCGCCGCCCTGCCGACGAAGGGGTGAACGACTTGAAATCGGCCACCATCTGGGTTCAGGAATTGCCTGAAGGTGACGTACATCAGGCCCAGGCGGAAATCATAAAGACCGTTGCCGCACTGAATGCCAACCAGAAAATCCAGACCAGAGAGCGGATTCGCACCATTCTCTACCTGGATGACAAGGCGCAGCGCCTGCAGGAAACGCTGTGCCGCAATTATCTGCACGACAGCGCCTTCGGCCGCCACTACCTGCCGACCATCCTGTCGTTCTGGAGCGAAATGGCCAGCGCTTACAAAACCTGCCTGCGCCACTACGCGCAAAAGCCGGTGCGCGGCGTTGCCGACGAATTACCCAAGGTGACTGCGCGCGGCATTCACTATTATGCGATGCTGGCGAAATGGAGCCATATTCGATATCTGCCAGTCGATAGCCGGGTCTGGCGCAATCTACACCGCTTTTACCTGTTTGCCGAAACCGAAGGCTTCGCCGACACGCAAATCAAGCTGTATTCCAATTCCAGCCGGCAAACCACCTGTGCCCAGCAATATCTGCACCCACTGATGCTGCAACTGGCAGCACCGGAATCGTTGCTGGTACAGCAGATCGATCTGGTCGATCACTGGCTCGACCAGTGGTCGGACCTGCTGGTGGTTGAACGCCAGATTCGCCCTCACCGACAGCTGTTTGCTGCCAACCTGGATGAGCCGAAGCCGGGCAAAAAACTGCGCCGCAACATGATCGACGCCAAATATCGCTACTGGAGCACCGACGCACTGATCGAGCGTATCGAACAGGCAATGGAACAGGTACGGGATGGTGCAGTTCCAGCAAAACTGGGGCTGGGTGAAGAGTTCCGCGCACAATCCGGCCTCGATCTGCTGGAAACGATCGCCAACCGCTGGTCGCGTGAAGGAGCGAGCATTACGCGCAAACATGAGCGTACCAGCAGGCAAAAGACCGTGCACGTGATCCAGGGGCTACCGGCAATCGTCGACAAGCTCGCACACCCGGAAAAACTGCGCAGCCGGCGCAGGAAAATCACCAGTGGCTCTGGCAATACCGGTTTCGAAATCATCGGACCAACCGTACCGGCCTCCCCAGACACATCGCCGGAGCTGTTCGAGGCGAATGCGCTGGAATGGCATATCGAAAATGAAAGCCAGTACGGCATCGGCGCCAAATTCTTTTCCGATATCAACCTCAAGCTCAGCATCGGTGAACTGGTCGGGCTGCGGCTGGAAGACCAGACACGCTTTGTGATCGGCATTGTGCGCCGTATCCAGAAAAATCTCGATGGACAGGTATATGTCGGTGTCGAAACCATCAACCAGACACCGATTCTGGTCCAGTTGCGTGAGGCCGGCACGGACACCGATGCGTTCGACGCAATCTATCTCCCCGAAGCCGACAATGGAGTGATTCCGCGCTGTGTGCTGATTCCGCCAGAGCGGTTCCAGAGCGAACAGGATTTGCGTCTGGAAGCCCAGGGAAAATCCTTTACCATTCGCCTGAAAAACGTCCTCGAAACGAACGAAGATTACACCCGGGCCAAATTTGGCGTACTTGCCAAACATAACTGAGCCCTGTCCCACCAGACAATACCTTGTAGCAAGAACGGCAAAGGCCACCAAGCGGTGGCCTTTGTTCTGCGGAAAATCCGATCAGTTACCGAGCATTGCTTTCTTCAGGTCATCCTGAACCGGCTTCTTGCCCAACCAGATCTTCAGCATGGCCGGAGCGATATCCGGGCCGGCAATGGTGTCCTTGGTCTGGCCATTGATAGTGATTTTCATGCCACCGTCAACACCGAAATCCAGTGCAATACGATCATTCTCGCGGGTTTCCTTGACTGCCTTGAAAACGCTGTCGAGATGGGCAATCTTCGGCTTCAACGCCTCCATTTCCGGGCCGGTAGCATTGTTGGCAATACCATCGTGGAAAGCATCCAGCATCTTGTCGGCATCCACATCACGCTTCATCACCAGCATCACACGGCGCGGCTGCTTGGCAGAGATGATCGAGTCGGCACTACCAGCCTTTGCCGGTACATACAGACCAGCAACGTACACTTTGGCCAAGCCAAACTTGCTGCGTACACCAGCACCGTTCAACACCAGATCAGCGCCGCCAACATTTACCTTGTCATCGAGCTTCACGCCGCTTACTTCCAGCGCCATGGCACTGGCGCTCATGGCCAACATGGCTGCAGTCGCGATCAGTTTTTTCATTTCAGGAAAATCTCCGTCTTAGACATTTATAAAACCGAGAGCCCGTTTTAACCGTTACTCCGATTAAAACGGGCTCGATTAGAGCAATGATTCTATCCAATAACTATGGCATTTGCATAGTTATTTTTTGATCAGCGGGCACTGGCTCTGCGCCAAGGGGCGGAAAATATTGTCTCCCTTGATCACGCGCTTGATCTTGAGCAAATCCCATTGTGCTTCGCCACGCGACTCACCGGGTTTTTTCACCTCGACCAGATACATGTCGTGCACCATGCGTCCGTCTTCGCGCACCACACCATCCTTGGCAAAAAAGTCGTTAACCCGGGTCGCCTTCATTTTCGCCATGACTTCATCCGGGTTATCGCCGCCGGCGGCCTGGACAGCGCGTAAATAATGCGTCACCGCCGAATATACTCCTGCCTGCGAAGAAGTCGGCATTTTCTTGAACTGGGCAAAAAAGCGTTTCGACCATTCGCGGCTTTCCGCATCGCGATCCCAGTAAAAACCGGTAGTGAATTTCATGCCCTGAGCCATATCCAGCCCCAGCGCCTTGATGTCCGAATCGAATACCACCAAGCCAACCGGCTCCTGGGTTTCCGAGAACAGGCCAAATTCACGCGCCTGCTTTACCGCATTGACGAAATCGCCACCGGCCTGGGCAAATAAGATCGCATTCGCCCCCTGCTCCTGCGCCTTCATCAGATAAGGTGTGAAATCGGTTGACGAAGCCGGCACCTTGATCGGCGGGAAGAAAATCTTGCCGCCTTTCTTGCGCACCATATCGGCAGCGATAAAGATGTCCTTGGAAAACGCCTTGTCGGTCTTGTCACCGTAATCGGTAACCATGATGGTGTAAGTCTTGATGCCATCGGCCATCAGTTCCCGCAACGTACCATGGGAAATCGCATACGAATCGTAAACCCAGTCCAGGGTATATCTGGTGCAATCCTCGTTGGTCAGTGCCGATGTCGCTGCGCCAGTCTTGATTGCAATGCGTTTCTGTTCGGCGGCATATTTCGCAACGGCAGTGGCGACCTGCGAGTTCATCAACTCCACCACCATGTCCACCTTGGTTCGATCCTTTTCGAACCAGCGCTTGGCAATTGCCAGGCCAGTATCGACATCGTTCTTGTGATCATCGGCAATCACTTCGACACGTTTGTTCAGTACTTTTCCGCCAAAATCCTTTACCGCCATCTGCGCAGCCAGCACTGCACCCTTGCCGCCAACGTCGGCATAGACGCCCGACATATCGGTCAAGACGCCGATCTTGACCACATCGTCCGAAACCCCTGCAGCCTGAACCAAAGACGGCATTGCCATTGCAACCAAAGTGGCAAGAAGTTTGACGGAATTATTGTTCATCTGTAGTCCCTCATACGAGTGATTGCCCGGACCGGGTATTTTAGCTTGCTCTTATATTAGCAGCACAGATATCAAGAAGCCAAATTGGCAAATCTGTTTTTAATTATCGAAAAAAAGGGAAGACGTAAGTCTTCCCTTCTTTATACAACATGCCGCTGCGATTACAGCGCCTGAATGATGCCTGCGGCACCCATACCAGTACCGATACACATGGTAACCATACCGTATTTGCCGGCCATGCCCTTGCGGCGCATGCCGTGCAGCAACGTTGCGGTACGGATCGCACCGGTTGCGCCCAGCGGGTGGCCCAGAGCGATCGCGCCGCCCAGCGGATTGATCACGTTGGTGTCGAGCTCCAGATCGCCAATGACAGCCAGCGCCTGCGCAGCAAACGCCTCGTTCAGCTCCATCCAGGCAATATCGCTCTTCGACAGGCCTGCGATCTTCAGTGCAGCCGGGATTGCCTCTTTCGGACCGATACCCATGATTGCCGGCGGAACGCCTTTGACAGCGAAGGAAATGAACTTGCCCAACGGAGTCAGGTTGAACTGTTTCAGGATTTTTTCCGAAACCAGAATCACTGCACCGGCACCATCGGACATCTGCGAGCTATTACCCGCAGTTACGCTGCCCTTGGCATCGAATACGGTCTTCAGCTTGGCCAGACCTTCCAGAGTCGTGTCCGGACGCGGACCTTCGTCATTGGTCAGGGTTTTCTTGACGTATTCGACTTCGCCAGTAGCCAGGTTCGGAATGCGGTAGGTCACGTCCAGCGGCGTGATTTCATCCTTGAATTCGCCTGCAGCGATGGCTGCAGCAGCGCGACGGTGCGATTCAACGGCAAACGCATCCTGATCGGCACGCGACACGTTCCACTGCTGCGCAACTTTCTCTGCAGTCAGACCCATGCCGTAGGCGATGGCAATGTTTTCGTCCTTGGCGAACACTTCCGGGTTCAGGGAAACCTTGTTACCCATCATCGGCACCATCGACATCGATTCTGCACCGGCAGCGATGACAACATCGGCTTCACCGGTACGGATACGGTCAGCAGCCATCTGTACTGCGTTGATGCCCGACGAGCAGTAACGGTTGATGGTCACGCCACCGACGGTATTCGGCAAACCGGCCAGCAATACGCCGATACGCGCCATGTTCAGGCCCTGCTCCGCTTCCGGGAAAGCACAGCCGACAACACAGTCTTCGATCAGGTTGACATCCAGCGCCGGCACCTGAGCCAGCGCACCCTTGATTACGTGAGCCAGCATGTCATCCGGACGCACGTTACGCATCATGCCGCGCGGGGCCTTACCCACCGGGGTACGGGTCGTCGCGACGATGTAAGCTTCTTGAACTTGCTTGGTCATTTAAACAATCTCCAAATTCAGTATCTGTACAACAAACCTTGGTTTAGTCCTCCGCCGCGACGGCGGAGGTTCTCACGTGCATCCGTATCAGTTGCGGAGCGGTTTGTTGTTTTGCAGCATGTAGAAGATCCGTTCTTGCGATTTCGGGTTCTTCAGCAGGCTGATAAAGGCCTTGCGTTCCAGATCCAGCAGCCACTGCTCGTCAACCATGGTACCGGCATCAACATCGCCACCGGTCATCACGTCAGCGATGGTTGCAGCGATGTGGTAGTCGTGAGCGGAAATGAAGTTGCCTTCTTTCATGTTGGTCAGCTGACCACGGATCGAAGCGGCACCAGCGCGGCCTGCAACCGGAATCGCTTTCAGCTTCAGCGGCGGACGGTAGCCGGCTTCAGCCATCGCGATAACCTGCGACTTGGCAACATGCAGCAGTTCGAATTCGTTGAATACGACCTGATCGGTCTTGCGCAGGAAGCCGATTTCCTGGCCTTCCTGAGCCGAAGTACCCACCTTGGCGGTAGCAATCGCCAGGAAGTAGTCTTTCAGCGATGCAAATACATCGCCTTTGGCTTCCTGTGCAGCACGCACCGCGAACTCTTTACAGCCGCCACCGCCCGGCAGCAGGCCAACGCCCACTTCAACCAGACCGATGTAGGTTTCCAGGTGTGCAACGATCTTGTCGCAATGCATTGCGAACTCGCAGCCACCGCCGAACACGTAATTCTTGGTTGCGGCAACGGTCGGGATGTTGCTGTAGCGCAGGCGCATCGAGGTATTCTGGAATGCCTTGACCGACTCGTCGATCACATCCCACTGGCCGGCCATGAACGACGGGCCCATAGCCATCAGGTCGGCGCCAACCGAGAACGGATCTTCAGTCTGCCAGATCACCAGGCCTTTGTAGCCGGCTTCAGCGATGTCGATTGCCTTGTTGACGGCTTCAACAACAGTCGGGCCGATCGCGTGCATTTTCGACTTGAAGGAGATGATCAGCACGCCATCGCCTTGAGTCCAGACACGTGCGCCGTCGTTTTCGTAAACGGTTTCGCCGTATACCGGTGCAGCTTCGCCGATCAGGCGGGCCGGGAACAGCTGACGCTGGTAAACCGGCAGAGTCGAACGCGGAACCATGGCGTTTTTCGCCGGGCTGAACGAACCTTCGGCGCTGTGCAGCGCATCACGCTCGAATACCCAAGCCGGCAGCGCGGCGTTGGCGATAGTCTTGCCAGCTTCGATGTCGGCCTTCACCCACTCGGCAACGGTCTTCAGACCGGCAGCCTGCCAGGTTTCGAACGGACCTTCGCTCCAGCCGAAGCCCCAGCGAATCGCCAAGTCAACGTCACGCGCGTTGTCGGCAATGTCTGCCAAGTGAACGGCGATGTAGTGGAACACGTCACAGAAGGTTGCCCACAGGAATTGAGCTTGCGGGTGGCTCGACTCACGCAGTGCTTTCAGCTTGGCAGTCACATCCTTGTTCTTGAGGATTTCCTTGACGCCATCGTCACCTTTTACGCCGGTTTCAACGTAAGTGCCGGCTTTCGGATCCAGAACCAGCTTGGTCTTGCCGTCTTTCTTGTAGATACCGGCCTTGGTTTTCTGACCCAGCGCACCGGCTTCGATCAGCTTGGTCAGCCATTCCGGCGATTTGAACAGCGGATGCCACGGGTCGTTCGGCAGGGTGTCCTGCATGGTTTTGACCACGTGCGCAAAAGTATCCAGACCCACAACGTCAGCGGTACGGAAAGTCGCCGACTTCGGACGACCCAGACGCGGGCCGGTCAGATCGTCAACCACGTCAAAGCGGATGCCGAATTTGTCTGCATTGTGGATACAGGCCAGCATCGAGAATACACCGATGCGGTTGGCAACGAAGTTAGGGGTATCTTTGGCGCGAACCACGCCTTTACCCAGCGTGGTCACCAGGAATTCTTCCAGCTGATCCAGCATTACCGCTTCGGAAGTGGCGCACGGAATGATTTCAACCAGGTGCATGTAGCGCGGCGGGTTGAAGAAGTGGATACCGCAGAAACGGCTGCGCATCGACTCCGGGCAACCTTCGGCCAGCTTGTTGATCGACAGGCCGGAAGTGTTGGTGGCGAAAATTGCGTTGGCGCCCAGGAACGGGGCAACTTTCTTGAACAGATCCAGCTTCCAGTCCATGCGTTCAGCGATCGCTTCGATGACGATATCGCATTCGCGCAGCAGTTCCAGGTTCTGATCGTAGTTGGCCGCAGTGATGAAATCGGCTTTCTCTTTGCGACCAACCGGGGACGGCTTGAGTTTTTTCAGGTTGTCGATCGCTTTGAGAACGATACCGTTCGGGTTGCCTTCTTTCGCCGGCAGGTCGAACAATACCACCTCTACATTGGCATTCGCCAGATGCGCGGCGATCTGCGCACCCATCACACCGGCGCCAAGAACGGCCACCTTGCGAACCACAAATTTCGGAGTCTGAGACATAGCTTCCTCAAGGGTGAATTAAAACAACATGAAGTCTGCGGGGTTTCACAGCTTCAGGTACCAGTGGACGTGGCCGTCCATTCTTTACGTGGAGCCCGCCAGCGCAGGCTCCGCCAATTACAAGCACGCCGGATCAGCAGCCGCAATTCTGCGGCATCTCGCGCGCCTTGCCATCCTTGCCGACGGCAACATACGTCATCATCGCCTCGGTAACCTTGACGCAGGCAAGCAGGTCCGGATGGCGCTGGGCATAGACCTCGACCTTGATCGTCACCGACGTCTTGCCTACCCGCAACCGCTCGGCGTAATAGCTGACCAGATCGCCGACATGAACCGGCTGGTGAAACTGGAAGGCATTCACGGCGACGGTATTGACCGGCCCCTGCGCGCAACGCTGCGCCTCAATGCTGCCAGCCAGATCGCATTGCATCATCATCCAGCCACCGTAGATGGCGCCGTCCGCGTTGGTATCGGCCGGCATCGGCATGATGCGCATGATCGGCTGCCGATCTTCGGGAAGCGGGTTGATATCCAGGTCAGTCATGTTTACCGTCTCGCGGATAACCAATATCGAAAGTGTAACCGGACTATTCTAGCTCGGTTCGTCGCGATGCAAAACCATCTGCAAATCTATTGTCTGACCGGCGGCGCAGACAGGCCGGCAACTACGTATGGAGTGAGCTGCCGAACGATTTCCTGCGGATCGCGCGCACCGGGCACGTTATGCAGCGACATCATGCGCGTCACATCATTGCCGGCAAACGCATAGAAAATCGTCCCCATGGCAAACTGCAGGCGCCACAGGACCTCGTTGTTGCTCAACTCCGGCAGGGCGCTGGACAACGCGCGCCGATAGGTTTCCAGCACATCGGAATACAGCTTGGGCAATATCTCCCGCAGCGCATCATGCGGCTCGGCAAAGGCGCGCGACATCAGGCGGATAAAGATGATGCCGCCACGCGCCGGGTCGCGCGACAAACGGATTGCCGGGCGCAGGAAAGCCGCCACCACTGCGTCGATCGGCAACGGCCCGCCGGCATCGGCCTGCATCCGTTGCAGTTCTTCGATGCATTCCTGATTGTAAGGGGCCAGACGGCGCGACACGACGCCCTGATACAGTACTTCCTTGGAGCCAAAGTGATAATTGACCGCAGCCAGATTGACTGCCGCCCGCTGGGTAATCATGCGCAGAGAGGTAGCTTCAAACCCGAATTCGACGAACAGCACTTCTGCGGCATCAAGAATCCGGGTGGCAGTATCCTTGCCACTATCTGTGAACGACATGTTTTTGAGCAGGCCCTACAAATCAAACGATTGTTTGAAACATACGTTTGGCCCGGACAATTGTCAACAGCTTTTGATGACGCACCGCAACAAGCATTCACTGCAGCGGTACTGCCGATCTGTCCGGAATTCCGGCAAACATCCGTATAATGAGCGCCATCGTCACTTGCAGGATAACGGATCGATGCACGTCTTGGTTCTCGGCGCCGGTGTCATCGGCGTAACCAGCGCCTGGTTTCTGCGCCAGGCTGGCCATCAGGTCACCGTGATCGAACGCCAGCCACAAGCGGCAATGGAAACCAGCTTTGCCAACGGCGGCCAGATTTCGGTCAGTCAGGCCGAGCCCTGGGCCAGCCCGGAGGCGATGCACAAAATCATCAAATGGCTGGGCAAGGAAGACGCTCCGCTGCTGTTCCGCTTACGCAACGACCCGCGACAGTGGCTGTGGGGGCTGCGTTTCCTGCGCGAATGCACAAACAGCCGCCACGCGCGCAATCTCGGCCACCTGGTAAACCTCGGGCTGTACAGCCGTGCGACGTTACAACAACTGCGCACCAGCCTGGCGCTCGAATATGATCAACAGAGTCGCGGCATATTGCAGATTCACACCGACGAACGCGACTTTCGCAGCGCACTGGCGGCAGCCCGGCTCATGAACGACATCGGCTGCGAACGCAACGTACTCGACATCGATCAGGTCTGCCAGCTCGAACCGGCGCTGGCTGTCAGCCGCCGGCAATTGCTCGGGGCGATTTACAGCCCGGCTGACGAATCGGGCGATGCACACCGCTTTACCCAGGCGCTGGCCGCACATGCACTGGCAGCCGGAGTGGAATTCCTGCATCAAACCGAAATCCTACGTATCGTGCACCAGCATGACCGGATCAGTTCAGTGACGGTACGGCATGCCGATGGCACGACCGCCACGTTGAGTGGCGACACGTATGTCGTTGCGCTTGGCAGCTACAGCCCGCTGCTGCTGGCCCCACTGGGAATCCGGCTACAGATTTACCCGGCCAAGGGTTATTCGATCACGCTCCCGGTCGAAGACCGGCATCAGGCGCCACGCATCAGCATTACCGACGAAGCGCATAAACTGGTGTTTTCGCGCTTTGGCAACCGCCTGCGCGTGGCCGGTACGGCGGAGCTGGCCGGCTACGATACACACATCAACCCACAGCGCTGCGAAGCCATCGTGCGCCGCACCTTCCAGTTATTTCCGAATGCCGGGCTGCGCTCGGCGGCACTGAGCTGGAGCGGGCTGCGGCCAGCGACACCGAGCAATATTCCGTACATCGGCCGTAAACGCTATCGCAACCTGTATCTGAATACCGGACATGGAACACTCGGCTGGACCCAGAGCTGCGGTTCGGCAGCAGCGCTGGCGCAGCTGATAAGCGGTAAACGGCCGGAAGTGGACTTTCCGTTTGTCGAAGGCTGAAGACGGATCAATATGCAATCATGAAATCGATAACGATTTCACCGATACTCCGACGCCGGTACTCCACCGATACGCGATCGCCGAAATGCCGGCCGATCTGCTCCAGCAGCGGCAGAGGATCATGATCGTTGACGAAACGCATGGTTTCGCCGGCCTGCAGCGCAGCCAGCGCGCCAAACACTGCAGCGTGGCGGAAACGCTTGCCGATTCCGCGAGCGTCGAAAGGATGGATGGCGGCGCTCATCAGTTTGAACTGGACTTCGGACATGGCAACACTCCTGTGCGCAGCAAAAAAGAGCTGCAGTGTAACGGCTCCTGGCGCGGCACGATCTGACGCGGGTCAAGCCATGACGCTGCCGGTCAGACCGCACCGGCAAGCATCTCCTGCAGACTAGCCGCGCAGCATGTCGGACGTATTGCAGTTCAGAAACAGTTTTGTGTCGGTAAATGTAACCACACCACAATCCAGTCGCTGCTGCCAGCCTCGCAGTGAACGCACGCCGTCGTCCCAGGCGCTGCGCAAGGAGGCAAGCGCCGGCTCGGTACGGCAGGCGAATACCGAATAATGCTGGCGCAGCGGATCAGCCGCCAACAGCAACTGCTCGTGCCGGCATTGCAACGCATCCAGCAGCCTGGCCGGCACCGAGCTGCCGAGCAATGGCATATCGCATGGCAGCACCAGTGCATAATCGGTCGTCACCGCCGTCAGTGACGCAAGCAAGCCGGCCAGCGGCCCGGCGAAATCGTTGGCGGCATCGCTGACTACTGCGTGTCGATAGGCACGATAGACATCCAGATTGCGATTGGCGCTGATGACAACGGTCGCGACAACCGGCAACAGGCAATCGAGCATGTATTCGACCAGTGGCCGGCCACGATAGCGCTGTAACCCCTTGTCCGCGCCGCCGAGACGGGCTCCGCGCCCGCCGGCAAGGACGATGCCGGTAACACTGGCGGAGCTCATAACGGAATCGGCGCCTGGCCGTCGCGGCGATACAGCCGGAAGCGTTCGCGCGTGTCGCCGGGGCGCCCGCCTTCCCAGATACGCAGCCAGTTACCCGGTGGATCGACATTGTCGCCCCCCCCCTGTTCGAGCAACAGCGCACATTGGCCGGCCGGGTCGTTGCGCAAATTCAGCCGGGTATAGTAGACAAACAGCCCAACCTGCGCCGGATTCATGTTGCGTGTGGCAATGCAGCCATGCGGCTGCGGCACTGCGGCGCGCAAAGCCATTGCAGGCAGTTGATAGCCGCGCACCCAGTCAATCCCCGGCAACCACAGCAGCATCAGCAAGCCCCAGCCCAGCGTTACGCCAGCCGCCCAACTGGTAACGGCCTGCCGGCCACGCTGGCGGCGCCGGCTGACGGCCCAGACCCAGGCCATGCTGAACAACAGCGACAACGCTATCGCCACCGGCTCGACGTGGGCGACAAATCCCGGCGCAACCTTGCTGCCACGTTCAGCCAGGCGTGCCGGCAGGCCGAAATTGGCGGCGCTCCAGCCAAGCCAGATATAGATTGCCAGCATGCCGAAGGTCATCACACCGAACCAGTTCAACGCTGCTGCAGCACCGCGGCGCAAGCGATCGACCCCCGCAGCGGCGAGCAAGGCGAACGGAATCAGCAACGGCAGGGCATATCCCTCGCGCGGCAGCGGCGAAAACATCATTGCCGGCAACATCAGCGCCAGTACCAGCAACGGAAACTGGATATGCGGCTTGGCAAACCCTAGCAGGCGCGAATCCCACAAGGTCCAGCCGGCCAGCGGCAAGGCCGGCCAGGCGAACCACGGCAGAATCGACAGGTAATACCAGATTTCACGCAACAGGCCGAATTCGCCATAGCCCTGCAAACGCAACGTTGCACCCTGCGCCCACCACTGCGCAAACAGCTCGGGTGAATGGCGCCACAGCCATAGCGGCCACAGCGCCAGCCACGGCAACGCCACCAGCCCCCCCAGCAACAAGGTGAGCAGATACTCGCGGCTACGCCAGTGGCGGAATAACGCCGGCAGCAACAACGCCACCAAGGCAATCATCAATGGCTCGAACAACGATGCCGATGCGCCGGCCAGGCCGCAACCCGCACCCAGCGCCAAGCCGGCCAAACCCGGCAGACGCAGCGCCAGCACCATGCCATAGAAAGCCAGAGCAAAGCCGGCAAACGTGGCGACGTCAGGCGTCAGAGCATGGCCGCGCACCAGCAGCCCAAGACAGCCGATCAGCACCACCACCACCACCCTGCCCGAGCGCCGCCCCACCAGCTCGCGCCCGGCGCCGCCGCAGAATGTCAGCGCCAGCGCCATGAAAACACCGGAAGCCAGACGCGCGGCGTCATGCACCTCCAGCCAGCGCGGAGCCAGCACCTTGGCGAATAACGCGGCAACCTGATAGAAAAACGGCGCACGCTCCAGCGTCAATTCCCCCGCCAGCGTCGGCAGCAGCCAATTTCCGCTATTGAGCATGGTATCGATG
>ERZ724505.1131-NODE-1131-length-15105-cov-5.300465_pt1 | contig 15105 bp, 27 predicted proteins | sample MGYA00376038_ERZ724505 | MGnify/ENA primary metagenome ERZ724505 (study PRJEB28724, sample SAMN07190884) | wastewater metagenome | isolation source: effluent of sewage treatment plant in Hong Hong | place: Hong Kong | collected 2016-03-17 ... | reverse complement strand
CGTGGCGGTGCCTCTGTCGCCAGCCGTGGCGGTGCCGTCGTCGCCAGCCGTGGCGGTGCCTCTGTAGCCAGCCGTGGCGGTGCCGAGGACGCCAGCCGTGGCGGTGCCGAGGGCGCCAACTTGCACCATCGCTTTGTCGCGCAGATCGGCGCGACTTGCTCCGATCACAGCCACATCACGCGAGCGCGGTTCGTTCTCCCACAGGAAGTCAGTCGCGGATTTCTTGTCGCCAGCGAAGCGCACGATGCCACGCGGAAACTTGACCTTGCCGCCAAGTTCCACGATAGATTCGGAATCCACTTCCACGACGATCCATTGCGCGCCTTCTTGATGCCAGTAGTCCGCGCAGGAATGATCGCCTTGGCCGTACAGCCATCCGTGCAGGCCGTTCCCGCATTCGCGGTTGTCTTTCCAGTCAGGCGCGACGACTTCCGCGCCAACCGTAAGCGGCCACTTAAATCCACCATGCGACGAGCCATCGGAGGCGCATACGCGCAGAACGAGCGCCGTGCTCATCGCCGGTCCTCGCAAAGCTGCTGCTCGCGCCTCCGCTCGGCCTCGCGCTCCGCAGCCGCTTCCCGCGCAGCCTCACGCCGCGCACCGTCCGACCGAAGGCTCGCTTCCGCTTCCTCCGCGTCCTCGTTGTGGCAGGACAGCACGTAGTCGATGGCGGCCATGCAGATCGACTCCCCGAGGATGCGGCAGGCTTCGCGGAAGGAATCCGGGCGGCCGTGCAGGGCCATCGCCGTCGTCAGGTCCATCCGCAGCCCCGCCGCGCCGTACTTCGTCTCGGTGATCGGCTCGGCTTCCTGATAGGTCGGCCACGTCGCGTACAGCTTCGCCGCCACGTCGCCGCGCGTGTTGTCCGCGATGAGTTCGTCCCACGGCATGGCGTCGAGTTCGTCCCGCAGGATGGCGCGGGCTTTGTCGGCCTGTTCGCGCCGCTGCTGCGCGTATCTGTCGGAATCGGCTCGCGCCTTTGCCTCCACCGCGAAATCGCGCTCGGCTTGCGACAGTTCTCCGTTCAGTTCCACCAGCGACTTCGCAGCCGTGGCGATGTACGGATCGGGGGTGATCGGTTGCGCTGCCATCGTTTCCTCCGTTGCCCCGGCGGGGCGATGGGTGAAGAATGCGCCGGGCCGGAACGCCTGTCAAGCCCCTTTCAAAAATATTTCCCGCCAACAGAAAATTCGTTAAACCCCCTTGCATTCCCGAAAAGGCCGGCGTATAACATTGGGCCATGAGCCAACTGAACCGCTACAACTCCAATCTCCAGAAAGCCGCCGCCCCCAGAATCAGGCGCATCAGGAAACTGCGCGAAAGCGGCCTCACCTGGGGCGAAATCGGAACGCTCCTCGGAATCAGCCGACAGCGGGCGCAACAACTCGGAACCCGCGCCGCGTGACCTCCTCCCATCCCGGCAATCCTTGGCCTAGCGGCACTCTCCCGCACACGGGCCTCGCCGGGTTCGCCTCGCCACCTCGGCGAGGCTTTTTTCTTCGCGTGACGCCGTGAGCGAAACAGGCCGATCCGTCCATATCCGCTTGTCGCAGGAATGCCACGAGCGCATTCAGGTCATGGCCGACCTGAACGGCAAGACGATTGCGGACATAGCCGAGGCGCTGATCGACGAGGCGGTGATGGGCCGGTTTCATGCCGTCAAGGTAGCGGCGGAGCGGATCGTGCGCTTGGGAATTGCAGGTAAGGCGGGGGAATAGATGCTAACTGCCCGCGAATTCGCACAGCCGAAGCCCGCCGAGGAGCCGTACTTCCGGCGCCGGTTGGCCGAGCTCGTGGCGGAAGGGAAGGCGTCAATTCCACCAGATCGTGCGGAAGGGAAACGCCGCTCCCAGGAAGAACGGGCGGCGCTAAAACTCTCATACGTGTTCGCGGATCGCATCCGCACGTTCCTCGACCTGTCCGTGTACTACTCGCCGGCTCGTGGCCGCTTGAGCGTGCGCCGAACAAACCCGCGGCCGGCCCTTAACTGGAAGGTGTACGTACCGCCACTTCCTGCCGATGCGGTTCTGGTTGGTCGGTATTCATACCCGGCATCGCGCCGGGACTTCATGCGGGATCTTTTGGCCGTCATGGGAGGGAGAGAGTGAACCAGATCGCAATCGACTTCGAACCTGTCCGCGCCCGCAAGCGCGACCCCGAAACGTCCCAGCGGGCCGCCGCAAAGGTGCGCGACTTCGCATCGGAGCACTACGCCAAGATCACGCACGCGCTGCGCGACGGCGGCCCTGGCACCTACCGCGAGATCGCTGACCGGTGCGGCCTCGAGCGCAACACGGTCGCCCGAAGGCTCGGGGAAATGGGCAGCCTCGGCGTCTACCGCACCGATGCCAAGCGCGACGGGATGGCCGTTTGGGGGATCAAGTGACCGGCTACTTACCCCACCACCGCCGCCGCTCCGATCCGGGCGATGCCCGCGTGTTCGTCGTCGCGTTCGCAATCCTCTACGGCCTCGTCATCTTCGCGTTCTGGTTCTTCGCGCTGTGGGGGCGGATGTGAAGGCATCCGACTTCCTCCTCATCTGCGCCGAGTACGCTGATCAGGCCCTCCCCGTGCCATCGCACTACCTCGGAAGCGAGCCGCCCGGATGGCACTACTACGTCACCCTCACGCAGCCGGAAACTATCGCGGACGCTTTCGCGGACGGATCGCTTGAGGCCCACCGCCCGCTGCGCCTAATGCTCGCGGCGGCCATTGCGGAGTCGGAGGGCAACTAATGGCTGACCCGTGGAAGCGCAAAGAGGTAATTGGGGACGCCACGCTTTACCTCGGGGACTGTCTGGAAATCCTGCCTACTTTGCCGAAGGTTGATGCGGTGATTACTGACCCGCCGTATGGGATAGGAATGCACGGAGGAAAGATCGGGAAAGCGGTTTACGAAGTGCACAGCGAGTGGGATTCAAAGCCCGCTGATGTTTCTGCCATCGTGTCATTGGGGGTTCCTGCTGTGATTTGGGGGGGGAATTATTTTCAACTTCCCCCGTCTTCGTGCTGGCTTGTTTGGGACAAGGAAACGCAGGGGGTAACGACTTTCGCGGACTGCGAACTTGCGTGGACGAATTTGCCGAAGGCGGTTCGCATGGTTCGCCACCTCTGGAGCGGGCCATACATGAGGGAAAAAGAGACCCGTTACCACCCTACACAGAAGCCGGTTCGCGTAATGAAATGGGCGATGGAATTCACAAGCGGAACCGTTCTTGACCCCTTCATGGGCAGCGGCACGACCGGCGTTGCCTGTATGAACCTCGGGCGCAAATTTATCGGCATCGAGATTGAGCCGAAATACTTTGACATTGCGTGCGAGCGGATCGAAAACGCGCAGAGGCAAGGGAGGCTGATCGCATGACCCGCCACCGCGCCCGCCGCCACTTCGTCGAGCAGATCTCCAAGTACGACACCGTGGACTTCTGGTGGCTAGAGGACCGGCTGATCTCCCGCGTCGTCGAAACGCAGCGCGGCCCATACGCCGTCCCACCGCACGCCGAATACATCGGGCGCTACTCACACCCATTCTCGCCGGACAAATTCCTGTCGGAGCTCGACGATGCGCTCGCAAGGATCAATGCCTCCTATTCCGACACGCCCGGCGTGGCTTGACCTGGGGACCGAGGTCGTGACGCCATCGGGCCGGTTCGGGATCGTCGTCGCCATCGAGGCCACGCTGCAAGGCATCGAGGCGACCGTGGAATGGAGCTCCGGCGACCGTGGGTGCTTTCGCGTGGAGAAGCTGAGGGGGAGGGCGTGATCTACCTGTCCCTTTTCCACGGAATCGGCGCGGTCGATCTCGCGTGGATTCCGCTCGGCTGGCGGTGTGCGGCGTATGCCGAGATTGAGCCCTTCCCTATTGCGGTGACGAAGCATCACAACCCGGGCATCCCGAACCTTGGCGATGTCACGAAGATCACCGACGAGCAGATCGCCGCGCTCGGCCCGCTCGACCTCGTGGTCGGTGGCTCGCCGTGTCAGGACTTGAGCGTCGCAGGGAAGCGCGCGGGACTTGCCGGAGAGCGGTCCGGCCTCTTTCACGAACAGGTAAGGATCTTTGATGCAGCTCGACATCTTTGCGGCGCTCGGTGGCTCCTCTGGGAGAACGTCCCCGGAGCATTCAGCACCCACGCAGGGCGCGACTTTGGCGTCGTGGTTGGGACAATGGCTGGGTGCCGATTCGGCGTTCCGCGCGGAGGCTGGGGAACGTGCGGCGCTGCAGCCGGCCCTCGAGGGCTCGTCGAATGGAGAACTCTGGACGCGCAATATGTCCGAGTGGAATCACATCCCGCCGCAGTCCCCCAGCGACGTCGCCGTGTGTTCGCTCTCCTCGATTCTGGAGCGTGGGCAGATCGACCGCCGATTCTTCTTGAGCCCGAAGGCCTGCGCGGGAATCCTCCGCCGCGCCGAGAAGCGGGGGAAGGAATTGCCGGAAGCGTTACGCGCCGCATTGATCGCGGTGGCGTCAACAGCGAGGGAAGCGACGGCCATCTGATCCCGGCGCGCGGCTTTGAAGTCGGTGGCGCACTCGGCCCGAGAGTCAGCCGACTGACGACAGACGAGTGCGCCCAAGGCGCGGCCATCGTCGCCCACTCCCTCAAGGCCGAAGGCTTCGACGCGAGCGAGGATGGCACGGGGAGAGGAATTCCGCTCGTCTGCGGGACGCTCTCCGACGGCGCACACATGGGGGGGGGGCTCAACGGCCAGGACGCCTACACGGGAAGAATTATCCCCGTTGCCCCCGATCGCCTGGGCGTTGCAGGAGAGGGACGCGAAAGGCGCGGACTCGAGCACGAAGCCGGGGCACTTGATCCCCGTCGGGGGCGTCTTCGATGCCGCGATCGGCTTCGCGCAGAACCAGCGCGACGAGGTGCGGACGATGGAAGTCGCCGGGGCGCTTCCTGCCGAGCCGGGGATGAAGCAGACGACATACATCGCGCAGCCCGCCGTCGCCTTCCACAACCGCCAAGACCCCGACGTATCCGGGGATGTCACGCATCCGCTCGGCGCAAAGGACAACGGACTCGGACTCGGACTCGGAATGAAGGTTCGCCGACTACTACCCGTTGAGTGCGAAAAACTCCAGGGCTTTCCTCCTGGCTATACGGCCATCACCGTGCGCGGCAAGCCCGCCGCCGACGGCCCGCGATACCGGGCGCTAGGTAACAGCATGGCCGTCAACTGTATGTCTTGGATAGGGCAGCGCATTCAATCGGTGATTGGCTATGAGAACCATTGAACAAATCCGAGAGGCGAAGCGCCTGCACATGGCGCAACGCAGAGCAAAAGATCCTGAAGCGGTGCGCGCTTACCAGAGGGAACAGCACTTCAAGAATCACGAGCGCAGCAAGAAAAAGATGCGCGACTACTATGCGCGTCGATTCTTCTGGGGCAAGTCCATGAAGTTGCGCGGCGAGGATCGGGCCAGTTTTAAAGATCTTGCCGCGTTGTGGAAGTCGCAGAGAGGGCGCTGCGCGTTGACTGGCAGAAAACTTGATAGGTCCGCACACCTTGATCACATCCTCGCAAAGGTGAGAGGAGGCGGGGACAACATCGAGAACCTTCGTTGGCTTTGCCGCGAGGCCAACATGGCGAAGCGCGACATGAGCGATGGCGAATTTCTCTCGCTTTGCGGTGACGTCATGCGCTGGATCGGCGAGCGGATCGAGGCGGTCGCATGAGCCGCGGCGAGGAACTGTTCGTCCTGCAAGCGAAGGCCGCCAAGCTGCCCGAGTACGAGCGGGAGTTCAGGTTCGACCCGACCCGCCGATGGCGCTTCGACTTCGCGTGGCACGGCCCGCGGGTGGCCCTTGAGGTCGAGGGCGGAACGTGGACGAACGGCCGGCACACCCGAGGCGCCGGGTACGAAGCGGATCTCGAGAAGTACAGCGCGGCCGCGATCTACGGCTGGTGCGTGGTCAGGGCTACCACGGGTCAGGTGAAGCGCGGAGAGGCCCTGGCGTGGGTCCAGGAAGCGATTGCGAGGAGGACGTTCTAGTGGCAAGGATTCGCACCATCAAGCCGGATTTCTTTCGCCATGCTGGCCTGTACGACGCCGAGCAGGCTACCGGGCTACCGCTTCGCGTTGCGTTCGCTGGGCTGTGGACTGCGGCGGATCGGGAAGGGCGTTTCGAATGGAAACCACGCGAGCTCAAGCTGGACTGCCTGCCGTTCGATGAGGTGGATTTTTCACGCGTGCTTGACGCGTTGGCCACGCGTGGATTCATTGAAAAGTACGCGTGCGACGGCCGTGAATTTGGCTTCATCCCGTCTTGGAGGCTCCATCAAGTTATCAACAACAGGGAAACAGCGTCGAACATCCCAAAGCCTAACGAAAACAACAAGATTCCGACGCGTGAACCACGCGTTAATGACGCGTGCGTCACGCGCCTTTGCAATTACCAAGGGGAAGGGGAAGGGAAGGGGAAGGGAATTAAACCCGAAGAAACTACACCCGCCAGTGATAGCAAGAACCAGCCGGACCACGGACAACCGCCTGCGGGTGCGGTCCCCCCTGACGGGGGTAAGGCAACCCCGAAACCCGGCCACATCGCCGCCGGCCTATCCCTCGACGCCCTGCGCGTCTCACCAGGCGTAGGAACCGACCAGCACGAGGCAGCCGGCGAACTGTGGGCAGTCCTCGCAGCCAACGGATGCCGCGGCACGGCCAGCCATCCGAGCGTGATCGAAATGGCCCGCGACGGCGTGACCGTGGCCGAACTTCGGGCAGCCATCGCCGAGGCCCGCAAGTCCAACGACGGCCCGCTGAACCCGGCCTACCTCGCCCCGATCATCGAGCGGCTGCGATCCGGGAAGGGCAAGGCGAACGGAAAGGCGGCGGCGTGGGCAACCGACGAGCGGGCAACCGAGGCGAAGGCCCGAGAACTTGGTTTGTGGCCTGCCCGAGGAGGCGAGTCATGGGACGACCTGCGCGGCCGCATCCGGGCCAAGCTGTCCCGGCAAGCCGAGGATTCGGTCCGATGAGCCGCTGCGATTGGGCGAGCGACGGCGAGCAGTGCGCATTTCCCGGAACCCTGTCAGACTCGATCCTCGGCGGCGGCCGGTGGCTGTGCCCGCACCACGCCCGGTGCGACGACCAGGCGACCGGAGCCGAGATCGTGGCGCGGTCTAAGCGGTGGGAGGCCATGCCGAACCGGGCCGAGGCGTGGGTGGAATCCCGCAGGGCGAGCGTCTACGGCGCCGAATCCCATGCCGTGAAACGGCTGCGCGAGCAGATGGCAGCGCACCGAGGAGGGCGTCCCGCCGGAATCGCATCAACCCGCCTGTTCAGGGATTCCGGGCAGGACGAGCTCGACGCTGCCTAGTCCGTTGGAAATTCGTTTCCCCCGTCGCGGCATCATCGCGGCGTGGAAACCACCCAGCCATCCCAAGCCGAGCGCGTCGAAAAGGCGCTCCAACTCATCGAGTCAGAGCACCTGTCGTTTCGCCGTTCCTGCGAACTAGCTGGGATCAACAAGGGCGATGCGTGGAGGGTGATGCAAGGCGACCTTACGCTTGCCACCCGATACGCGCGAGCGAGAGAGTGCCGCGGAGTCGTCCACGGAGACGACATCGCGGAGATGGGCGAGAAGGTCGTCAGGGGCGAGATCCCGCCTGACGTAGCGCGTGTTGCGCTGGACGCGATGAAGTGGGCAGCAGCTCGCATGGCGCCGAAGTTCTGCGGCGACAAAGTGACGCAGGAACACACCGGCCCGAACGGCGGCCCTGTCCAGGTCGAGGAGATCCGCCGAACCGTCGTGGACCCGACGCCGGAATGAGCGGGGCCGTCCTCAACATCCCGACCGCTCGCGTGTTCCTGCCGCTGCTCAAGCCTGCCCGCTTCAAGGGCGCTCGAGGTGGCCGCGGCTCCGGGAAATCGCGCTTCTTCGCCGACAAGATCGTGGAGGAGGCGTTCGCCCGGAAGTGCGACATCGTGTGCATCCGCGAGGTACAGGGCACGCTCGCAGAATCCGCGAAGAAAACCATCGAGGGCAGCATTCAGCGCCTTGGTCTCGGCCAGCACTTTGATGTTCAGCGCGACGTGATCTATTCGCAGCGCGGCGGCCGGACGATCTTCAAGGGGATGCAGGACTTCAACGCCGAGAACATCAAGTCGCTTGAGGACTACGACATCGCGTGGGTCGAGGAGGCCCGCAACCTGTCGAACAGGTCGATTGACCTCCTCGTTCCGACGATGCGGAAGAAGGGCTCCGAGATTTGGATGTCCTGGAACCCGGAGCGCGAGGACGACCCAGTGGAGGAGTTCTGGCGCGGGCTTGAAGGCGATCCGCGTGCGGTGCTGGTGGAGGCGAACTACTGGCACAACCCGTGGTTCAAGGACACCGAGCTTCCGAAGGACATGGAGCGCGACCGGAAGCGCGACCCCGAGAAGTACCAGCACATTTGGTGCGGGCAGTACAAGCTGCAATCCGAGGCGCTCGTGTTCAAGAACTGGCGCGTGGAGGAGTTCGCCACGGCGCCAGGCGCCACGTTCCGCCTAGGTGCCGATTGGGGCTATGCCACCGATCCGTCGGTGCTGGTGCGCTGCTACCTGGACGGCCGCACGCTGTACGTTGACCACGAGGCCTACATGGTCGGCTGCGAGATCGACATGCTGCCGGACCTGTTCGACCGCATCCCTGACTCGCGCAAGTGGTTCATCACGGCGGACAGCGCACGGCCGGAAACGATCAGCTACATGCGCTCGCACGGCTTCCCGCGGATCAACTCGAGCGTGAAGGGCAGCGGCAGCGTCGAGGACGGGCTGGAATTCTTGAAGTCATTCGACATAATCGTTCACCCGCGCTGCGAGAATCTGGTGCGCGAGCTCAAGTCCTACTCGTGGAAGGTGGACAAGCTGACCGGGAAGGTGCTGCCGATCCTCGAGGACAAGAATAACCACGTGATCGACGCGCTGCGCTATGCCTGCGAGGGGGTGCGCAAGTCGCAGAAGCCGGCCAACAGTGCCGCACTGGTCAACAGGCCGGTCTACGACGGCCCGCAGGGTTGGATGGGGGCCTAGCGATGGCGAAGAAGGCGAGCGAGACGAAGGCGGCCGAGAGCCTGCACGCAAGAGCGATCAAGCGGTACAAGGAGCTCGAGGAGTATTGGGCCGAGAACCGCAAGCTGGCGCTTTCCGACATCGAGTTCCGAGGCGGGAAGCACTGGCCAGAGAAGCTGCGCCAGCAGCGCGAGAAGAAGGGCCGGCCGTGCCTCACCTTCGACAAGGTGAATCAGTACATCCGGCAGGTCGTGAACGACGGCCGGCAGAATCGCCCGTCGATCAAGTATCGCCCGATGACCGGGGAAGGCTCGCAGAAGATCGCGGAGGGCTTCCAGGGGATCACGCGGCACATCCTGAACTCGAGCAACGCCGACGAGGCGTTCGACACGTCTTTGGATCACGCAGCGGGCCACGGGTTCGGATACTTCCGCGTCTGCACGGACTACGCAAGCGACAAGGCGTTCGAGCAGGACATCTACGTGCGCCGGGTGCGGAACTCGCTTTCCGTGCTGCTCGGGCCGCACCAATGCGCCGACGGGTCGGATGCCGAGGACGGGTTCGTGATCGAGGATGTTGCGCGCGAGGTGTATGGGCGGCAGTACCCGAAGGCCGAGAAAACGGACTGGAAAAGCGATGCGCGGGCCTATGAGGTGGGCTGGCTGAACGACCTGACCGTGCGCGTGGCCGAGTACTGGTACAAGGTCCAGGAGCTTGTGCCGCTCTACCTGCTGGACGATGGCACGACGGCGACAAAGGACGAGTACGACCGCGACACGCGGGAAGCCAAGCCGAGGGTGATCAACCAGCGCGAGGTGTACCGGACCAAAGTGAAGTTCGCCCGCCTGTCAGGCGCGGAGGTGCTGGAGGAGGGCGAGTGGGCCGGGAAGTACATCCCGATCATCCCGGTGTACGGCACGGAAACGGACATCAACGGGAAGGTGATCTATTCCGGGCTGGTGCGACCGGCGCGTGATCCTTCGCTGCTGTACGACTTCCAGAGGTCGGCGTTCGCGGAGCGGGTGGCGCTTGCGCCGAAGGCCCCGTTCGTGGCAGCGGAGGGGCAGGTGGAGGGCCACCCGGAGTGGCAGACGGCGCACACCGAGAATAACGCGGTGCTGACGTACACGCCGCAGGAAGTGGGCGGGACGATGCTTCCGCCTCCGCAGCGCACGCAAGCATCCGACGTTCCTTCCGGCTTCGCGCAGGACGCGCAGATGTCGGAGCACGACATACAGAGCGCAATCGGGATGTACCAGGCGTCCCTCGGCGCCCCGTCGAACGAAAAGAGCGGCAAGGCCATCATCGCCCGGCAGCGTGAGGGCGACATGGCGACGTTCCACTACCACGACAACCTGAACCGCGCCGTGCGCTACCTCGGGCGCATCCTGGTTGACCTGATCCCGAAGATTTACGACAACAAGCGGATCATCCGCCTGGTGGACGAAATGGGCGAGTCGGAGGAGGCGATGGTGGACCCGAACCTCGCAGGCGGGTACGCGATGCTTCCGCCGCGTGAAGGCGCCGCGCCCGTGCCCGTGTTCAACCTCAAGGCTGGCGAGTACGACGTGGACATCTCGAGCGGGCCGTCCTACACGACGCGCCGGCAGGAGGCCGCGGACGCGATGCTCGAGCTCGCGCAAAGGAATCCGCAGTACTGGGCCACCCACGGCGACCTGATCGTAAAGGTGCAGGACTGGCCGGAAGCGGACGACTTCGCCAAGCGCACGCGGGCGATCATGCCGCCGGAACTCAAGGCCGCCATTGCCGAGGACGAGGCGAAGGACGACGAGGGCGAGGTCGATCCGAAGGTGCAGGCGCTCATGGAAACAGCGCAGGCGGCCGTGCAGGAACGGGACGCGAAGATCGAGCAAATGGGGCAGATGCTCGAGCAGGCGAAGGCGGCGATTGAGCAGATGGCGCAGCGTGTCGAGACTGCCGAGCAGCGGGCGATGGAGGCTGCGGCCATCAAGTCGCGCGAGCTCGACGTGAAGGACCGCGAGGTGACGGTGAAGGAGAAGGAGGCCGACGCGAAGCTGATCGCGGCCGGCGTCAAGGTGCCGAAGATCGACCCGGAGACGGGCGAGGCGCTGCCGGAGCCGCCCGACCCCATGCTGGTGCTGGCTGACGCCCTGGCGATGCAGGCGAACGCCATCGCGCAGCAGACGCCGGCCATCGTGCAGGCGATTCTAGCGCCGCGGGTTGGCGTCCCGAACAGAAACCCGGTTACGGGGCAAATCGACAACATCATTTCGAAAGCGCAGACGGTGCAGTAATGGCGGATCTCAAGGGACAAGTGGGCGAGTTGCGGATGACGCTGCACATCACCCGCAAGGCGACGGGCGTAACGGAAACGGTTGAATTGATCGGGAAAGTGACGGACGAAGCGCCGGAAGGCGAGGAGGAGAAGGACGATGAGCAGTGACACCGAGATGGAAGTGCCTGTCGAAGAAAAGGCGACATCGACCGTCGAAGTCGTTGGCACGGTGACGATCCGCACGTACCCCGATGGCGCGGTGCAGCGCAATGTGTGGGATTCGGAAGAACGCGCTATTGAATACGCCGAATCCGTGCGCGAGCAGGAGGGCGAATAATGGCGACCACGCACAGCACGGCGGCGAGGAATGCGGCGACGGACGCGGTAACGGCGCTGATCGGGACTAGCGGGAAGCTCAAGTTCCGGTTGACGGGGACCGTGAGTTCTCCGGGGACTGCGGTGGCGACGCTGCAGCTGTCGTCAACGGCCTTTGGCGCGTCCTCTAGCGGGACGGCGACGGCGAACGCGATCACGAGCGACACGAACGCGACGGGGAACGCATCCGCAGTCGCAACGGGGACGCTCGAGACTTCCGGCGGAACGGTGGTGATTCACTTCGGGGTCGCGGCGAGCGGTTCGGACGTGGACATGTCGAACGGCCTGACCGTTGCGTCGGGCGACACCGTTACCTGTTCCTCGCTCACCTACACGGCGCTGTCGGCGTAACCAATGGCCGTCGGCCAAGTCTTGGTGACTCATGCCCACGCTCGGTGATAACTCGCAGGGCGCGAGTTCGTCCAACTGCTCCTCAGACCGTTGCCTTGCGACGTTCGTAACGGCATCGGAGGGCGGGACGATCACAGGCGGCGGCGCGTATTTCGCTGCAGCGAGTACCGCTGGAACAAACGCAAAGATTGCGTTGTATGAGGACGGCGGCACGGGGCCTGCGGCGTTGGTCGCTGCCAGTTCCGGCGTGGCAATTCCGGCTGGTGGCGGTTTGGTGACGTTCACCATAAGCGGCAGTTTCACCGCAGGGGATTACTACCTGATGGTGATAAGCGACAACTTCACCGCGCAAAACTCCACCGATTCAGGCCTTAGTGGGCAGGACACGCAGCTTGATGACGTTACCGGCGCATACGCAGCACCGCCGGCTGACTTCACAGCAACATGGTCGCCCATTGCGACTTACTCGGATGTGCGGAACAACGTATACATTGAATACACCGCGGCCGGAGGATCTAACGGCGCGATGATGCTAATGGGAGTGGGCTAGATGGCCGTTTCCGTAGCCCAAATTGCTTGGCTCGCCGGTCTTTTGGAGGGCGAGGCTTGCTTCATGGTCAGGAACAGGAGCGTCAATGGACGCCATTACAAGAACATCTATATCCAGCTTGTGATGACGGACTTTGATGTTGTTTCTAGAGCCGCGTCTATTCTCGGGGTTGATGTTCGTTCATGTCCGTGGCGTCCGCTCTCAACGAAATCAATCTGGAGGACGGCGATTCATGGTGATCGCGCTGCTGGATGGATGATGACCATCTACTCGCTGATGGGTGAGCGGAGGAAGGAAAAGATCCGCGAGTGCATTGAAACGTGGCGTCGCTCCCCTGGAAAGAGCCGGGCACAGATGGCCACCAAAGAGTTGCGGGCACAGGGGGTGGCCTAAACATCGCGGACAATTTCGTGGCAAATGCGGGAAGCGGCGGCAGCACTTTCGCGGCCGACGACATCTCGAGCGTCCTATACCCTCGCGTGAAGCGCAGCTTCGGCGGTGACGGCGCCGTGGCCGACAACGGCACCGGCTTCCGGTGCGTCTCGGCGGCGAGCACGAACGCCACGAGCCTCAAGGCGTCGGCGGGCACGCTCTACGCGCTGGTGGTGACGAACACCAACGCGGCGGTGCGCTACCTCAAGTTCTACAACAAGGCGACCGCTCCCACGGTAGGCACGGATACCCCGGTGCAGACTTTCGGCATCCCGGGCAACACGGCGGGCGCAGGTTTCGCCATCAACTTGGATCCCGGCATCCACTTCGGCACGGGAATCGCCTACGCGATCACCACGGGCGCGGCCGATTCGGACACGGGAGCCGTCGCGGCCAACGAGATCCTCGTTAACGGGGTCTACGTCTGATGGGCGCCGTCCGCGACCGCGCCAAGGAGACGACCACCACGACGGGCACGGGCACGCTCGCGCTCGCGGGCGCGGTCACGGCGTTCCGCTCGTTCAACGACGCCCTCGGAGTCGGCCCCGACGCCTACTACACGCTCCTCGACGCGAACGGGACCGCCTGGGAAACGGGGCGCGGCTACCTCTCCGACTCGACGCACTGGGTGCGAGACGCGGTCCACGCCTCGAGCAACGCGGGCGCCGCCATCAACCTGTCGAGCGGCACGCACACGATCTTCATCACCGCGACCGAGGACCTCTTCGGGGACATCCCGGGCAAGGCCTACGCGATGGCCCGCGGCTACGACATGCTCTAGGAGGCACCATGCCAGCCAACAACCAGCCCATCTACACCAAGGTCGGCGACATCCAGTGGGTGGTCAACATGACGGCCGCCAACAACAACATCGACATCACGACCGGCACGACCTACACCGTCTTTACTGCCGACGCGACCAACGGGGGCTTCGTTCGCGAGATCCGGCTCAAGGCGAACCCGTCGCAGAACACGGCGGCCACGGTGCTTCGGGTCTGGATCAACAACGGCAGCACGGTCGGCACCGACACCAACTCGGCACTCCTCACCGAGGTGGGCATTCCCGCGACCACGACGAGCGCGGTCAACCCGCAGCCCGACTTCATCGTGCCGATCAACCAGGCGCTGCCGCCCGGCTACAAGCTCATCCTCACGCTCGGCACGGCGCCCGGCGGCTCCGGCGAGTTCATGGCGACCGCGATCGGCGGCAAATACTGATGGATCTCTTCTCGCTCCCCTTCGGCGCGACGGCGGACCAGCAGACCTTCTGGCCCACGTCGATCACGGGCGTCACGACCGGCTGGCAGACGTGGTTCAAGCCGCGCGGCAAGACCATGCTGCACGCGCTCATCATCGGCGGCGGCGGCGGCGGTGGTGGCGGGTGCGGCAACACGGCCGGATCGGGCAAGGGCGGCGGTGGTGGTGGTGGATCGAGCGGCGCTACGCGGATCCTGATGCCGCTCGCGCTCCTTCCGGATTGCCTTTACCTCATGGTCGGTCAAGGCGGCGTTGGCGGGGCGGGCTCGACGGGTGGTGCCGCGGCGACGACGGGCGGTGCTGGGCTGCTTTCCTACCTTGCCATCTACCCGAACACGGCGGCCAACAACCTGATCGGCGTGAGCGGTGCGGCGGCTGCGGCTGGTGGCGTGGGTGGCACGACGACGACGGCGGCCGGAGGCGCGGCCAGCACGATCGCGACCGTGGCGGGCATGCCGTTCTCCTTCTGGATGCACACGCAGTTCCTCGCCGGGCAGGCCGGAGCGGCGGGGGGCTCCGGAGCGGGTAATAACGCGGGCTCGGCGATCACGGTGGGCACGGCTGCCATGATCCTCGGCGGTGCTGGCGGCGCCGGTTCCTCGACGGGAACGGCTGCCGGGGGCGCGATCTCGGCGGTGGCGAGCACGCCGTTCCTAGCGAGCTCGGGCGGCGCGGCCGGATCCGGCAACGGCAACCCGGGATTCCGCTACGGCCAGTTCCCGCTCATTTATGGGGGCACGGGCGGCGGCAGCTCGAACGGCGCGCCACCCAGCCCCGTGTGCGGCGCCTTGCCACCCGTCCCAGACGCGATCCGCCCGGAGAGGTCCGCGCGGATCTGCTTCGTGGTGTCACCCGTCCCGGGAATGAACTCCGGGTAGT
>ERZ724505.1130-NODE-1130-length-15114-cov-4.886048_pt1 | contig 15114 bp, 11 predicted proteins | sample MGYA00376038_ERZ724505 | MGnify/ENA primary metagenome ERZ724505 (study PRJEB28724, sample SAMN07190884) | wastewater metagenome | isolation source: effluent of sewage treatment plant in Hong Hong | place: Hong Kong | collected 2016-03-17 ... | reverse complement strand
CGATGTAAACAAGATCATTAGCCAAACGACTAACTCAAACTTTGTACAGTCAAGTTACTACGGGCAGGCCAATGTCGAAAGCGCAATGCAGACAATTGATATAGTCGACTATAATCAGCGCGAAGAAACCGCTCCACAGTATGTCAAAGAGTTAAATGCTAAATTTAAAAAAGATATTAAAAACGCGACCGTCAAAGCTGGGCAAAATGATGCTGGTCCTCCTGCCAGTGACTTTACCATTCAGATTGAGTCCAGCAGTAATCGCGCCGGTGCAACCGCACTGGCAAAAGATATTGCTGACTACTTAAAGAACGAAGCCGATCTCAAAAGACTCGACGGCAGGGTCATCAAGCTCGATAATGTCAGCGTCGGTAATACCAGCATTTACACTCGCGATAAAGGTAAACAGTTTGTAGCTGTTAGTGTTAAGTTTGTCGACACTGACACCACCACGCTCGTTAATGTCACAAAAGAGGCCGTCAAGAAACATTATCCGCCCAACAAAGTTGAGACATTCGGCTTGTCTCGCGGCGCCATAAGCTACAATGCGGGCCAAGAAGACGAAAACCAACAGAGCTTTAAAACGCTAGCAATCGCATTCCCAATTTTGCTGTTAGTAATTTACCTGGTGCTTTCATTCCAGTTCCGCAGTCTATTGCAGCCAATCCTGATCTTTATAGCAATACCATTTAGCTTCTTTGGTATCACGATTGGACTATACCTAACCGACAATGCCTTCAGCTTCTTTGCGATGCTCGGATTCTTTGCGCTGATAGGTCTAAGTCTAAAAAATACCATCCTCCTCACCGACTTTGCGAACCAGTCTCGTCGTAACGGCATGGGCGCGGTAGATGCAGCTCATGAAGCACTGGCTGAGCGATTCCGACCGCTTGTAGCTACCAGCTTAACCGCCGTTGTCTCATTGATTCCTTTAACTCTGTCTAGCCCATTCTGGGAAGGGCTGGGCGTAGTTTTAATCTTCGGCTTGCTATCAAGTACTTTCTTGGTCATCACAGTGTTCCCGTACTACTACCTTGGAGCGGAATATCTAAGGCAGCATGTTAGTCGACGCAGTGGTATCGCCTGGCTGCTGTTAACAATCGCTTTTGGTGCATTACTTCACAAGGCGTTTTTGCTGGCTCCGCTCTTGGCAGTGCTTGTGATTCTGCTTGTCAAAAAAGGCTGGCGCAAGGCTCGTGCATAGCTTGTATTTAATACAATAAGATCGGTCTTTACGAAGCATTGAGGTCGGTTTACAATTCTATTCGATGACTGGGCCCTCACTACCAGAACAAGGTTTAATGCCGCCTGAAATCTCAGCTTCGGCTATAACGCGACTACCTGAAGATTTTTCCGGAACGCGCGGAAGTTTATTAAGTCGTGTCGCAACTGGTCTGGCGATTGGCGTGATAGGCACGGGCATGTTTGCAGAGCATACCGATCGTGCTGTTGCAGTTTCAGATACCCCGGCCGCTCCGTTAACAATGTACACCCCGCTTTCAGTGCAACCCGAGCAAGCAAACATAAGTGGATCAACATCTGCGAACAAAACTGGCGAGCTTACGCACGAAGAGTTGAACGCGAAAGACTGCACGTCATTGAGGCGACAGGCAAAGGGCATATATATGGGTTTGGCGTGTGCACAAGACGGAGCAGAATCTGAAGTAGTTTATAGTGAAACTTTAGAAAAAGGCTGGGTATACTCTGCTATTCGCATTGGGAATATATATAAATGTGCCTATGTTATGGCAGGGGTATTGCCACAAATGTCGCATAAACCTAAGATTTTTGAAGCGTGCCAAGGTTTCTTTAACGATTTGGTGAAAAAACGTTTCACGTTTTTCGTTGAGTACAATTGTGGGGAATTGAGGCCAGGCTTAGAAGGCTGCAGAGGCCCGACTTCGCCCGCCGAAATCAGTGATTCCTGCAAAGAAAAGAAAGAAAATAATGAGGATCTGCTATTTGGCAATTTCGCGACAGATAAGCCTAGCCCATTTAACGTGCTTGGAACAGGCGAAGGTGGGTTTAGTATGCCACTACCAAATGAAATTAATTCAGCACTTTCGTACCGCGTGAAAGTTAGGATGGGAAGTGCTGATGGTAAGGCAATCGTAGTGCGCGACACTAACAACACCCCAACGCTGGACTGGGGACTATCGCTGGATGAGTGTGTGGGTGAAGAGGACCGTGATGGGGGACCGCCCACTTAGACTAGTCAGCTTGCTGAAATAACAGATGTAAGAGATAATAAGTATAATGACCACTAACTCTGGTATTGCTTTACTTTCCGTTTACGACAAGACGGGAATTGTGGATTTTGCAAAGGGTCTGCATGATTTAGGCTGGCAGCTCTATGCTTCAGGCGGCACTGCAAAATCCATCTCTGAAGCCGGCCTACAAGTTAAAGACGTCTCTGAGTTAGTCGGAGGATCTGCAATCTTGGGTCATCGAGTTGTAACTCTGTCTCGTGAAATTTCAGCGGGGTTATTAGCTGAAAAAAATAATCCAGCAGATATTGATGAGCTGGCGAAGTTAAACATTCCTGTGATTGATCTGGTATGCGTAGACATGTATCCCCTTGAGGAAGCAATTGCAGAATCTGGCAAGAAGTCTGATGTTATCCAAAAAACCGATATTGGTGGCCCTACCATGCTACGAAGTGCCGCCAAAGGACACCGCATAGTTTTGTCACACTCTGAGCAACGTGGACCAGTGCTTGAATGGCTCAAAGACGGCAAACCAGACGAAGATAAGTTCCTAGATGACCTGGCAGCTCGGGCCGAGTATGAAGTTGCACGTTATGTTTTAACATCTGCAAAATATCATGGCGGCAATGAGGTTACAGGCTTTGCTGCAAAAATATCTAGCCCCACCAAGTACGGCGAAAACCCTCAGCAAGGCGAAGCAGCTTTTTATTCTGACAATCGCGTTAATCCAGATCCGCTTGGGATTGATCAGTTTGAACATGTTCAAGGTATGGAGCGCAGCTTCATCAATATGACTGATATCGACAGACTTTTGCAGACTGTCACGCATGTAGCGGCCGGATTCGACACAAACTTCGGCAAAGTTCCATCAATTGCAGTTGGCGTTAAACACGGCAACGCCTGCGGTGCCGGTGCAGCGGAAAGCGCAGTCGAAGCGGTTCAAAAAATGCTTACTGGTGATACGCGCGCTATCTTTGGCGGTGTCGTGATGATCAACGGCCCGATTAATAAAGAGGTCGCAGAAACACTGATGCATCACGCAATGGACGGCGACAAACCTCGCTTGCTAGACGGCGTCATTGGCTCAAGTGTTGATAAAGAAGCTTTGGAATTACTAAGCCGCAACAAGCTCCGTGTCATTATTAACCCAGCACTTGAAAACCTTAGCACTAAGTCGCTTGATCCTACTCGTCGTTTGCGGCCTGTCCGCGGGGGTACATTAGAGCAACCAAATTACGATTTTGTGGTTGATCTTAAGGCTGACTACATAGAAAATTATGGTGAAGTTACCGAACAGCAAAAACAAGATTTAATTCTTGGCTGGGCGATTGGCTGCACTAGTAACAGCAACACAATAAGTCTTGTCAAAGACGGGCAGCTGATCGGAAATGGCGTCGGTCAGCAAGACCGTGTTGGCGCAGGTCAGTTAGCACTAACACGTACTACAAACGTTTTACCTGAGCTAGAAGAGCAAGGTGATAATATTATCTTAAAAGTTAAGCTCGATAAAAATAAACTAGCAGGCGCTTCGGCATACAGCGATAGCTTCTTCCCGTTCCCAGACGGTCCAGAACTTTTGGCAAAAGCGGGGATAAAAGCTTTTTTAACCAGCAGCGGTTCTGTTGGAGACGAAGCTGTTATCAGGACCCTTACCGACGCTGGCGCCAGCATTGTCATGCTCCCCGACAAAATTGGCCGCGGCTTTTACCTCCACTAAACTTTCGATTTCCAGAATTCAGCCACTTGTTTGGCCTTTTGAGATGCCAACCCAGTGTAATTGGTCTCGGGCGATTGTAGAATTTGCCTTTCGCTATCTGTTAACTTAACGAAATATTCGGAAATTGACTGATCTTGAGAAGCAACTTGATATAGAGATTGCTTTGCTTCAAGAGCTTGGTGAGCTATGGATTTCGATACTTCGTGAGCTGTAGTGTGACCGTATTTCTCTAACAATAAGTAAAGTGGTTCTGCTGCGATGGCGCCCTGGCTTAAATGAAGGTTCTTTTGCATGTTTTCTTCGTCTACTTCAATTTTGGCCATAGCCTTGTCGAGACGAGTTGCCATTGATGCAACTGTTGCAAATGCGACTCCGTAAAACCTAGCCGAGGCTGAGTCAGTGAGATCACGCTGATGCTCGCTCGAAAGATTTAGATTAGCGTTTATTAGTTGAGAAGTAACTTGCTTTGCTAGGCTAACGACGTTTTCAAAGCTAATTGGATTGCGTTTGTGAGCCATGGTCGAGGAGCCAGTTTGATTTGGATCAAATGATTCTCTAATCTCCGCTATTTCGCTACGCTGCAAATGACGCATGTCGTTGGCTAGATTAGCCATGACGCCCGCTGCAACAGACAATTCCGCCATCAATCTGACGTAGTATTCAGCGGGAATAATCTGTGTCGAATAGGGAGCAGGTTCGATATTAAGTTTAGATAGCACTGATCTCTCAAAGGCTTGAGGGTCTTCTACAAAAATGCTTAGCGCGTTATAGGCACCGACTGCACCGGAAAATTTACCTGGCAATTTTGAGCTTAGTACAGTTAGTGAACTGATGCTTGCTCCTATCCGACTGACATATTCGGCCAGAGCGAAGCCAAATGTAATCGGTACGCCGTGCTGACCATGTGTGCGACCTATCTGTACGGTATCGGCATATTTTTCGGTGAGTCCAATCAAAGTTTTTTCTAAAACAACCAAGCGGGGAATTACTAGTTGTGTTGTGGCATCGCGCAATTGCAGCGATAAAGCAGTAGCCACAATGTCGTACGAAGTTGCGCCAAAATGCACGTAAGGTTTTGCTTCGTCCGATAGTTGACTCTTGATTGAGTCAACCAAAGCCTTAACATCATGCTTAGTGGTTTTTTCTGCATCAGCTACAGCCTCTGGAGTAACTTTGCTGGCAGCCTCTTCAATTTGCAGTGCGATTTCTTGGCTGCAGACACCTGACTCTGCAAGAGTGTGAGCCAGTGCTACCTCTACATAAGCCTGATAAGCAGTCCGGCTGGCCTCAGACAAATATTTTGCAATCTCTCGGTCGTAATATCTTCCGTCTAGTGGATCAATCGAACTATAGTTTGAACTGTCGCTGACGGCTGGTAATTTTATTGGCTTCATGACTCCACCTCTTTTAAATAATCATTTACATTTACTTCTATACGTTTTAGTGGATCGTTATCGTCGGCTTTTTGAAACGCCTTGCCGGTCATTTTTTCATATAACTCAATGTAACGTTCTGAGACTAAATCTATAAAATCATCGCTCATTTCTGGCACTGTTTGGTCGGACTGGCCAGTGAAGCCGTTTTCCATCAGCCATGAACGTACAAATTCTTTTGATAGTTGTTTGGGCGGCTTCGACTTATCACCATTTGCATATTTTTTATAGGCATCGGCATAAAAATAGCGAGACGAATCTGGAGTATGGATTTCGTCTATCAAAATTATCTTACCACCCAAACGACCAAATTCGTACTTTGTATCGACTAATATTAAGCCTTTTGCCAGCGCAAGTTGCTGACCACGGGCAAACAGTTTTTGGGCGTAATCTTTAAGTTGGTCCCACTCATCTGTCGTAACTAGCTTATTGTTTAGGATTTCGGATTCGGTGATGTCTTGATCGTGGCCGGTTTCAGCTTTACTTGTTGGAGTAATTATCGGGGAAGGGAAAGCATCATTTTCCTGCATGCCATCTGGCATAGGCTGCCCACATAATTGTCGCTCGCCAGCTTGGTACTCACGCCAAGCGTGTCCGACGAGGTAGCCTCTGATTACAATTTCAATAGGAATCGGCTCAGCTTTTGACCCGACACTTACTGCAGGATCCGGCACAGCATGCAACCAGTTCGGCACAATATCTGCGGTTTTTTCCAAGAAATTTGCAGCTAATTGATTTAAGACTTGTCCTTTAAACGGAATTGGACGCGGCAGCACTACGTCAAAAGCCGAGATCCGATCTGTCGCGACCATTACAATGGTGTCATCTTTTATGGTGTAGACGTCGCGGACTTTGCCGTGGTACAGCGCAGTTTGATTGGGAAATTTAAAATCTGTAGTAGAAATGGCTGTACCCATTACATCTATTATACGGTATTATTACGTTATGAACCAATCTGTTAAAGTGGGCGTCGTAGGTGGCGGCCAATTAGGTATGATGCTCACTCAAGCCGCTGACAAGCTCGGCATTGAAATAACCGTCGTTGATAAGACTCCAGATTGTCCAGCAGCACAAGCAGGTGCTAAGCAAATTGTGGCAGATTTACATGACCGCCAAGCCTTAAAAGAGCTGGCTGATGCTACGGATATCATTACCATAGAGATTGAGCATGTCGATACAGAATTTTTAGCCGAATTGAACAAACTAGGCAAACCTATTTACCCTGATCCTAAAGTAATCAAAACCATCCAAGATAAATTTACTCAAAAAGAGCACTTCTCAGAGCTCGGCTTGCCAGTGGCTAAATACGGACTGGTCGAAGATATAACTTCAGCCGAAAAATTGCTCGATAACTTCGGCGGCCAGATGATTATGAAGCGTCGTCTAGGCGGCTTTGACGGTCGAGGTAATATGGTCGTAAATTCAAAACAAGACATCGAACAGGCTTTCGAAGCTTTGGGCGTCAATGACCTATATGCAGAAAAAATGGTTAATTTCAAAAAAGAATTAGCTATCATGGCCGGTCGAGACATTAGTGGTAATGTGTCGATTTATCCCGTTGTTGAAACAGTGCAGGCTCGCAACATCTGCCAAGAAGTCTATGCGCCAGCCGCTGTAGATCAGGCTCTATCACATTCCATTGAGCAAATCGCTAAAACTATACTGGGCAGTTATCAAACGGCTGGCATGTTTGGCATAGAACTATTTCTTGATCATGATAATCAGATATTAATTAATGAAGTCGCGCCGCGAGTGCATAATTCTGGCCACTACACAATTGAAGGCTGCCAAACCTCACAATTTGAACAGCACCTCCGATGTATCACTGGGCAACCGCTTGGTGATACCAAATTGACTAGAAACGCAGTCGTGATGGTAAATATCTTGGGGGAAAATAATGGCACCGTCGATAAACAAATCACGGTAACCGAGCATCCGACCGACACGTACACACACTTTTATGGCAAAGCCGAGACCAAAATTGACCGCAAAATGGGACATATTACATCTCTAGCTGACGACTTCGAGACTGCTTTAAAAGCAGCAAGAGACGCTAGAGGCAAAATTAAGGTATAGTATAGGCATGTCAAATCCTCTCGTTGGAATTATTATGGGTTCGGATTCAGATCTCGATGTAATGCAGGCAGCCAAAGAAACACTTGCAGAATTCGGTGTTAGCAACGAAGTTCGCATTGTTTCAGCTCATCGTACCCCGAGCGAAATGGTCGAATATGCCCAATCTGCATCCGAACGCGGACTCAAAGTAATTATTGCCGGCGCTGGCGGTTCGGCGCATTTACCAGGCATGACTGCTTCCGAGACATCGTTACCGGTAATTGCGGTTCCCGTACAGAAGTCAGAAGGCAATCATGAAGCTCTCTGGTCCAACATAAAAATGCCACCCGGCATTCCACTGGCAACCATGCCCGAAAACGGCGCCAAAAATGCTGCTTTGTTGGCAGTAAGGATTCTAGCACTTAGCGACGGCGATTTAGCTGAAAAGTATGCAGCGTTTGTCGAACAGCAACGCGCCGAAGTCCTTGCCAAAGACGCCAAGCTTCAAAACGAAGGTTAACCAGCTTTCGCCATGGACTGGCAAATCTATTTAGCAATAAGCATCGTTTTCTCTTCGGTTGCTGTTTTACTTCAGCGTATCTTGCTGCACAAAGACAACACCGACCCAATTGCTTATGCAGTCTTATTCGAAGGGCTTGTTGGATTGATACTATTGGCAGCCGCCGTTATTAACGGCATTAAGCTGCCCGATTTTAGCCTTTATGCAGTGCCAATAATTGCAACTTTTCTGGCCTTCGCGTTTGGTAACATTGCCTATGCAAAATCACTTAAGGCAGTTGACGCCTCTATTTTTTCTGTACTATTCGCAACAAATGCAGTGTGGGTAATGATTGGGGGCGTACTGCTATTTAATGAAAAGGTGAGTGTAGCTCAGTTTTTCGGGGCCGCCCTGATATTGTTAAGTGTGATTTTGTTGGCTGATCGAACCGGAAAATTCAAGCTAGACCGAGGGATGCTATTAGGACTGCTGTGTGGTGTATTTTATGGCGTGGGCATCTTAGGATGGGTTTATATTAGCAAGCGATCTGATCTTTTAACTTGGAATGCGCTTACATTCTTAGTTCCGTCGCTGTTTATTTTTTTATTTATGCCTAAATCAGCATCTAAAATGAGGCCTTTTTTAAGGCAACCCGTACTGGGCCGAATTTTGCTGCTGTGTTTATTGGTCAGTACATCCTCAGCATTTTTGCTGAATGCATTCAACAACTATAATGCCTCAATCATTTCTCCACTAATTCAAACCGAGGTATTTCTAACAGTACTGTTAGCAATAGTATTCCTGCACGAACGTGATAATCTGCGTATGAAATTAATCGCGGCGGCTTTTTGCATGGGTGGAGTTGTGCTCATCGTTAGTTAGTGTCGTGTCTAGATACCCTGTATAACGGTAGGATTTTATCCTACTTTATCCCACTCTTAAGTTTGGGTTAATCGAAATCCAGGAATTATTTCTGAATATTACTTTGGGCGGCGGCCGATGTCAGTGCGGTATTGCATGCCGTCGAAATGAATCAGTTTAATCGCGTTGTAGGCTTTGTTTAAAGCCTCGTCGAGTGTCGCGGCGGTCGCGGTCACATTGAGTACTCGGCCGCCGTCAGTGACAAGCTGGCCATCTTTGATGGCCGTGCCGGCGTGAAACACAACTATATCATCGAGTTTTTCGGCTTCTTCGATTCCAGATATTGGTACACCTTTGGAATATTTGCCTGGGTAGCCTTCCGATGCTAGTACGACAGTCGCCGCATAGCAATGTTTCCAGCGCACAGTTTGGGGGTTTAGATTACCGTCCGCGCAGGCTTTTAAGATTTCAAACAGATCACCGTCAAGCAAGCTCATGTATACCTCTGCCTCTGGATCACCAAAGCGGGCATTGAATTCGAGCACTTTTATATCATGACCGTCTATCATCAGTCCTGGGTAGAGACAGCCTGTGAAAGTCGCATCCTTATTTTGGAGCCCAGAAAGGGCTGGCTGCACAACATTTGTGTTTACAAAGTTCAGTTGATCCTGCGTTACCCAATCGATTGGCGCGACAACTCCCATCCCGCCTGTATTAGGGCCCTTATCGCCATCAAATATTTGTTTATGGTCTTGAGAGGCAGGGAAAATCGCCGAGTTTTTTCCATCTGATAAGGCATGTAGCGAAACCTCTTGTCCTTTCAAAAAATCTTCGACAACAATTTGGTTTCCGGCGGCCCCAAATTCTTTTTTTACCATTATTTCTTCAACACCAGATTCAATCTCATCGATGGTGTTGCAGATTAACACGCCTTTACCACCAGCCAAGCCGTCGGCTTTTATTACCACAGGCAGGGGGCGGGATTTAGCATAGTCTGCTGCGGCTTTTGGATCTGTGAAATTTTTATATTCGGCTGTTGGAATGTTTTGCTCTGCCATTAAATCTTTTGAAAAGGCTTTGGAGGATTCTATGCGCACAGCCGCCCGTGTCGGACCAAATATAGTTAGGCCGGCGTTTTTAAACGCATCGACAACACCTGCTTCTGCCGAAGCTTCTTGTCCAATTACGCTTAGATCGATCTTTTTATCCTGTGCAAATTTAAGTAGACCGTCGACATCTAAAAAATCAATCTCTACGTTTGATATCTTACCTTTGCTACCGCCATTGCCGGGCGCCACAAAAACCTGCTCAACAGAGGGTGACTGTGCTAGCTTCCATGCTAAGGCTTGCTCACGGCCACCGCTACCTATTACTAATACGCTTGACATTGCCACCTCCGTTTCCTTGATTAAATGCCAGTCTTGCGTTGATAAAATTCTCTATGTCTCTCGGTAGAAATCTTTTTTCGGTGGCTTGAACTCTCGCGAACAAGGTCTCGGGCGTATCGTCCGGCCTTACAGGCACCTTGTGCTCGGCAATAATAGGTCCTTCGTCGTAACCTTCACTTACTAAATGTAGTGTTTGACCTGCATACGGCAGATTGTGATCGAGCACGTATCGCTGGATATTTTCACCGTAAAAAGCCTTGGTGTCAGGCAGCAAACCCGGATGTGTGTTGACCATCTTTGCCTGAAAGGCGCTTTGATATTCAGGTAGCCAACCAAAAGCCTCGACCAGATGCGGTCCGATTTTTTTCATATAGCCCAGCGAAGCAATTAAGTCATAATTGCCGCCCAATAAGATTGCCAGTATGGCGGCTTCTTCAGCTGATGTTTGTCCGCCAGCGGCGACATTTTCGCCTGATGCCGCCGGGTGTGTTTGGCTATTAATTAGTGTGGCCTGAATGCCTAGATTAAATTCTTTATTTAAATTATCTATGCGCTCAAAAACCCCAGCGTCTTTACGACTAACAATCACTAATCCGACATCAACTGCAATTTCTCCGGCCTGATTTGCGCGAATGAAAGCCTCAGCTGTCGTACCACCCCCAGAGGCTAAGATGGCGATGCGTGGCTTCATGTTGGGCGGGCTGTGGCTAATTCTGTATTATGCCGGCCGGATTTTGGTAGCGTTTCGCCGTCATTCAAAATAGTAATCTCATCAGCGCGCTTGCCAATAGGCACAGGATAAACGCCGTTAAAATGTGAGGTTGAGAAATTGGTGGCTGGCAGACCAGTGGCGCCAATCATGCCGTCGAATGATAAAAAGTGTAGTGATGTCGCGCCGACATGATCGCGCATTTCTTCTTCGGTCATGTAAGCAGCGAGCAATTCGGTCTGTTTTGGCGTGTTAATACCGTAAAAATCAGGGTAGCGGACTGGTGGAGAAGTAATCAGTAGATGAACTTCTTTGGCGCCGATCTCAAAAATCATCGAAACCAGATGACGCATGGTTGTACCGCGCACGATTGAGTCATCTACTAAAACAACCCGCTGATCTTTGAGAAGTTCGATCACCGGGTTGAGTTTCATCTTTAGGTCGCGTTCGCGGAGCTGAGCTGTGGGGCGGATGAAGGTGCGATGAATGTAACGGTTCTTAATCAGCGCCATCTCAAAAGGTATGTTACTGGCTTGGGCGTATCCAAGTGCCGCAGGAGTACCCGAATCAGGCACCGGTACAATTACGTCGGCGTCAATCGGGAATTCCTTAAACATCTCGCGGCCGAATTCTTGGCGCACTAAGTCAATCCGCTTACTGAGCAGCAGGCTGTCGGGGCGCGCGAAGTAGACCATTTCAAAAATATCCAGCTTTTGATTGCTCTTAGCAACCTGATGTGAAGTTAGACCATCTTTGTCGATCACAACTAATTCCCCGGGCTCAACATCACGGACATGTTCCGCGCCGATGGTATCGAAAGCGGCTGTTTCGGAAGCGATACTGTAGCCATTGCCGATCTTGCCAATTGAAAGTGGGCGCACACCACATTCGTCTCGGAAGGCGATTAATCGTTGGGTATCCATCATTACAATAGAGTAAACCCCAGTAAACAGTGGCCAGGCTTTTTTGATAGATTCAATAATATCTAAGCCATCATCCATATATGCCGCGATGGCTGCCACCATTAAGGCCGAGTCGTTTTTGTCTTTAAGCTCGATGCTACGCTCGGATAAAAATTCCTCAAGTTTTGTAGTGTCTGGTAAGTTGCCATTGTGGGCAAAGGCGAATTTGTGCTCATGATTAAGAAAAGGCTGGTTATAAAAATCATCTGAGCCGCCAGAGGTTGAGTAGCGGTTGTGCCCGATAGCGATGTGTCCGGGCAATTGCTCAAGATCTTCTTCGCGGTAAACTGTAGCAACTAGGCCGGCAGCCGAGTGGCTATATATATCTTTGCCATCACTGCTGGCAATGCCGGAGCTCTCCTGGCCGCGGTGCTGCAATGACCATAGCCCATAAAAAGCTAAACGGGCCGCTTCCAGGCCCGTATGATGTTTTTTTGATTCGAAGATTCCAAACACCGCGCACTTCTCGGTGAGTTGATCAGACATGCTGCTTGAAAGTGGCATTTCGTCTCCTATTTTCCCTTAAGAGTAAGAAAAGCGCATCAGATTTATAATTTCGCTGAGTGATTAGCAAAAAGGCCTGCATGCGCTCACAACTTACTTATCCTTATAATAAACCATATATTCACCTCTGGCAAGCCCTTAGTGCTTCTGTTATAATAAGTAAATAAGAGGAGCCAGCGTGGCAAACAAATTAGATTACCACCAGTCTGTTAACTATTCCCAAGCTGACCCCATGAAAATCCTCGCGCAAAAGGAGGGTTTATCAACTATAAAAAATTTGCCAAAAGGCTTTAGCGAGGTTGATGGCACTCGAGGCGAGTCCGCCTATGTTTTCGGTTTTGACAATGGCAAATGGGGCGCCTTCGTGCAGGAAGGGCTTGGCACAAAAAGCCTTATTGCTCAGAGTATTTACAAAAAAACCGGCGTTTCGCACTTTAAAGCCATAGCCCAAGACACTGTCGCATGCGTGATTAACGACCTAGTAAGTGTCGGGGCAACGCCAGTTGTTTTAAATGCCTATTGGTCAGCAAGTTCATACGAATGGCTAACTGACGAAAAATTAGCCGGCGATTTAATCACGGGCTGGCGTGAAGCCTGCGATATGGCCAATGTTGCATGGGGTGGTGGCGAAACTCAATCTCTATCAGGTGTAGTTTCACCAGGCGCACTCGAACTGGCAGGCTCGGCATTTGGAGTAATTAACAAAGCAGAGCATGTTATACAAGGCAAAAATCTTAAGGACGGCGACGCAATAGTTCTAATCGAATCTAGCGGCCCACACGCCAACGGTATCAGCCTTATTAGAGAAATTGCCGATCGATTACCCGACGGCTATCAGACAAAAATGAGCGACGGTATGGAATTTGGCACAGCTGCTTTAGCGCCATCGCACATATATTCCAAACTGGTAATCGAATTACAAAAAGCCGGCACAGAAATTCACTACTTATCAAACATCACTGGCCACGGGTGGCGTAAACTTATGCGCGCCGAAAACCCATTCACATTTATCATCAATGAGATACCACCAGCACAGGAAATTTTTAATTTTATTGCTGAGCAGGCAGGCAATGACGAGACCGATATGTATGGCAACTATAATATGGGCGCGGGTTATGCCGTTTATGTGCCGCATGATCAAGCGCCGACGGTTATTGAAACCGCCGCAAAGCAAAATTTAAAGGCCTGGATCGCCGGCGAAGTAAAGACTGGGCCAAAGCAAGTTGTTATAAAGCCAAAAAACATTACATTCGCAGCTGAATCTTTGGAGGTCCGCTAGTGCAGTTCTATAAAGGAATCGCCGCGCTATCAGACTTTCGACAAGCTAAACTCCTAACGCAACTAAAACAAGTTGATCCATCTATCACTGCTGTTTCTGCGGAATACGTCCACATTGCTCACATTGACGGCAAGTTGTCGGCTGCAGACGATAAAAAACTCGCCGAACTGACGAGTTATGGCACACCATTTAATGGCAGTGCAAAAGGAGATCTATATTTTGTGGTACCGAGACCGGGCACAATCTCACCTTGGTCAAGCAAAGCGACAGATATTGTTCATAATTCAGGCTTATCGGCTGTAAAGCGACTAGAGCGCGGGATTGCTTATTATATTGAAGGCGAAGCACAGACAAGCGAATTAATAGACGAGTTGCTGCATGATCGTATGACAGAAGCAGTTCTGACAGATTTTGATGCTGCAAAAGAGCTATTCGAAGATCATCAGCCAAAAAAATTAACACGCATAGACATTACATCCGGCAAGCACGCCCTAGTTGAGGCAAATCACAGTCTAGGCCTCGCTCTCGCACCTGACGAAATTGATTATCTTTATGAGGCTTATTCTGAATTAGGACGAAATCCAACCGATGTTGAACTGATGATGTTCGCACAAGTAAATAGCGAACACTGTCGTCACAAAATTTTTAATGCTGACTGGAAAATTGATGGCAAACCCCAGACAAAAAGTTTGTTTAAAATGATAAAAAACACCTACGAAAAAGGCGGAGAAGATGTCTTATCTGCCTACCACGACAACGCTGCGGTTTTAAAAGGCCCCGTCGCAGGGCGCTTTTTTGCCGACGACACAGGAAAATATACCTATCATAAAGAGCCAGTGCATTCTGTAATAAAAGTCGAAACTCACAACCACCCGACAGCGATCGCACCAATTCCAGGAGCCGCGACGGGTATTGGTGGCGAGATCCGCGACGAAGCTGCCACTGGGCGCGGTGCCAAATCAAAAATGGGCTTAACAGGATTTAGTGTTTCGAATTTAGAAATTCCTAATGCTAAACGCCCTTGGGAGCATCATTATGGCAAACCCGACCGGATTGTTTCAGCTTTAGATATAATGCTTGATGCGCCAATCGGCGGGGCGGGCTATGCCAACGAATTTGGCCGACCAAATTTGCTAGGCTATTTTCGTACCTATCAGCAAAAATCTGCCGAAACAGTCTGGGGTTATCACAAACCAATAATGATTGCTGGGGGGCTAGGCAACATCCGTGAGCAACACGTTCAAAAAAACAGATTGCCGGCAGGTGCCCTGATTATTGTCTTGGGTGGGCCTTCTATGCTGATCGGTTTGGGTGGTGGCGCGGCTTCAAGCATAAATATTGGCAGTAGCCTGGAGGATCTAGATTTTGCGTCAGTGCAACGCGGTAACGGTGAGATTGAGCGCCGTGCCCAAGAAGTAATAGATCGCTGCTGGAGCCAAGGCAAAAACAACCCGATTATTTCAATCCATGATGTTGGCGCAGGCGGTCTTTCCAACGCGT
>ERZ724505.1129-NODE-1129-length-15128-cov-21.182379_pt1 | contig 15128 bp, 17 predicted proteins | sample MGYA00376038_ERZ724505 | MGnify/ENA primary metagenome ERZ724505 (study PRJEB28724, sample SAMN07190884) | wastewater metagenome | isolation source: effluent of sewage treatment plant in Hong Hong | place: Hong Kong | collected 2016-03-17 ... | reverse complement strand
CCCAGGGCTGCAGCACCCGCTCGTGGTAGGTCGGCAACTCCAGGGTGGCGGTGGCCGGTTCGGCGAAGAACTTCTCGATCTGGCGGAGCAATTCGTCGGCGGGACGGACGGAGGGGACCATCAGGGAGCTGATGACCGGCAGGGCGTCGAGGACGACCTCCTTGCCCTCCAGGAGGGCGATCAGGTGCAGGAGATCGCACCCGTACCCACTCGAATAGCACACGAACGTGCGCCGCTCGACGTTGACGCAGGCGCTCGGGTTGCGATCGGCATTGCTGTGGTGGGGGCTCACCCGGTCGAGGAGACAGGAGTGGATGAGTTCTGTGGTGCCATCCGACCCCGGAGCCTCCCGGACATTCTCGGCCCCATATCGGGCGAGGACCTCCCGGGCGTCGAGCCGGTTGAGGTACTCCCGGTACCGGTGCTTCTCCATGAGCCCGGCGATGTCGGTTGTCTTCACCACTCCTCGGCCTTCACAGCTCGCTCATGACTTCGATCCGGCTCTCGTCAGTGAGCGCCCACCTCAGCATCCAGCTCTTGGTGTTGAACCGTCGGCCCTTGAGGATGTGCAGTCGCTTGGTCCCCTGGCGGCGCTCCTCGCCGGTACAGGCCAGGCCGATGGCCAGGTCGACCTCCCGCTCGATCTCGGCCGCATTCGCGAAGTGGTGCATCTCGATGGTGGCCGCATCCGGGCCGCCCCCGCGCTGGTTGTTGTCGGGGCGGCGCAGCTGGGCGGCAAGCACGCAGGCGATCTCCTGACCGTGCCGGGAGATCTCGATGCTCAGCTGCTTCATGATGCTGCCGTGGTGCTCCTTGAGGTCCTTGGTGGAGTGCCCGGCCTCCATGTGCGAGAGCTGGTCGATGAGGGCCATGTCGGCCCGCACCTGCCGGGCCCGGGTGATCAGGGCACCGGCGGTCCGGTCCCCGATCTCGGGGGACTCGATGTGGATCCCGCCCATCTCGGCAAGCTGATCCTGCCCGTCGCGGTAGCGCAGCAGCTCCTCGTCGGTCAGCTTGGACCGGGACAGCCGGTTGTAGCTGACCCCCGACCACAGAGCGTCGACCCGGTCCTCCATCTCGGCGATGGACATCTCCAGGGTGAACAGGATCGGGGTGAACCCGGCCCGGCGCAAGGCGACGGCGGCGTTGACGAGGAAGAAGCTCTTGCCCCCGGCTGGGTGGCCGCCGACAACGACCAGCTCCCCGGGCATGGTGCCGCCGGTGTGCTCGTCGAGCTGGGGGATACCCAGCGGCAGACCCACACCGCCGGTTCGCTCGGTGCGGGTGATGTAGCGTTCCCGGCGGCTAGCGACATCGCTCATGTCCGAACGCACCCGCCCCGGGGTGATGGTCTCGGTGACGGCGTAGGCCCCGTTGTAGAGGGTCCTCAGGGCCCCGTAGGGGTCCTCGGCCAGGCCGGGGACCGCCTCCATGATCAGGGCCTGCCCCTGGTTGACGGCATACCGCTTGCGCAGCTGCTCGGCCAGCCAGGAAGGGGCGACGTCGACGTCCTCGGCCCAGGGGAACCCGGGCAGCTCGGTGTCGACGACGTAGCGGGTGGGGGCGGTCCCGTTGGCCTGCCAGTAGCCGACGATCAGGTCGAAGACAGCCCGGCACGGGGAGTCTTCGAAGACCTGGCTGCGCACCCCGGATTTCAGGGCGTTGGCGATCTCGTCGACGTCCTCCACGAGAATCGTGATCAGCTGGTGTTCCAGGTCGTTAGACAAGAGGGCGGGTCTCCCCGAGGCTGATCTCGTCGATGGTCCGCCGCGATGCCTGTGGCCGGAAGTCCTCTCCCGAGAAGGATAGGACGATGCTGCACTCGGAGAGCAGGCTCAGGACCGCCGCACCATAACCCGTCTCCAGCTCCTGGAGCGTGCAGTTGGTGGTGACCAGGGTCGGACGGCCGTCCTGTACGCGGCTGCGCAGAATCATGTCGAAGGTGGACTGGGGCAGCCGGGAGGAATTGCGCCACTCCTTGCCCAGGTCATCGAGCAGCAGTACGTCGGAGTACATGAACTTCCGGGCGAACCACGACTTCTCCTCGGCGTCCCCCCAGGTGGCGGTGAAGGACTCGATCGTCCGGGCGAAGGTCGTCGAGAAGCAGTCATACCCCAGGTTGATCAGTTCCTTGAGGATCAGGGTGGCCAGGAGAGTCTTGCCGGTCCCCGCTGTCCCCGTGAAGAGCAGGCCCACCCCACGGCTGATGAAGTCCTCGTGACGGCGCAGGTAGGTCGCCAGCTCCTCGGGTGGGTTCTGTGCGTAGTCGCTCCATCCCAGTGTCTGGTAGTTCATGCCGATCCCGGAGGCGGAGTAGTGCTTGGCCAGCTGGACCTGCATCCCGCAGTCGCAGTCGTGCTGCTCCCCCTTCCACCGGTAGGTCTTGGTCCCCCGGCAGGTGGGGCAGACCCCCTCCTTGAGTTCGGGGCGGCGTTCGTAGAGGCGGTCGGCCTCCTCGTCGGACAGGAAGGTGGTGCGGATGTTGAAGGGTGTCACTCGGTCTCCCTCAGTTGTGCGATCCGGTGCAGGCCGGTCGGGCCGCCGTCCCAGGCCACCCAGGCGTGTCCCTTCAGCCGGGAGGGCCCCAGGACGGTGCCGACCGTGTCGTCGCCCTGGTGGGTCACCCGCTTGCCGTCCAGGGGCGTGGTGCCCTCCCCCATCGGGGGTGTGCCGTCTACGGCGTAGGCCATGTACTGGCTCAGGATGTCCTGCGCTGCGCTCACGGCCTACTCCCACTCCAGACACACCGCCGCGAGGATGTCGACGGCGTGGACCACCTCCTGCTCACTGATGGTCAGGGGTGGCGTCATCACCAGATCGGGGTGGAGCAACAGCCCCTCCGACCGACATGCCGCGCGGAACTCGTGTGTCCTGCTCGTCTCGTGGATGGATAACTTCTGTCTCAATCCTACACCACTGGATCCCCGGATGACAGCAGGGAACTGCCCGGCCAACTCCCCGATCCCGCCGTGGAGCACCTCACTCATGGTCCGGACGTGCTCCAGGAGGTCGTCGGTCAGGTGGTCCAGGATCCAGGTGGCGGCCGCCGACACCAGGGGGTGGCAGGACATCGGGGGGAGGTTGGAGAATCCCTCGAACAGCTCGGGCGTGGCGACGACGGCGGCATAGGGCAGTCCGCCGCCCCCGGCCGGGCCCAGGACCGCGATGTGCGGGGTGGTGCTCCCGTGCTGGTACCCCCACAGCCTGCCGGTGCGCCCGAACCCGGTCCGGGTCTCATCGGCCACCACATAGGCCCCCGGGGTGGTCGTGGTCGCCAGCGGGTCCAGGATGACGTAGCGATCCCCCGTGATCGTCCGCACCACCGACCAGGCGTCGGCCACCGAGGGCAGTACCAGGACCTGACGGGGCTCGGGGAACCGGGCCGCCAGCGCTTCGGCGTAGTGGACCGAGGAGGTGTCGGCCATGTCCTCGCCGCCGTAAGTCAGCCAGTGGCAGTGCCGCCAGATCTCCGCCGTCAGGGCCGCAGGGCAGTGCCCCAGGATGTTGACCTCGCCACCGGTGGCGAAGTCGAGGTGGGGGCGACCGGCGTCCAGCAGCACGAAGGCCCCGGCGGCGCTGCCGACGGGGAAGGTGTGCTCACCCGGAAGGAGGGTGCGGGCTGCGGCGAGCCGCGCGGCGGTCTGCTCGGCGAGTGCCTCGGCGCTCACTCCCCGGTGTCGGGGGAGGTGTCTTCAGCAGTGGGGTCCGTCGTCCCCTCCGCGAGGGGAGTCTTTTCGGCCATCGCGATCCGGGCCAGGACCTTCTCCAGCTCGGGCTCCTTGAGGGTGCCCCGGCGGTAGCAGGCCTTGGCCATCTCCCGGATGATCGGCAGACTGTACCGACGAATCCGGCCCTTGCCGACATAGAGCGGCTCGATCAGGGTGCCGTCCTTGTAGGTGAAGACCGGGACGACCGCCTGGCCGTTCTTGCCCTTCGCCTTCGACCCCCAGTGCAACCACTGGGTGCTCTTGCCGAAGAATAGTTCGGCGGTCTCGGAGGTGGAGTAGTACCGCTCCTCGCCCTCGGGGAACACCACCGGCTGGACCGCCGCCTCCTTGGCGACAGGGTGGGCCGTGTCGCTGAACAGCGGGTCCAGGAGTGAGTGATCCATCAGATTCCTTCCTTTGTGTTAGAGATCGCGCACCGCGAAGCGGGGTGTCTTGGCCTTGCCGGGCACCAGGCAGGTGCGCAGGGCTTCGAGGATCTCGTGATCGGTACGGGCCAGGTCGAGCAGGCGCTCCAGGGAGAAGCGGTACTCGATGTGGGCCGGGATGTGCTGCTCGGGGACGATCTCCTCGTCGCAGGCGGCGATCCAGCGCTCCCCCAGGAGGGCCTGCAGACGCTGTTCGTCCACCAGGGGCGGGTTGGTCCCGGCACCCTCGCGGCAGAACTTCTTACCCAGCTCGGGCACCTCGATGCTGCCGTTCTGGCCGGGCTCCCCGACGGTGTCGAGGTGGTCGAAGACGGCCTCCTTGATCATGCCCCGGCGGGCATCCAGGGCCTCGTTCACGTCGCGCTCGTCGAGGAACTCGGCCATCAGGGCCACCGCCCGGGCCCCGTCGAGGACGACGTCCCAGGACACGATGTCGTTGGCGGTGATGACGTCGATCAGCCGGGTCATCTTGGCCTGCAGCTCCAGGAGCCGATCGACGTCGAACTCCTCGATGGCCTTGCGCTGGGCCTCCTTGCGGGTGGCCACCGTCGACTTCGAGGCAGGGGCGTCCGTCGGCGGCACCTGCGACAGCAGGGCCTCCAGGACGGCAACCTGGTCTCCGCCGATGACGGCGGGAAGGTCGGTCGGTGCGGTCATGTCGTTCTCTCCTCAGTTCTTCCAGTACAGAATACAGCAATTGACAAAGCAGGCACCATCTAGCTGCCCCGACGGGCCTCGGTGAGGCGGGACTGCATGGTCACGATGATGTTGTCCAGGATGGGGTCGAGGACCTGCTCCTGGACGAACTGGGTGGCCAGCCTCAGCTGCTCCTCGGTGGGCACCCCGTTGAAGGTGGTCGAGAAGCTGGCGCTGGGTTTAATGAAGTCCTGCCACCCCGACGCCGTCGTGGTGACGGCCAGGGTCGCACCCAGGTGCAGAGTCAGCTGGGTCTGGGTGATCTCGGGGGCGTCTGTCGTCATGGGGCCATCCTACCCCACCAGTACAGGAGAGATCAAGTACCCGTATAGAAGAGGGTGGGGCGCAGTGCCGGTCTCTCCGTTGGAGGCGGGTCATGGGCCGGACTTGGGTGAGGGAGGTCGCCCAGTTCACCGTGACGCCCCACCCCCGGTCTCAGACGGCCACCAGATCCAGGAACGCCGGGTGGGTGGCCTTGGCGTGGGAGTCGGTGCCGTAGCGGACGAACACGTACCGGTCGCTGACCGACACGATCACCCCCTCCTCGCCCGGCTCCGTGCGCTTGATGTGGGGTGGCCGGTAGACCACCCTGTCGCCGATGTGGGCCCGGGCCTCGGAGAGGGTCACTGGTCCTTCTTCCCCATCGCCTGCTCGGCCAGGAAGGCGACCTTCATGGCCACGGTGTCCTGCACCAGTCGCCTCTCGATGAGGGTCAGGGCCTCCACCATCGCCTCGCCATGGGCCCAGAAGGCGGCGAGTACCACCAGCATCCCGCCGATGTCCCCGATGGTGATCCGGCCGTCCCTGTTCTCCTCGACCTCGGGAAGAACCCGGGTCAGGGCATCGAGGGGGGTCGCGGTATCACTGGCCTCCAGATACTCCTCGGCCCGGTCGGCCCAGGCGAGGAGGAAGTCCCGGAAGGCCTGCCCCCTCTCCTCTCCGGCGTCGAACTCCGAGAGCTGCTGGACCCACTTGGCTTCGTCGACGACCTTCATGCCTCGCCCATGTACCGGACGTAGACGGTGGCGTCACCGGAGGGGTTCTGGTGGACGTCAGCCTCCCAGATGCCGGTACGGAAGGGGGCGGGGGTGGAGTCGAGGTTCCGGCGGTTGCCGGTCCTGATGTTCCCCCGCTTGATCTTGGCCTGCTCCAGGGTCAGAGGTTTGTCGCCGGGGAGTGCAGCCCACCGCCGGGGGTTGGCCCTCAGTTCCTGGGCGAACATCAGGTAGCGCGACCGGTACTGCGCCCGGGGTCGGTTGGGGTTCTGGAACCAGAAGAAGTCATCGCCGATGTTGGTGTCATCGAGAAACTGCACGGTCATGGTGTCTTACCTTTCAGCGGACGAGCAGCCCTACAGCCAGGATGGTGAAGGACAATACCCACAGGACGATGGTTGCCTTGTGGATCAAGGGTCCGGCGGTATTCCGGGTGGGAATCCTCATCGGATCTCCTTCGATAGATCATACCCGACGATTGCCAGGGCCACCAGGATGGTGAAGACAGCCAGCCAGGTGGGGGGAACGTGGAGGCTGATGGCCAGGGAGAGGAGGACACCGATGAACACACCGGTGGCCAGACCCACCCCCAGGAGGATCACCCACAGAGCGAAGTCCTTCATGTGGATGACACCCCCGGGCACAGATCTACGGCGGCCAGGGCGACCTCTACCCCTGCCTGGGTGCGGCTGATGCCTCCGGCGTGGCCATTGGACTGGTAGAACAGGTAGGAGGCGATGGCGTCAGGGGTGAACCCCTTGGCCAGATCCCCACAGATCAACCACCCCACCGTCAGGACTCCTTCCGGACCCAGTCCACTGGTGATACCGATCTCGGCGGTGTGGTGCAGGAAGTTCCATTCCCTGTCGGTGTAGGCATGCGCGATCGGTGTAGTAGACAGACTGGTGGCCAAACCGATGACCATCAGTGCCCCCTTCACTTCACCCCACCAGACAGGAGTTGATCCAGGGTCATGGGGGTAGCCGTGGGAGGAGGTGTTCCCTGCTGTCCTCCGGTCATCAGCCAAACCACTCCAGGATCCAGAGTGGTGGGGGTAGAGGTTGTTGGTTCGGGGGAATGACCTGGGAGAAGAAGCAGGAAGGTGAGTCCTACCCCTGCCCCCAGAGTTGTCAGTCCAAGGAATAGTCGTGTTCTGGTCATACAGGAAGGGTACAGAACGGAACTAAATAGGGTCAAGTCCGGGGGAAATCTTGCAAGCTGTGGTTCCTGTGATCCCCAGGGAGGATCCCTCCCGGTCATCTAGTTCCATCACCCAGACCCCTTCATGAATCTGGTCTCTGACCACACCTGTTATCCCATCCCGGTACAGGGGGTGGTCCTTTAGTTCTACCTCGTCACCGATCTCGAAGAAGAGGGGGAAAGTAGGTTTTCCCTCCCCTCTGGTTTTCCTCCCTCGTTTGGTAGTAGAAGGTTCCAGATCCTCTGGAGAGAAGGAAACGATCCCTGTTCCAGCCTGGTGGAGGGAATCAAGTTCCACCTCGATGTACTTCCCTGTGGTTCTAAGTACTGTCCCCACCCTGGTTTGAAGCCCTGTTCCATAGTGGGAGGGGGAAACCCTTACCCTGTCTCCCTTGGTCCATCCTGTCATCTGGCGATTGTATCAGGACTAGATCTTCCCTTGGGGCCCTTCCTGGCTGCAGGGCCGGAAGTCTCTGACTTCTTTGCGGCACAACCCACCTCTGGACTGAGGGTAAAAGACTGACTCAACGCCGTGCAGACGTCCCTGGTTGGTTGAATCGCGCGCGCCGGTACGGCCAGGGGGAGACACGGAGGCATCCATCAGTCCCGGTTAGCCAGCTCCTTCAGATCAGGGCTGGCGCTTACTCGGCGGCGTTCCGAAAGCCTTGTTGCCAAGACTTGTGGGACCGGCTAGGCTTGCAACCAGCATCCGACAATGCTCTGAAGGGCCTCCATGATCTGGGGGCCCTTCGCATTTCTACCACCCGCCCGGGCACAGCGCAAACACTCTGATCAGTGTCGTGTAGACTGCAACCAGTATGGAACCAGTAACCGGCACTCTCGAAGACGCCCTGCACGCCATCCCCCCTGATCAACTCAGGGAGGTCGTCGTTGTAGAGGCCTCGCCCGAGTATCCCGGCCAGCTCATCTACCAGCCCTTCGAGAACCCCCAGATGTTCTGGGAGCGCTATCGCGAATGGCTCTCGGAGTTCCTGGTCCTCAACGAGCTGTTCATGGCCCGGGCCTTCACCGAGATGCTGGAGGACGACGGCTGGACCGTGATCTTCGCCCCCAACACCGCCGGGATCCTGGAGGACTACCGGCGCTGGGAACAGCCCCTGGAGGTCGAGGGACTGACATTGAAGAGGGCCGATGGATCCCCTTCCGCCTTGTTCGACTACCAGAACTACACGATCAACAGAGCACTGGAGCGAGCCGAAAGCAAAACCACAGACGACAGTCTCATGTTCTATGGCTGGGGGACCGGAACCGGGAAGACGGCGGCATGCTCAGCGGGTGTCCTGGAACTCTTCAATCGGAGATTGGTCGACGTCGCCTTCGTCTTCACCCTGCGCAAGTTGAAGCTCAACATGCTGGATTTCTTCACCTCATCCACCCCCTTGAATGTTGTTGTCAACGACGGCACCGCCGCCAAACGACGGAAGAGACTGGAAGATCCGGATGTCCAGGTCTTCATCAACAACCCAGACAAGGCCCGATTCGACGAGGAGGAGATCATCGCCCGGGTATCGGGAAAGAACGTCGTCTTCGTCTTCGACGAGGCCCAGACTCTTCTCTATGGGCAGGGGAAGCCCACCCTGACACGGCTGGCCCTGGAACGGATTATCGGCGCGTGTGCCCATGCCGTCGTGTGGCCGATGAGCGCCTCGGTGGTCAACCATGACCCCTTCCGGTACCGCGACGTCTTCCAATTGGGGCGGGGGGACCGTAAGACCAACCCCCTGGGGACAGAAGCGGAGTTCCAGCGCCGATACGTCTCGAACGTCAAGAACAAGCGGTTCCAGAACCGGCACACCAGGAAGTGGTTCTTCACCACCGAGTACACCTGGAATGAAGTACGCCTGCAGGAGGTCCGGCACCGGGTGGGTCACTGCACCCAGAGCGCGCGCAAGACCGATCCGGGGATCAAGGAGAACTTCAAGGGGATCCAGGTCATCGACGAGGCCGTGGAACTCTCCACAGAGGACCGCAGGCTCATCAGTGGACTTTACGAGCTGATGGAGGAAGACCCGATCGAATGCGAGAACCCCGGCCCATACCTTATGACTGAGCGCTACATATGCAACGCCCCGGCTTCTCTGGCGATCACTGACAACAAGGTGGGCCAGGAACTGGCCCGCCGGTACCCCAAGCTGATCACCAACGCACACAGCTCCAAGATCGAGATGTTCTGTGACAAGGTTCAGTCCATCTACGAGGCGGACGATAAAGTGATTGCCTTCACCAAGTGGACGACCATGACGCTGTTCCAGCTCTCCCATGAACTGGATAGGCGCAACATCCCCCATGTGGTGCACTATGGGGTCGGAATGACCGACCAGCAGGCCTACGAGGCCCAGCAGCGGTTCCGTGATGACCCGGGCATTCCGCTGTTCCTCAGCTCGGACGCCGGGGCCTATGGGCTGAATATGCAGATGTGCCGGACTGTCATCAACTACGAGTGCCCGGCGACCTACGACAAGGTCATGCAGCGCAATGCCCGGATAGACCGGGCCGACAGCTACCTGGACAACCTGACCAGCTACATCTACTGGACCCCAGGGACCATTGAGGAGCAATTCCATCAGCGCATGCTGGCCGACCGCGAGTTAGTCGAGGCTACCACTGGAGCACGCGAAGTGCTCGACTATGACACAGAAGAAATAGAAAATCTGGATTGGTTGGTTTCTGATGCCCGGAAATAGGAAGTGTGAAACTGGGTGTTTGTGTGCAAAACACACCGAAGAGTACCGCCGTAAAGTCACCGCCGACGGCGTACACAAAGCGGTGGCTGATGTACAAGGTGCATAAGATACGGCTTGAACCGAACAACAAGCAGGCGACATCCCTTTCACGCGCCGCAGGCACGGCACGGTTCACCTATAACTGGGGGCTGGCCCGGTGGAACGCGCAATACGCCGCGTACAAGAACGGTGAGCGAGATTCTGCCCCATCCCAACTATCGCTGCGGCGGGAACTGAACGCCATCAAACGTGACGAGTTTCCGTGGATGCTGGAAAGCACCAAGTGTGCACCGCAGGAAGCTCTCATCAACTTGGGCAAAGCTTTCGACCGCTTCTTCAAGAAGCAGGGAAGATACCCGACCTTCAAGAAGCGTGGGGTACGGGACTCGTTCAAGCTCAGCGCCGGTCAGTTTTCCGTCGATGACAGTGGCGTGGTAGTGCGCCTGCGCGTTCCGAAAATCGGGCTGATCAGGATGTCTGAGCTACCAAGGTTCAGCGGCGACATCGTATCGGTGACCATATCTCGAACCGCTGACCAATGGTTCGCGGCGCTGATGTTCCGCGTAGAAGACATCGCTCCGCCTGTACATCCGTCTCCTGATGTAGTCGGCATTGACCTCGGTGTACGAGAACTGGTGCTGTCCACCGGCGACCGCATCCAAGTACCGCGCGAGTATCGACGGTCTGAGCGACAACTCAGACGGGCACAACAAGCGTTGTCGCGCAAGGAAAAAGGCTCCAAGAACCGAGATAAAGCCAAGCAGCGTGTGGCGCGTCTTCACTATCGCACACGCTGTGCCCGCGAAAACTGGCAACATCAATTCACTTCGCGCCTGGTTCGGGATTTCAAGACAATGGTGATCGAAGACCTCAGCGTTGCGGGAATGAAGAAGAACAGATGTCTGGCGAAGTCCGTGTCCGATGTGGGGTTCGGGGAGCTTCGCCGTCAGATCGAATATAAAGCCGCGCAATCGGGATCGGTTGTGGTGGTCGCTGATCGCTGGTTCGCCAGCTCAAAGATATGCAGCGTGTGCGGGACGAAAACCAAGTCCCTTCCGCTGCATATCCGCGAGTGGACCTGCGCTGACTGCGGCGCGTACCATGACCGCGACCTCAACGCGGCTATCAATTTGAGAAACCTCGCGGTGAGTTCCACCGTGACAGCCTGTGGAGAGTTCTTGTCCTCTGGCCATGGTCAGCGTGCTGACCATGGCCAAGACGCCTCTGCGAAGCAGGAATCAGACAGCAAAGTTGCGTTGAGCAGCTTTGTGTAGGTTCTGGAGAACGGTCAGTCCAGATAGACGGGGGCGATGGATGCGCCGAAGAGGTAGAAGCGGGGGCTGAGCACAGCCACCTGGACGGACATGGTCGTCACCGGGTCGGACGTGACCACCTGTGCATACCCGGAGGCATACCGCAGGGCGGTGACCTCCTGCAGCGGCTGTTCGACGCCGCCCAGCTGGATGAAGTAGCGGCCCAGGGCAATGTCCATGTAGAGGTCGTTGATGTAGACCTCGTCCTCGGCGTCCCCGGCGGAGACCACCTCGATGGTGTAGGCCTGGTCGTCACCTTCCGGGATGTCGAACCACTGCCCCTGGTAGGTGTACCAGTACCCGACGGTGGGGGCGGGGATGATTTCCTCGTGGATGTAGACCCCGTCGTTCTCCCGGCGCAGCCGCAGGATCAGGGAGTTGGTGTTGGCGTTGGGCTTGTAGAACACCACACAGCAGCGGGTCAGGGCCCCGCCGACGATGTTGAGTTGCTGGAGGACCTTCACCCCGCCCTCACCGGCACCGGCCACCCGGCTCACCTTGAGGACCCGGCGTCCGTCGAACAGCCGGTTGGGGTCGATGCTGACCGCCACCTGCGCCCGTTCGGCACCCCAGGTGGCGGTCGTCGAGGACCAGGTGGCGAAGCTGTCCGCCCAGGTGGCCCCGGCCACCGACTCCGGGATGGGGGAGACGTAGTAGGCCAGGGCCAGGTTGTCGATCCCGGTGGCCAGGGGGTCGATGCGGACCCACATGGGGTTGGACCGGACCGTCCCGGAGTCCCGGAAGTCGCACCGCACCTTGGCGAACTCGCTGGTGGTGGTCATCTCCTTGTAGACGGTCCCCAGCATGCTCCCCCCGCTGTCGAGGGTGACCGTGTCGAACCACACCTGCCCGGCGCTGGCGTCCTCGGTGACCGACAGGCGCACCCGCAGGCGGTCCACCCCGGCCGGACAGATCCATGTCCCGGTCAGCCGGATCCAGTCCCGGTGGGGGTCCACATCCTGATAGAGGAACATCCCGCTGTCGTCGGGGATGAGGTGGGATCCTTCATCGGGGGTGATCATTCCACTGGGTTGGTCGAAGTCGAAGTGTTCCTCCCCCGAATAGACCTCAAATATCCCGGTGCCGTGATCCTCAAGGATGACTGCGTCGGGATCGGTGATGTCCCAGCTGTGGGGGTGGTGACTCCAGTCGGAGTAGACGACCTCATCGAAGACGATATCGGCGACCGGTTCGCCGTCGAGGTAGGTGGTCCCGCCCAGGGTGATACCGACATGATCATCGGCGACGACAAGGTTCTCCCAGTAGACCCAGCAGGAGAAGGTGATGACGTCCCCCTCAGTCACTGTGATCTGGGAGGATCGGGCGTTCTTCTCGGTGCCGTCCGCTTCGACGGTCAGTGATCCCCAGTGCCAGCGCCCCTTACCGGGGTCCCGGGCCCATCCCTGATCCGGGCCCAGGATCCAGTTGGCGTCACTGAGGTCGAAGTTGGGGTTGTTGATGACGAACAGGTCCCCGGCGGTGGTGACGGGTCCGGTCTCCAGGGCCCGGATGTTGGTGAAGTACCAGTCGTTGGGGGAGTAGAAGTCGAAGCTGAAGATCTCCGGGTCCTGTTCGTCGACGTAGGAGGTCGTCAGGGCCCGGACCTCGCGCACCCCGGCGAAATAGGCGATCGCCGCGTCCCGGGTCACCGTCTTGGTGTCGTACCGGTGCACCGAGGTGGTATTGAACCGCAGCCGGTTCTCGGTGGTGGCCTTGCGGCCCAGGACCACCTGGGTGGCGGCGGTGAGCCCCCGCATGATCGGACCGGGCATCGCCAGGTTCCCTCCGGGGAACACCCACCAGTCCTGTCCCTGCACCGGAAGGGCCAGAGGCTGGGTCAGGTAGTTGATCACCGGCGTGAAGGACTCCAGTAGGGAGTAGTAGAACATGCCCAGGGAGTAGGCCAGGGACCCCACCCACCCGGCCGCCAGCTTGACCAGGAAGTGGCTGGCCATGGCGTTGGGGTCGAGGGTGGTGCGCTTGTAGATGTAGGGGTTGGCGGCCTCGGTGCGCACGGAGCTGTCGGCCGAGGAGGCGACCGAGGAGGGCAGCGTGCTGTTGTAGGTCTGCGCGGCCCCCGTGGTCACGGTGATCGGGCCGGAGGTGGTGCCGAAGAGGGCATCGGCGGCGGCGGCCACCGTGGAGGGGTTGAGCCAGTTGACGCTGCTGAGCCCGACCGCCCCCAGAGCCAGGCTCCCCCACCACCCGACCACACCCAGCCATGTCCCGGCGATCCCGGGGTGGACGGTGCTGGCCGACTGCTGGACCGAGATGGGGTAGACCTTGTAGGTGGTCTCGATCCCGGAGTCGTAGACGGGGTAGGGCTCCTCGTTGAGGTTGGAGAACTCCAGTTTGAGGTAGCGCATCGACAGGCTGTGCGGGAAGGCCAACCTGCCCTTGATGGTGAAGTAGTCCTGCCAGATCGGGGTCCAGGTCTTGTACTCGTAGAAACTGTCGTGGGCCCCGCCGGTGCCGTGCTCCTGGAGGAGCCAGTTGACGGCGTAGACGGCGTTGTCGAGGGTGGTCGAGGGGATGTTCCCGGCCGCGTCGGCGATGACCGGGTCGGGGGTGGTGTAGACCCCGGGGTTGGCCAGGTACGCCTCGGCCGGGCCGTCGTAGTAGTTCTCCAGCTTGACCACATGGGATCCGAAGGTCCCGTGGAAGTCCTGGAGGCTGATGGAGCCGTCCATCGTCACCTGGGTGGGCAGGTCGGTCACGGTGGTCTCCGAGCGGGCCAGCTCCACCCCCGTGGAGGTCTGGATGCACAGGAAGACCGTCATCGGGTTGTACGCCCACCCCACCACGATGCGCAGGGTCGCCCCGGTGGCGAACAGGGGGCTGCAGACGGCCGGGTAGGACACCGTGTCGCTGCCGTTGGTGAACGACAGGACGACCCCGGCGGCCCCGGAGTCGTAGGTGATGGTCGGCCACCACTGGGCGGGGTCGGGGTCGACGGGGGTCACCCCCAGCAGGACGGGGTTGTTGGGCGGGCCGTTCTCGGCCGGGAAGTCCGGGCTCCACTCGATGCCGATCCAGGTGTCCTGGCTGACGAGGTGGCCGATCTGGAAGGGGAACCGGTAGAGGCTGGTCTCCTCCTCGACGGCGACGTCCTTGCGGCCGCGCCCGGACTTCCAGTCGGTGTTCTCGTCGAGGTCGGCCACCTGCGTGATGGCGGACAGGCGACGGACCCCGACGGTCTCGTCGTTGCTGTAGTAGATGTTCAGGTTCTGCCCGCAGTAGACGGGGTCCATGACGATGGAGTCCACCCCCTGGGGGGAGCCGTCGGGGGCCCGGGTGTCCAGGTACATGCTCACCACGGCCTGGTGGTCGGGCTGGGGCGCGCTGCGCCAGAAGGTGGTCGCCGAGTTGTCGATGGCCCGGTCGGCCCCCCAGTCCTTGATGTAGCGGGTGATGACGTTGCCGAGGGCGTCCATCTCGTCCTCGATCGGGAGCAGGCCGTCGTTGCGCTGGTAGATGTTGCGCCGCAGCAGGGTGTTGCGCAGGCCGATCATGTAGGGGTCGGTCCCCGCCGCAACGTTGGCGACCCGGGTGCACCGCAACTGGACGGCCTTGGCGACCAGGGGATAGACCGAGGTGTGGAACTTGTACCAGGAGGCCCGGGCCGACGGCTGCAGGGTGATCGTGACGGGGATCCCGTTGCGGTCCAGGGCCTGCCGCCAGTTGTTGTGGGTGTCCTGGTACCAGACCTCGATGCGCACTGCGACCCGCAGGGCCTCGAACCCCACCTCTGACAGGGACAGGGGCACCTTGAAGGTGACGGTGAGCACCTCGGTGGTGCTGTCGCTGTTGGCCCGTGGCTGGGAGAACCAGAACCTGGTTCCGGGGTCGGTGGTGATCGTCGGCATATTGGGGTCGTCGAGCTGGCGGCCCAGTGCGTCGTCGATGAGTTGCTTGAGCGACAGCGGCCAGGAGGATTCCCAGTAGACCCCGTCGAGGACGTTGCCCATATCAGGTCGACCTCGTGAACACGTCGGGGCTGCGTACCTCCGGGGTGACCGACAGCACG
>ERZ724505.1128-NODE-1128-length-15129-cov-3.540865_pt1 | contig 15129 bp, 25 predicted proteins | sample MGYA00376038_ERZ724505 | MGnify/ENA primary metagenome ERZ724505 (study PRJEB28724, sample SAMN07190884) | wastewater metagenome | isolation source: effluent of sewage treatment plant in Hong Hong | place: Hong Kong | collected 2016-03-17 ... | reverse complement strand
TACCCATTCAACAGGCTTTCAAACTTTGTCTTAATCTGCTGACGATACATACCACCAACGAAACCAACGATAAATCCGAATAGAAACGATGCCATTTTATTCTCCTTTTAGCAGCAGCAATGTGTACGAGTACACGGTTTCTTTACAGGCTTCTCTTTCTTCTTATGCATTTACCTTTCCTTTTACCATGATAGGCGCACGCTCCGGTGCGGGAAGGATGATAGGCTTATTCTCCATTGCTTCGATCTTACGAAGTGCCTCTTGCTGAAAGACACCATTCTCAAGATCAGCGGATTCAATGAATGATTTTGTAGTTGCCACGAAGTCATCCAGATTACCCATATCTCTAGCATACGCTTCCGCGCGTGCCTCTAGACTTGCTTCGAACAGAGCACGGTCGTCCGGATTACCACTGACAATACTACGTGCGGAGTTGATTGCGCTCGACATTGCTGCTAGAGTATCGCGTTCCTCAATCGCACCTTCAATGTCAGACTTCAGCATCCCAACCTTAACTTCACACTTACCACGAATATTATCAAGTAGCTCCATGATCTTTTTTGCTTGATCACGGCTCTTGGCTAGATTCTTATTCATGCGTTCACGAACACCTGCTTCGTTCGCATAAATCTGAAATTGTACATCATTTCCCATACGCTTAGCAGACTGCGCTAGCCGCATGGAATTGTCATACTTTTCCTGATTCTTATTGATACGTTCGTCACATGAACGAATTTGAATACGCAGATTCTTGATTTGCTCTTCAAGATTAAACATATGCTTTTCAAGTTTCTCAGCATATGTCTTCATGATACCGATTGGATCAAGCTCGACAAACCACCCGGTGATCCAGCGCATCGCACCGCGCCACATATATCCAATCATGGTTCGCTGTTCTACAATGAAAGCGAATGCAGCAACGATAGCGGCAATCATTGCTCCCAGAACAATGACGTTGGTTGCCATTGTAATGAGAATCGGGAGAATGACCATGAGTGCATATCCACCGGCAGCGAGAAGCCCACCACCGATGAGTGTTCCCATATAGTTTTCTGGCTTCGACCAGAAAGACTTTCTCACCATCTCTTGTTCCATCTTATACACCCTTCAATTCGGTTACTAGATCGTGCAGCTTTGTGAATTCACTATCAAATATTGCGTTACTCTGCTTGATTTCCTCGGATAGCTTTTCTGATAGAGAAAAACTTTCCTTTCTGATTGCTTCTGCCTTCTCAGATAATTCCTTATATTGTTTGGTCATCTCTTGGATATCTTTGCTTCTTGCATCGAATCCATTTTGGACCGTAATCTTTGCGTTATCGATATCAACCTTCTTTGATTCGATTGCGGAAATCAATGATTCCTTTGTGATTCCCTGTGTATTCAATGTAGTGAGAGCAACACTGATACGAAGCGCACGGTCAGGTAGCTTCGCTTCTAATGCTGTCATCATCGTATTGAATTGATCCAGTACATTTGGCGCACCGGGAGGCGGCGTCGGCCACGGTTCCGGTGGCTGGATCATTACCGACTTCTCGGCTGGCTTTTCGGGCTCTTCCTCGAAAAGAACCCCTTTCAACCCCTTCAGCATTCGGGTACACCTCTCCCAATGGCTCGACCCCACACGGCGAGCGACACACCCATGCAGATGATGGCATATTCTGCAGGGTCCGTCTATGGAAAATCTTCAGTCGTCGTCATCCTTGATGCCAACCACTTCGGACAATCCTGTCTTTAAAATTGTAAACATCTCTGGTTTTAAGGAATCTTTAATCTCTTTTACATAATCAAAAACATCAATCTTCTCTCTTGTCTCGATATATAAGAAAACATCTTCATCGAGTGGGTTTGATTTCCGTAATCCAACGATAATTGGAAGCCAGATCGGACCACCCTTGATTGAATTATAGATATGAGTGTTCTTCTTCGATGACCAGTTGAAATCTAATCCACTTCTTTTACGTCGAAGTGCCATCAATTGATATTCGTTCTCGTTACCCATGATGTATGGATAAACACCATCACTGGTTGCAAGAATAATCTTTCGAATATTAGACATTGAGCCTGCTCAAAAATGAACTAAAGAATTGCATTGTTGTATGATAAATATTAGGACATTCTGATTCTGTAGGACCAAGAACGGTAACATTGGTCGTCCAATAATGTTTGAGATAAGACTGATTGAAAATATTAGTCATTTCTTCTGGTGGTTGAATATCCATATCAATCAACCACGCAGATTTACGATTCTTACGAGCTTGCTTATAAGCAACCCTCAAGCGATCTGGTAGTGTAGACTGATATAGAATAATAATACACTCTGACATGAGTAGAGTTCGCATATAGTCATGTGTAGGGTATACTGGAGCAGTGGTGATAATTTGTCCATCATCTACAATACGACTATATGGTGTTCGTACAAACAGGTTGAAATTAATAGTCGATCTTAGGTTGCACAAAGCTCGACCGACTCCAGTGTGACCGTCTGTATTAAATCTAAGTCTCAATTTAGTATTCTGAGTATGATAATTCATATAGAAAAGGCCCGCCAGTTGTTAGCTGACGGGCCGGTTTCGATTAGTTGTTCTTTTCCCAATCGAAGAAGATTCGATCCGTCAGTCCTGATGTAACCGAGACAATATGTCCTAGCTCACAGGTCTGAAGGAAATGATGTGCTTCTTCGATCAGACGACCTTCAGTCGGCCACCGAATCTCGAAAAGGTAAGTTTCGATCTTTGAAGTATCAATATCACCCTTCTTCTCCGGATCACGCATCCGCTCAAAGAATGACTTGACGATCTTCTCGTCAATCTTTCCCTGACCATCGAGCACACGAACAACACTGCGCTCGAAATCAATTACCATGACACCTTCTGGCTTCTTCTCTTCTGCTTCTTGACTCATTTGTATAGCACCACGTATTCTGCAATTCCTGATGTGCAGATTAAAATGTTTTCTACTGTTAGACGATTGATTGCTTTGTCAGCTTTATCTGAAAGCCGATCAAATAGTTTCTTTTGACCATCACGATAGATGTTATCGATAAAGAACTCCTCGTCTTCGGCAACTGCAAACGGAATCTGGATTGTCAAAATCTTCCCTTGTAAGTTTAGTTGATAAGACCTAATCTTTTTCTTGAAAAGATCCAGATAACCTTTGAACAGTTGAGGTTTGATGATTGTTCCGCCAAACTTACGTTCGAATGATAAGATACAATCATATTCGATACCTGAGTCATGTGGTTCACCGATTGCTCGGAAGTTCAATGACCGTGAGTATGAATAGATCGGTTGTTGATTTAGAATCGTAAGTGTAGCTGCTTTTTGACTAAAGCCCATTAAATCTCCAATACTCTACCGAATGGTGCATTACCTCCATGTACAGTAACCCAGAATACAGGAAACGGCGGGGGATCTTTCGGGAAGCTAGTTTCTAGATCAGTGAAGAAGATGCAGACGCACGGGTTTACATCATTATCTTCCATCCACTTGAAACACGGACGATGATCGGTTCCACCACCACCCTTACCGATAAACTTGATAGGACCGTCGTAACGATTCCACTCTTGAACGTTCTTTACTTCCGTATCATGATATGCAATACGAACCTTACTTGGCAGACATTCAAGAATAGCCGTCATCTCAGTTGCACAGCGGGCCAGATCATCACCACCCATCATTGATCCGGATAGATCAACGAACATCATGATTTCACCAAGATGTTGTGAAAAGAGTGATGGTAGATATAATCCACTAGCAATGTAACGACGATTAGGAGTTGCCCAAGTATAATCGTCACGATTTGTTTCAATGAAAAATTGACGAAGCTCTGCAGTCCAAGGAACCTTGGGTGGCTTTAGAAGACGCTCTAAAAGCTTTTCGAAATATGCTGGCATATTTCCAGCTTGACGATTCTTCTGAGCATCCTTTGCTACTTGTGCAGCTTGACGGACAGCTACATCCCAATCAGCAGCAACTTTACTACGTTCCGCTTCAGTCTGTCCGGTAGGAAGGAACCCACCGCAACCGCCGGGATCTTTCGCGTCACCGGAACCACTAAACATACTTGCGAGACGTTTGTCGGTTAGTTGATTATAGTAAGTCTCCGCAATCTCATCTAACTTAAGATTTGCGAACTTACCTTCTCCCGGCATACACACACTGCTCGGAAGCTTAAGTCCAGCCTCACGAATGATCGGATTGATTTCCAGATCAGAAGCAATATTGAACTTAAAGTGATCACGACCCTGTTGACGTGATGAGTGCTGCTCGACAATATGCATTACTTCGTGAGCAAGAACACCCTGACGTTCTTCTAGAGAAAGATTCATCCAGAATGAAGGATTCATGTAGATGGATCTTCCGTCTGTTCCAGCAGTCGGAACCCAATTCGCAACTGCAGGACGAAGACGAGTGACCAGTGTCGCAAAGAAGCGCATTTGAGCTTCCTTGCCAAGAATCAAACGAATCAGAGCATGATCATAAGCATCAATAACTGCTTGTTCTACTGCAGGATCAATCTTCTCGTTGAGATCTGGAATGATTTCAGTATTCTCAGGAATTACTGGATCAGACTGTTGTGCTTTTTTACCCATGCCATTGTCTCTGGTAATGCCGTCATCATCGGAGCAACAATCGAAACGTCCTTGAAGAAGATCGCACCGAATGCAGCCGGTAGACGGTTGATATAAGTTGAAATTGCACGAAGAGCCTTTTGCTCTTTCGGACGCTTACGTGATTCCTCAATCATCGAACCAACAATAGCGTAGAGAGTTGCAGGGTCCTTCGAAATCGGAGCATTCTCAGGATCACGGATTACATCTGCAGGATTCGGAAGTGACATATAAACATCGCGGAATGCGATGAATTCACCAGCGGGACCCTTACCAACGGTTCCCTGTAGCGCCTGTAGATGAAGATCATTCGGAGTATTAAGAACAATCTTAGATGCAAACTCCCACGAACGCGGAGTGGGGAATGCAGGATCATCACTATTAGGATCGAATTGTGAAAGAAGTGCAGGACGGAATGTCATGAATGCACGAACATCAGGAGCAATACCGTTGTTCAGTGCCCATAGATGCCAATCACCATGATCGACTTCTACATCGATATGACATGCGAAACGATTAGCGAGTGATGAGATAATCTTGTGTGAACCCGCACGATCCTTCACACGGTTCGATGCAGCTACGAAGCGCCATCCATCCGGAAGCTGGTACTCACCGATACGACGGTCGAGAACAAGCTGTAGAAGTGCGCTCTGCACCATCGGAGGAGCATTAACTAGCTCATCGAGGAAAACGATTCCCTTACCTTCACGCGGAAGGAAGGATGGAGGTGCCCAATGGGCGGTCCTATCCTTTACATAAGGAATTCCGCGAAGGTCAACCGGATCAAGAAGGACTGCACGAATGTCAATGACAGGAAGGTCAATGCGTTCTGCAGCTTGCTTGACGAGTGATGATTTCGAGCAATTATGTACAACAAACTTGTTTGCAACAAAATTATTATATGGATCAGCCATTTGTACGTCATAAGTATCACGTACACCAACTGGCTCAATCGATACAATGCGAACAGACTCTGTAATGAATCGTAAGTCTACTTCTTGTAAACCATGCTTTCTTGCGTGTTCCGCATGACTAATGACTTCAAGATTCTTTAGATCATTATTTTGGCAGTTTTCATCGAGATGGTGAACATCATCATTCGGATTTAGAAACTTAAAATTCGAAAAGTCTCCGGTGTTAACACGATCCTTATACTCTTGTAGAGTTAAGCCGTTCATATCCGCTTCGACTACTGCTCTGGATAGCGGAAGAACCTTGTAAATATACTTATCTTCTACTGTTTGTGTCCGCGCATAAGGATGGTTTTTTAGAAATACATGTTTACGAGGAAGCCTCTTTTTATCACTAGAAGAATTATTAATGATCTTATTTAGATGTACTTCGATTGAATCACCAATGGATAATTCGGAAATAGGTACATACTGACCATTTGAAAGGAACTTATGATCAGCGGTAGCATCAATCTCTAATCCCTTCTCGGTGATTAGACGGAAACATTCCTTTTGTCCACTATAAATAACACCAAGAACCTGATTCTTAAAAATCCTTCCTTCTCCATCAACTGACTGTAGCCAGAACGTTGAATCATGATTTGTCTGCTGATAACGACCTTTACCGGGCGAAGGAATCCGATTAAAAATCTGGTAAAGACGTTCAATGGAACCACCCTTCCGACCCCGACGATTACCATCTGGTCCCCGTGTTTCATACTTTAGTTTCGTGTATGAAGCGAGACAACCCGGCGGCCCCCAGAGATAAACTGGTTCACCTAGTCGCATCATCGACTCTAGGACTTTAGCTACCTGACTTGGCTTCATTCTTCCTCCGCTTAGTTTTAACTAAGCAAAATGCTATGGAGGATGAAGCTAATCTGAAGGGAGGAAGAGGTGAGGTAGCAACAGGAACTACCTCACCTCGTGGAATGCTAGGTTACATCCTAGCCCGCACCACGCGCCGCCACACTGGCGACCCACACCGTCAGACCGCATCACCCTCGGTCTGTCGAAGACATTATCTCAATATGTCCCGCGAGTAAAGGGGAAATTTAAAGAAAATATTCTTGAGCGAATCACTTGTCATCTGACAAAGGGAGTTCGTTACTGTTTACATTAAGATGTTTATCAAGTGCATCTAGACGTTGGTGTGCGGCGTAGACACCAAGATAAGTATATGCTAGTACAATTATTAATATAAATTCAATCATGATCTTATTCCTTGTCTAACTTTAAATGCTTCTCAATACGATGAATTCTATCATCTATGTAGACAAAAATTATTATATTAAACGATATAGACAAAATACAAAACATAAACAGTATAATTAAACTTGTTTCCATATCTTAATATTTCTTTGTGGGGACCAGATTCCAATATCATCGTATTGAATATCAGGTGAATGTCCAGTTACAAATTGCTTTACACAGCACTGCATAGATACAACAGATCTTTGTTCGTATCCAATCAATGAGGGAAGAGTCTCGTCGATTTTAACGTGAGGGTGTACCATCACGATTAACATTTTCTTACATTTGAACCTAAAATCTTGTATGTTCTTTGCGAACATATATAAACGCTTGTATTGCACCCAACGATGGAATCTTTCTGTTCGTAGATTTGGATCTACGCTAATTACATTCCATTTGGTTCGTAGAGCAAAAGTAAGAGCAGTACGTGGAGTAGACCCATCCGCGACACAGACACAGACAACATCTTGATCGTTAGGAGGATATTGCTTCCATAGATGCTGTCGTACAGCGTTATACGCACCAAAGCTTTCTGTAACTTCTTTCGCGTTTGGAAAGACTCCAGATGTTAATAAATCTGGTGAGCAATTACATCTCATCAATTCATTAAAGTAACGATCACTTGGTTTTGTTACCTGTAATGTAATCTGTTCTGGTGTTTCTACCTGATGTATCTTGAGACTCATATTATCCTAGCTTGATGACTAATTTCGAACCGTCCCAATAAAGACAACCCTCGTTCTCATCTCTCCAATCTATTTGCGGATCATAGAATAAAGCTTTCTCACCAATCGCTAAACCACCAGTCTTAATGATATCTTCCATGGTTCTTTTAACGATCTGGAAATGATTATCGTATAGTTCGTCGTTATAATCAAAGTATATGCGTTTCACCTTGTTATCCTCTTTGTTTAGTTTTTCGTTAATCAATTGAGCAAAGAAAAAGGGATTCTGGATGATACCAGAATCCCTTGATCTTGGAAAGAGGCAGACTTTACGCTGCCTTCTTCCGCCACTTGCCACGCTCAAGCTGCGTGACCTTGTTACCCTTGAGCCAGCGACCAACCGCCGGGTAGCACTGGACCTTGCCCTTCGCGGCAATCTGCGAGTCCTTCAGCATATCCTCGACGGTGAAGACCTTCGGCAGACGAGTAAGCTTCTCGTCCCAATCGATGCGGTCGGCACCCGTCACACCCTCACGCTTCGCAGCGATCCGGCGCGTGCCCTTGCGACCCTCACGACCGTAGCCACGCAGAGCATAAAGCTCATCAAGCTCCTGCTCGCGCTTCTCGATCTCCGCATTCAAAGCCTGCTCTTCCGCTTCCTTCGCGGCATTCGCGGCCTCGATGCGCTCCTTGATACCCATCACAACATCACTGACAGTGCTCTTCTCGTCCTGCTCCTGATCCACGTTCGTCTCCGTTTCTGCGCTCTCCACGCGCTCTGCAGTCTCCGTGTCCTTCATCCGATTCCGATTGCGAGCCATTTCCCCTTCTCCTATGCCCGACATGGGCAAACTGTGTGGCGAACCATTCGCCTTGATGAATCGTTATCTAGATCGTATCGAATCACCTGTCAAGAGAATTTCTTAAAATTCTGTCTCGATGCTCCAACATTCTGCACCGGTACAGGTAAGCAAGCGATTCAGATACGTTTCCAGTGAGGGAACCGTGGCGTTCACGCTCTGCATCTCAAACGGGTCTGTACCGAACCGATAAAGCTCATAGCCACCGTTTTCAAAGCGAATGAGCTTCCGCGTAGGTGTTAGAATACCCTTCCATCCATGTTCCAGAAGTGCGCGATTTCGCCAAGGAATCGTCGGATTTGTCAAGAGGGGATTTAGAGCTTTTGCGTCCACCTGTGGTACGGTAGCTTCACAAAGCTGACCAACTGTGGGTGCAATATCTGCAACGTACACTAATGCAGGTGATGTTGTGCCTGCTTGTACACCGGGACCAATAATAAACATTGGTACACGAACAGATTCCTCGTATGGCTGTCCCTTTCCTTGTAGGAATCTATGTGCGCCTTGAAGGTATCCATTATCAGAAACAAAGATGATATACAATGGACGGTTACTCATTGCCGTGGTAAACTGCTGTATCGCATCCACAACCGAGCGCATCATCTCCGCACGAAGTCGAAATCTTCGATTGATGAGTGCAATGTCATCAGCAGTGAGTAGAGGCAGCAACTTGGCGTCTCCAACCTTGTCGGAGATATCAAATTCATTGAACGACGGTCCTTGTGGAGCCGTCAAGCCAGACATTGAACCAAAGTATGTAGGTGACGGAATAAGCGGACCATGAGGAATGGTCGAACTATACCATACAACAGTTGGTTTATCAGAATTGGCATTGATATCATTAATGGCATTGTTAACCATTTTATCATGCCAAAAGATTCCGTTTTCAACTAATGGTTCGTCTCTACCATCTGTTGGAATCCACGATTGCCAACCCGTATGATTGTATTTATCAAACGGATTTGCATACTTTCCAACCATTACAGTATGATAACCACTAGCTTTACACCAATCTCCAAAGGTATTACCAATGATATTGGTGTACCAAGTATCATTATACTTTTCTCTAGAGTTTCCTTTAATACCGTGATTATGTGTATACTTACCAGTAAGCATAGATGCACGGCTTGGTCCACACAAAGGTGTTGACGTAATTGCATTGAATGTCATACCTTGTGTGGCAATATTTGATAGACCGGGCGTGGCGTTGTACGTAGCCCAATCCAGATCGTCAGCAACGACCACAAGGATGTTCGGCTTTGCTGCCAAGCTCAACTGTGGAACCAGAACAAGAATCAAGCTGATGAGTAGATGCTTCATCGTTTCCTCCGTGATGTAGGGTAGTAATGCTGTTGTCAAAGTAAAGTGGTGACATAGCACAAAGCTGCTATGCCGCTCAAAATGATGAGTCTTTCAACGAATCCGACTGACATGATTGCTTGCGGAGTAACAGCATACATTATACATGAGATTAAAAGTAGAGTATAGAAAAACCACAGAGGAGAAAACATTATACATCCTGTAATCAGGATAATAATGTAAGACATAATATAAGCACTTAGTACGAGTAATAAAACCCAACCAATAATGCTAAAAATAAGAAACCCCGCCATATAGACGGGGTTGATCTTATTATTCATCGATAACCGGAGGTGGTTCGTCTTTCAGAACCTCATCAATTTCTTTTAAGGTATTGATCACTTCATCCAGAGCGACCCAGAATCCACCTCGAATTGGTCCTTGTTTTGCTTTTTCGGTTTGCTCTTCCAGAATACGAATTCGTGTTTGAAGTCGCCGAGCAACGTTCTTTACTTCACCTGCCTTGTTAAATTCTCGGATATAATTTAGTTCTGCAGTATCTCGATCCGCTTCTAACTGTTGAATCTCTTTAATTATTTCTTGTAGGACGGCCACGCTTTCCTCCTGTTTTCTTAGTTTCTTCCGTAGATACTTCCACATTTAATGATGTCTCTTCTGGTCTAATGATCTCAGATACAATCGGTGTGTTAAGATGAGGTTGATCAAAATCAATTACAGGAACATCTTCTGTCTTTTGTTCCTTCTTCGCAAGACGAGTCGGCTGCATACGAATCATCATTCCGATATCAGCAGGCTTCCAATTTTCCGGCTTGAGAATCTTGCCGTCTTCACGAGTTTTACCACCAATCTTACGCATGTTAGCCTCATGGACACATGCTACATAATCATTTATATCTCGAATCCCGAAAGCCACTAATGCTCCAACAGTAACATAAAGAAGATCGATTAACTCGTGTACTGTATTATCGAAGTTTCCCCAATCAATAGCTCGAACAAATTCTTCATATTCCTCTGCGATTAGATTCTTACGTAGCTGTGCATTCTGGAATCGTGGAAGATTCTGATCACCGATATCGGCACCGAATTTAGAGTGGAACTCTCTTACCATTCGCTCAATCTCGTTCAATTTAAAACCCCTTTTAAAGTATAATTAGGATCACCGTGATTCATAAATCTCTGATAATGTTTACTACAATAACCTCTACCCACAACTTTATCTCCACATATAGAACATAAGCGTTTATTTCTAGCTGGCTTTTTACCATGTTCCCAATGCCACTGCCCGTGACAAGTAGCGCATAAAGTCATTAGGTTATCTGGATTATTGTTATTTGGATTAGAATCAATATGATGTAGATGTAATTTCTTTTCTGTTTGACATTTTTCACATTTATCTTTTCTTAAACCACTTAATGCTAAACGACTAGCTCTACGACGTATAGTAGATTTCTTTGGATTTGATTTTATTCTAGCTAAACCCATACATTCTTGATTACAAAATCGTCGTTTACTAAAATTAGCGTCCGGTTCTCTTGCACCATTATTATAATTCTTTCGAATAAGTTCGCTAGAACAATATTCACAATTTCGAATTGTATTATTTACAAGCATAAATATTATCAGATTTCGGTATACAAGTTAAATCTACTAATGCAAGCCGCTTTCCAGTTATAACTGCAACTGACATATTCGTAGTAATAAACTTAGATGGTACTGGACTTGCACGAAAAGTCAATTGATTCTTTACAGCTTGTACGTTACTGACGATAGTTAAAAGAATAACTTTTTTAGTGTCATTACTATATAGTATAAGCTGTGGTTTAGTTTTATCAATTTGTTCACTATCAATAATTAATTTTACCGATGCTGAAGTATAATTAACACCCATTAAGAGTGATGAAACTTCATAGAATGGCGACGTATTCGTTGGCGTTTGCGTACTGACAGGCGTTGAAGTTGGTTTTGGTGTAGGTATAAAGGTAGGACTCGGGGTTGGTTCTGGGGTTCTTGTTGGGGTTGGGATTCCTTGGTTTGGTCCGTATAAGGCAGCGACTGCTCCTCTATCATAATCCTTTAATCCGTTCCTCCGTCCATCGAAATGAGCGGAATAATACATTGTGGCATCTTGTGTGTATTGAGTTGTTGGTTGTCCGCTTTCTGCAGAATGTGAAAGACCAATTGCATGACCAAATTCATGTGTCATTACTTCAGTAATGTTGTCAGGATTCCAGAATGAACAACCTTCCCAACCATTATTGAATACTACTGCACCACCGGTAATCTTATACTTACCATTGATAATGGCGCCACCACAGAAACCACCAATTGCAAGTACACCGCTGCACTGATTCGGATCTTCAATATCGTTCTTTACATCACGAAATTGAACTAGAAGTTTATCCGGTACGCAAGTGTAACCAACAGCCGGTGTGTCACCAGTATATTGAAACGTGACATTACCTGCACTGGACCATGATTCAGTTGCATCTTTAACCGAACGTTGTGATTCTACAGGACCGTACTTAACGTCTCCAGCAGGATCACCATAGACTGCAACTGGATTATTCAGCCAGCGAGACGGAGGATCGGTCATAAACCGAAACTCCGTCAAACTCTCTGCTGGACCAGAGAGCGGGGCTGGCTGCACCATCAACCCCAAGGCGAGCGGTTGTGGTGCTGACTTTAGTTCGTTCTTACGAGCATCGATCTTGATATCTACAACTTCCTTATATGTCAGTTGACGACCAAATAATGCATTTGCGGTGCCAGCGGGTTGTACAGGGATACGTCCGTTATCCAATAGATGGGTTCGTAATGAACCATCAGGTTGACGCTTCAGAAGGACTGTAACCTTATCACCAACTTTATATTCTGGTGAACCAGAAATCCAAAGGATCTCATTTCCTACCTTGCCGCCGATTTCACGAATTTGAAGACGCTTTCCAGTAACGCCTTTAATTTGTTCGTCTACATCAATATCAATTAAGGTTCGTAAACCATCGTCTGTTTTAAATGATGTGATACTAGCTACTTTACCTCGTGCTACAACATCCGCTTGGTCGATAAAAATATCGGCTGGAGGAAGGACTACCGTTGATGCAAGTACATACGATGCCCATAAAATAATGATCAAAGCAACAATGCTTAATCCAATTACCCGTGCTGTTTTTTCATTCACAATAGATCTCTCATGTTATATTTAAAATATTCTTTAATTTCTGATTCGTAGGTTCGTAGTAATACTAGATCGAGAACTTCAATCGCTTCAAGATTACCGATCCAAAGTGTACCATCTTCACCATCGTCTGAATTAAAGAAATACCTAGCTTTGGCGGCTAGTAAGCGTTGAATTAGTTCTTCAATCTGCTTTGTGTTCACTTCTTTTTACCGAAGATCCTGTCGTAATTATCACGATACTTTTCACGCGAGCTAGCATCTTCAACACCCCGCTTATCGGATGCGATTACGCGAGCACCGGCACGACCAACCTTAATTCCCCGATCTGTGGGTGAATATGGCTTAACTGAGAATGAATGAAAGCCATTATCCTTAGCGGTAGTACCTTTACGGTCGCGGGCTCCAATGCTGTTTTTAACAATGATTTCTGGCATTAACTTTCCTTCTTTTTACGAAATCTAAGTCCCTTGGAATATAGTACAGGGAATAAATGTGTCTCTAGTTCTAATACATCTTTTTCGGCTAATCTAGGTAATGCTATATGGATCAATTCATGAAATATCGTACTTTCCTTCTCTTTTGGAGTAAGTTTGTTCGCTATGACAATCTGTTGATCTACAACATTTACCAATCCAATAGTATCTTTATATGGTCGTCTATAATTTAATTCGACTAGATGTTCTACCGCATCAGCCGGGACAGGAACTTCATGAATGGAAAATCTTTTATTCTTAATTTTAATTGAATTTTTTCGCATAAAGCACCAGAAAGTTAGAGGTTTCTCTTTCTGATGCTTAAGACTTAGGTCTAAACTGACCGCAAAATCCCTTTGCAATTACAGTTGGAAATAAAAATAACGGATCACCATCTTCATCATAGACTAAAACTGGTGGATTTAACCTGCACTCACCGGCTATTTCACTTACCTCTTGGGGTCCTTCCAGAATGACCCAAACATCACAATTTTCACATTTCCTATCATAGCACTTTTCGGAAGGGGGATCAACCTCTGTATTACTTGATGAATTTGGCTGGGTTTTCAAGGATTTCGTAATATCTTTCTTCACCTAATGTCCTCATTGCTCTTTCATGGATTGCCTTTCTGACCATTGCAGATCGACTCCATTCTTTATCCTGTTTCATAATTTCTGTTAATAAGGCTTGTTCGATTGCACTCCAGTGAGTACGAACTTGATAGATAGCAACGTCATACATCTTTCCGTTTCTACCTTTTTGTTTACTATCTCTTCCCGGTGAACTTATTTTTGCTAGTCGTTTGAGGATTCTCCGAGCTTTATCAGTAGAATCCATCAGTAATCGCCCCAATCCTCATCATCGTCGTCGTAACGATCATATTCGAACATTGTACAGGTATCACAACCCATACAAGCACCACGGGTAGTTTCCTCATATCGTTGAGTTAATGCACGGTCTATTGGATGAGCGTTTTCCGGACAGCCACAATTCATGCAATTATTCATAACTTCCTCATTAATGTAGAGTGTCAGCGTAGATTTCACGCTGCTTACGATAAATTTCAGCCATTGCCTGTTGATTCATTGATTGCATATGAGCAACCAATGCTTCCTTTGCTTGGTCGCTAGGAAACATCGCTTGTAGTTGCTTTATATATTCGACAATCTGTTCTGGTTCGGATATAATCGTTGTACATAAAAGATCAAATGCAGCAGATACGAGTAGAGCACGAACAAACGTCATATTGATCGTAAGATCATCTTCCTCGTTAGCGCGGCGGCGGGCCTCGGGATCTTCAAAATCCCGTAGGCCCATCCTTTCCTTTGCGTCCTTAAGGTTCATTCATACCACCTTAGTGTAGTAATATCTACATTTACACGATGCTTCATTGCATCGAAATTTAAAATTGGTGAACCAGTTGCTGTTGGTGTAAGAATTCGACCACGAGCGTAGTCTGCGTACTTTAGATATGTACCAGTACGAACCTGATGTGTAACGTGAATTTCTTCCTTACCATCTTCATTTAGATGAAGGCTAGTCATCTCACGAGTACAAAGGTTATGATCATGACCGGCGGCAACTACATCTGCTTGTGGATAAAGTGCCATCATACGATCAAGCTCACGCCATGTATTGGTAGAGAAACCGCTACCGTGATGGATTCCTAATGTATAGATTTGCGAACCATGACGGACTCGTAGAAGTCCACCGTGGCCCATATAAGGAACACCTAGACTATGAGCGAGAATATCAGAAAGATCGATCAACGCTTCGCGCCGCGACCTTGCTTCATGATTTCCGCGTGTTACACCAAG
>ERZ724505.1127-NODE-1127-length-15161-cov-5.580365_pt1 | contig 15161 bp, 14 predicted proteins | sample MGYA00376038_ERZ724505 | MGnify/ENA primary metagenome ERZ724505 (study PRJEB28724, sample SAMN07190884) | wastewater metagenome | isolation source: effluent of sewage treatment plant in Hong Hong | place: Hong Kong | collected 2016-03-17 ... | reverse complement strand
GCCAGCATGCCCGGCAACAGCAGCGGCAGCCGCCCGAAGGCGCGCGCTGCAGCGGGGCGGGGCGGAACCTCAGGCACAGCAACTATCCTCGTGTGCCAGCGCCGCTTCCTGCGGCTTGCCGATACGCACCTGCCACACCTCCGGCCCGTTTTCCAGGTATTCCCAAGTGAATTCGCCATCGGCTTCAGCCTGGAACTGGTAATACAGCGGTTTCGGATCGTGATCGTTGATCAGCAGCAGCCCTTCTCCGGGGCGCAGGGCGTCGAAAGTGGCAAAAATCAGCGGATGGCGCTCGCGCGGAACAATGTTGCGAACGTCGATAGTGGCGGTAGCGGTTTGTTGCTGGCTCATGATGCGGCTCCTGCAAGGGTTGATGGAAACAGCGGATACAACGGTATTACCAGCCGAAATGCTCGCGGGCTGATTCGGACATCATCGACGGCTCCCATGGCGGCTCCCACACCAGCCGCAACTCGACCGTGTGCTGCGGCAGGGCCGCGGCAAGCGCGGCGCGAGCCTCATCCTCGATCAGCTCGCCCATCGGGCATGCCGGCGAAGTCATGGTCATTTCGATCAGCAGCTGCTGCGGCGACGATTCGATGCGGTAGATCAGCCCCATATCGACAATATTAATGCCGACCTCGGGATCGATCACCTGGCGCAGGATGGTACGGATTGCGTCCGGCTCGTGCGGATTGCTGACAACATTGCTCATGGCGGAGATTCACCTGAAGATGTAAAATAAATACAGCTTCAATTTAGCACCGGACAAACCATGAAGCAATATTTTTTATACATCTTTTGTGACACTCCATGAAACTGACCGCCTTTTCCGACTACACCTTGCGTGTGCTGATGTTTCTGGCGCTGCGTGGCGAGCGGCTGGCGACGATTCCGGAAATTGCCGCGGCCTACGGCATTTCGGAAAACCATCTGATGAAGGTGGTGCATCAGCTGGCACGCAGCGGCGTCATCGAATCGGTGCGCGGCAAGGGCGGCGGCATCCGGCTGGCGCAAGCACCGCAAGCCATCCGTATCGGTGCAATCGTGCGCGCCAGCGAAGGCGCCGGGCCGATCGTCGAATGCCTGTCGGAGCAGCCGGACAGCTGCCGCATCGCGCCGGTGTGCCGCCTCAGCGGCATTCTGGTGCGCGCGTTCGAAGCGCTGTATGCGACGCTGGACGAATATACGCTGGCCGACCTGGTGCAACAGCCGCAAGGGCTGCAAGCCATTTTGCTGCGGCAGTAAATCCGGTTTCCGGTAAGCCCGGCCTTGATGCACAATTGCGGGCGTTGACGCCGACAATGCCTGCCACCGTCATTTACGGAATCTTGTACCACCATGATCGTTCGCCCTCGCCCGCGCGGCATTGAATACTTTTTCCTGTTGCGCGGCTCGGTACTGCCGAATATCTGGCAGAAGCTGACCATTACCATCGTCACCGCGCTCGCGGTCACTTTCAATCACGGCGTGCTGTATCACCTGAAAATCACCCTGACACCGACTCCGTTCACACTGATGGGGCTGGCACTGGCGATCTTCCTTGGCTTTCGCAATTCCGCCAGCTACGACCGCTTCTGGGAAGGGCGCAAGCTGTGGGGCAGCCTGACCAACGCCAGCCGCAACCTGGCGCGCCAGGCCAGCGCCTATATCGAGGTCCCGCCGGGCAGCGCGGCCGGGCAACTGGCGGCGAGCGAAGCGCTGCAGCGCCAGCTGCTGTACGCAGTCATCGCCTTCGGTCACTGTCTGCGCCATCAACTGCGCGATACCGATCCGTGGCCGGATCTCGCACGCCTGCTGCCGCAGCAGCAGCTGGCCGGATTGCGCCGGCTGCAGAACCCGGCCGCCGGCATCCTGCATGCAATGGGCCGGGATATCGCCACCTGCCTGCGCAACGGCTGGATTCAGGCGCAACTGGCGCAGGAAATGGATCGCAATATCGAACAGATGGTCGCGGTACTGGGCGGTTGCGAACGGCTCAAGCACACCCCGCTGCCGTTCTCGTATTCGGTGCTGCTGCACCGTACGGTTTACATCTATTGCTATCTACTGCCATTCGGACTGATCGATTCGATCGGCATGCTCACGCCGCTGGTGGTGGGCGTGGTCGCTTATACCTTTTTCGGGCTGGATGCAATCGGCGACGAGATCGAAGAGCCGTTCGGCCTGACGTCGAACGACCTGCCGCTGACGGCGCTGAGCTACGGCGTGGAAATATCGCTGCGTGAACTGCTGGGTGAAACCGATCTGCCGCCGCAACCGCAGCCGGTGGACTTTTTCCTGCAATAAGGCCGGTGGATTCACCCGGCCGGCCCCCGATGCAGAAATTACAGATTGCCAAACAGCGGCAGCAGCACCAGCGCCATCAGGATCGCCCATGCCGCACCGCCGACAGAAATGGCGCTGTAGGCCAGATCGAGCGACTCGATGTCTTCGTCGGTACCGAACATCACCGGCAGGCCGTGATACAGCATGGCAAACGCACCGAACAGCCCGAACAAGGCACCGACCAGATTGAATGCCAGATTCGGCACCAGCAGCACCAGGCTCGACAACCACAGCGGCAGCGCGGCACTGGCAGCCAGCACGAAGCTATCGTGGAAACTGGCGGCAATCTGCTTCGACCCGGCAATCTGCTGCAGCACCCATGCCATCAACGGTACGGTGGCCAGCTCCGCCAGCAGGAACAGCAAGGCTGCGCCGTCCCAGCGCTCGACCGGCACTTGTGGCGCGTAGTAAGTACCGTTGACATGGCCGGCATACAGAATCATCGCCGCCGGCAACAGCGAAAACGGCAATACCAGATTCAACATCAGATTATTGATGCTGGGCCGCTCGCGCTGCAGCTCATCCCAGCCCTCGTGAAACGACACCATCATCCTTGAATAGACCGACAGCTTCATCATTCACCTCCTGGCACACATGGTAGGGCCGGACATGCCGGCGCGGCGATCAGCATGGCTCAGTGCGTGACGCATCGGGCCACAATTAAAATCTATCACAGCATGATATAAAATCAAGAAATGAACCAAGACACCGACAAGACCGCACTGGGCAAAGCCGATCTGGAACAACTGGCGGAATTCCGCTACCAGCTGCGTATATTTCTGCGTTTCAGCGAAGAGATATGCCGGCAGCACGGGCTGACGCCACTGCAATACCAGCTGCTGCTGCAAGTGCAAGGCTACCCGGGGCGCACCTGGGCCAGCATTGGCGAACTGGCGGAACGGCTGCAGGCACAGCACCACGGCGTGGTCGCACTGGTCAGCCGCTGTGCCGAACTGGGGCTGGTCGAACGACGCCCCGGATTGAGCGACCGGCGCCAGGTGGAAATCCACCTGACCGATCAGGGGCGGCAATCCGTCAATACGCTGGCCGCATTGCATCGCGACGAAATCGGACTGCTGCAAGGCAAACTGGTCGTGCCGCAGCTATAGATGCGGCCAAGTGAAGTTTGAATTCGCCAAGACAGCCCCCCCCCCTTTCAAGGGGGAGGTGGGGAGGGGGATGGGGGCTCTGCGCCGCATCTATAGCCCCATCCCCACCCCAACCCTCCCCTTGAAAGGGAGGGAGTATTTGGAGCAGGTTCAAACATAATCGGGCCGGATCAATAGCAGCCTGCCGGGCTTGAGCGATTGTCGCGAGCCACGTTTCTCCCGCCGGCGCGGCAGCTCCAGTCTCAAGTCCGGCAGACTGCCAACCCCGCCCGCGACAATATCCGGCATATGACACCAGACAAGCGGCTACCGCGCAGAACGGTTCGACCTCTTCAACGCGCCGGAACCGGTGTGGCACAAAAACCCCAAGTAGCAGCAATGCCTTACCCCTACTTGCCTGCAGGCGCTACCCGCGCCTTCCGGGCAGCCCGGAAACGTTATTACATACGCATAGAAACAAGCATCGATAAAATAACACTTGACATATCGATAGCCGATACCGATAATTTAACAACGTTAACTTGTCGGACAGGCAAGTCGGCAGACTGTGGAATTGGAGCCAATCTGATGCTGCAGGAGTATTTCCCGTTTTTCAGACTCTCCGTCTGATCCTCTCGCGCCCACAACGGACCACCTCCCGTTCAGGGCGCTTTTTTTTTGCCTTGCGGAACAACGCAGACAAACCGGCACAACGGCCGGCTGCACGCCATCCAACGGCACAATCAGGGTGCCGGCTGCAGATGCGGCAGCTCGACGATCTCTTCCTTGTTGTCGGCCAGGATATCGATGGTCACACGGCGGTTGCGGGCACGGCCGTCTTCAGTCAGGTTTTCTGCAATCGGCTTGGTATCGGCGCGCGCGATTGCAACCATGCGCGCCGGTTGTACGCCAGCATCGACGAACAACCGCACCACGCTACTGGCACGCGCGGCAGACAACTCCCAGTTGGACGGGAAAAACATTGAATTGATCGGTAGCGGATCGGTATGGCCTTCCACCAGAATCAGGTTATCCACCTGCATCAGCTGCGCGCCGACCTGACGCAGCAGATAGATCGATGAACGCTGCAGATCCGCCTGTCCCGACGAAAACAGCAGGCTGGCATTGATTTCCACAGCGATACCGCGCGGCGTCTGCGCTACCCGCACTCCACCTTCCTTGATCAAGGGCTCCAGCACTTTCTGCAGGTTCGACGCAATACTGCGCATGCGCATTTCGACAATCTTGTGCTTCGGGTCATTGGAACGTGGCGGTGTGCTCGACAGCATGGCCCCCTTCTGCACCATCGCGCCGGCGCTGCCGGCAATGGATGCCGTCTGCGACTGCATCACGCTGGTCGATTCGTTCTTGAACGCGTTGATCAGCGAATCCGACAGTACCCGGTACTTACCTTCGTTGACCTGGGAAATCGCGTACATCACGACGAAAAAGGCAAACAGCAAGGTAATGAAATCGGCGTACGACACCAGCCAGCGCTCGTGGTTCTCGTGTTCTTCGTGTTTGGATTTACGCCGCATGCTCTGGTCCGCAATCAGGAAATCAAATCGATACAGTCAATTTAGCAGCAAAGCCGGGCATCACCCGGCTTTGTCGGTTACTGCACGAGCCGTGCTGCCAGTGTCAGCGCAATCCCGGCTCCAGTCCCAGCACCTGCTGCACGTTGCTCATTGCGCCGGCGCCGAGCCCCTTGGCCAGGCGTTCGGTGAAGTCTTCATGCTTGGTGAAATCGACCAGTTCTTCCGCCTTGATCACATCGCGTGCAATCGAAGCAACGCTGCCATAACCATCTGCCAGGCCGAGCTTGATCCCCTGATCGCCGCTCCAGATCAGGCCGGTAAACAGCTCCGGCGTTTCATGCAGGCGCGTGCCGCGCCCCTCGCGCACCACTTTGATGAACTGCTGGTGGATGTCGGCAAGCATTTTCTGCGCATGCTCGCGCTGCACCGGATTCATCGGCGAGAATGGATCCATGAAACCCTTGTTGGCACCGGCAGTCAGCAGGCGGCGCTCGACGCCGAGCTTTTCCATGGTGCCGGTGAAACCGAAGCCGTCCATCAACACGCCAATCGAGCCGATCAGACTGGCCTTGTCAACATAAATACGGTCGGCGGCGGCGGCGGCATAATATCCGCCCGAGGCGCAAACATCTTCAACCACCGCGTACAACGGGATCGCCGGATACTTGGCACGCAAGCGGCGAATCTCGTCGTAGATCTGCCCGGCCTGCACCGGGCTGCCGCCCGGGCTGTTGATGCGCAGGATCACGCCCTTGGTGTTGCGGCTCTTGAATGCATCGCGCAGGCTTTCGTTGATCGATTCCGCGCTGGCCGGCTTGTTCGGCGCGATCACCCCGTTCAGCTCGACCACCGCGGTATGCTTGCCGCCGGCGGTCATCTTGTCGCCATGACCCGAACCATGGCCGAAAATCAGATACAGCACCGCAAACAGGTAACTGAAGCCGAGAATCTTGAAGAAAATACTCCAGTTGCGTGTCTTGCGCTGCTCCTTGACCGTTGCCAGTACCAGCTTTTCCAGCACGTCGCGTTCCCAGTTGCCATTGTCTGCCATCAGCTTGCTTCCTGTTTCAAATAGATGTATCCGTCAGCCTCGTATACCTCGACCCGCAGCAGCGAGCGGCCCTTGCATGGCCCGCCCAGACACAAGCCGCTGAGCGGCGAATAGTAGGCGCCATGGGTCGCACATACCAGGTAATTGTGCGAGATATCGAAAAATTCGCCCGGCACCCAATCCAGTTCGACCGGCACGTGCCGGCATTCGTTCAAATATGCATGCACTTCGCCGCAATAGCGCACTGCAAACGCCGGCACCATACGCCCAGCCAGCGCGACTTCAAAGCGCACCCCCCTGCCGGCCTCGCTCAGCTCATCCGAGCGGCAGATCACGCGTGCCGGCACAGCCATGCGTCCAGCTCGGCAAATGAATCGGCGATGCTGACCGCCTGGTATTGCTCCAGCTCGTGGCGCGGATGGGCGCCGTAACTGACGCCAAAGCCGTCGGCGCGTGCATTCTGCGCCAGCAGCAGGTCATGCGAGGTATCGCCGATCATCAGGGTGCGGCGCGGGTCGCTGCCGGTGTAATCGATAATCTGCTCCAGCATTGCCGGATGCGGCTTGGAAAACGTCTCGTCGGCGGTGCGGGAAACGTCGAACAGCTCGCCCAGCCCCGAATGCTGCAATGCCCGATCCAGCCCCATGCGGCTCTTGCCAGTGGCAATCGCAAGCCAGAATCCCTGCTGCCGATAACGCTGCAGCGCCTCGCGCACGCCGGCGAACAGCTCGATTTCGTGGTCGCGCGACAAATAATAATGCCGGTAACAATCGACCACCTGCCGTACGTCGTCAGCATCCAGCTCCGGGTCAAGATAACGCATCGCGTCCGCCAGTCCCAGCCCGATCACGTGGCGCGCCTTGTCGTCGCTCGGCACCGGTTTATCCATGTCGCGGAACGCCAACTGGATCGCCCGCACGATCGATGCGGTCGAATCCATCAGCGTGCCGTCCCAGTCAAACACCAGCAAATCATAACGTTTCGGCATTTATTGCTTACCCGACAATTGATCGACAAATTGCTGCAACTCCGCCGGCAACTCGGCCTGCAGTTGCAGCGGCGCACCTGTCACCGGATGCGGCAGGGTCAGGCGCCATGCATGCAGGAACATGCGTTTCAGTCCCTGCTTTTGCAACTGCTTGTTGAGGGTAAAATCGCCATACTTGTCGTCACCGGCAATCGGAAAGCCCAGATGCTGCAGGTGAACGCGAATCTGATGGGTGCGGCCGGTTTTCAGCTCGGCCTCAAGCAGGCTGAAATCCGGCCACGCTTCGAGCAGATTGAAAACCGTGTGGCTCGGCTGGCCGTCGGCATGCACGAAGACCCGCCGCTCACCGTCTGCGGTAGTGGTTTTCTGCAGCGGCGCCTTGACCGCCTGACGGCGATTCTTCCAGCAACCTTTCACCAGCGTCAGATAACGCTTATCGGTAGCACCATCGCGAATTGCCTCGTGCATCGCCAGCAACGCCGAGCGTTTTTTCGCCAGCAGCAAAATACCGGAAGTCTCGCGATCCAGCCGGTGCACCAGTTCGAGGAATTTAAACTCCGGATGCTGCAGCCGCAATTGTTCGATCACCCCGCGGCTGATGCCGCTGCCGCCGTGCACCGCCATCCCGGCCGGCTTATCGATTGCCAGCAACGCGTCGTCCTCGAACAGGACACGAAAAGCCACATGCGGCACGTGCGCCGCTGTCTTCGCCGCGGACGGCGCAGCAACACGGATCGGCGGCACGCGGATCAAGTCGCCCAGTTCCAGCCGGTAGGTCTGGTCCACCCGCCCCTTGTTGACCCGCACCTCGCCGCTGCGCAGGATGCGGTAAATATGGCTTTTCGGCACGCCTTTCAGCAGCCGAACCAGATAGTTATCTATGCGCTGCCCGGCAGCACCTTCGTCCACTGTTACCCAGCCGACGGAATCTTTGCGCAGTTCGTTCATATTGCTTATACTGATGAAGCTGCCCAATTTGGATGCAGCTTTATTACTGATTGAGCCTGATGGCCAGCGGGTTACGAATAGTCCGCACAGCTTCGCGGCCGATCTGTTCTGAAACTTCTTTCCTGCTTTTTCTGTCTATTCGTCCAGCCGGCACCTCACGATACACATTCATCGCGATTCAGGTGCTTGCCGCGACATCATCGCGGGGCGGTCGCTGCGACGGAAACGGGCGGAACGATGTTTGCAGCATTCAAACCGGTTAAGTCACTCACCGATAAAGCAGTGATGGTAAATGATTTGCGCGCTGAAAGCACGGATGGATTACCAGTCTGGCCGAACGTAGCCAGGCTGATGAAAGAATTTTTATATTACGACTTGGACCAGCCTGACGGCAGAGATCACTGGCTATTGAATCGAATTCAACGGATCGAATAAACAGAACCCAACCGGCATCCACACCCACTCGCTCTTTCCATCGCTCTTTAATGCGGGTACCGCCGGCCTCCGGCTTTTTGCGGGGCGGCAGCGAACCTTTGATCGGGTATATGTCGGGTATGCCATGCAGACCTGCTTTTTGCCAGCCAGTCCAGTCACCATGACGCGCCATCGCGGCGTGTCTCCATTCGTTTCATCGCGCTCAGGTTAGCAAAGACAAAAACCATGAAGCGCATGCTTTTTAACGCAACCCAGGCTGAAGAGCTGCGGGTTGCGATTGTCGATGGGCAAAAACTCATCGACTTCGACATTGAGACTGTCGGCAAGGAACAACGCAAGAGCAACATCTACAAGGGCATCATCACCCGCATCGAACCGAGTCTGGAAGCGGCGTTCGTCGACTACGGCACGGATCGTCACGGCTTCCTGCCATTCAAGGAAGTTGCCCGCGCCTATTTCCAGGGTGATCACGATGGCGGCCGCGCACGCATTCAGGATGTGCTGCGCGAAGGCATGGAACTGATCGTTCAGGTGGAAAAGGACGAGCGCGGCAACAAAGGCGCCGCGCTGACCACTTTCATCAGCCTGGCCGGCCGTTATCTGGTGCTGATGCCGAACAACCCGCGTGGTGGTGGCGTTTCGCGCCGTATCGAGGGCGAAGAGCGCAACGAGCTGCGCGAAGTAATGAGCCAGCTCGAAGTGCCGCAGGGCATGTCGATCATTGCCCGCACCGCCGGTATCGGCCGCAATCTGGAAGAACTGCAGTGGGACATGAACTACCTGCTGCAACTGTGGCGTGCGATCGAGAACGCCGCCGGCGGCCAGAGCGGCCCGTTCCTGATTTTCCAGGAAGGCAGTCTGGTGATTCGCGCCATCCGCGACTACTTCCAGCCGGACATCGGCGAAATCCTGATCGATACCGAATACATCTACGATCAGGCACGCCAGTTCATGAGCCACGTGATGCCGGCCAACGTCAACCGCGTCAAACTGTACAAGGACGACGTCCCGCTATTCTCGCGTTTCCAGATCGAACACCAGATCGAAACCGCGTACTCGCGTGAAGTACCGCTGCCGTCCGGCGGCGCCATCGTCATCGACCACACCGAAGCACTGGTATCGATCGACGTCAACTCGGCGCGTGCCACCAAGGGCTCGGACATCGAAGAAACCGCGACCCGCACCAATCTCGAAGCTGCCGATGAAATCGCCCGCCAGTTGCGCCTGCGCGACCTGGGTGGCCTGATCGTCATCGACTTCATCGACATGGAAAACAACAAGAACCAGCGTGAAGTCGAAAACCGCCTGAAAGAGGCACTACATCACGACCGCGCGCGCGTTCAGATCGGCAAGATATCGCGCTTCGGTTTGCTGGAACTGTCGCGTCAGCGTCTGCAGCCAAGCCTTGGCGAAACCAGCCACATTCCTTGCCCACGCTGTCATGGCACTGGCTTCATCCGCGGCATCGAATCGTCGGCATTGCATATCCTGCGCATCATCCAGGAAGAAGCAATGAAGGAGAACACCGGCGCGATCCATGCGCAGGTACCGGTCGACGTCGCAACTTTCCTGTTGAACGAAAAACGCTCGGAAATCTATGCCATCGAAGCACGCCTGAAAGTCAGCGTGGTATTGATTCCGAACATTCATCTGGAAACGCCGCATTACAAGATCGTGCGCCTGCGTCACGACGATCTGAACCAGGCTGACGATGTGCAACCGTCGTACAAAATGATGGAAATGCCAGCTGAAGAAGCGGATCACTACAAGCACGGCCAGGAAAAGGCCAAACCGGTACGCCAGGAAGCAGCGGTGAAAGGCATCACACCTGCTCAGCCGGCACCGGTTGCAGCGGCACCGGAAATCAAGCCGGTAGCGAAGCCAACCATCATTCAGAAGATCATTGGCTGGTTCAAGGGTGTTGCCGCCGAACCGGAGCCGGAACCCGCACCGCAGCCGGCTGCGAAACCGCAACCACGGCCGCAGCAACAGCGCCAGCGCACTGAAGGCCGCCAGCAGGAGCGCCGCGAACGCAGCGAGAGCCGGCCGCAGCAGGAACGCCGTCAGCAGGGTAAACCGCGCATTGAGGAAGATCAGCCAGGCGCCAGCCGCCAACCGCGCCAGCAGCAGGAACGCGGCGAACGCAACCGCGACCAGGCCAATGCCGAAAACCGCCCGCAACGTCAGCAGCGCCAGCAACAGGCGCGCCAGCAGGACGAAGACAAGACTGCCGCGCTGACGCTGACTGAAACCACGACGCCGGTCGTGACGGAGGAAGGCGCCGATAGCGGTGAGAGCCGCAACCGCCGGCGCCGTGGCAATCGCCGCGACCGCCGTGGCGAAGGTCGCCCGGAAGGCGAAGCGGGCGACAATGCCAATACAGCGGATATCGAAGCTCCGGGCGCAAACCAGGCAAGCGGCGGCGAAGCGGGTGATGCCCCGACGGCGCCAGCACGTGAACCGCGCCAGCGTCGTGAACGCCAGCCGCGCGAACGTCAGGCACCGGCAGCCGAAGCGGCGAGCGAAACCGCTAGCCAGGCAGCGCCGGCGCAGCCATTGACTGAAGCGGTCACAGCACCTGCAACCGTTGCAGCTGTCGCCACTGCAACTGCCGCTCCACAAGCGGCAGAGCCCCCAGTCGTGCAGGCAGCGCCAGCACCTGCCGCCGCAGCGGCAAGCGGCTCGGTGATCGAAGGACTGGCAGCCAAGCTGGAAGCCGTAGCCAAGCCGCAGGAGAAACCCGTGGCACCGGCGCTGGAGGTTGCGACTCCGGAAGCGGTTGGCCTGCAACAGGTTGCCACGCGCAGCGCAGCACCAGCGGCGGAAGCACCACTGGCGGCCGATGACACCCAGCAACGCCGCCGCCGTAATGCCGTAATACGCCGCGAAGCCGATGCCGCAGCGGTGCAGCTGGAGCAGATCGAAACCCAGGCAAACAACGCCGCCAGTATCGAGCCGGCCGCTGCGCCAGCCAAGCCAAACGCGCCGCGCGAGCGCCCGCGCCAGGAAGCTCCTGCCGCCGCAAGCGAGCCACTGGTGCAGATCGAAACACAACAGGCAACTTCGGGCAACTGATAGCTTGTTACGGCAAAAAACAAACGGGGCGCAGCAGCGCCCCGTTTGTTTTTGTGCCACCGATCGTCAGCCAGGCCCCGATCCAGCATTATCAGATGCCAGCGGCACAACCGATCCGGACAGCAACAGCTGCCGCAACTGCTCCGCCGCCAGCGGCTTGCTGAACAGATACCCCTGCCCGTAACGACAGCCATGCTGCAACAGAAAGCGCCGCTGCGCCTCGGTCTCGATGCCCTCACCGAGCACGGTCAGGTTCAGGTTGTTGGCCATGGCGATAATGGCGCTGACGATCGCCGCATCGTTGGGATCGGTAGCGATATCGCGCACGAACGAGCGGTCGATTTTCAACACATCGAGCGGGTACTGCTTGAGGTAGCCAAGACTGGAATAGCCGGTACCAAAGTCATCCATCGACACCACAATGCCACGCTGCTTCAGGCTATGCAGCAGTGCACGGGTCTTTTCCGGCTGATCCATCGCCAGCGACTCGGTGATCTCGACATCGAGGCACTGCGGCGCCAGCCCGGTGTCCTGCAGTACCGCAGTGATATGCGCCTCGACATCGCGCAAGCGGATCTGGCGGGCCGACAGATTGACCGCAATGCGCTCGATCTGCAACCCCTGCAGCTGCCATTCGCGCAACTGGCGGCAGGCTTCATGCATTACCCATTCGCCAATCGGCACGATCAGCCCGGTTTCTTCCGCCAGCGGAATGAATTCGCCCGGATACACCAACCCGTGCTCCTCACTGTGCCAGCGAACCAACGCCTCAACGCCGACAATGCGGCCGGTTTCCAGCTCGATCTGCGGCTGATAGTGCAGGATGAATTCCTGCCGCTCGGTTGCACCGCGCAGCCGGCTCTCCAGCAGCAGGCGCTCCATCGCCCGCGCATTCATTTCCCGCCGGTAGAACTGGAAAGTATCGCGCCCGGCCTCTTTGGCACGATACAGCGCAACGTCGGCATTCTTGATCAGCGTGTCGATTGAAAGTTCGTCGCAGTCCTGCGGATAAACGGCAATGCCGATACTGACCGAAGCAAACAGGTGATGTCCTTCCAGCTCGACCGGCGCTTTCATCACGGCAATCAGCTTTTCCGCGACATCGGCGAGATGGCTGATATCGTTCAGATCGGCGATGATCAGCGCGAACTCGTCACCGCCCAGCCGCGCCAGCGTGTCGCCCTTGCGCAACAATGACTGGATACGCGCAGCAGCGGCCTGCAGCAGACGGTCGCCGATCGCATGACCGAGCGTATCGTTGACCGTCTTGAAACGGTCCAGATCCATGTACAGCAGGCCGAACGAGCTGCCATCGCGGTTGGCACTACGCGCCATTACCTCGATCCGGTCGCGGAACAGGCGCCGGTTGGGCAATTCGGTCAACGGGTCGTAGAACGCCAGATGGCGGATCGTGGTCTCGGCGTACTTGCGCTCGCTGATATCCTCGGCAACGATCACATGATGCGAAATACTGCCGAGCACCTCGCGTACCGGCGCTACCGACAGCAGGCACCAGAACAGCTCGCCATCCTTGCGGCGGAAGTTCAGCTCACCGTGCCATTCCAGGCCCTGCAGCATGTGCTGCAACATGCTGCTCGCCGCCGGGCGCGAGTTGTCATCCACCTCCAGCACACTGATGCCAAGCCCGACAATTTCTTCCGCCCGATAGCCGGTCACGCTCTCGAAGCGTGGATTGACATAATCGATCACACCGTTGGCGTCGGTCATCATCACGATGTTGCCGCTCTGCTCCACCGCCAGCGATAGTTTCTGCAACTGCTGGTTGGCACGCTTGATTTCGCTGATATCGGTCAGTGACGCGATCAGGCGTTTGTATTGCCCCGGGCCGCCAGGCAGGATCCAGTTCATCGCCACATGCACGACTTCACCGTCGATACGGCGGTATTCGGTATCGGCGCTGAAGCTCTCGCAGCCACTGGCGAGCGAGCCGGCGATGCGGGCGAAGTCGCGCAGGGAGTTTGGCGTCACGATACTGGTGATGTTGCGCCGCAGCTCATCCAGCGATGCGACCCCCAGCAACTGCAAGGTGCAGCGATTCACGTGGGTAATGTGTATCCGGCTCCAGAACTGGAACAGCGCATCGCTATCCGCCAGCAGCCAGGCAGCGACATCGCTGACGCCGTGCGCCTGGGCATCGCGCACATACTGCATTGCGTCGCTCATGTCTTCTTCCCACAGCGAAACCGGCGCATTCTCGAACAACTGGCGATACGCGGCATCGGTCTGCGCCAGCTCGGACAACGCCCGGATGCGCTCGGTCGCATCGACGGCGTAGAACATACCGCCACCTTCGGGCAGAAATGCCGCACCGACCAGCACCGAACGATCACTGTCGCCGGACAGATGCAGCTCGGTTGGAACCGACTGACCGCACTCGCGCAGTGTACGAAAAATGTCGGCGATCTTCGGCTGCTCTCCGGCGGCAAACAACTGGCGCCAGTGCACCTGGCGATCCAGCTGGGCCTGGCGCGCAAAGCCGAACATGCGCAGGCACGGCTCGTTCGCGTTGACCAGGATACCGGCATCATCGACAAAGCCGATCGCCAGCATATCGGCGTCAAACAGCTTCTGCATCCGCGTCCGGGTTCGCTCCCATTCGCGCTGCAGACGCCGTGTTGCAGTCATGTCGGCGGCAATGATCAGGCGTGCCGGCAAATTGCCGTAATCGACGGCATAGCTGACCACCTCCACCTCGACCATTTCCCCGCCCTTGGCAAAGGTTTCCCAGATGCCGGATTGCAACGGGTCACCCGACGCCGGAGCATCGATAATTGCCTGCAATTGCGGCACCATGCGCAGCGTGACCAGATCGGTAATGCGCATCCCCTGTATTTCGGCGGCCGAATAGCCATAGCGCTGCAGCATCGCCCGATTCACCGCCAGCACCTGGGTCGATTTGACATCGTACAGACACATCATCTGCGGGTTCTCATCGAACAGAGCGCGGTAATACGCAGCCGACTTGCGTAGATTTTCCTCGAACGCCGCACGTGAAGTGACGTCGGCGATCCAGATAATCAGCGCCGGGCGATTGCCCAGACTGACCGGCGAAGCCCGCACCTCGATTTCGATGACCGAGCCATCCTGGCGCAGACCTTTTGCCGTGCACGGCGGCGGCGCAATATTGCCGCTGCGTACCTGCTGCAGATAGTCGCGCAGGCGTGGCAGGCTTGCCGGATCGAGATGGCGCGCCATTTCGAGCGGCGCCGCATCGGCAAAACTGCGATAGCCGAACATGCTCAGACTGGCACGATTGGCCCGCACCAGCTTGTCATCGCGCAAGATGACAATAGCATCCGAGGCATTGTCGAACACCGCGCGCAACTGGCTTTCGCTATCCTGCAGACGCTTGTTCGACTGCGCCACATTGCGCCGGTAGAGCAGGATGATCGGCATGGCAAACGTCAGGGAGATCACCGCAAACAGGGTTTCCCTGTCTTTGCCGAACAACTCGCCCAGATATGGCAGGATGGGCTCGATGATGACATCGGCGGCGACAATCCACACCGCGACAAAAATCAGGTACAGCAACAACAGCAGGAACAGCGGCCAATCATGATCCGCCAGGCCGGCAGAATGGCGCGGATGGCGGTGTGAGGTGTCACGAAACGAGAAATGATCCATTCCTGAACTATATGAAATGCGCTTGGCTGCGGAAGACAAAAAGCAATAAAAAACCCGGCCAGGCC
>ERZ724505.1126-NODE-1126-length-15176-cov-5.604193_pt1 | contig 15176 bp, 13 predicted proteins | sample MGYA00376038_ERZ724505 | MGnify/ENA primary metagenome ERZ724505 (study PRJEB28724, sample SAMN07190884) | wastewater metagenome | isolation source: effluent of sewage treatment plant in Hong Hong | place: Hong Kong | collected 2016-03-17 ... | reverse complement strand
AAAAAGAAAGCACAAAAAAAAATCGTGCAGCAAAAACAGTTAAAATTATTTAATACCTCTCGTGAACGTAAAGTACCTAAAAAACGTATCATATGGGATAATCCAACATTTTTAAATCATTAAATCAAACAACATGGCAGAATTTATTTCAACAGTAGTAATCATAATAATATTAATTGATGGATTACGATACACAAAGACAGGAAAATCTATATTTGATAACCTTTAAAAATGAATTATGAACATACAAGAAATATGCCCAGTATGTGAACAAACAAGGTATTGTTTACAAAAATACAAAGTTACAACTTACTCTGGAAGTATACTCACAGTCTTAGAGTGTCATGGTTGTGGCAAAATATTCCACACAGAAAAGCAAAAAGATGAAAAACAATGAATATATTGACTACATACAGTGGTCTTTACGCACAAAACATACCCTCATAAAACTATTGATGTTTGTACTACACCTATTATACGCTTGCATACAGTCTATTTTTAGATAGATATACGCCACACTAGGTATTAAATAACTCATACTGTTAAATAATATGCTGTCAATATCCTTCGGTGGGTAGTGTGGCACAAAATACAAAGAGCACCTATTAAAGTGCTCTTTTTTCTATCTTCTTTATTTCGCTAACCTTACAAGTGCCATACTTTTTATATCGATTATATGAAGTCCAGTCATCTCTATATTTTTCTCCTTGACTAAAAGCCCATGACATTAACTTTATTTGATCAAAAGTTGATTCATAGTTTAGATCCATACCAGACTTTTTTTCCCAATCTAAGAAAGTTGTTTTCCAAAAACCAGTTACACCTTTGCCACGCCCTCCATCATGTGTAGCATTTTCATTAAAACTTGACTCACAAAATATAACTTCTGACATCATTTGAGGTGATAGGTTGTACTCATCTGACATCTGATTGATTATCTCTTGTACTGTTGCTGTTTTAGGAAGTACTATTTGTGGATATTGTGCTTCTGGTGCTTCTGCATATGTTACATTAAGTCCTAAAAAACATAAAATGTACGATATTATTGCAAATATTTTTAACATAATATTCTCTAATCCAAGAGTGGGGACATTTAACGTTAGTCAATCGCCTTTTCATTAGGTCTATTATTTATTTTTACTTAAAAAATTAAAGTAGGCAAACAGTAAGACGTTAGTTAATATAAGAAAAATGATACCTATGGTGTCGTTTGTTGCCATGTATATATTATCGCACTCATTTATTAAGTAATCAATTAGTTTATCCACATATGTGGAAAAGTGTATTGACAAATAGAAAAAACCACTATAGTGGTCGATTACTATAGTGGATCTTTCTTTAGAGAATACACAAAACGCTGACCGATGTGTACATAATAAAGTATAATCTATCCTGTAAATTCTGTCAAATTTTCTGCTTTATTCTCTGTTGCTTGCCATTGTGTAGCCTCTTTTACCACTGTTTGTGTATCTTGTGATTTACGATCTGCACTTTCTTGTGTAGATTTTGCTACAAAGTAGCCAACGATTCCACCTGTTGTAATCTTAAATAGATCAAACACAGAAGCAAATTTATCTGCATTGCCTGCTACAGTTACAAATACTGTTAATCCAGCGAGTGTAACTATCATAACAACTAAAGCAAATCGTGTAGCACTATTTTGTAGTATGTTCATATTATTTTGAGCGTTGTAAAAATTGATTAATAACGACCATAAAAGTATCATATCCATTTAATCCACCATTTACTAGTGTTCTAACACGTTTCCAATCATAACTATCACAAGCAGTATTACAATTCCTTTCTTTAAAATATAAAGCAAGTATCTTAGCAGATGTATCTATTTCAAGTGCTCGTTCAGGATTATTTAAAAGATCAATATTTAAAACAGATCCATAATGAGTGTAATTATTTCTTCCCGTTAATTGTATATAACCTCTACCTTTAAAACGTTTTCCATCTCCTGTTTGGGTATTGCCTAGGTCTTTACGACCTTCATACGCTTCACCAGACGCATATTCTTCTATAGGTTTATATGCTTTGCCTACTTCGACACGTACTGTTGCTAGGGCACCAATAAGTGTATTTCTTGAGAGAATACCTTGTTGATACAATGCCTGTTCTATAGAATCATAGCATTGACTAGCATTTTGTTCATTGGCAGTTCCTTTGTAAAAGGACATAAATTGTGATTTTAGCATATGTTTTACTTGACTACTTATTTATAATAAATTATAATTTATATTATGAAACATAAAGTTGACTACACACCTCTTATACTATTATTATTTTTTCTTATTCTCCCTTTAATACTAGGATGGTACTGGCTTTATGCTGTATATTTTTTGGCAATAATTATGGGTTAATGAGCAGTCCTTTTTTTGAAGGAGTTTGCTCTTTTTTGTTATTTTGATTATTTTGATTATTTTTTAATTTACTAGCACCATATATACCACCTAATAAAGCAGTTTGACCTGCTGCTAATTTTGGTAATAATCCAACTTTTGTTTTACCAAACGCTAAAACAGGTTGATCTTTGTACTCTGGTTTTATATCTACTTGATACCAAGTTACACCATTGTTATCTGTTACAGGAATAGCATTGTATTTTGATTTTAGATATTTACCCATATCTTTTTCATAGAATTTGTATATAGGATTGTTGGTGTCTACTTTACCAGAGATGTCGAAGGTTTCAATATCTCTTCCTATTAGGTCTGCATTTTTAATTACATCTAAATCTGTAAGTAATGGTAGTGTATCTGGTTTTCCTAATTCAAGATTGTTTTTTAGATCGTTAAGTTTTCTTTTAGGAATAGCCTTAAACTTTCCATCTCCGAGGACCTCTGTTACGACCCAATCTTCAGAATTATTATTGCGTATTTCCATACCAACTTCTAAATCATCTGTTTTCAATTTAACTCCAAAGTCTTTTGTAGTTTTTGGTATTCGTTCCCAATTTACTCTCTCTCCCAACCCCTCTATCTTCATGGCTGTCTCTCCTGTAGGGAATTGTAGTTTAGTTTTACCATCTTGTGCTGCTTTCTTTATTTCCTCTCGTATCATACGGAAGTGAGCTGTAGGGTCGTTGTATTGTTGGAGTTTGGAGAGTTCTTTATTTCTACTAGAAACAACTGTATTTTCGTGCAACGTTTTTGCTTCATCAAACAACTTTCTGTATTCAGTAATTTCTTTAGTAGACAAGTTTTCTCCTTGCCCTGATAGTCTCTTTGTAAAATCAAATAATTTGTCAGCCTTTTCTTTAGGGAGACTTGTCTTTGCTGGGTCAAATCTATCAGCTACCTCACTTTCCAAATTTCCCTTCTGATACAAATCACTTTGCACCTCTATCACTCGTCTGGTCTTATTGTCTGCCATATCTTCTATACGGGTGTGACCGAAGTAGCTGTCTATTGGTTTTTGTTTATCACCTGCACCATAACCACTAAAGTGAGTTTGCCCTGCTGAAGTCTTAATCGGAGATTGGTATATATTTTCGTGATAATTTTTAACACTTCCTCTAATGTCTTCTGGTAAAGTTATATTCTCGTATTTCCCTGCTCTTTTTTCAGCTTTCAACGGCAAAAGTTCTGCCTTTACTTTATCAGCAAATTCTTTAACATCTATTTTGTCTCCAGGCATTGTATCAAGAACCTCTCTAGTTATGTCTCGTTCTATTTGTTTGAGTTCTCCTCTATTTGTAGCGTCAAGAATATACTGTTTAGATACAGTAGTTTTACCTTTTAAATCTTCGAGAATTTTAGTTGATAGGTTATCTGCATTTTTAGAATTTTCAATAAAACCTCTTTGGTTTTTGAACATACCTTTGAAATCATTTGAAAGAAGTCCTTTTTTTATTTGCTGTGCTTCTTCATAGTCTTTTGGTGGGGTATTACCTCCTACAACAATAGGTTCTCTGTTTATTCCTTTATATGGTTGACCTTCCATGTATTTTGCTGCTGGAAGTTGTGGTCTTTCAGATCGTGTTCTTACTACATCATCAATTTCAGATTGTATTTTTTGTAATATAATATTTGGATTTATTTTTTTATCTGCATTTTCAATTATGGTTTTATTTACCATTGTTCTGATTTCAGGATCACTAAGCACTTTAGACAAATAATCCCCTCCTAATTGAGATAAAATCATACCACCGAATCCACCTGTATGGAATCCTGCACCTCCAGTTAAAACTTTACGAGCAATCTCACCAGATAGACCACCTATTGTTTTCATAGTTTTACCAGTACCAATAATATCAGATAATTTTTCTTTTGCATGGAGTATGTTACCCCATTCTTTATAAAACTGTCGTGTGCTAGGTATTGTTGCATATTTTTCAATACTTTTTCTTGAAGCATCTCCAAGAGCATAACCTGCACTTTGTTCAAAATCTTGTTTTTTAAAGTTTGTAAGTTCATTGCCAACATTTCGTAGTAAATTTATACTATTTGCGTCAACTATTAAATCACCACTTTCATTTTTTATAGGTTTAATTTCACCTCTGCGTATCAATGATTCGATTTGATTTTTTAAATTTTCTTCAGCATTATCTTTTGCAACACCTGATTTTATATTCTTTTTTATGTGATTCAAAGAATCTTTAACTAATTCAGAAAGATTAAAATATCCTTTTTCTTCTTGAGATATTTTATCTGCCGTGTCTGCAAATAATGAATTAACATCGTCAAGATGATCTAATACAACAGGATCTATTTTTCCATCTGCACTTTGTTTAAGTGGAATACCTTGTTTTGATAGTGTAGTAAATATATTCTCTCCTGTTCGTGCTAGTCTTTCTGCTTCTTTTCTTTTTTCTGTTGGAGAAAATGGAAGTGCTCTTTCGTATTCTTTTGAAACATTTTCATATGCTTTTGTTATGTCATCATCTGTAGTATTTAGTACACCAGAAAGTTTACCAGCAAGTTTTGTACCTTTTATGCCTTTACTTAAAGTTTGACCTAGTAAAGGGAGACCAGTAGTTGCTCCAACATCTATTCCAGCACCAAGAGCACCAGAAAGCAACGCTTGTCCTGGTTTTATTTTTTCACCACTTGCAAGTTGGTTTTGAATATCAAGTCCTGTACCTATTGTGCCTCCTCTTGCAGCAGATTTTAGACCTTGTTTTGCAACACTACCTATTCCTTCTTCAAATAATTTTCCACCAATTCCTTTTGCAGTTTGTCCTACACTTTCTTTTAATACAGTAGGCAGAGCACCTGCTGCTTTACCAACTACTCCTGCACCTTCACCAAGTGGAGTAGATAAAGCAAGTTCAGTAGGAAATTTAGCAGCACTTGCTAATGTTCCAAGTGCAACACGAGGCAATCCAACTTCCCCTTGTTTATATTTTGATACAAGTTTGTTAACATCTTCTGTTGTCTGTGTTAATGGATCTTTTATATCACCGAAATAGTTTGATTTAATAGTAACCCCTTGAGTAGGATCATTTGCATCTATGTTTCCATTGACTAATCGTTTTACTCCACCACCTATAGCAGCAGCAGCACGAACAGGAAGAGACGCTATCCCTCGTAATAGGCTACCAGCAAATGTTGGATCTACCTTATTTTCATTTACAGAAACAGGAAGACCTTGTGCAATTCTTTGTTGTCTTTCTAATGCAATATATGGATCAACTTGCTGTTCTGTTGAACCTGCTTGTTGTCCTATATTTCTTTGTTTATCTTGTTCTGCAATTTCTGCAAAGTTTTTCATTACACTATTTACATAACTTGGAGTATCATATCGTACGCCATATTCATTTACACCAACACGATTTTTCCATGCGTCTCCAGCAATACTTCCTTCTCCAGCGTTCCATGCAGCAGCAATTTGAGAAGGAGACATACCTTTATCTTTCCACTCTTTTATCTGTTTGTATGCCAGTTGGTCTTGATTTTGTGGTGTTGCAGGAGCATTTTCATCTCCTAGATATTTCTTTGCTAGTGAACGATAAGTTTCAGGCATAAATTGATATGCCCCAATTTCTCCACTACCTCCTGCTTTATTACCATTTAAGCCTATTTCATAGTTGTGATTAGATTCTTGTTTACGAATAGCACGAGCAATAGCAATAGCACCTCTGTCATATTGTTCTTTAGGTTGCTGTATTTGCTGTGTTGGTTGTACTTGCTGTATAGGTTGTACAGGTTGTGCTGGTTGTACTTGTGGTTGTTTTAACAAAGGTTTTTCAAATCCTTTAAATATATTTAGATTATCCATATTTAATATCCCCAAGCAGAAAATGAATCCTGATAATTCCCACCTGTCGATCCTCCAGTTGAGTGTGAACCTGTTGGAACATATCCTTGTCCTTGATTAAGAGCACCTTGTTGATTTTGTATTAAGTCAGTATAAGAACTTTGAACAGCATTTGCTTCATTTCTTAATGCTTCAAGAGTTTTTGCGATCGTGTCAGCACTAGCAGTCCCATCAAGAATATGTCCTACACCTTCTCGAACTTGGTCTGTTACTGTACCACCTCCAGCAATATATTGAGAGTATTTACCTGCAAGTGATTTCAAGTAAGTCTGAAATTGTGCATAATCAGGATCAGAAGTATTAGAGGCAACATTTTGTACAAATTGGTTAAATTTATTTATATCATTTGGATTAAGTCCTGCACTTTTCATTTTGTTTGCAACCAAACCTTCAAGACTTGATATTTGACTAAACATTGGAGACATTTGAGTATACTGTTTAACAGTATCTTGTAATCCTTGTGCTGTTGCTGCACGAACAAGTCTATCACCTTGACCTCCTGCACTATATGATCCTTCAAGAGGGTTATATAGACTATCAGTTGGTGAAATAGGTTTTGGCATTGATGCTGCAAACAAATTACCTTGTACACCAGCGTTACGTTCTGCTGCTGCTTGTGCTGCTTGTAGTCCTATATTTGACTGTGAACCATAGAGATTAGCAAATTTACCATATAAGTCTTCTTGTGAGCCTGCACGCCCTACTAGGTCAGGTCTAGTAATAAGTGTTTCCATTTGTTTTTGTCCTGCACCTGCATAAAAAGGAGCCTCTGCGTTTGGTGCAAATCTTCCAAAGTTTTCCATACCTTTTGCTTTTGCTACATTTTCTGCTGCTGCTCTCTCCCAATCTGTCATTTGTCCTGATTGCTCATATGCTTGTCCTCGTGCTTGTGGAGAAGTTTGAAATGTATTTAATAATGGTTTTGGTGCACCAGTTGATAGCATACCAGTTCTTTGTGTATTAGAAGGTACAGAATAACCTTGACTACTTGATACAGGAGGTTTTGTTATTGAGTAATTACCTTGTGTATTTTGTGTTTTTTGAGTATTTTGTGCTGGAATATCAACAGACATATTAACACCAGGTATTCCTCCTTGTGGTTTCCATTTTGTTTGTAATACTAGATTTGGAGCATAGCCTTGCCCTATTTTACCATTACCAAAAAAACCTGCTTTATTTTCCTTTGGAACTTTATTAGATTGTGTATTTAAGAATGCCATATAGTTATATTATATCATATTTTAATAAAATTATTAAGGTTTGTATATAAACAGATTAGGGTTAATTGGTTGTGGTGTAAGACCAAGATTCACGTTCAAAACTTTTTCACCAACATAGTTATCCATTGATTCTATACCATCATTATATTTAGACTGAAATTCTGCTTGTTTAGATGGATTTGGTTGGATTGTTGAGAAGTAAATTGTGTGTGGTCTATATACAATTAAGTCGTGGAAATCCTCTAATATTATTGGCATTTGTCCTATTGAATATGGTGCATTAGTAGTACTAATACCTTGATATGGTTGAACTAATGTAAGCGATGTTTCACTGTCTATTGACGCTACTTGATACCATTCATTATCTCCTTTTGGTCTTGGCAAACGTATCCATAAATTCATTTTTACAACAGCACCTGCACTTGGAAGATAATTTGTAATCCATGTCATACTTGTACCAGTTACTGTACTAGAACCATTTGTTACGTCTACTGTACCAGTTGAGTAATCTTGCATTGATAAGTCTGGAACTCTGAATTTGTAGTTAAATGTAATAGTATTACCAGTTGTTGAAGGTACAGGGAATATTTCAACATTACCATCATATATAAATATATACTGCGGAATATCTGCTGTATATGGCAAAAAGTTTGTTTCGTCCCATTGTTCACGAGTCAATATAACTTTTGGTGTAAAACGAAGTTGCCCAACTGTGATAGTAAGGTCTTTAAGAATTGAATAGTTGTATGGAAACTTATATTTTTGTTGATTTGATACAGTTTGTATAGAGTAAGAAGTTTCATTAAAATAGTATTTTTGAAGTAAGTACCTATATGAATCTTGTATCATTGTTTTACCTAGAGTCAAGTTTTCTTGTGATGTGTTCTGTGTTAAAGAACCCCAATAGTGAACAAGGTCTGTAGGTGTATCTATATTTGTTGATTGGAAACTACGCATATATTTGTATTATGTTACATTGCTAAAATTTTTAATATATAATGATGTATTTTCAAGCCCCGACAATAAGTCTTTTGCTACACCACTTGTCTGTTTTATTTTTACTGATATTGGTACTGACATATTTGCCATATATGATACTTGAGCAGTTATTGTATCTCCTGAATCTATTGTATACGATGTTGCTAGTGGTATGTTTGAATCTTCATTCCATATAGATAACTCTATGGGATTTCCTGCAAAAGTTGAAGCATCAAACGTTGCTCTTGCGTGTATCAAATAAAAACCATAAGTGCTGAATATTCCTGTAAGTGAATCGTACTGATCTGCTGGATCATATAACACAGAATCAAATATAATAGTAGTAAGTGTATTGTCTGGCACAGATTGATTTGCGTTAAGATATGCTTGTAATCCTGACGCTTTTAGACTAATTACGTTCCACTTCCCACCAAGATATATATACTGATCTCCTGTGTTTGGATTATAGTATATTTGCCCTTCATATCCTGGCAACAAATTCCCACCACTTGTTTGTAAACTATCTATAAAATCATATGGAATCAAGTTACTTGAACGTATTTGTGGGCTATCAGAACCATTATGAATATGTGGAGTAACAGAAATTGCAGCAAATGTTGTTTGATAATTTGCTATCTCTTGTTGTATAAGTTGTTTTATTCTTGATTCATCCATAATATTAACTCACTTAACTTACTATTATTGTTCTTATTTCTGGAGTCCATGATTCATTTGGTGAAGTTGTGGACATTTGAACCATAACCTGCACAAATTGAGAATTTCCAAGTGGATTTTTTACAACTTTCAATGCACTTAATCTATCAGTCCATGTTGTAGTTGTAAAAGATTGTAAGAAAGTAAAAGGTTTATCAAATGCTGTTCTCGCATATACCTTGATCTCTTGTCCTGCTAATAGGTTTCTCACAAGGTTTATTTCTATACTTTGGAAAGATGGGAAAGGTTTTATAGGTGTAGCAATTTCCATCATAGGAGAAACGATTGCTACATTATCTATGTTTGTATCAAATATTTGTCTTTCTGTTCTGTCTATTCCATATGTACCATTAGAACCCCAACCAATCAAAATACGCCCTTCTGATATAGTATGAATTGCACCAATTTGATAGTTATTAGATCTAGTGATATTGTTTGAAGTTGTAAATTCACATTGTATTGCTGTATCATCGTCCATGAAAGCCAAAGACCATACTCCTAAAGGAAATAGTGCGTAACTTGAATCAGGATATGAAGCAATAGAACTTGAAACTCCAGTAAGTAATTTATTGCCAAGCATTGCTATAGCACTAGGGTATTGATCTAGGAATACAGGTGTTGTTGCTTGTTCTCCTGTTGCCTTAGTATAGTTAGTACGAAGACCCATTTCTGCTATTTGATTAAATGTATTTCCATTAGTTTGAAAAACTGCATGATTTCCTCCTGTTACTGCATAGCAAGTGTTATTTCTGTTTATAAGTTGTGTTACTCCCATAGCACCTGCACCAGCGTTTGAATATAAACGCAATGGAGGAGTAAATTTGTTTTTACTTACAGTATCCCACATTATAATATCTGCTATTTGTGTATCATTTCCTATGCCTGATGAACGAGTACCAAGTACTAGATTGCTTGGTGGCAAAAATGACATGGTTGTTATTTCATAAATACTAGGCAATTCAAATATATTGTTAGTGTAGTTGTATGTTGCAGGCGTGCCTGGATTTATCGCTGTACCTGTTGTTGATTGCTGTAATAGTCCTAATTTATTTCCATTTGCAAAATAAAATCCATACGCACTAGGATAGATAAAAGGAAAATGTCCTACTGAATTAAGCCCTGTTTGAAATACAGACCAGTTTGCAGAAGTAAACGGAGAAGCACACACATATAGTGCAGTACCTCTAAAAGCATATAAATACCCATCAAAAAAAATTAAACCATATCCAAATCCAGTACTTGCTAGATCAGATATATCAGTCCATGTTGCACCACTATCAAATGATCTATATACCTTCCCTGAATCTCCTTGTGCAAAAAATTGCGTTTCAGTTAAATTAGAAAAGTATATTGGCAAATCAGTAACTACAGAACCTGAAACTTTCACAGAATCTTTTGCAAGACGTGCAACTCCTTTTTTAGAGTATGTTTCAATACCAAGAAGCAAGCCAGTACCTATGTTGGCATTTTCACTTGCTCCTTTTTGAAATTGATTTATAAATACTGGTTGTGGCATATAATTTTATAGTTAATTATTAAAATGGTGAACCACCAACATTTGGTACAATATAGAATTTATTTACAGTAAGAGTTGTCCCTGTTAATGATTCAGTTGCAATTAGTGCCATATTGTTATCTATAACAGTGTTCATTGCACCAGCACTAAAATTACCAGACATATATGGATACCCAGCATCATATACTACACCAGTTGCTGCTGTTATGTCATATAGTGTAACACCATCATAACAATAATTATTCGATTGTAATTTTATACCATTTGGATAAGCCCCAACATAAGGATTTGTATAAGTATTTACTAATGTAATACTTGATGTTGAATTAATTTGTATTTTCCAAGTTATCACTCCTCCAGTAAATGCTGTATTATAGTACATATCAGCATATGCTGTAGCATTAACACCAGATGGATAACTCCAAGAACCAGTTGGTATAATAGAATTTGTCAGCCCTATAAAAGTACCAGTTGTTCCATCTATCACATAAAATAGAAATGAATTTCCAGTACCACCAAAGTTAATAACTGGAACATAAATATTTCCTTGATAGATGTGAGGTCTGTTTAAGAACATTGGATTATTTGTACCACCTCCAAAAGTTACAGATGAACAATTAAATGTTCCAAAACTACCATCATAAGTAAAATATCCTTGTGGTTTCTTACTGTATTTATAAATAGTAATATTTACTCCACCAGGTGAACCAAAAGAAGGTGAACATTCAGATATATATATATTGTCTGTTGTTGTTAATGTTGGGTCTGTAGATATAAATGTACTTGATGTTATTGGCTGTACTGTATTTATTGTTGGTATCATTTCAACAAAACCTACACCACCAGCATATGCTGATGAATTAGCAGTCAAAGTATTAGTTCCACTATTGTATGATAAACCTGATAACTGTGCTAAACGTGTAGTATTTGTTGTATTATCCCATACATAAACTGCATTATAGTTTGGATCAGTAAGCGATTGTCCTGTTCCACCATTTGCAAGAGGAAGTACACCAGTTACTTGAGTAGCAAGGTCTAAATCTCCACCTAAGTTTGCTAGATCAAGGTTTGGTTCTAAAGCAGCAATAAATGTTGTATCACTCGCAAGAGCAAGTAAATCAATATTTGTAGGAGAAAGTTGTCCTGTTACTTGTGTTGTAAGGTCTATTTGTCCTGCAATATTTGCTAAATCAAGATTACTTTCAAGGTTCGTTATATCAATATTTGTAGAAGATAATGTCCCTGTTACTTGTGTAGACAGATCAATTTGCCCTGAAATATTGGCAAGATCCATATTAGTTTCAAGTGTTGAAATAAGAGTTGTATCTGCTCCAAGTTCTGCTGTGTTTATTGATACATTAGTTTTAGAAGATCCATCAGTTACTGTAAAATAATCAACAAAGTTTAATGTTGTGCGTTGTGTTATATTTGTTCCATTATCCTGAATTTGATTATATCCTGAACCTGATGTGGTAGCATTTAGAACACCACCTGTAAGCGTCAAATTTGACCCTAGAACGATGTTTGATACGTTACCTGAACCATCACGCCCTAGAACAAATGTAGGTGTTCCTGCTGATCCTGTGATGATTGCAGTTCCTTGTACATCAAGTGTCGCATTAGGTGTTGTTGTCCCAAGTCCTAGATAATTGTTTGTGTCATCGTAAAAGAAATTAGCGTTATCTTGTGCAAGAGTTCCACCTAGCCCCAAGAATAGAACAGAACCAGCAGTTCCTCCTGGTATTGTAGAACCTATTTGTGTATTTGTTGATGTTACGGTTGCTTCAACTATCAAAGCACCAGTAATAGGATTTACTCTGGCATTTTTTATATCTCCACTGCCATCATTGGCAACTCCACCGAGTGTCCATCTGCTATTTTCATCTATTCTTAGATTTTCCATAATTGATTTATATTACGCTATTAAGTCAGGATTTTTACCTTTTGGTATCATCACATTAGTTTTTTTCTTTAAAACAATAGTACCTTTTTTAGGCATTACTATCTTTTCAAATTTAAGTGTTGGTTTTTTTTCTGCAATATATTTATTAATTGCTTTTGTGTTTGTTTTAGGTTCTGCGTCTTTGTAGCCTTCTTTTTGTCGATCATTACGATAAGGTATACATTTACCTTTACTCATAAAACCTTCACCATCGTTACATTTTTCCATATTATTCTACTCTTATGTTATAACTTTTAATAATGTTTTGTAGCGTTTTGTTTGTAAGTTCAGCAGTATTTTGGGCACTTTCTGATTTCTGTTCAAGAGGTTTAATCGCTTCTTCTATTTGCTGTTTGTTCAGTGTTTTAAAATAACCTGCAAATATTCCACCAGAAATAGATATTACACAAAGTGCACCCATAGCCATCCATACTTTCTGATTAATCCACTTTATATCTTCTTTTGTTGAGTGTATTTCATTTTTAATACTTATAATATCATTTTCATGGGTTAAGAATTTGGAGTCTATTTTATTATGAAGTTCAGCAAATCTTTGTTCAATTAGTTCTGTACTAAAGTTGAACTTCTGCTCCATATATTCTTTAAAAAAAGGTGGTAAATCTTGCATGATATTTTAATTGTTTCTTATAATCTGCGTCTTTTATAAGACTGATAGGAAGTACGATTACTCGTACGCCCTACAGTATTACAACTAAGCCTCTGTAGCGTCTTCAAAGAAAGGTTTTTCATTGATTGAAGCAACTCCTGTTTTTGATTTTGCTGTTTTAATAAGTTTATACACCTCCTCTTGAATATCTTTTGATAGTTCAATATTTTCAAGTTTAAGAGTAAATACTTTATGAGCAAATGGTGCTAGGTTTGTATCTCGTGAAGCCTTGTCTTTGTAACAAGAAATACGAGCCTCTACTGAATTTGAGAACTTGTTAATTTCAAGCCCTGTAAGACGCCAGTATTCTCCTGTAAATCCTGCTCCGTTTGTAAATTGTTTAATGTATGCCATATATTTATGTTTATATGTTAGTTTTATAATATTTATATAATCCACCAGTTTGAGCCGTCTGTGAACACTCCTACTGATTGTCTACCTGGTACATTACTGAATGTAAATGATGATGCACCATCAATTGTTTCCGTTGAATTTGGAAGGAGTCTTACTGTGTTTGATGAACCACTTGCACATTTAAATGTAAATACTGGAGAAAGGTTATTTGCAAAAAGAAGTGCTGGGTCAGGAAGTGTAATATCAATATTTCCAGTGCTATCATTTATTTTGTTTAATGCCTTAATGGTTGAAACTGTTAAAGTATCAGTTGCATTGATAAACCCATATGATTGAGCAACATATCCATTTACTTGAAGTGCAGCAGCAGAAACAGTGTTTTCAAAGTTATCATATCCAACTCCAACTTTACGATTTTTGAGAATTGTAAAGGCATCGTGGTTTGTTCCTGAACCTGGGTCTGTGTTAGACGCACCTACTACTAACAGTCTGTCTCTATCATCCCATCCACTTGTACTTACTGGAGTGTATACAGTGTTTCCTTTTCCTGTAACGATTTCACTGTATGAGTAGGCAGCTATATTATTACCAAGTACTACTGATTGTGTTCCCTGTGCGTAAGAAGCTCCATTGGTTGCAAGTGCCATCGAAGCTGGTCCATTTGCATTTGCTCCTGTACCACCAAATGCTGCTGCTGCGATACCTTGTGTACTACCACCAATAGCGATGCTTGAAGATACGTTTGCATTTCCAAAGATTGCTAATGAGTTATAAGCACCAGTAACAACTGACCCAGCAATAGCGATTGAGTTATCAGCTCCAACTCCTATAAATCCATGGATTGATACAGAGTTGTCAGCATCACACGTAGCATTGTTTCCTATTGATACAGAATTGTCACCACTTACTGCAGCTTGTGTTCCAGATACAAAGTTTTCTGCATATAATTTATAATCTGGTGTAATTGCTGAAAGAGGAGCTGAAAGAAATTTACCACTACTATCTGTATAAACAAAGTTTACTGGTGTAAATGTCCCTGTGTCATCTCGTACATCCTGAAGTGTACTTAATGTAGCTGTGTCATCAGTAACATAGAAGTGATTACTTCCTATACCATCTTGGTAACTTAATTCTACACCATTTGTATCGACAATTACCTTAGTAATGATGTTATTTGTGATGTCTTCGTATCGTGACTGTATTTTATCTGACTGTAAGTATAGCTGTGATTTATAAGTAGTGTCATCAGTATGTTCTATAAATGAATTACTATCATTTGTTCCAAATGCACCAGATACTCCCAATACATCATTACCATATGATAAATCAAGACCTACTTCATCTATTGTCAATATAGAAGTAATATTGTTTACAAGGTCTGCATATCCTCCTAAAAGTGCATTAGTATTCCCTCCAAAGGGGGTCATATCGACAGTACCAATAAATGTAAAGTTGTCATTTACTGCATCATGACGTTGGAATGCTGCACCATCTGATAATGCTCCACCTAAGATGTTTCCT
>ERZ724505.1124-NODE-1124-length-15187-cov-4.168847_pt1 | contig 15187 bp, 16 predicted proteins | sample MGYA00376038_ERZ724505 | MGnify/ENA primary metagenome ERZ724505 (study PRJEB28724, sample SAMN07190884) | wastewater metagenome | isolation source: effluent of sewage treatment plant in Hong Hong | place: Hong Kong | collected 2016-03-17 ... | reverse complement strand
TCGTCGATCCCGGGCTATGTCGCTCTCGACACGCAGTTCGGAACCATCACCCCCACCCCCACCACAACCTCCACCCCCCCCGCCTCCACCGATCCCACCTCCGGCGATGGTGAGCAGGATCCTTCGGGTGATTCTGGCGCCCCCTCCGCCTCCACCGGTTCGGACGTCAAGACCGAAACTCAGGCCAAGCCAACCATCCGCAAGGGTCGTGGGCGGGCTGCCACCAAGAAGGAGAACGGCTGATGCCCTTCAATGAAGGCGATCGGGTGCGCCTCAAGACCCCGGTTATCGAAGGCCCGGTTTCGGATATCGCCTATGACAAGGCGACCAAGCAGCTTGGCTATCTGGTGGAATACACCGATGCGGACGGGGAGGCGCAGTCGCGCTGGTTCCCCGAGGAACATCTGGAACTGGTCGAGGCCGCTCCGAGCGAAGGGAACTGATCGATGCAGCGACATTCACCGCCGTCCTGTCCGGATCAGTGCTAGAGCAGGCTGCTGCCGAGGCGATTGCGCACATCATCGGGAAGCTGCGCGGGCGGTTGATGGGGACGACGGCGGCTGGCCGTACCATGCAGGTAGACGCCGACGGGCGAGTTGGTAAGAGTGGCGCGACTGGTCGCGTCTTTGGCGACGAAGAGGGCTCGCGCACCTTCAGGTCGTGATCGTATAACCGTGTTGAGGTGAAGCATGATCTTTTCGAGCACTGATGACCGGTTCGCCAAGCAGGATGTTTCCGCGCGCCTTGATTATGGGGAGGACTGGTCGGAGTTCATGGCTCTGGCGCCGACGGATCAGATCCAGACCAGCGAATGGGTGTCCAGCGATCCGTCCATTGCGTTCTCGGATGCCTTGATCGATGGAAGCTTCACGACGGTATTCGTGAGCGGTGGGACGGCTGGGAATGTCGCCCTGATCTCGAACTTCATCGAAACCGTCGAGGGCCGCACCGACGTTCGCCGGTTTCAGCTTTCCGTGTTCGATGGGGCATCGCTGCAGGAGGTTTACACAACCGCCCTGTTCAACAGGTTTGAGGCGATCTCCAATTTCAAGACGGGAAGCCTTTCGTTCCTTGACCAGAGCTTTCCGATCGACCGGATCCCCGATGAAACGATCTGGGAAAATCTGGTTGCCGCCGAGGCCGATGAAACCCCGCGCTTCGCCGGCGAGCAAGGCTTCGAGGCCGATGCATCCCACCGTCTGCGCGTTCTGTTTCAGCCGACCAAGATCATCCCCGATCACGCCGAGCAGTCCGAGATTGACGAGCTTGTCGCTGCGGGGACGCCGTATCTTCTCGAATCCGCCTACGACTTCGATCCTGCTGTCTGGCAGTCAGATGCGTGGGGCTACACTCTCCTGCGTCAGACCCCGGTGATATCGATCGAGTCCGTTCGGATTACCTACCCTGCTCCGATCAACACCATTCTCAACGTCCCCAAGGAGTGGCTGACGCTGGACAACAAGTACGGGCACCTGCGATTTGTCCCCGCTGGGTCGATGATGGGGTTTGGTCCGATGACCACCTTCATCCTTTCCGCCATCACGTCTGGGCGCCGCATTCCGGAGGCGCTGCAGGTCAGGTATTTCGCTGGGCTCAGCAACATCGCAAGGGATTACCCGGATCTGCTGAACTTGGTGAAGCGCATGGCCGTTCTTCGGATCTTCAAGGGCGGTTTCGTTCCGCAGTCTTCCTCGATTTCTTCGGATGGTCTGTCTCAGTCCGCCTCGTTCGATGCCAGCAAGTGGCAAGACGATATCGATGGTGATATCGATGCCCTCAGCCAGCGGATCAAGGGTATCCGCATGGATGTGGTATGATGAAGCTGTCGTCCGCCGCCTTCAATCGCCACCTCAACCACATGGGGCAAAGGTTCTCTTGGCGCCCGGGTTATGCCTGTCCGTGCGTGAGCCGTGAAAGCGGTCAGCCAAATCCGAAGTGTTCGCATTGCTCCGGAAAGGGGAGAATGTGGGGCGATGCGACGGACGGTATTGCTGGTGTGGTGAGCCAGAGCAGGCTTCGCAACTATTCGACGTTCGGTCCTTGGGACAAGGACGACATGATGCTTTCGATTGGATCGGACTCCCCGCTCTATGGGCTTGGCCAGTTCGATCGCATCATGTCGATCGACAGATCGGAACCTTTCTCGGTTGCGCTTGTTCGCGGGCTCAACGATATGATCCGCTTCCCCGTCATTGAGTTGACGAGAGCCTTCTACATCGACGCCGGGGATTTCATTGTTGATCTTGATCTGCCCAAGATCAATCCCGACGGGACGCTGGATTGGGGGACGTCACCTCCACCGGCAAATATGTCCTATTCCTTGTCCGGACGCAGACCTCCCGAGTACTTCTGCTACGTCGAACTCCCAACCGATCGCCCCCAGCATTCCGGCGAGAAACTGCCACGCAAGGTTGTTTTGAGGCGGTTTGATCTGTTCGGAAGATAACCATGGCTGGCGACTCATCCTACAACATCAGCGTCGATCTCTCCGAACTGTTCGGTTCTGTCTCTGGGATGGCTGACGCCGTTTTCCCCATGATCGGTCAGGCTGTCAGGGCCGTTGCTGAGGAAGGGGCTTTCCGGTGGAAGTCCAAGGTCATGAAGTCTCGTCTGTGGCAGGGTGAGAAGGAGCCTTATGTCGAATCCATCAAATGGGAAATGACTGGCCCGTGGTCGGCGTCGATCACGACAGACTATCCCCTTGCTCAACAGATCGAAACTGGTCGACCGGCAAAGGATTTGAAGGTTGCCCTGCAGACCTCGAAGAAGACCAGATCCGCAAAATCAGGCCCACACAAGGGGCAGCGATATCTGATCATTCCCTTTCGGCACAACACTCCCACGTCAAGTGGCGAAGGGGCTCTTGCTCCGCAGATGCCGAACAGTGTGTACGCGATCGCGAAGAAACTTGCTCCTTCAAAGGTTCTGGCGCCCGGAAGCGTGAAGCCGAAGGAGCGCGTTTCCGCTTCTGGTCACATTGTTCCGCAGCACTCTTACAGTTGGGGCGGTCGTCTTCCTGCTGGCCTTACCCCGAAGCTCAAGCCGACACACAAGACAGATATTCATGCCGGGATGGTCCGTTTCGACACGTCATCCGGTGACAGTAAATCATCTTCCTATCTGACGTTTCGCGTCATGGGTGAGTGGTCGCACGGATGGATTGTCGGCCCTCGCCCGGGGTTGTTCATTGCCCGGGATGTTTCAGATGGTCTACAAAGCCTCCTTGAAGAGGCTGTTGGGATGGCTGTTTCTCCTAAATTTCTGGGGCAGTGAGAAAGTGGTTTGCGCCAATCCGGTCGTGACAGGAGAATTATGGGCATGATTTTGATGATCCAGCAGCTTGCGGCAGGGAATGCGCTCCGCGTCGTTCTGACGCCGCCTGTTGGTGCATCGGCCCTTCGTCTTCTGCGCAAGGATGCCGACACCTTCGTTGATGAAAATGATCCCACCGCTCTGATTGTGAGTGATGAACTGGCCAAGGCTGTCACCGACTATTCCGGCCTGATCAATGGGGAGACGGTTTGGTACAAGCCGTACTACCTGATTGGCACGTCGTGGATTGGTGATGCTTCGGTGAGTGCTGTCCCGGGAGCTTCATTCGAGGATCTTGGTGTCGATGTTCAGCAACTGGTCCGCGATCGGCTTGAGGTTGGCTTCAAGGTCTTCGTTGACCGTGGTGATCTGATCCATGATCGGAACTTCATTCCCGTGATGAAGGCATCTCCGCAGGCGGAGGCTGTCATCCTTCCTGTTGTGACTGTCCATATGGACAATTCCGGAAACGAGGTTCGGGCAATTGGCGAGTTGATCGCCCCCGATACCTTCAACACGGAAGACAGCAGTTGGGAATCCTTCGACGGGATGATTGACCGCGTTTCGCTTCTGATCGTCTGTTGGAGTCTGAATTCGGACGAGCGCGTCACCATGCGCAAGGCCCTGCGAGCAATCCTCAATGCGAATCTTGAGGTGTTCGATGCGGCTGGGCTTATCATGCCTCAGTGGGCAATGTCCGATATCGAGGACTATGAAACGTACAGTGCCCCGATGTACCAGACGGTTTGTCAGTTCTCTTGTCTGGCCCCCGCCGCGATCAAGTCGATCGCTGATCCCATCGCTGACGTAAATGTTGCGTACAGCATCCTGTGAGGTGAAAATGCCGAAGACAGCCACCGAAGAAACCGCTGCCCCCGCCGCCGAGAAGACCACCAAGGATGTGGTCGAAAAGGCTGGCGCGACCAGTGAGGCCGCTACCCCCGCCGCCCCCAAGGACGAGTTTCCCCTGTCGATCGACGAGTTCTGTTCCCGTCTTTCGGCATCGGAGAAGCGTGTCGAACTGATCGGCGCGTTCAACCATGTCGAAAAGACCGCAGGCCGGTCCAACGACCTCGAATCCGCCTACCTGTCCCGGTATGCGGTCTTTGCCAACGCTCCGGCGTAAGGAGGTAACGAGATGCCCTTCTTCTTCAATGGTCGGCTGTGGACCACCCCTGCCGTCATGTCCGTGGTCGACGACTCGGCCATGTACAATCGCAACACCACCGGCGGAAACGTGCTTGCCATCATCGGCAGCGCGATCGGCGGTGAACCGAAGACCGCCATTCGCTTCGGATCTCCCAGCGAGGCTCGAACTGTTCTGATCGGTGGTGAATCTCTCAAGGCCATCGAAAAGGCTTTCGATCCTTCTTCGGATGTCAATGGTCCGAGCGAGATCGTGTTCGTTCGTGTCGATCCTGCCGATCAGGCGGCTCTGACTCTCGCCGATGGGTCGACGAATGATGTGATCGACCTCGTTTCGTCCGGGTACGGCGCCTACTTCAACGCGGTCAAGGTCAAGATCGAAACCGGTACCGACGTCGGCAAGAAGCTGACCAGTCAGCTTGGCAACGATTACTATTCCGATGACAATGTCGCGCGCGATGTGTTCTCGGTGACCTATACCGGGGCCAACGGGACCGCGACGATCGCTGTTTCGCAGACGCAGGTGATCCTGACCGATGCTGCTGCCACGACGATCGAACTTTCGGACTATCCGACCGTCCAGCAGCTGATCGATCGCATCGGCGCCGTGACAGGCTGGTCTGCTTCCGTTCTTGATGGGAACGGCGAGCATGCCACGCTGAACGCTCTGGACAATCGCGCTGCTGTCACCGCCAAGAACGTGACGGTTACCCTGACTGCGAACCTGCAGGCGGTGATCGACTGGTTCAACAGCAACTCCGAGGGCTTCCTGACCGCCACCCGTTCGGTGGGCGGTGGGGCTGTTCCCGCGAACATCGGCTTCACGTATCTGTCTGGCGGCGCCAATGGGACGGTCACCAACTCGGACTGGCAGGACTGCTTCGATGCCCTGCAGACCGAGGACGTCCAGTGGGTCGTTCCGATCAGTTCGTCGAGCAGCATCCATGCCATGGCCGACACCCATGCCGCCTATATGAGCGGTGTCGCGCGGCTTGAAAGGCGCGTCATGGTCGGTGGTAACACCGGGGTGACGGATGCGCAGGCCATTGCTGCGGCGAAGGCCATCAACTCGGATCGCACGTCGTATGTCCATATGGGCGTCTACGACTATGATGATGCTGGTTCTCTCACGCTTTACCCGCCGTACATCACCGCCGCGATGGTTGCTGGCATGTTTTCCGGGTCCAACCCCGGGACGCCGATGACGAACAAGTCGCTCAAGGTGCGCGGTGTCGAGCGCAATCTGCGCAACCCGACCGACACCGACCAGCTGGTCAAGGGTGGGGTTCTGGCGATCGAGAACGCGACCAACGGGTTCCGCGTCGTGAAGTCGATCAGCACATGGCTGACCAACGCGAACTACAATCGCGTTGAGGTATCTGTCGGCGTGTCCATGGACTTCGTTTCGCGGTCGGTTCGCAACGCGCTCGACTCCCTCAAGGGAGCGAAGGGTTCACCTGCGCTGCTGTCCGAAGCTGTCAGTCGAACGGACTCGATCCTGCGCGAGCTTTCGATCGCTGAACCTGTCGGACCGGGAATTCTTGTTGGCGACAAGATCAACCCGCCGTTCAAGGGCATCGAGGCGCGTCTGGAAGGCGATGTGGTTCGCGTCGAATTCCAGTGCAGCCCGGGCATCCCGGTGAACTACATCCCGATCGTCCTTCATGCCCAGCCGTGGAGCGGAAGCGCCTCCATCTGATCCTGCGTGTTGGATTGGAACGTTCCCCCGGGGGTTTCCCCGGGGGTTTCGTTTGGGGATTGCCAAAAGGCTGTCGTGACAGGATTGTGAGGCACCTTGATAGCCTTGTCTCGTCCAACTGAAAGAGGTCAAAATGTCTCGCACGAATCTGAAAGTTCGTTCTGGCAACCGCATCGCCGTCACTCTCGATGGCAAGGAGGTTGGCCTTGTTCAGAGCGTTCGCATGTCGGATGACTACGGCCCCGAGCCCGCGTCCGGCATCGGGGACATCCACGTTGCCGAATACGTTCCCACGATGGCCCGCCACTCGATCGCCGTGAGCAAGATGGTGCTGAACGCCGACAAGATGCGTTCGACCGGCATTTCCGCGCTCGATGGCGATGACGTTCTGGCTGGCCGCGTGTTCGACATCGTCGTCTACTCGAAGGACGACGGGTCCGAACTGCGCAAGTACATCGGCTGCACCTATGCGTCCGGCGACGTCGAGGTGAACAAGCATGCGATCATCGTCTCGAACGGCCAGTTCATGGCTCTGGACGTCAAGGGCGACGGGATCTAATTGGTCCTGTCACCACTCTGATTTCCGGAGGGGTTATGACAGCTGGTGAACTGAGAGCGATTGTCGGCATCATCTTGCTGAGTCTTGGGGTTACCGCCCCTGTCAGCGAGTTCGTTGCTGGCCTGTTCATGGCTGTAGCTATGGCATTCCTTCTGATGGCATGGTCGCAACCGGAAGACCGGAAGTCATATTGGCTGACGATCGTTACATCCGTGATGTTTGCCATCATCACGTCCATGCTTCACAATCTGTTTTTCAAGGACTGGCTCCTGCAGGTGAAGATGGCTCTTTCCGGAGCGATGTCGAAATGGATCGCTGAGGGCCTGCTTGGATTTGGCAGGAGCTTGAAGGAGCAGATGTCGCGCGCTCCCAAGTCAATTCATGACCGCCTGTTCGGAAAGAAGGTGCGTGATGAATAGCGACGGCTATCTCGTCACGATTGGGGTGATTGAGATCATCCTTTCCCTCCTTGTTTTCCACAAGGCGGCTCCCTCCATGATCGCGGAAGACTACCCCAAAGGGGTTCCCCTTCGGTTCCTGTTGATCCGCGCAGGAGCCGTTATCAGGCACACAAGTTTCTGGTCTTTGCCGTGGCATCTTCTTTCCGTGATTTTCCGTGCAATCCACGACCGGAAGAACGTACTGAAAATGTGGGTTCTTGGTTGCGGGATTGGTGGAATGGGTATCTGGCTTGTGTTTGGCCAGAGTGACGGAACAGGGGAATGGCTTCTGATCTGGTCGAATTGGTTCATGATCGTCTATACCAGCCTCAGGGTGCATAGGCTGTCAGCATCAAACCCGGCAAATTGGTGGATGAGTTGATGCCGTTCAATCACGCCATTTTCATGAACGAGCTTCGCCGTCGTCGCGGGAAGATCCCGCAGGATCTCTATGACGACATGATGGCCTCGATCGAGGCCGGTCTTGCCAACGCCGAGGCGAACGCATCCGCTTCTCCCGCCCTTCAGCCGCGCCCGTCCCCTTCGGGGAAAAGCGGGGAGGAACCGCCTTGGATCGCTGTCGCAAGAAGCCTGATGGGTACCAAGGAGATCGTGGGCCCGAAGCACAATCAGGTGATTCTCGGCTGGATCAAGTCTCTTGGCGGGTGGTTCAAGGATGATGAGACGCCTTGGTGCGGAACCTTTGTCGGGTTCTGCATGTTCAAGGTTGGAATCGAGCGTCCTGTGAACTGGTTCCGTGCCAAGGAGTGGTCTTCGTGGGGCAAGCCTTGCCAGCCCTCTGTTGGCGCCGTCGTCGTGTTTGCGCGCGAGGGTGGTGGCCATGTTGGCTTCCTTGTCGGCCAGAGCGCCGACCACTACTACGTTCTCGGCGGAAACCAGTCGAATGCCGTCAACATCATGCCCATTGCCAAGGCGAGGGCGATCGCTACCCGGTGGCCAACATCTCTGGCCCTTCCGGTTCCCTTTCTCCCCACGATGAGCGGTGGAGTGATTTCGAGGAATGAGGCGTGATGGAGCGGTTCAAGCAGATCATTCGCCCCGGGGTTACCTTCATGTTCGCGATGTTCGTCCTTTCCGGGGGCTACATTGCTGCGGTCATCGAGGCCATCCATGCTGGTGCTGGGCACGGCTTCGTCGAGATTCAGGGGGAGTGGCTGCGGGCCATTCCTGACGGGGCTTACCAGCTGTTTGCCGCTACCATCCTGACCTTCTTTGGTGCCCGCGAGGTTGGGAAGTGGGGTGACAAGAAATATCCCCCTCCCCCTTCACCAGATGCGGAGATTTCTGATGTTCAGTAAGATCGTGTCTGAACTGGCCAAGTTCACCGGCTTGAAGAACTGGATGGTCATCGCCGGTCTGGTTGTCCTTGTCGTTCTCGCTCTTGGCACGTCCAAGTGCGTCTACGACGCTCACGTCGTGAACAACGCCGTTACCAAGGCGAACAACAAGACCCTCAAGCAGCAGCAGAAGGCAAATGAACAGGCATCCGAGGAGCGGATGAATGATGCTTCTGCCGCCGCATCATTGCGACAGGAGTACGAACATGCGATTTCCCATAAGGGTGAGTGCGATCCTCCCTCTGCTCGCCAGCGCTTTGCTTGTCAGCAGCTGCGGGCCGATGGTACGCGAGAGGCCGATCTTCCCGCCAGCTGCAGATGTTCGGGATCTGGTGAAGGAAAAGCCGAAAGCGGATCCGTCGATCGTCGATGACGAAGAGGCCCACGCTCGCCACAATGCCGATGTAGAGGCGTGGGGGATCGAACGCTGGCTTGCCGGTGGTCGCCTTTGCCGCTGGTACAACAAGATGGGGGCGAAGTACGATTTTTGCCCTCCCCCGACGGAACCTGATGAATGAAGGAACAGGATTCGTCAGAAGCTGCGGTTGACGCAGAGCGCGAAAACATGATCGCCCGGGTTCGTGCTGCAACCGCAACGAGCCTGTTCCCGACTGGTGAGTGCCGATGGTGCGGAGAGCCTGTCGCCAATCCCAAGATATTCTGTCATGGCGGTTGTGCTGCCGAATGGCAGAAGTCACGCAACAAGCACTGAGAGGAAAGCGATGCGCGCCCCCCGCGAAACAGACTTCTTCATTCCCATCGATGGTGTCGGAACCTTCCGTTATGGCCGTCGGACGCTTGGCGATCGCATGAGAATCCGTGCGCAGTATCTGCGCTACACGGAGGAATTCGGGGACGATGACCCGAACCTGTCCATGTACGCCGGGATGTTCTCCACCCATTCCGTCCTGTGCGTCGAGGCTCCGAGCGGGTGGGAAGATCTTGCCGATATCGACGCGACCGACGAGGACAAGGTCGAGGCAGCCTTCAAGCTGTTTACCGAACTCAAGAAGATGGAGGACTCCTTCGACAAAGGAGTTGTGAAAAGCGGCGAAGGCCAGAGCGAAGGAGACGCATGACTCGATCCATTTCTGGTTCCGCCGAAAGTACGGTCTGTCCCCTCTGGATCCGAGGTTCCTTGAACTGACGGACGAGGAAATCGAGACGGACTATTGGGCGCATGTCTATGCTGATATGCGCGCAGACGGTAAGAGCGTTGAAGAGTTCGAGGATGACGATTTCGATCTCGAAGAGTTTCTGGAAGGTCTGGAAACAGGAGACGTTGAATGGGAGGACGTGATCAATGACCGGTCCCAAGATTGACGTTTCCGCGTCTGCGAACCTGCAGGGCATCTACTCCGAGCTTGACAAGCTGAAAGCCAAGAAGGCTGAGATCGACAAGGCCATGTCCGGCGGGGAGGTCGGCTTTGATGTCAAGAAGGGGAAGGCTGATCTTGATGAACTGGACTCCCGCGCGAAGGCTGTTGCTGATCAGCTGAAAGCACTTCGTCAGGGTGGTTCCCCGATTTCCAAGGATGTTCTGAAAGACATTTCCTCGACCTTGTCTGGGGTCGAGGACACTGCGGATGTGATCCGGAAGATTTTCGAGACGCTCGGGCAGTCCGATGGTTTCGGGAACGCCGTTAAAGACACCAAGTCAATCGCGGACAACCTTCATCGCTCTGTTCGCTCGCAGGAAGCGCTCAACAAGGGCGCCAAGCAGTACACCTTGGAGCAGGCCGAAGCTGCCAAGGGAAAGTACGATAATTGGGTGAAGAGCGGAGCGCGCGGGACTCACAAGCTGAAAGGCATGGAGTTCGACGACTGGATTTCGAGCGGCTGGCGAATGCATGCGATCGATGAGGTCGAAGCAAAATCCCATCGCAACCGCATCATGCAGGCCATTGGTCTTGATCCGGAAGAAAACGTCAATGGCGTAAAAGGTGGTGGTCGCAATAGCGGTGGGTGGCTCTCTGGCCTCGCTTATCGCAGCAAGGGCGCAGCCGTCCTTGGGGGCCTGATGGGGGTTGGAGGCGCGTTCATGCGCGGCGGTGATGGCATATTCAGCGCCCTCGGTTCTGCCGGTGGTGGTCTGATTGGTGCTGGGGCTGGCGCTGCGTTTGGGGGCCCCATTGGCGGGGCAGTCGGTCTTATCGCCGGGCAAGCGCTCGGTGGCATTGGTCAAATGCTCGACCAGTCGATCGAGCGCGTGATCGCTGACAACTCGAACATGACGGATCTGCGTCATTCCTTGGGGGCGACAAAGGTCGACTTCGACGACCTTCAGGGAAGCATGCGCTATTTCTCCAAGAACCTTGGCCTTCTGAATGGCGAGGTGACCAAGCTTGGACAGGCATTCGCTGTCACCGTTGGCCGGGACATGACTGCCTCGCAGGTTTCCAAGGGTGTTTCTGTCGCGGCTGGTATTGGCCGTGGATACGGGATGGATCCCGGGGATGCTGTTCAGTTCTTTGCTTCCATGCGGCGCATGGGGATTACAAGCGACCTGAGTGGCGATCGGCGCCTTGCCCTGATGATTGGCGAAGCCGTTGCCGTTCGCGGCATCACTCCGCGCATGTCGGAAATGATGAAAACGGTTGAGACGTTCGTCGATACCTCAACGCGCAACTCCCTGACCGCAGCGAACACGACCGGTTTCGTCGGCTTCATGTCTGGCCTGATGGGGACCGGCGCGGCTGGCATCAAGGATCCGTCCATCGCCTCTTCTGCCATGATGTCTGCCGACGCTGCCTTGCGGCAGGGTGGGGCTTTTGGTGATGCCTCGAAGGCTTTTTCGCTTGGCCTGTATCAGCGCATGCTGCCGGGCTTCAATGTTTTCGACATGAAGTTCCTGAACGATCAGGGGGCTTTCGGTTCTGTTTCTCGTGCGTTCGGGGAAAACTCGAATGCCTATCAGCTTGCCAAGATGCGCGGCGATGCTGGCGCCATGCGCCGCTATCGTGGTTGGGCGAAGGCCGGTGGGGATCAGACGATCATCTCCATGCAGATGAAGGCTCTTGAGCAGACTTACGGAGGTCTTTCGTCGGAAGAGTTTGCGCTGGCTGGCGCCAATCACCTTGGGGTGAACGTCGATCAGTTCTCCGCGCTGTATCGCGCATTCAAGAGCGGGAGCGGTCTTGGGAACCTTCAGAAGCAGATGAAGGCTGCCGGGATCAATCCTGACACGGCAACACCTCAGTCGATTGCTGCCTTGGCGCAGGTTTCGACAATGGACGAAAAGCAGCTGCGCGCCGAAGCCGCGCGCATCTCGAAGGATGATGAGTTCAGCAATGAGGAGAAAAAGCCGCTGCTCGACGTCTTGAAGAAGGGTGATGATGCCAACGTCGATGAGCTTCGTAAGGTCGTCATGGGGGTGACTGCTTCGCACGACACAACCAAGGATATGGGCAGTGAAATGCGCGCCCAGAATGCGACCATGAAAAACATTCAGGATGAGCTTATGAACAAGCTTATTCCTTACGTTCAGTCCATCAAGGATGGGGTGATTGCGTTGCTGTTGAAGATTGCCCCTGAGTCAGCCGCTGCTCAGAGGCTGGGTCAGCAGCAGGACAGGGAAAATCAAATCAGACAGGCCGAAGAGTACGACAAGCAGATGGCTGGCCTGCAGGCGGAGATCAATGGTTTTGACGTTGGGGAGTTCAACAAGGAAACGCGAACGCTGAATGGTCGCCGGGACAAGCTTGAGGCCGATCTTGCCGCTGCCAAGCGCTCTGGGAACGCTGTTCGTGCTGCATCGATTCAGGCTGAGCTTGATGAGGTTCACCGCAAGATTGGTGATCACAACGCGCGAGGGAATCGTCGGACATCTGCGATCGCCGAATACAATGAAGTGTTCACGAAGCGCTTCAACCTTCCTCTTGTGGAGGGCGCTGGGGGATCGCTTCTGGATCCCAATACCGGGAAGCCGACCGGAAAGTTCCCCGCCCTGACGAATGGGAACAATGGAAGGGGGGTGTTTGCTTCTGCTGTTGTCCGCAATGCGACCAGAGACAAGATCATTGCTGAGGCACAGCGTCAGGGGCTCAGCCCGGAAGAAACCTCTTACGTTCTGGCATTGTCCGAGCATGAGTCCGGGTTCAACCCGTATGCGGCTGGCCCCGTCATCAAGAGCGGAGCGAACGCTGGTGACTATGCCTATGGTCCGTTCCAGTACATGGCCTTGTCCTCGAAGGGCTGGAACAGGTTCAATCTCGATCAGAACATTTCCCACGGAGTCAGTGACTTCAAGAAGAATTCCCGGGCTCACGGCGTTGATTGGGCGCTCGCCAAGCATCATGGAAATCCGAATGTTCCGGAAGGTGTGGTTAATTATTCCGCGAGCGACGGATACCAGACCAATCAGCAGTACATCGACCAAATCAAGGCCAAGGCCAAGAAATACACCGGCGTGAAGGTTGTTCCTTCGAGCGCCTATGTTGCTCCCGGGAATTCCAAGCCTCCGCCTGTTCTGCTCAAGCCCAAGGAGAAGACGCCAAGCCTTATGGACGGAGCTATCCCCTATGATCCCCGGATTTGGGAGGGTTCTGGCCGCAAGGTTGGTGTTTCCGGCTTGAAGGAATCGTTTGCCCAGAAGGCGCTTCGCCAGTCTTTCGAGCATCGGATCACTCTTCTCGATCGGGATGGAAATGAGGTCGGCGGTTCCGTCGTTCAAACACGCGTTGGAGAGCCTGTCCCGGAAGGTGTCGGGATGGCATGAAGGCTTTTCAGCCCGCTCTGTCTGTTCGTCTCGTCAAGGCGATCAAGCGCTCGGAGATCATCCCGGGCGTGAAGGTTGCTGCGCGATATGGTGATTTCGCAGCGATCGATCTGCACCATTACATGGGCGAAAGTGGCGGGGTGCAGACTACCAAAAGCGTCCGCGAGCCTGCTGGCGGTTTTACCATCACCTTGTCCGACAAGCGTCATTCCAAGGCTCTGGACACCTTGTATGCGCTGATCGAGCCGATGGATATGGTCGAGATCCGGTTCGCGCACGACCCTTCTTCATACAAGAAGGGAGAGGAACTGCCTGTTATCATGCGTGGTCTGGTTTCCTCTGTCACGCGCCCTGAAAGCATCGGGCAGGGCAAGCCAGATCGATCCGTGACAATCACTGGTCAGGACTTCGGAAAAATCCTGCAGATCCTCTTCATTTTCTACCTCAACAACTCTGCGGTTGGGGACAACGTCCTCCATGAGTTCGCCTTCTTCCACAAGTACGCCAGCGCCGATGATGCGAAAAACAAGTCGGGGAACGAGTTCGCGCAGGGCGTTCTCGATGAGGTGATCAATCCATATCTCAAGCGGTTTTCATCCTTTGCAAATGGCGCGAGCGTTGGGGCGAAAGTCATCAACGAATGGAGCCTGAAATCGTCGATCGACGGTGCTGTTTCACCGTATGCGGTCGCCAGCTTCAACAATGTGTCCCTGCATGCGATGCTGTCCAGCCTGCTCGACGTTGGGCCTTTCAATGAGATGTTCACCGAGGACACTGCGGATGGAGTGACCCTCGTTATCCGTCCGAATCCATTTCTTGATGCTTCCGGCAAGCCCATTCAGGGGATTGAGCCGGAAAGGATCAGCATCTCTGACAAGGAGATTGTCAGCCACAACGTGTCGCGCTCTGACAACGGTGTTGCGAACTACTTCTGGGTCGTGAATTCGCGCTGGTTCATGATGAGCAATGAGGAGGCCCAAACGGCGGCGCAGACCGGCGAGAAGGAAAATTACATCCTCGACACGTACCTGAATTCACAGTCGGCTTTCTACGGCATCCGCAAGATGGAGGTCGAAACGATGCTCGGCCCTCCCGACGGGACATTCAGTGAGGCGCCGAAGAAGGAAGACATTCCCGATAGCACAAAGCACCTGTCGGATTGGATCGACAGGCGCAGGAAGATCCTTGCGGACTCGAACAAGGACAATGTGATTTTCGAGAGCGGATCCATTCAGGTGGAGGGCAATGAGCGGATCAAGGCCGGGACGCTTCTGGTTGTGACGCGCGCAAACTCGCTTCCCTATGTCTTCTACGTGGTCAAGGTTTCCCACTCGTACTTGCCGTTTCGCGGCTTCATCACGGACCTGCAGGTTGAGCGCGGAACCGGGTTTATCGAACGGTCGAAGGCTGAGAAGCCGCAGTACCAGCCCGAGATCGATGCCAAGGGGGTTGTGTGATGTTCGACATTGCGCGCGTGGCCGAGGTTCGACCGGAATCCCATGCCTTGGATATCGTCATCATGAAGGACGGTCGCAGGTTCTCTGGTGTTCAGGTCTTGTCCCATTCCGGTGGAGGTGATTTCGGGCATGTCGGATTCGGGGTTCCCACGAACACGGGGTACGATGCCAAGAAGTCGAACAAGCGAGACGTCTACTGCGTCGTTGGCTGGGTCACCGGGACACCCGTGATCTTCGGTTTCCTGTACCCGCAAGTGTCCCAGATGCTGTTCGAGGACAAGGAGCGCCACATTCACCGGCTCCCTTCCGATGTCTATTGGTCTTCGGATAGCGACGGCAACATCGAGGTTTACCACCCCTCTGGCGCGTTCGTCAGATTTGGGACGTCCCCAGAACATGAAGACTTCTACGGAAAGGATTACGACCAGATTTGGAGAATCGAGCGAAACACAGAAAAGCAGGTTCATATCCACGTCGAGCAGGCAGGTGCTGTTGACTC
>ERZ724505.1122-NODE-1122-length-15221-cov-8.408018_pt1 | contig 15221 bp, 20 predicted proteins | sample MGYA00376038_ERZ724505 | MGnify/ENA primary metagenome ERZ724505 (study PRJEB28724, sample SAMN07190884) | wastewater metagenome | isolation source: effluent of sewage treatment plant in Hong Hong | place: Hong Kong | collected 2016-03-17 ... | reverse complement strand
GTCTCCTGGACAACATTCTGAGTTTCCACGTGTTTTGGGGAGGTGCCGCCGATGGGTCAGCGAGGTCCCGTCGCCAGCGTCACGACCCTCCCCGGGGTCGATCTGCCGCCGTCGAAGCAACCCAAGCCGCGGCTCCGCCTCGACCCGGCGGCACCCAACCCGCCGTCCACGCTGAGCCGCGAGGCGAAGGCGGAGTGGAAGCGGATCGTGCCCGAGCTCGACGCGAAGGGACTGCTGGCCAAGGTCGACCGCGGCGTGCTCGCCGGCTACTGCGACGCGTGGGACAAGTGGAACCGGGCGCGCAAGGAGCTCGATGACGGCGAGCTCGTCGTGGAGTCCGGCAGCGACCGGCGCCTGGCCAAGAACCCGGCGTGGCAGATCTACGCGCAGGCCGGCGCCCTGATGGCGAAGTTCGCGACCGAGCTGTTCATCACGCCGAACGCGCGCCTGCGAGCCCAACTGCCGGAGGCTGACGATGAGCCGACGGGCCAAGGGATTCTCGACTGAGATCGACGAGGCGGTCACCGCCTGGTGCGAGCAAGGGCTCGTCATCGCATCCGAGTGGGACGGCAGCCCGCTCATCGCAACCCCTCTGCCGAAACCGACCAAGGCCAACGGCCTCTACTTCGACCGCGAGGCCGTCGAACGGGTCCTCAAGTTCTTCATGCTGCTCCAGCAGCTCATCGGCCGGTGGGCCGGGCGAGAGTTCAAGCTGCTCGACTGGCAGGTTCGATACCTCGTCGCCCCCGTGTTCGGGATCAAGCGCCCGGACGGCAAGCGCCTCATCCGGACCGTCTGGTTCGAGATCCCCCGCAAGAACGGCAAGTCCACGATCTGCTCCGGGCTCTGCCTCTACCTGCTCATGGCCGACCGCGAACCACGAGCGGAGGTGTACGCCGCGGCCGGCGACAAGCCCCAGGCCGGCATCGTGTTCCGTGCCGCCCGCGACATGGCGTCCGCATCGCGGGCGTGCCGCGAAGCGCTCGGCAAGCGGGGCATCCAGCGAGCCCTGCTCGAGCACCCGAAGACCGGGAACATCTTCCGGGCCCTGTCCTCCGACGGCGCCCGCCAGCACGGTCTGAACGTCCACGGCGCCATCATCGACGAGGTCCACGTCCACAAGAACGGGGACCTGGTCGAGGCCCTCGAAACCGGTACAGGGTCCCGAGAGCAACCGCTGATCGTGTTCATCACGACGGCCGACGCCGGCGAGGACGGCTCGATCTACGCGATCAAGCGGGAGTACCTCGAGGGCGTGGCCAGCGGGGCGATCACGGACCCGTCGTTCTTCGGGGTCGTGTTCGGCGTGGATGAGACGGCCGAAGGGTTCGACCCGTTCAGCGAAGAGACCCAGCGCGCCGCCAACCCTGGGTACAACGTCACGGTGCTGGCGGACTACCTCGCCAGCAAGGCGGAAGCGGCCCGGCAGTCACCGGCGCAGCTCAACTCGTATCTGCGCCTCCACCTCAACGTGCGCACCAAGCAGACCGTGCGCTGGCTCCCCCTCGACCAGTGGGACCTGGGCGGGCAACTCGTCGACGACAAGGAGTGGAAGGACGTCACCGCGTACGGCGGTCTCGACCTGTCGGCCACCACCGACCTCACGTCGTTCACGCTCACAGCGCACACCGAGCGGGGCTACATCGTGCACCCGATGTTCTGGCTGCCCGAGGAGCGAGCGGAGGAGCTCGAGAAGAAGCACGGCATCCCGTTCGGGCGCTGGCACCGTGAGGGGTACCTGAAGTACACCGAGGGCAACGTCGTCGACTACGCGCAGATGCGAGCCGACATCTACGCCGAAGTCGAGCGCCTGGGCTGCAAGGTGGCCGAGACCGCCTACGACCCGTGGAACGCAACCGAGACCGTGCAGCTTATGGAAGCCGACGGCTGGGTCATGGTCCCGACCCGGCAGGGCTACGCCACCCTCTCCGGGGCGTGCAAGGAGATCGAGCGGTGCGTCATGGGCTCCACGCTCGAGGCTCCGATGGTGCGCCACGGCGGGCACCCGGTCTTGCGTTGGAACGTCGATTGCTGCGAGGTCCGGTACGACGACAACGGGAACATCAAGCCGGTCAAGCCCGACCGGAACAAGTCCACAAAGCGCATCGATGGTGTCGCCTCGTTCGTCAACTCGATGACCCGGGCGATGCTCCGCCAGCCGCCCAAGAAGAAGTACCGGGCGGCAGGGTTCTGAAGGGAGGGCGCGTGGCACAACCGACGCCTGAGCAGTGGCGCGACAAGCTCTCGATGGACCTCCGGGCCCGGCAGTCCGACATCACCCGCCTCGATCGCTACTACCGCGGCGACCACCCGTTGCCGTGGGCGCCCAGGGACGTGCGCGACGCCTACCTCGCGCTGATGAGGATGGCGCGCACGAACCTCTGCCGGCTCATCGTCGACATCACGAGCGAGCGCCTCCGGGTGACCGGTGTCCGCTTCTCGAAGGGGGCTCTGGGACTCGACGCGTGGGAGCGCTACTGGCAGAGCAACAACCTCGACATCGAGTCGCGGATGGTGCACGAGTCGGCGCTCAAGGTGCGCCGCGGGTTCGTGCTCGTCTGGCCGAACGAGAAGGACGGGCTGCCACCCACGATCACCCCCGAGCACCCCTCGCAGGTGATCGTCGAGTACGAACCCGGCAACCGCCGCAACCGCCTCGCCGGGTACAAGGAGTTCGTCGACACCACGGCGCGCAAGAAGTTCTCCACGCTGTGGACCTCGGAGAAGGTCTACAACTGGACGGCCGACTGGTACGGCATCCGGCAGATCAGTAGCCCCGTGTGGGGCCCCTGGACCGACGAAGACTCGGGGATCTACTCCGAGGCCGACAACCCGTTGGGCGAGGTCCCCCTCGTCGAGTTCCTGGCCAAGCCCGTGCTCGTGGGCGAACCGATGGGCGAGCTCGATGGCGGGATCACCGACGTTCAGGACCGCATCAACAAGGGCATCCTCGACCGCATGGTCACGTCCAACTTCGCTTCGTTCCCGCAGAAGTGGGCGACGGGCCTGGAGATCCCGAAGGACGACAAGGGCCGCGACGTCGAGCCGTTCAAGAACGCGGTGAACCGCCTGTTCACCAACGAGAACCCCGAGGGGAAGTTCGGCGTGTTCGAGGTCGCCGACCTCGCCGGCTACCTCGCCTCCCACGACCGCGACGTCCGCGACATGGCGGTCATGTCCCGCATCCCGGCGACCTACCTGCTCGGCGAGCTCGGCCGGGTCGAGTCCGGGACCGGGCTCACCGCGACCGAGACCAGTCTCAGCGAAAAGGGCAAGGAACGCATCGACTCTCTCACCGAGTCGTGGGAGGTCGCGATGCGCCTCGCGCTCAAGGCGGACAACGACCCGCGCTCCGAGGACATGGCGATGGCGATGGTGTGGAAGAACACCGAGCACTGGTCCGAATCCGAACGCGCTGACGCCGCGTCCAAGCTCGTCGCCGTCGGGGTCCCGTGGCGCAACGTCATGGAGTTCCTCGGCTACACCGACAGTCAGATCGCCGACATGGACCGCAACCGCGCCGAGGATGCCGCCAACGGCTTCCTTGCCCAGCCTCCAGCCGTGGCAGCGGCCACCGTCCCGGCGGCGTGAGCGCCACCGTCCTGCAGAACCGCCTCAAGGCCATCCGGCTCCGCACGGCCGCTGCGGTCGAAGCGGAATGGGACGACCTCCCGGACCTCGAGCGCGACCACGCCGAACCGTTCGCCCGCCGTGCTGTCAAGATCGTCACCGCCGGCCAACTACTCACCGCCAAGACCACCGCCGCCTACCTCGCCCGCATCCCAGGCCTCCGCCCTGTCCGCCCCACCGTCGACAACGTGACCGGGCGTGCCGCCCGCAACGTCGACCCGCTCGAGGAGTACCAACGCCCCTTCGGTGCCGCCTGGGCCGAGTTCGGCAACGGCGCCGACTACCAAACGGCCCGCGCCGCAGGCCGGACCCGCGCCAGCGTGCTCGCCGTCGCAGACACCTGGCTCGCCATGCGCGCGACCGCAGCTCTCGTCGACGCCGCCAACAGCCGGATCACCGGATGGGTGCGAGTCGCCGACGCCGGCGCCTGCGACCTCTGCAGCGCCGCCGACGGGCAACCCATGGCCGCCGCCGCCGACATGGCCGGACACCCCGGCTGCGGCTGCACCGCCGAACCACAGACCTCCGCCAACGACGCAACGTCCGAGGCGACCGACCCCGAAGCGTTCACCGTGCACCAGCACGACGAGATGGGCCCGCAGCTCACCGCCGCGGGCCACGGCTTCGCGGCCTAGTCCCTCACCGTCCGCAACGGACGGTGACCGCAACAAGGAGGGCGCAATGCCCGACGATGCACCACCAGCAGCTCCGGCTGCCGACGCTCCACCCGCCAAGCCCGCGGCCCCCGCCGCCGACGCACCACCCCCGGCCGCAACGGTCGAGGACAAGCCGCTCGGCGACGCCGGCGAGAAGGCGCTCGAGGCCATGAAGGTCCGGGCCCGCGACGCCGAGAAGGAAGCCAAGGCCGCGAAGGCGGAGCTCGACAAGCTGCGCAAGGCCCAGATGACCGAGCAGGAGCAAGCAGTCGCCGCGGCGCGCGAGGAAGGCAAGGCGGAGGCAACCTCCGCCGTCGTCCAGCGGCTCGCGGCAGCGGAGATCAAGGCGGCGCTCACCGGTGTCGTGCCCGATCCCACCGCGATCGTCGAGGAGCTCAACCTCGCCCGCTACGTCGGAGACGACGGCGAGGTCGACGCCGAGAAGGTCGCAGCCCTCAAGGCCAAGTACGAGGGCATCACCTCCGGTCAGGCGCCCCCGCCTCCGCCGCCCCCGCCGGGCGTGCCGAAGGGTGCGCGCCCGAGCACCAGCGAGGTGAAGCAACTCACCCACGCAGACCTGAAGGGCATGACCCCGGCCCAGGTCGTCGAGGCCCGCAAGGCGGGCCAGTTCGCCGACCTGATGTCCGGGGCGCGCCCGACCTGAACACCCTGAAAGGGGCCCCCGATGTCCACCGCAACGTTCGTTCCCGAGATCTGGTCCGCCGAGCTCCTCGTCGCCGTCCAGAAGTCGCTGGTGTTCGGCGGACCCTCCGTCGTCAACCGCGACTACGAGGGTGAGATCGCCGAGAAGGGCGACACCGTCCACATCAACAGCTTCAGCGACCCGACGATCTCCACGTACACGAGCGGCACCACGCTCACCTACGAGGACCTGCACACGTCGGACCAGACCCTGGTCGTGGACCAGGGCAAGTCGTTCTCCTTCAAGGTGGACGACATCGACAAGCGCCAGATGGCCGGCGACCTCATGAGCAAGGCGATGCAGCGCGCTGGCTACAAGCTGCGCGACGGCGTCGACCAGCTCATCGAGGGCCTCTTCGCCGGCGTGCCCAGCGCCAACGCGGTGGGCACCGTCGCCGTCACGTCGGCGTCGCCGACCGCGGCGTACGACAGCGTGCTCGTGCCGCTGAAGGTGAAGCTCGACGAGGCCAACGTCAGCACCGAGAACCGGTTCTGCGTCATCCCGCCGTGGATGCACGGCCGGCTCATCCGTGACGACCGGTTCGTGCGCGCCGACGCCTCCGGCAAGGCCAGCGGCGACGGCGTGCAGGGCAACGGCTACGTCGGTCAGGCCGCCGGCTTCAACATCATGCTGAGCAACAACTGCTCGCTGGTGACCGGCGACGACTACCGCGTCAGCGCCGGCGTGCCCGACGCCATCACGCTCGCCGAGCAGATCACCGAGGTCGAGGCCCTGCGCCTCCAGACCACCATCGCCGACGCCGTCCGCGGGCTCCTGCTCTACGGCGCCAAGTTGGTGCGCCCCGAGATGATCGCCACCGCCATCGCCTCGCAGACCTGAGCCCCTCCACCCGACCTGTCCGACCTGACCGAAAGGGGGCCTCATGGCCCGCACCGCACTGACCGTGACCACGCTCACGCCGAACACCCCGCTCGTCGGGCTCGGCACCACGACCAACATCGACGCGACCAACTCGCACTCGATCACCCTGCCCCGGCCCGCCACGCCGGCGGAGATCCTGATCGTCGTGAAGAACACGACCGCGTCGACCAAGACCGTCACCGTGAAGGCCGGCGCCAACCCGCCGTCCGTCCGGGCCGGTGGCGGCGACATGACGTCGCTGTCGCTCACCGATGGCTCCACCACCCCGCAGTACGGGGTCATCGGCCCGCTCGAAGCGTCGCGCTACATGCAGGCCGACGGCACGATCAACGTCGACGTCGCCGCGTCCATGACCGGCACGATCACCGTGCTCTACGTCCCCCGGAGCGTCTGATCATGGGTGACGAGCTGGCAGCGCCAGCACCCCACGACAAGGCGCCCGACCTCCTGGTGAAGGGCGAGGGCGGCGACATCTTCGGGATGGACGTCCCCACCGACCCCGGGCGGCGCGAGGTGTTCGACTACCTCGTGGACAAGGGCGTCATCACGGTCCTCGAAGGCACCGTGCCCCCGCCGCCCGCCGCCGCTGCGCCCACCGACGCAGCCGCGGTCGCCTCGCTCGAGGCCCGGCTGGCCACGCTCGAGGCTGCGCTCGCCGCGGCCGGTGTCGCCGACCCCGACGCACCGCCGAAGAAGAACGCGAGCCTCGCCGTCTGGCAGGACTACGCGCTCGCGCACGGCGCTGACCGCGACGAGGTCGAGGACCTGACCCGTGACGAGCTGATCGAGCGCTACGCGCCCGACGACGACGAGGGCTGAGCACCGTGGCTCTGGCACTGGCGTCGACCGAGGACGTCGCCGCGGTATCGACGTCAGTGCCACAGTCCGACGTCGCGCGCGTCACGCGCCTCATCGAGATGGTGTCCGGCCACGTCGTCAACTACACGGGCCAGGAGTTCGTTCGGGTCGTCGACGACACCATCACGATCACCCCGCACGACGGTGAGCTGCGGCTGCCGCAGCGGCCCGTCACCGCCGTGAGCTCGGTCACCATCGGTGGCACGCTCATCGACCCCAGCCAGTACACCTGGCAGAGCAACGGGATCATGCGTCGCACGTCGCCGCAGTCCTGGGCGGCGGACAGCCAGTTCGCGTTCGCGGGACCGTCAGGCTGGCCCATCGACGGGGAGTGGCCGTGGCCCCCGATCGCGACCACGATCGTGCACACCCGCGGCTACGCGGCCGGCGACTACCCGCCCGAGATCGCGATGGTCGTCGCCGAGAAGGTCGCGGCGAAGTGGCTCAGCGGGCAACGCAACGCCGAAGGCGTGCAGTCCGAGTCGATCGACGGCTACTCCCAGACCTTCGCGAGGATCGCCCACATCAGCGCCGGGAACGCCTGGGACCCGGAGCACAAGGACATCCTCGACGACTACCGCCGCAGCAAGTTCGCGTCCCTGAGGCTCGGATGACCGTCGCGGCGTTCATCGAGCGGATGCGCACCAAGCAGGAAGCGCTCTACAGCTCGACCGTCGCCGTGACCCGCGACGGCGGACCCGGCGCCATCGACTCCGCGACCGCGTCCTACGCGGCGCCGACCACGACCACGATCTACACCGGGGCCGCGCTCGTGCGGCCCGACAGCGACCATGACGTGACCACGGGCGAGACGTCGGTGGAGCTGTCGGACTTCGTCGTGAAGCTCCCCGTGGACACCGCCGTCGCGATCGGCGACACCGTGACCGTGACCGCATCGACCTACGACACCGGGCTCGTCGGTGTCACGCTCCGAGTGCTGCACGTCGACGCCGACGAGTGGCAGATCGCCCGGGTCGCCCGCTGCGCGGCCCAGACCGCGAGGCCCACATGAGTGAGATCTCCCTCGCCGAGCTCGAGCAGACCCTGCACCACGCCGCGGCCGTGATCGACGAGTGCGTGGCCCCCGTCATCAAGGCGACCGCGATGAAGGCCGCGGACACACAGCGGGATCGGGTGCGGAAGCGGTCGCGCCGCACGGAGAAGTCGATCAAGGCCACCGGCCCCGACGGTGCGCCGTTCACGAAGACGACCACCGAGGCCGAGATCGGGCCCACCCGGTTCGTCGGCCGGCTTCTCGAGCTGGGCACCGCGCACTCCGAGCCGTACCCGTTCGTCGAGGACTCCCTCGACCCGCACATGGCCCAGCACCAGCGCGAGGTGCTCGACGCTGCGACCGTTGGCGCGCTCCGGAAGCTCGCCCAGTGACCGTCCCCGCAGTCGAGCCAACCACCGCCGCGGTGCTCGAGCGGCTCGAAACCCTCTCCCTGCCCGTCGGCGACGCCCGCAAGCCCGAGGACGGCGGCTGGCAAGGCGCGCCGGGCGCGTCGGAGTTCCGCACCTACCTCGTGTGTTACCCGCTGAACCACCGGCGCGACGGACCCGACGCCCCGATCACCGACCGCCACTCGGACCCGCAGCTGCGCTACCAGATCACCGGCGTTGGCATCGACCGGCGCACCGTCGAGATGGCCCTCGACCTCGCCGCCGGCGTGCTCCTCAACGGCGTCCCGTTCACGATCACCGGCCGCACGACCATTCAGGTGGTCCACGAGTTCTCCGCCGGCGTCAGCGCAGACGAGACCACCAACCCGCCCCTCTTCGTCGGACAGGACCGGTACCGCATCGATACCGGCCCTGTCTGACCCAACCCCCAGGAGGCCCCATGGCCGCAGTCACCGCCCAAGCCATCCCCGCGGCCGGAGCCGCCCCCAGTCTCTCGTCCGCGTCGGGCGGCGGGGACACCATCGAGACCGACACGATCCTGCACGTCATCTCCGGGTCCACCGCGTGCACCCTCACGATCACCACGCCGGGCACCAACGCCTACGGCGACGCGATCGCGGACCCGCCGTTCGTGATCCCGACCAACTCGGGTCTCTACTCGAGCGGCGCCGCGTTCCAGATCAAGATCCCGCGCGACCGGTTCGGGGACCCGACCACCGGTCTCGCGGCGCTGTCGTGGTCCGCCACGACCAACATCAAGTTCTGGGTGACCCGATGAGCCCCGCCAAGCGGGCCGCGGTCAAGCGCACCGACGAGGAGCCCGTCGAGGACGCGCCTGCGCACGAAGTCGAGTCGCCGTCTGCTCCCGGCATCCCCGCGCCGCCCGGGTTCACCCGGATGACCAACGCCGAGCTCCGGGCGACCGCCGACGTGCCCGACCCCGCCGTCCCGTTCCACCTCTCGCGCGGCTGGGAAGCCGTCGAGACCGACACCACCACGCCTTCGGGCGACCCGACCACCACCCCGGAGGCCTGACCCATGGGACACTTCATCCACGACGAGCACACCTACCTGGTGTGGGCGACCTCGGTCGCCAGCATCGCCGCCCCGACCGTCGCGGAAGCGAACGCCGGCGCCAACCTGTCGACGTACCTGCCCGCCGACGGGCTCAAGCGCGGCGCGAAGGAGCAGCGCGTCGACGACGGGAACATCACGACCCGCCACGAGAACGAGTTCATCGGCACCTACGGCCACAACATCGAGCTCACCCTGCTCGAGGACGACGGCTCCGGGTCGGACCTCGCGCTCACCACGTTCCAGGCCGGCTACGTCAACGGGTTCCTCCTGATCCGCCGCAAGCTGCTCTACACGACCGCCCCCGCGATCGGGCAGAAGTGGGAGGTGTACCCGGCGCAGTCCGGGCCGGTGAAGCTTGCCGACACCGCCCGCGGGGCCCGCGCTACGTTCGGCGTGGCGATCGCCGTGACGTCGGCGCCCAACAAGTTCGCGACGATGGCCTGACCGCGATGGAGATCGCGGACATCATGGCCAAGGCCTTCCCGGCCAAGAAGGTCGTGCGCATCGCGGTGCGCGGCGACCTGGTCGAGAAGATCGAAGAGCTCACTGACGCCTGGAACGCCGCGGTGCTGGCTGACACGGCGGCGGACGTGATCGCCGGGAACAAGGCCCCGGCGATCTACGACGAGCTCGTGGCCGTCACCGAGGAAGCCGAAGCGGAGAAGGTGCCCTTCACCGTCGTGTCGATCGGGAAGGACTGGGGGCGGCTCGTGCGCTCCCACCCGCCGACCGATAAGGAAGTGGTCGAAGGGTGGCGGTGGAACCTCGAGACGTTCCCGCCGGCCGCGCTCGCGGCGTGCTGCACCGACCCGGTCATGACCGAGAGCGAAGCCGCGGAGCTGCTCGAGGTGCTCCGCGACGCCGAAGGCGAGAAGCTGCTCGGCGCCATCATCGCCCTCAACGCGGTCGGTGACCTGGTCCCAAAACTCGGACGCGGTACCAGCACGATGCCAGCTTCCGAGCCGACCTCGACTACTGCTGCCCCCGAGGGATCCCCTACACCTACTTCGTAGGGACCGGCGACGGGACCTGGTCGGAGTTCGACCGGATCGCCGCCCGGGTCTGGGCCGACGCCCAGGCGCTGATCTGCCCGGGCTGCGGTCACTCCAGGGCCGACACGATGGGCGAAGAGAACGAGGGCCGCTTCAAGGCCGAAGCCGTGGCCTGTCACGCGTGCATGGTGCGCGACCGGGCCCGGGACGCCTTCGACGGCCCGCAGCACGGCGTGTGGTGGGAGACGACCCGGAAGGGGTGACCCGTGGACATCAAGACCGTCGCGGTGCGCCTCACCGCCTACAACTCCGACTACAAGAAGGCGATGAAGGAGTCCGGCGACTCCGTCTCCGCGTTCTCGAAGGTGACCACGGCCGCGCTCGCGGCAGCGGCGGTCGCGGCTGTCGGCTTCGCGATGAAGGCCGCCGACGGCTACGTGTCGTGGGGCAAGACGATCATGGGCCTGTCGCGGGTGTCGGGCGAGGGCGTCGAGACGATGTCGAAGTGGAACTTCGCGGCGCAGCAGTCCGGGGTGAGCTCCGAAGCGCTGGGCAACGGCATCAAGTTCCTGCAGAAGAGCATGGCGGCCAACAACGACGAGTTCGCGAAGCTCGGCGTGACGACCCGCAACGACGATGGCACCTACCGGTCGGTGCACGCCGTGTTCCTCGACACCGCTGACGCGATCTCGAAGATGAGCAACGCCACCGAGAAGGCCGACGCCATCCGGCAGATCTTCGGCCGCAACGGTCAGGCCCTGGGCGCGCTGCTCAACAAGGGCCGCGACGGGATCATTGCGCTCGAGGCCGAAGCGACGAAGTACGGGCTCGTGCTCACCCAGGACAACGTCCCGGCGATCCAGGCGAACATCAAGGCTCACCGCGCCTGGGACGCCGCGATGCAGGGCGCGTCGAACCAGATCGGGCAGAGCGTCCTGCCGATGCTCACCTCTGCGACCGAGTTCTTCGCGAAGCTCCCCGGTCCGATCGCCTCGTCGATCGCCCCGCTCGGTGGTCTCGTCATCGGCGTCGGGCTGCTCTCCAAGGCCATGGCCGGCATGGGTCTCAGCCTCGGGCCGTGGGGCGCGGTGATCGCCCTGATCGGCACCGGTGCGATGCTCATCAAGAACCGGGTCGACGAAGGCACCAAGTCCGTCGAGAGCCTCACCGAATCGGTGCGCGGCACCGTCGCCGGCGCCAAGTCGATGGAGGACCTCAACCGGATCCAGGCATCGACCGTCGAGCAAATGAAGGGCCTCAAGCAGGCCGCCGACGACGTCCACGCCCCGTGGGACGTGTTCTACAAGAAGGACCTCCGCGACGGCACCGCGGCCCTGCAGACCACCGCGATCGCGCAGAGCATCCTCAAGGCCGAAGTCGAGCAGTACGCGAAGGCCAACGGCGTGTCCAACGACGTCGCGCTGCAGCACATCCAGCTGCAGCGGCAGCAGGCCAAACGCGTCGCCGAGACCGGCGAAGCGACGAAGGCAACCGCCGAAGAGGTCAAGGCCCTGACCGAGGCCAACAAGGCCGAGAACGACGCTCTGCGCGCCCAGTTCGATCCGCTCTTCGGGATGCTCGACGCCACCAACAAGCTCGGCGAGGCGAAGCAGAAGGCCAAGGAACAGGAGTGGGCCGTCGTCGCCGCGCTGAACAACTACAACCAGGCGGTCCTCATCTACGGGCAGAACAGCGCCGCCGCGACCGATGCCCTGTGGAAACTCAACGACGCCAAGGCCGCGCAGGCAACCGCGGGCGACAACGTCGTCCGGGCGAGCCTGGACGAGCAGGTCGCCATCAACAACCTCGAGACCGCGTTCAAGATCAACGGGAAGTCCCTCGAGGAGAACCAGGCCACCCTGCGCGACTGGGTCGCCCAAGGGCGCATCACCCAGGACCAAGCCGACCACGTGAACTACCGGTTCTGGCTGATGAAGGCCAAGGCCGACGAGCTCTCCGGCACCCGCATCATCATGGGCGTTGACGTCAACGCGTCGACGTTCTTCGCGAAGCTCACCGACATCTGGAACGCGCTCGACGCGACCAAGGTCAAGATCGACAAGAACTGGGGCGCCGGCGGCATCGCCGGGATCGGTGTCGCCATCGGCAACGCCCACCACAGCGCCGGTGGGGCACCGCTGTCCGACGGCTGGAACATCATCAACGAAGAGGGCCCCGAAGCGCTCTACAAGCAAGGGTCCCAGGTCGCCGTGATGACCGCCGGCCAGACCCGACGCATGCTCACCCCCGCGAACGCGGGCGCCAGCGGACGCGCCCCCGAGGTCCACACCCACTACCACACCCACGAGATCTCGTTCCCCAACTACGTCGGCGACAAGCGCGACCTCATGGACGTCGTGAACGACCAGCTGCGCACCGACGGCCGCGCGCGCGAGGGCACCCGATGAGCACCTCATCGCTGCGGCTCGGGCGCATCGTCGACTGGTCCGTGCTCGGCGACGGTGCCTCGATCGAGTTCACCGGTGACGGCATCACCATCGAGGGCCGGCTCGCGGCCGATGGCGTCAAGGCCCGCGCCGCACGCGACCAGATCCGCGGACTCATGTCGAGCGATGAACCCTTCGTCCCGTTCACCGACTCCGCCGATCCGACCCTCGACGGCATGGTCAAGATCCGCTCCACCCGCGTGCGACTCGACAAGGGGGCACTGGAGAACGGACGCTACCCCTGGTCGATCTCCGCCGAGTACGTGCCCGGCGGAGCGCTCCCCAGCGTCGAGTCCCCACTCCTCGGAGGATGGCGCACCAACAGCTCCATCACCGACGCCAACGTGGTCCCCTTCCACGCTGTCCCCGCCGCGTCGTTCGACTACTACGACGGGCTCGCCACATTCCAGGTCAACCCATCCACGCTGCCGAGCGCCACCGGCGACGTCGCCTACTACCAGATGTCCACGGGCGTGCAGCGCCGAACCTCGTCCTACGCCGTCCCGGTGGCGCACTGGTACGACGGCGCCGCGGTCATCGAGCAGGCCTACCCCGACGGCACCTACTACCCGATCATCGGCCGGCAGCTCTACTCCGGTCTCTCGTCGACGGGCTGGCGCATCGGCAACGGCATCTTGCGCGTCAAGGCCGGAGCGACGGCGGGCACCATCGACCTGCAGCTCTGGCAGTCCGGGGCGTGGGGCACCGTGCACTCGTTCCAGCTCGGCGCCGCCGACGGGGTCTCGACCTACACCGCCAACCGCATCAACACGGTGTCGGTGCTGCGCAACTCCCCGGAGGAGTGCCGGATCCGTCTCACCCTCGGGCTCACCACCGGCGGCATCAACTACCCGCAGCGCACCACCCTCGACCTTCGTATCCGCCGGGGCGCCCGCATGGTCGAGTGCCGGTGGTCAACGTTCGGGGCCGCCATCCTCGGGTCCGTCGGCCCGTACCCCACCGAGGGCGGTACCGCGTTCCTGGGCGTCCCCCTCGGAGGGATCACGAACACCGCCGACGCCCAAGGCAACATCGCGGTGATCGTCTCCGCGTCGGACGGATCGTTCGCCGGTGGCTCCTCCAACTTCGACACGACCGGCACGCTCAAGCTCAACGGCTGGTCCTTCGGGCTCGGCATCGTCAAGGGAGGGCTCGGTGCTTCGCTGCCGTGGCGGTACTCCGATCTGCAGAAGGAGTACCTCGCGCCCTACTCCGAGCGCATGACCGTGGTCGGATGGTGAACCTGTGCCCGTGACCAAGGTCGTGATGGGCCCCGGCTCCTTCGAGGTCAACCTCACCGACGACGTCCTGCCCGTCCCGTACAAGATCACCGACCCGCTCGCCCTCGAGGACCAAGCATTCGGGCACGTCGTGATCTTCCCGACCCGCATCGAACCCGCCGACTACTCCGACACCAACCTGCTCGGCATGTCGATCTTCACCGGGATCTACAACCTGCAGTCCTCGCGCACGACGCTGCGCGGTATGCACGCCTCCGGGTGGCTCGGCGACCCCGACGACAAGGGCGACATCGTCGAGACCGCGATCGTTGCCGTGTCACCGCTCGCGTCCTGGGTCTCTGCGCTCAAGCCCGCCGCGCTGCACGCCGGCACCTACAACGCGAGCCCCGCGAACCTCGACTGGACCTGCCTATACATGACGCGACGCAAGGCGATCGACTACGTCGTCGACTACTTCAACATGGAGTGGCAGGTAACCGACGACCTCTACCTCAACGCCGACACCACCGCGAACCTCTACGTCTCGACCCCGACCGTGATCGCCACCCCGGACTGGAACGGCAGCGACGTCCGGTTCCGGGCCCTGCGCGCCTCGCTCAAGAGCGACCACTCCGCCGAGAACTACGTCACCGAAGGCCTCGCCGAAGACTCCGGCGGCACCCTCTACAACGCGCCGCTCAGCCCAGCGAACCCGTACCTCGACGGGCTCGGCAACGACGTGGTCTGGCAACGCAAGGTCTCCACCGGCGTCGACAACTCCGCGGCCGGCGCCGCGACCGTCGCCGCCGCCCAGATCAACAAGTGGGGCCGCATCCAGCAGTCGATCACCTGCGAGACCGACGCGTTCTGTCCGATGGCCGACGTCGAGTGCGGCGACAACATCTACCTCTACGACCCCGACCACGGGATCTACGACCTCGACCGCCAAGTCCGCTACGCCGGCGAGCTCATGTTCCCGATGCGTCAACGCGTCCAGTCGATCACGATGCAACTGCGCGACGGCATGGGCGTGTGCTTCCGCTCCGGCGACGGCGTGTGGACCGACCTCTCCGACCACGTCGCCTGGGAAACCGGCACGTCCCGCCTCGCCGTCGGCGCCCCCATCCCCGTGCTGTCCGAAGTCACCAGGCGTTCCGGGGTCCGAGCCTGACCACCTGAGCCGTCGCCCGTCGACGCACGACGCGTCGTGTGCGACGTCAGGGGCGACGCGTCGTGCGGGCCCGCACGACGCGAACCCCAGCAAGGAGACACCGATGCTCAGACATCGCCTCTTCGCCGCGGTGATCCTCAGCGCGTGCGCCTGGTCGTGCGCGCCCCCGTCCGTCGCGCCC
>ERZ724505.1121-NODE-1121-length-15232-cov-4.276998_pt1 | contig 15232 bp, 18 predicted proteins | sample MGYA00376038_ERZ724505 | MGnify/ENA primary metagenome ERZ724505 (study PRJEB28724, sample SAMN07190884) | wastewater metagenome | isolation source: effluent of sewage treatment plant in Hong Hong | place: Hong Kong | collected 2016-03-17 ... | reverse complement strand
GCGCAGGAAAAAGAGCGCGGTATTACTATTACCTCTGCGGCTGTTACCTGTTTTTGGAAGGGCTGTAAGATTAATATTATCGACACCCCTGGCCACATTGACTTTACCGCCGAAGTTGAACGTTCTCTCCGCGTACTCGACGGTGCTGTAGTAGTATTCGATGGAAAAATGGGTGTTGAAGCCCAGACAGAAACCGTATGGCGCCAGGCTAACAAGTACGGCGTGCCTCGTATTTGTTTCATCAACAAGATCAACCAAACTGGTGGTGATTTCTATAAGTCTCTTGAATCGATTCATAATCGTCTTTCACGTCATGCATTACCAGTGCACCTACCAATTGGATTTGAGAAAGACATTAACGGTGTTATCGACCTTGTAGACATGAAAGCGTATACCTACGGCGACTACACCGACAAAGCACTCGTGCAAGGTGATATCCCTGCTGACATGCTTGAAAAAGCCAAAAACGCTCGCGCACTACTGGTTGAAGCAGCGGTTGAAGCCGACGACGCATTGATGGAAAAATTCTTCGAAGGCGGAGAAGACGCTATTTCTACCGATGAATTGAAAATGGCGCTCCGTAAGCGAACATTAGCTGGAGACTTTTACCTAGTAACTGGTGGTGACGGACGTGGTGTGATTGTTGAAAAGGTGCTCGACCTTGTCGCAGACTACTTGCCTAACCCTCTTGACGTTGGTGATACATGGGGTGTCAACCCAAAAACTGGGGATGAAATTAGCCGTAAACCAGACGCGTCTGAGCCAATGGCTGGTATCGCCTTCAAAATTGCTACCGACCCATTTGTTGGTAAGTTGATTTTCGTTCGTGTGTACTCTGGTAATCTTAAAGCCGGTAGTTATGTATTAAACACTGCAACCGGTGAAAAAGAACGCGTTGGTCGTATCGTGCGAATGCATGCCGACAAGCGTGAAGACATAGACGAAATTCACGCGGGCGACATTGCGGCCGTTGTGGGGCTTAAGTCAACCTTTACCGGCCACACGTTAAGTGATGTAGCTAATCCAATCGCCCTCGAATCAATCGACTTCCCAGAACCACCAGTAGCAATCGCGGTTGAACCGAAGTCTAAGGCTGACCAAGAAAAAATGGGTATTGCGCTGCAGCGCCTAGCTGAAGAAGACCCAACCTTCCGCGTACACACCGATGAAGAAACGGGTCAGACAATTATGTCTGGAATGGGTGAACTTCACCTCGATATCCTTATTGATCGTATGAAGCGCGAATTCAAGGTTGAAGCTAATGTGGGCGAACCGCAAGTTGCCTTCCGTGAAACAATTCGTGGTACGGCTGAAGTACAAGGTAAGCATGCCAAGCAATCCGGTGGTCGTGGACAATACGGTGACGTATGGGTTCGCTTTGAACCGAACGAACCTGGTAAAGGCTTTGAATTCATCGACGAAATTAAAGGTGGTGTGGTTCCGCAAGAATACCGTGCGCCAGTTCAAAAAGGTATTAGCGATACGTTAGATGGTGGTGTGATTGCAGGTTACCCAGTAGTAGATGTTAAGGCCACTCTGTATGATGGTAGCTACCACGATGTCGACTCATCTGAGCTCGCTTTCAACCTCGCCGGTGCAATTGCAGCCCGCGAAGGTATTAAGCAAGCCAAGCCTGTACTACTTGAGCCAGTTATGAAGGTAGAAGTGACGACTCCTGAAGATTTCATGGGTGATGTGATTGGCGACCTTAACTCTCGCCGCGGTCGCATTGATGCCATGGAAGATTTAGCGGGTGGCGCTAAACTGATTAAGGCGTACGTTCCACTGGCTAGTATGTTTGGCTACACGAACGATCTTCGCTCAATGAGCCAGGGCCGTGCTGCTAGCACTATGGAGTTGGCACAGTACGAAGAAGTACCACCAAACGTCGCCCAAGAAATAATTGAAAAAAGAAATTCAAAATAAGGAATTGTGACGTCCCCATAAAGGTGTCATCAGCGAAGAGCGTAACAGTAAATAACAACTTTTATAGGTAATATAATCCCGCTTAGCACTAGCGGGATTTTATTTTGATTCGCTAATGCAGTATAATGCTGGGTACAACAAGGAGGGATATGAATAAATTCTTAATAGGGGCATTGGCAACAGTAGTTGTGGCCGGTGTTGCAACCCCGGTCTTGGCATACGAAGGGCAAAATGACCTGCCGTCATCCGCTCGGCAGCATGTGGATGAAGGAAAATCACGCATACAGAAGACTATGAACGATACTCGTGAAAACGTTGAACAGGCGCGTAATGAGCTAAAAGATGCGCGAGCCCAAGCAGCCGAAACAGTAATAAGCCAAAAAGAGCAAATCGACGCGCGCCGGGCAGAGCTAAAGCAACGCCTCGAAACTGCTCGGAGCGAACGTAAAGCCGAGTTGAGCGATAAACGATTAGAGCTTTGCCAGCAGCGACAGGATAAAATTAATCAATTAATTGCTGCCAGCGCAAAGTTTGGGCGCGAACGGCTGACTCATATTCAAAATGTTGAAGCGCGCGTAAAAGAATTTTATAGCCGTAAAAACCTGGCGAGTACCGAATATGATGCAGCGCTGAGCGTTGTAGACGAAAAAGAAGCACTTGCTACCGCCGCTGTTGAAGTGGTTGAGTCACAAACATTCGAGTGTACAAAGGTTGATGGAAGTAAACCATCGGGTGAGATCAAATCCCTCCATGAAACTAAGCATCAAGCCCTTAACGACTATCGCGACAGCCTAAAGCAATTGATTCAGATTGTAAAAGCTGCTGCACAAGCAGCAAAAACAGATGATGGGAGTGCGTCATGACACCTACACGACATCACCGTAGCAACGGCGCCATCGCACTTGTCATTATCGTTATGGCTGTTCTTATAGTAGGACTGGGATTTGTTGGATGGCGTATGTTAATGAGACAAGGCACAGACGATCAAACAGCGAAATCAGCTGGAACGTCGGCCAAAGTAATTTTAACTCAAGAAGACCTCGATGCTGCCACGAAATCTTTAGATGAAATCGATTTCACCGATGAAAGCGCACAAGCCGCTGAACAGCAAGCAAACTTATAAAATACCTTGCCACCAATAGGCATAACCGCTATGATATAAACACATATGAAGAGGGGTGTACGCATCGGAGTGCCAATTATTGTGGCAATTGTACTTGTTGCTGTGTTCGCATGGCTGTTACAAGGCAAAACTATTGATGTGCTGCAGCCCGCTGGTGTTATTGCTGATCAGCAGCGGCAAATACTCTTTTTTGCTTTAGTGTTGAGCGCCTGCGTAGTCGTGCCTGTATTTACGCTGCTGATAGTATTTTCTATTAAATACCGGCAGGGCAATACACGCTCGGGGTATGACCCGCATTTTAGCGAAAATAGTGTATTAGAAGGACTATGGTGGGGCATACCAATTGCAATCATTGGAGTGTTGGGCGTACTGACTTACCACACGAGCCACAGCCTCGACCCATATAAGCGGATTAATGGCGATGAAATACATGTACAAGTCGTTGCGTTGCAGTGGAAATGGTTGTTTATTTACCCTGACTATGGTCTTGCTACGTTAAACTATGTAGCTATGCCGGTTAATAGGCCGGTAGCGTTTTCACTCACCGCCGATGCGCCCATGAGCGCGATGTGGATACCGGCACTTGGCTCGCAAATATACGCCATGAATGGTATGGATTCAAAACTGAATCTCAAAGGAACAGAGATTGGGGAATTTACCGGATATAATACCAATATTAATGGCGAAGGATATGCCAAAATGACTTTCAAAGCAAAAGTATTGTCGGCACAGGATTTTTCAGCTTGGCGCACAAAGGCGGCAGCCACAAAAGATACGCTTGATATGGCATCGTATGACAAATTGGCCCAGCCGAAAACAGATCGTGAGCAGCGTGAATACAGTGTAGCGGACGCCGACTTATTCGACGCGATAGTCGCTCGTACTATGTCACACGGAAATACGCAAGAGGAGCACACTCAATGAGCGACTGGCTACCAGTATTAATTGGCCGGATGTCAACCGAATATTTACCAACCGATCCGGCAACAATTGGTGCGGCAGTGGGCATGCCACTCATGGTGCTTACGGTTGTAGCGGCACTTACGTATTTCAAAAAATGGAGATGGCTGTGGACTGAATGGCTGACAAATCTTGATGCTAAAAAAATTGGCACAATGTACATTATAGTAGCAATTCTCATGCTTGTAAGGGGTGGCGCGGATGCGATTATGCTGCGATTGCAAACAGCCGTAGCAGTAGGTGATACGCAGGGGCCGTTTGATGCCGATATGTTCCAACAAGTTGTTACTGCACATGGCACAATCATGATATTTTTCGTAGCTATGGGCTTAGTGTTCGGCATTATCAACTGGGTCTTACCTCTAATGATTGGCGCTCGCGATATGGCTTTCCCGCTGCTTAATTCTATAAGTTTTTGGCTGTTTGCTGCTGGCATGGTTTTAAATAATTTCGCGCTCGTATTTGGTGGATTCTCGAATGGCGGTTGGTTGGGGTATCCACCGCTTACTGAACTGCAATATAATCCTGGGCCAGGCGTAGACTATTGGATATGGTCACTGCAAATCGCTGGTGTGGGAAGTTTAATGTCAGGTATAAATTTCTTTACCACAATCATAAAGAGCCGCGCGCCTGGTATGACGATGTGGAAAATGCCGATTTTCCCATGGAGTGTACTAGTAATGAGCGTGCTGGTAATGCTTGCGTTCCCAATTCTTACCGTTACACTGGCGCTACTAGGCCTTGATAGAACAATGGGCATGCACTTCTTTACCTCCGACCTAGGCGGTAATCCAATGCTTTATATTAATCTGATATGGGCCTGGGGTCACCCAGAAGTGTATATATTGGTATTGCCAGCGTTCGGTATATTTTCTGAAGTCGTGGCGACCTATTCCAAGAAAACACTGTTTGGTTACCGCACCATGGTATATGCGCTTATTGCTATTATGTTCTTTAGCTTTGTAGTGTGGCAACATCACTTCTTTACCATGGGGGCAGGTGCTAATGTTAACGCCTTCTTTGGCATCATGACCATGGTCATCGCCATCCCGACAGGGGTGAAGATATTCAACTGGTTGTTTACAATGTACCGTGGCCGCATAAGCTTCACGGCGCCGATGGTATGGTTCTTGGCGTTTGTAGTCACCTTCACGATTGGCGGCGTTACCGGTGTTCTGATGGCTGTACCTGCACTAGATTTTCAGGTGCATAACACACTGTTCCTTGTGGCCCACTTCCACAACGTAATAATTGGCGGTGTAGTTTTTGGCTTGCTTGCAGGCATTACTCATTGGTTTCCTAAAATTTTCGGGTTCAAGCTTCATGATAAACTTGGTCGTTACTCGGCAATATTATGGCAAATTGGCTTCATTCTAGCTTTTATCCCGCTCTATATTTTAGGATTGATGGGAGCAGTGCGACGTTTGGATAGTTATGACGATCCGTCGTGGCAGCCATTTTTCATCGTGTCTGGTATTGGCGTGCTGGTTATTGCCTCAGGCGTGGCTATGTTCCTGCTACAAATTGCTTACAGTGTAGTAAAACGCAAAGAACTAGCAGATACCACGGGTGGCGACACATGGGATGGGCGAACACTGGAGTGGTCGGTGCCATCACCAGCCCCACACTATAATTTTGCTGTTATCCCACAGGTAACACATCGTGATGAATGGTGGCACCGCAAACAAACAGGTAGTACCACATACGCCCGAGATGAGTATGAAGACATTTGGCTGCCGCGCACCAGTGCAGCCGGTTTGTATGTAGCTGTTGCAGCAGGACTCGCTGGTTTTGGTATCATCTGGCACATATGGTGGCTGGTGGCAGTTGCTTTGGTGGCATTAATAGTTGTTGTTATTCGTCAAACGCTTAATGACGACAGTGAATATAGAATAAGTGCCAACGAACTGTTTCATGAAGATCAAAAGCGGAGTGTGGTATGAGTAAGACGATGACCCGTACATTAGAAAAATATGAAAAAGCGGAGTTTGGGTTTTGGCTCTATTTAATGACCGACATCATTTTGTTTGCTAGTCTATTCGCAACCTACATGATTTTACGGAACAATATAGCCGGCGGCGATTCTGCTTCCGAGCTGTTTGACCCACGGTTCGCATTGGCTGAAACGATTATATTATTGCTAAGTAGCTTCACCTGCGGGCTTGCTGTATTGCTATGTCGGTTTAAATATACTGCCGCTGGCCTGGCTATGCTTGCTACTACCTTAGTACTTGGATTCTGCTTTATAGGGCTAGAATTATATGAATTTACGCACTTAGTTAATGAAGGCCAATCGTGGCAAACCAGTGCATTTTTATCAGCCTTCTTCGTGTTAGTTGGAACGCACGGGCTACACATTACTATGGGTCTCGTGTGGGGTCTAACTATGGTGCTCTATGTGTTAAAGCAGGGGGTAACCGCTAACTCATTGCGTAAATTAACGTTATTTTCACTGTTTTGGCATTTTCTTGACCTGGTATGGATATTCATATTTACCATCGTGTATTTAGGAGCATTACTATGAAACAAGTAAGCCTTACTCCGCTCATTGGAAAGTATATTTTTGGATTACTGTGTGCGTTGGTGCTCAGTGGTATGGCGTATGTAATCGTGGTCGAGAGGTGGTTTGAATCAAATGCTATAACGATGACAGTATTACTACTGCTCGCTGCACTGCAGCTATTTATTCAACTTGTATGTTTTTTGCATCTTGGCATGAACGACCGATCACGGACACGCACGTTCACGATTGTCTTTACGCTAATCATGATGCTGGTGATTGTAGTCGGATCGCTGTGGGTAATGCGTAACCTGGATTATCGTATGGGCATGAGTGGCGAAGCCATGAATGAATATATGATTGAGCAGAATAAAAAAGGATTTTAAATGGCAAAGTTGACTACAATATTAGGCAGGTATTACACCCTTACCAAACCAGGCATCGTGCGCGGTAATTTAATTCATACACTTGCAGGTGCACTATTTGCTGCAGTATGGATACCGCAATGGCTGCCTATAATTGGCGTGCTTGTGGGAACGTCACTAGTAATCGCTTCGGCTTGCGTGGTAAATAATTACTTTGACCGTAAAATCGATGTACATATGCAGCGCACCAAAGCAAGGGCATCAGTGACTGGTGACATACCACTACTGCACGGGCTAGTATTTGCAGCCGTTTTGCTTATAGCAGGCTTTAGCACATTAGCAGCTTTAACTAATTGGATTGTAGTAGCAATTGGTGTAGTCGCTTATGTGTTGTATGTGTTTGCTTATACTTTATCAAAGCCACACACCGTTCATAGCACGTTAATCGGTGCCATACCGGGTGCGTTACCGGCAATGGCTGGATATGTGGCGGTGACAGGTGAGCTTACAGTTGGTGCATGGTGTATATTCGCGTTGATTGCTCTGTGGCAACTACCGCATTTTTATGCCATATCAATTTTTCGCAGGAGTGAATATAAGCAGGCGGGTGTACCTGTGCTTGGGGTCGTGAAGCCGTTTAGTGTGGTGAAAAAGCACATATTGTTTTACCAAATTATGTATTTGTTATTTGTAGCCGTAATGATTACCCTGCAAGTGGTGGTGCCAGCAGCTGGCTTGCTACTACTAGCTGGCGCAGCCTATTGGTTATACGTATACGCCTACACGAAAGGGAGCGACATCAAGTGGGCCAAGTCAATTTTTGGCGCTTCACTGGTTTTGACTCTACTATTCCCAGTTGCTGGTATATTAAATATGTTTCTGAATGTGCCGGTGTAGGGTACAATACAAATAATTAAGGGGATTATAAGGATGACAAAACAAAAAGACATAACAATTGTTGGTGGTGGATTTGGCGGGGTAAAAACCGCATTGGAACTTGCAAAAGATAGCTCGGTAAACATCACGCTTATTTCTGATAAACCGTATTTTCAGTTTTACCCAGCGCTATTTGCAACAGCAACAGGGCACGATTATCGCCAATCGTGGGTGCCACTTACACGCATATTTGCCGGCCGTACAAATGTTAAATTGGTCGAGGATTATATTGAAACGATTGACACCTCGGCCCAACTTCTTAAGGGTAAGAAAGATTCATATCATTACAATAAAGCCGTTCTTGCACTTGGTAGTGTAACAACCTACTTTGGTATTGAAGGAATAGATGTTTTTTCATATGGCATTAAATCACAAGACGAAATTCGCAAACTCCAAGACCATTTAGTTAAAGAAATGAGCGATGGTAGTGACGATGAAAAACACTACGTAATTATTGGCGCTGGCCCTACTGGTACCGAACTGGCAGGTGCGCTAGGCGAGTATATTCTTCGGCTTCGAAAACATTTTGGCATTAAGAAAAAACGAGTGTCGATCAACCTGGTTGAGGCCGCGCCCCGTGTGTTGCCGCGCAGTTCAGAAGCCACCAGCCGGCGTGCCTACAAACGTCTTCGCTCGCTTGGTGTGCATGTGGAGCTTAACTGTAAGGTGGAAAAACAAACTGCCGACGAATTGATTATTAATGGAAAGCCGTTAAAAACTCAAACAGTTATCTGGACATCAGGGGTAGCAAATGCGCCGTTTTACAAAGCAAATGAGTCACAATTTACCCTTAACGAGCGGGGCAAAGTAAATGTTGATAAGCACATGAAAGCGGCGCCGCATGTATATGTGATTGGTGATAATGCCAACACACCATATGCTGGGTTGGCACAAACCGCGCTGCACGACGCGCTCTTCTTAGTAAGGCACTTCAAGGGCAGCAAAAAACTTTATCACGTAAAACTACAACCATCCGTTGTCCCAATCGGTGAGCATTGGGCGGTGTTTGAATGGAAGTGGATACAATTTAGTGGCCGAGCAGGTGGCATTATGCGCTCGCTGGCTGATTTAATTGGCTACCATGATGTGTTACCGATAGGTTGGGCTATGAAAACGTGGCGTGCTCAAGGCAAAAAGCAATTGCAGCTGCCTGCGTCTATCGACGAATAAAAGTTCAGTCATTATACTTTACGAACCTCTAAAGGTTTTGTATAATAGTCTACATACGCTGCGAGGTCCTATTTTAGATTGCGCTGCTAACAACTAATATTAAAGGAGATATAACTCTAATGGCCGATTTCGATCGAAGCAAGCCGCATGTCAACGTTGGTACCATGGGTCACGTTGACCACGGTAAGACAACACTAACCGCTGCAATCACTCACGTGCTTGCTAAGAAACTTCCTAGCGATGTAAACGTTCCTCGTAACTACGAAGACATCGACAACGCTCCAGAAGAAAAAGCTCGTGGTATTACCATTGCTTCTTCTCACCAGGAATACGAATCAGAAAAGCGTCACTACGCTCACGTAGACATGCCAGGACACGCCGACTATGTTAAAAACATGATTACCGGTGCTGCTCAGGTTGACGGTGCAATCCTTGTGGTTGCTGCAACTGACGGTCCACTCCCGCAAACTCGTGAACACGTACTACTTGCAAAGCAAGTTGGCGTGCCTAAGATTGTTGTGTTCCTAAACAACATGGACATCGCTGACCCAGAACTAGTTGACCTAGTTGCGATGGATATCCGTGAACTCCTTGCAAAGAACGGCTTCGACGAAGACGCACCTATCATCAAGGGTTCTGCAACTAAGGCTCTTGAAGGCGACGCTGCTAACGAAGAAGCTATCATGGAGCTTGTTAAGGCTCTTGACGACTACGTACCAGAACCACCACGCGACATGGACAAGCCATTCCTAATGCCTATTGAGGACGTATTCTCTATCAAAGGTCGTGGTACAGTTGCTACCGGTCGTATCGAACAAGGTGTTATTAACCTAAACGAAGAAGTTGAAATCGTTGGTGTTAAGCCTACTCAAAAGTCAGTTGTAACTGGTATTGAGGCATTCAAGAAGAACCTCGACAAGGGTCAGGCTGGTGACAACGCTGGTCTACTCCTTCGTGGTATCGAGCGTGAACAAATTGAGCGCGGCCAGGTTATTGCTAAGCCAGGTTCAATCACTCCACACACCGAATTCGAAGCTGAAGTATACATCCTTAAGAAAGAAGAAGGTGGTCGCCACACTCCATTCGCTAAGGGCTACAAACCACAGTTCTACTTCCGTACAACTGACGTTACTGGTGAAGTTGAGCTTCCAGCTGACAAAGAAATGGTTATGCCAGGTGACACTCTTACTTTCAACGTTAAGCTTCTTGCTCCTATCGCTATGGAACAGGGCCTTAACTTCGCTATCCGTGAAGGTGGTAAGACTGTTGGTGCCGGTGTGGTAACCAAGATTACTAAATAATTTAGTATTCACTTTATAAATACCTCCGTTTAGGCGGAGGTATTTTAGTTGAATCTAATTTTTAATTTGTAAGCCAATATAAAACATGTATGGCTCGCCCGTAGGCATCATTATGACATCGAGTACTTTGCCGCCAAATCTTTGAAAATAGGGTTTTTGACGTAAATGCTGAACGAGCGATTCAGCACATAATTTTTGAAAGCTAGCACTTAAAGCAATTTGCAGTTCGCTCCAGTCATCGTCATTATGCTTCCGAACAAGCTCATTGTAGAATGTAAATTCTGCGTATTCTTCAGACGAAGCGAATGTAAACTCTTCATGTGTGTGTTGATTAGCGCTCATAGGTGTAACTAGCAAGTATGACCTAGTTATACGCTTATGCTAATTAATATTCAAGTAACTAATTTAAAAAGTGCGAAACCCCGCCGACCCGGAGGCAGACGAGGCTTCGACGGTAGGCGGGGTGAATAGCGTGCTCTAGCGAGGTTCGCATGTTGCGGTACTCACCAGAACGTCCGAGTCGCGCCAGCTCACCTTGGCGACTCCGAGGCCAAGACCATCGATCTCCTTCAGGCAGGTGAGGGTGACGTCTTCTGGCAAGTCTCCTCGAAGTTCCGGGTATGTTGATTGGCCAGTCTGACAAACATCCGACTGGGCCGCTCGTATAACACCGTAGTCAAGCGTCACATATACATCGGTGCCAGGCAGGCAGCCTGAATACGTGTTGTGCTCTGGCTTGGCTCTATCGTACTTGATGAAGGCGGCGCAGCCCCCGGCAGCACCAAGCACCAGTACTGCGAGGATACTCCAAAGCGCAATTGGCTTCATTACTTCATTCCTTTGCTCGGGGACGGACTACCCAGTTTTACCATACTGGTAGCTTTATGTAAAATATGCTATAGTAATAACTGCATACAAATCACATCGATAACTCGGCCAGACGATGACTAGATTCCGATTCGAGCTTGAGGTTACGGTGTCGCATATATACCGCGTTAGTGTATAAGGAGTTTTAATTATGGTTAAAGACGAAGGTCTTAAAATCCGTATTCGCCTTAAGGCATATGATCACAAAGTGATCGATCAATCAGCAAAGCAAATTATTGACACAGCCGTACGTACCGGTGCTACAATTGCTGGCCCAGTACCTTTGCCAACACGTAAAAGTACGTTTACCGTGATTAAGAGCCCGCACGTGTATAAGACAGGCGGCGAAAGCTTTGAAATGCGTGTTCACAAGCGCCTAATCGACATTACTAATGCAACGCCAAAAACCATCGATTCTTTGCAGAACCTCAGCCTTCCCGCTGGCGTAGATGCAGAAATTCGTATGTAAAGATACATAGTATAAATTAATAACCCCTCACGTAGAGGGGTTATTAATTACATTAAATATGCGTATTAGTCTTTTTTAGGAGTAATGTCTACAGCTTCAGATGCAGCAGTGCTAGCGTCGATATCATCGTAAATTTTTTGGATGTCTGCTTGCAACTGCATGATCCACATCGCAAAAATAATTACTACCGCGCCTAGTACCACCCAGTAAACTGTTTCGCGATTAACACGGAAGTTCATAAAATCTTCTTGCTCAGGTTGGATAGCCAACATTCTTGAAGACTTACGGGCTGGTTTATGTACTCTTTTTACTGCCGTTTTTGAAGTTTTTACGGCTGGTTTTTTCTTAGCCGGAGCTTTCTTGGTTGTAGTTTTCTTAGTAGCCATACCTACAGTATACACGCTTGTGCTTATTTCAAGTATAAAATACAATGAAATTAATGACGAAAAAACAAACACCGAAAAAACCAATTAAAAAATCAACCAAAAGATTACGTGAGCGCGTATTTGAAAGTGATGGCACCTACTTTTTAAAACTCGTTGTAGTGGTACTTCTGGGTACATTCTGGATAAAGTTCTCTGAACCGCTTAGCTGGATGGGAATAATATTTGGCGCACTACCTCTCGGTATCCTCATCGGGTTTTTAATCGTACGCACCTTTGAGCATCACCAGGAAGATAGAAAGATCTGGTACGCAGTGCTTTTGGTCGTAGGTGTTATAAGTTACTTTGTGCCAGCAGGCATTATAATTTAAATCAATTAAATAAGCCCGCATCTCTAGCGGGGCACACCTGGCGTATCCAGGGGCCCCGCGAGTTGCGGGCTAGTCTCGTAGCCGCTTGCACTCTTTCCAGCCTGAGCTATCCTGTACAGGGAGCGCAATGACCTTGCCAGTCGCAGCGCTGACGAGGACAGGCATCTCAATGCCTAGGATATCGCCAGGTCGGTTAGCGATACCACCATCCACAAGCTGCACGAGAACATCTGTGTTCTCGGAGGTAACGACGTACAAGTCGCCGCGGCTCGGGTCTACACACCAGACTACCCGCCACATGAGGTCGCAGGGTTCACCTGCAAACTGAGTAGGGACTTCTGATGCTGCATAATTTGTCATGGCAAGCCTCCTAAGTAGCTTTGTGCTGCAGAATCTCCGTCAGCCACGCTGTTGCCAATGCGATTATCATGCCAAAATATGGTGGTTTTGTCAATTTTCAATTACTAACTAAGTAAAGAGGTGCTCCACTTGACGTAAAGTACTATTTTGTGCTACAATCAAATGGTAACTTATTACGTAATAACAACTCGTTCTTGGTGAATAAGCAGGTCCAAGGGTAACCCACCTTAGGAAACCGCTTGCCACCAAGGATTTTAAGTGGGAGAAAAGAAGGCATGAAAGCACTTCTCGGCACCAAGATTGGTATGACCCAAATCCTGGCTGAAGATGGTACGGCTACACCCGTAACTCTGATTCAAGCTGGCCCTGTAACTGTGACTCAGGTAAAGTCTGTCGAAACCGACGGCTACAACGCAGTACAGGTTGCATTTGGTTTGGGTAAGAACCTGAGCAAGGCCGTCGCTGGTCACGTTAAGACCAGCAAAACATCGCCGAAGTATATTCGGGAATTCCGCGTTGAAGAGTTACCAGCAGACCTCACGGTTGGCGGTACTATCGACGTAAGTGCATTTGCACTCGGTGACGTAGTTGACGCTACGGGCACATCTAAAGGTAAGGGGTTTGCCGGTACGGTAAAACGCCATAACTTTAATACATCAAAGAAGACCCACGGTGGTAACGGAAACGTTCGTAAACCTGGTTCTATCGGTTCAATGTATCCACAAAAAGTCTTCAAAGGTAAGCGCATGGCCGGCCGTATGGGTGGTGAACGTGTAACTGTGAAGAATCTTGAGGTTGCCTACGTTGACCTCGAGAATAACTTGATTGGCCTAAAAGGTGCCGTTCCTGGCCCTCGCAAGAGCCTAATCGTAATCGGAGGTAAGGCATAATGGCTGAAACTACTCCTAAAACAACTCTACCGAAAACAACGTTTGCTGTTGAAGTAGAAAACCATGAACTACTAAAACTTGCGTACGACAGCTACCTGGCTAACAGTCGTGGTGCTAACGCTACTACCTTGCAGCGTGGTGAAGTAAGTGGTGGTGGTAAAAAGCCATGGAAGCAAAAAGGTACTGGTCGTGCACGATTTGGTTCATCTCGTAACCCAATTTGGCGCGGTGGTGGTGTGGTATTTGGCCCTCGCGGCAACGAAAACTACACGAAGAAGCTTTCAACTACTTCAAAGCGCGTTGCTGTAAAGCAAGCCCTAAGTCTTGCTAACAAAGCTAAGAAGATTACTGTAGCTGACGTAAAGACTACTGGTAAGACAGCTGAAGTTGCAAAATATCTAGCCGACAACAAGTTTGCTCGTAAGACTCTTATCGTTGTAGACGAAAAGACTCCTGAGCTACTTCGCGCAACGAACAACATTCAGAACGTACTACTCGTACGCAGCACCTACCTAAGTGTGTACCACATTCTAAATGCTGACCACATTGTAATTGCACCAGGTGCAGTGAAGACGATTGACGCGTGGCTATCTCCATCGGTTAAGGGAGGTACTAAGTAATGAGTAATCTAATTATTACCCCACGTGCTACCGAAAAAGCATATGGCCAAAGCCTAAAGAATACCTACGTGTTCAACGTACCGCTTACAGCTAATAAGCAACAAATCGCTGAGGCTGTAGCTGCGCAGTACGACGTAACCGTTAAGTCTGTTACGACTGCCGTACAAAATGGTAAGGCTGTTCGCTACTCACGCGGCAAGAACCGTTACCCTGGCACAACAACTCGTAAGGATTCTAAGAAAGCCTACGTAGTGCTTGCTGAAGGTAGCTCAATCCAGCTATTCGAAGAAGCTCAGGCGCAAAGTGAGGAGAAGAAGTAATGGCAATCAAGCAATACAACCCAACTACTCCTGCCCGCCGAGGCATGACAAGCGAAGATTACAGCGAAATTACGACACGTAAACCGCTGAAAAGCTTAATCAAAAGCAAAAAGCAGAACGCGGGCCGTAACAACCAGGGCCGCATTACAACTCGCCACCGCGGTGGTGGTGTAAAGCGTCACTACCGTTTGCTTAACCACGGCCTAGCTGATGGTCTTAAGCTTACGATTGAAGAAATCGAATACGACCCTAACCGTTCAGCACGTATCGCTCGTGTTAAAGACCAGCATGGTCTGTACCACTACATCCTTGCCGACACTAGCATGACAAAAGGAAAGACTATCGAAAGTGGTGTGAATGCACCAATCGAAAGCTCAAACCGCATGCCACTCAGTAAGATTCCGGTAGGTACTCAAATCTACGCAATCGAAATTAACCCAGGTAAGGGTGCTCAGATGGTACGTAGCGCCGGTACAAAAGCACAGCTGATGGCTAAAGAAGGCGACTACGCACAGGTGCGTTTGCCATCTGGCGAAGTTCGTCGTTTCCGCCTAGAAGCTACTGCTGCTATTGGTACTGTTGGTAACGTTCAGCACCAAAACGTAAAGGTTGGTTCAGCTGGCCGTAACCGTCGTAAGGGTATCCGTCCGACTGTTCGCGGTACTGCGATG
>ERZ724505.1120-NODE-1120-length-15247-cov-4.597486_pt1 | contig 15247 bp, 21 predicted proteins | sample MGYA00376038_ERZ724505 | MGnify/ENA primary metagenome ERZ724505 (study PRJEB28724, sample SAMN07190884) | wastewater metagenome | isolation source: effluent of sewage treatment plant in Hong Hong | place: Hong Kong | collected 2016-03-17 ... | reverse complement strand
CGCAACTGGGCCACGCCGCCCATCATCCCGGCGCCGAAGGACCGGATGGAGTCATCGGAGGCCGGCGAGACATCGCCCACCTCGGACGTGACCGTCAGGGGCACGCCGCGGTTCTGAAACCAATTCGAGCACTGGCCATTGAAGGTCGGGGCGTTGCGGTCCACCGGCCGGCCCATGATGTCTTGCACGATGCGATGAAAATCCATCTGCATCGGGTTGCCGTACTCCAGGCCGAAGTTCTGATCGCCGGCCGAATGCATGTCGATCACCCAGTCCGGCAGGGCGCCGCTCGTGTCGTAGGCGAGCGCCGCGCGCGGCTTGTCGACCACCTCGAGCACGCCCAGCTGGTTGAAGTGGCGATTCGGATCGTCCTCGCCGCTCGGGCCAAGATCGAAGACGCCACGCCAGCCGCCGCCGGCCCGGCCTGGCGAGTTCACCAGCGGCAGGAAGATCACCCGGAACTCCCGGCGCATGGCGAGCGCATCCGGGGTGTTGCCCAGCAGCGCAGCGACGAACTGCTGCACCACGAACTGGGCGTGGTCCTCCCCGGCGTGCAGCCCGGAGATCACCACGCCGATGCGCTTGCGGCCACTGGCCGGCATCAGGGTCGTGTCGTTGACCTCGAAGGCATACAGCGGGGTGACCGGGATCACGCGCCCCAGTTCATCGTGCTGTGCCTTGTACTCGTTGGCGATGAACGCCTGGCCGGCGAACCCCGCCACCGCCGCGGTGGGCACGAACATCGCCGCGGTGGGGGTCGGGATCACGATGGGCGAGGCGATCGACTCGAGCCACTCGCCGACCTGATGCACGCTCATCTGGCGGGCACGCGCGATGCGGATCGAGTCGCTGGCGAACGGCAGACTGTGGCGGAACTCCACCCAGCCGCGGCCTTCGTTCACGCTCGTGTCGGCGAAGTAGCGCCACGTTTTGCCGTTGTCCTCCGAGAACATACAGCGGCGCGTGGCCTGCCACGGAGGGTAGTGATAGCCGCCCTCGGTGGACGCGCTGTTGTTCAGCATCCGATTGAACCGGAAGGTGGGGCGGGTGCCTGCCACGCCAGTGACCAGGGCTGCCGGCTCGAGCCAGCGCGACTCCCCGCCGGCCACATCATTGGACTTCTGCAGGCGCGGGGTCAGCGTGATGATCGCCCCGTCGCCCGAACCACTGACGAACGACAGCGCGACACTGATCGAGCTTCGCTCGAAGTCGTCTCGGATCTGAATCAATTGGGTCTCCTTACATCATCCGGCCAACCGAACTCATCGCGAGGCGCGAGTTTTCGGAGGGCGGTGCGACGTACTCGCTGTTGTGTCCAAAGACGAAAACCCCCATGTCGTCGAGCGTCACGGTGATGCTCGCGCTGACCAGTGCCGTGGCAGTGATCGATGAGGACATGTCATCCAAAGTGATCGACATCGTGGCCAGGGCAGCCGGCACTGGTTCCTGAATCGACATCGTTCCACTGGCCGTCGCCTCTGCTGCAGCAGCGCCAGCGACCGGGATTTCCTGGCCCAGGCTTCCAGTGGCCGTTGCCTCGGCTGCCGCGGCGCCGCCGAGGATCTCGGCAGCGAACTGCTCATTGAGCACCTGCACCACGTAGCCGGCGTTCGCAGTGATCTCCGCGTCCGACACGGTGCTGGGATCGCCCGACTCGTAGGTGAACGCCGGGTTGGCGCCACGAACGTTGCGCATGTACTCCGACAGGCTGCCCGAACTGATCGCGCTTCCGTCGAAGACCGTGTACCCGGCAACCGCCTCCAGTCGGGCGCGGAACGTCTCGCCCTGAGATGCCGTTGCGTTGGAGAACACCTCCCACCGATGGTCGTAGGCACCGTGGAAGTCGATGCCGAACTTCGGGGTCGCGCCACCCAGGTCGGTGATCATCGCGGCCTTGGGCTTGTCGATGATCTCCAGGCCCACCGGCTGACCGTCGCTGAAGTGCCGGTTGGCGTCGTCCTCGCTCATCGGCCCAACGGTGAAGCTGCCGCGCCATCCGCCTCCATACCGGCCCGGTGCATTGACCAGCGGGTAGACCAAGATCCGGTAGTTCCTGCGGATCGCCTGGGCCGCGGCACTCGACCCAAGGAGTTCAGCGATCACCGCCTTCAGGACGTAGTTGGCGTGGTCTTCCCCGCCATGCACGCCACTGGCGAGGATCGCCACCCGCTTGGCGCCGCCACCGTAGGGCGTCAGGCTCGTGTCATTGATCTGGAACGCGTAGAACGGGGTGATGGGGATCGTGCCCCATGCCCCGGTCTGTGCGCTGAACTCGTCAGCAATGAAGCTCTGACCTGAAAACCCAGTGGCACCGGACGGCGTGAACGATGCGCATGTCGTCGTGGGCTCGATCAGCGTCGGGTAGGTCGCCTCCAGCGAGTCGATCCAGGCCCCAACTTGCTCGACCGACATCTGCCTGGAGCGGCCGACGTAGATCGTGTCGCCAGTGAAGTCGGTGGTGCCGTTTGAGAACGTGATGTCGGTCGCGCCGACGGTCTTGCTGGTGAAGTAGTGCCAGGTCTCCCGATCGTAGGAGTACATGGGGTAGCGAGTGGAATCCCACGGGGCACCCCAGTAGTTGTTCGCCCCTCGGGTCGCGTCGTAGCTATCGAACTTGAAGGTGGGGTGCAGACCGTTGACGCCCACCACCCTGGCCGAAGGCTCGAGCCAGGCATCGAACCCCGCCACCTCGGAGTACTGCATCTTCGGGCGGATCGTGATGACCGCGGAGTTACCCGTGCCACTGACCGACGATGCTGCCAGGTTGACGGACGCCCGGTCGTATCCGTCCTGAATCGCGATCGCGCCAGCGTTGAGCGTGCCGGCCATCGTCGCCACGTCGGCCGCTGCGCCGGTCAACCCCTGCGCCTGCGTCATCGTGCCGGCTGCGGTCGCGACGTTGTCGGCGGCGCCAGACAGGTTGGCGCCTTGGTTCATCGTGCCGGCCATCGTCGCGACGTTGTCGGCCGCGCCGGTCAAGGGGATGGCAACGCCGACTGGGAGCGGGACGGCCAGGGTCTCCGGTTCCCACGCCTGGTACGGATTGAACGACAGACCGCGAAGCTCGCCCTCGGTAAGCGCCGAATCGAAGATCAGGAAATCCGCCAGCCACCCGTCGAAATTGCGCAGCTGATCGCTGGCCCGATTCCCAACGATCATCGGCTCTGCGGTGACTTGCCGGGTGCCCGACGCTGGTGTTGCCGTCGTGACCGGCAACCGCACCCCATTGACCATGATGATCGGGACGTTGCTGTCCAGCGTCTGGTCGTGGGACACCGCCAGAACGAACGGCACTCGCGCCGTCGTCCAGGGGACAGTCCAAACCCCTACCGCACCATCGAAGGCCTGGCTGTAGGTGATGGTCGTGCCATCCCACCAGGCCCGCGTTTCGAGGGTCGTCCCGTCGCCCTTGTCGAAGAGCCGGCCGAACGTGCCCCCGCCCGTGCCAAATGGATTGGCGCGGATGACATAGGATTTCTTGTTGGTCTGCCGCACCCCGCCGGTGTAGGGCGTCTGCTGGTACGCGGTCGAGGTCAGCCCGAATACCCGACCCGCGCCGAATTGGGTGGCGTACACCGGCGGGAAGTCCGCGTAAACGGAAACCCGCTGAGTGACTGCATCGACGCTTCGCGGATCGGCCAGGGTCGATGCGAAGACCAGTCCGCGCTTGAGCCACTCGCCAGCCGCCGGAGTCCCGGCCGGCGGCTGCTGAAACCGCTCGGCCGTGACGTACATCGGGCGGGTCACTGGTTACTGGCCCTGGTTGTAGACCGGAACGATGTTGAAGCGGAAATTGTCGGCGGTCGCGTTGATCGCCGCGCCGCTGGCGTTGTAGCCCACGATGCTGAAGTACCGCTCGTAGCAGACGAAATACCCCGACGCGACACAGATCTCGGACGCGGCGGCGTTCTCACTCACAACAGCGCCGATCGCGCGCAGGTTGCGGCGCATATCGACATCACCCAGCGCAGCATTCGTCGCGCCAATGTCCCCGTCGATCTGCGTGGAGTCAGCGTCCGGCGCGGTCGCGATGTACAACTCGAGCACCGCGCCCTGGGTCGGGGTGGCCTGGAACTGCACCTCGCATGACCAGTGGTAGCGGTACGGTCGGGGCACGGCGCCCCAGTCGATCTGGGCTGACACCCGACCGGCAGCATTCGCCAGGCCTTCCATCGTCCAGGCGACATTCGACCCGGTTCCGTTGTTGACCAGTTTACTGGTGCCCTTGTTGACGTAGTCTTCATTCGCCACGGCAGACCCCGATCAGTTGTCGATCTGGACCGTCAGCGCGCCAGCGGCGAACGACGGGGTCGATCCGCTGGCGACGGTCTGGGCGCCGCCGGTAATCGCAGCACAGAACAGCATGCTGCCCCCGCCATAGGTGGCCGACGTGTAGATGGCGAACCACCCGACCGATCCCCAGCTGCCCGATGCCGTGTTGAAGTTGATCGCCGAACTGTTGCTGGTCTGGCCGCTCGTGCCGCTCGATGCGCCGGTGCCGCTCGCCTGGGTGTTGGCCCAGTTCGTGGTCGAAGGGTTCAGCAGGACGCGCGCGTAGTTGTTCGCGTTCGACACCTCGGTGCCGGCGCTCGAGTCGGAGCACGCAGCGGTCAGCAGGCCGATCGCCAGGACCGTCGGGGCGGCGAACGCCTGGCCCCGGAAGATGTAGTCGATGACCAGATTCTCGAGGTAGTCGGTCATGCTCGCCGCGCGCGCCGCGGGGGCGAACGACAGGGAGCAGGCGATCAGCGCCGCGGCGACGATCCGGGTGAACAGACGTTTCATGGGTTGGTTCCTTTGAGTGATTAAGCGTTGCCGTCAGTGAACGAGCAGGCGGTGACCGTGACGCTCTGACCGGCGGTGACAACGTCGTTGTCGATGATCATGTCGGTGCCGCTGGTGCCGGCGGTGCCCTGCATGTAGGTCACGGTCCGGTCGGCCTTCTGGATGCGGAAGTGGCCGATGTCGCCACCCGTCGCCAGCGCGCCCGACCAAGTGCCGTTCTTGGTCACCGCCCCAGCTGACGCAGCGGTCAGCCAGTCGGTGGGCAGCTGGTACGAACCGACCAAAGTGCCGGAGTTCGCGTCGGTGATCGCCGCGGGCGGTGCGCCGGTGTAGAAGCACAGGTAAGGCGCCGCGCCTTCCTCGGTGTTGATCGTCGATTCGATCAGCCCGGCTCGCGCGGTGCGGATCGACTCTTTGAGCTTCATTGCCATGTCGCCGCCTAAGCCGAAGTGATGACCGAAACCTTCATGCCAGGCCGCACCCCAAAGTACTCGGTGGTGTTGGCTGCCATGCGCTTCGAAGTGCCCGATGCCGTCGGGCTTGCGCCGAACAGAATCCGGCAGGCCGCATCAACGTGGATGCGGACGTAATTTCCGGCGAACACCGCGCTCTTCACCTCGGACCCGATCGCCAGTTGTTGGTCTGCGATGGACGGTTCCGCGCCTGCCATGACAATGTTGCCCAGCGAATCTCGCGCCAGGTTCGCGTACTCACTGATGTCAGCGGTTGCCATTGACTGTCCTCAGAATGCAAAAAGCCCGCCGAAGCGGGCTAGATTGAATCGTGGTTGTTTACGGTGCGTCTGACGCGCCAGCAGCAGCGCGAACCGCAGCCTTAGCGGCTTGCAGTGCAACCATCTCAGGCGCGGCGAGCACGGCGTCGATCTCGCCCGAGTACCGCGCCCGCCAGGATGCGACGGCGCTGTCGATGACCATCTGCAGGTACTGCTCGCGATTCAGGCTGACAGGCGCACCAGGGGGCGTCTGCGCGGCTGCAATGGCCGTCTGCTCGTCGTTGTAGATCTTGCGCGCTTGATTGATCGCCTCGATCTTGCGCGCGCCGGTGACGACGATTGAAAACGTTGCCATGTCATTGATCCTTGTCGAGCACTTGCGGCTCAGATTGCGGCGGCTGCATCTGCGCGTCGCCCTGCCGCTTGATTTCCTGGCTCAGCAGGCCGAGCGCGTTGATCGTGCCGGCGAGTGACGCGAGCAAGTGATTGGCGGTGTCTGGCGACAGTTTCAGGTTGAGTTCGATCATGGCTCGATTGCGATTTGTTGAGCGGCACCCGTGGCGAACAGCGCCATCAGTTTAGTCTTGCCTGCGCCGTTGTCGACAGCGTAGATGCGCACGCTGTTGGCCGCAGGGGCTGACGGGGCGGTCATCTCGGTCAATTCGTGATATTCGGTCTGGATCAGGTTGCGCAGTTTCAGGTCGCGCCACGCCCCGGCCGTGCCGTTCGTGACATCGACTCGGCCGGCTGCGCCACGGGAAAAACCGGCATCGAGAGTCTCCCCGATAGTGCCCTGACTCCACGCAAGGAACCCGGTTGACGGCATACCCAGACCGCCAGTTCTTGTAGTCAGAACTTTAGTCGACGCGTGAACAAGAACAACGCCAGAGGCAGCGTCCCACCCCAGGCCGTATGTCGGATTGCCAGCAATTGCCAAAGACGGCGAAGTGGCTGGAACAAGAACCTTTCCCGTTCCCGCAGGCGTCAGCACGATGTCGAGATTATCCGCCCCCGTCCCCAGCGTCTCCGCCCCAATCGTAAACCCGACCCCTTGCTGCGCCGAAATCGCGAGACGCTCGTAGTTGGAACTGTCGGTTTTGATCCCGTAGATGCGCAGCGTTTGAGCCGCCGTTTCCGTTGCGCCAATCAATGCAATGACGTTCGCAGTTCCGTCAGCACCTAATTGACTCGTGGCTCCGATGGTCGAAAAATCGTTTGCCTGATTGGCTGGGAACGCCACCCTCGATACAGCTAATGATCCGGAGGTTATTAACTGCATCAATTCTTTTGACGCACCCGCAACCCCTAAGACAATCCCTGCGCGCCAGTACAGACCAGACGTGGCGTCCCCGGCAAAAGCAAGTCCGGGCGCGGTCTTACTGCCATTCGCAGCCAGCAGCGCCCCCGTCATCGTCCCGCCGGCCTTGGCGACGTACTCGGTTCCGACCAGGGTGAGCAGTTGAGTGTGCGTCGCCCTCTTGCTCACCCCGCCTTGCGAGATGTAGAACAGATCCTCGCCGGCCAGCGCGCTCGCGGCCGTCAACGCGGTGAGTTTTGCATCAGCCATCGATCACTCCAGTAGCAGCGCGTCGCCGGTTTCGAGCAGGAGCGCGTCGCCGGTTTCGAGCAGAAGCGCATCCACGGCTGCCGTGGACACGATGGAAATCTTGCTGCCTGGCACTACCCCGAAATACTCCGTTGTTCCAGACGCGATGCGCATCGAGGTTGACGAAGCGGTTGGGTCTGCCCCCAGGAGCACTCGACAGTCAGCATCGACATGCACCCTGATGTAGTTGCCCTTGAATGCCGCGCTCTTGACCTCGCTGCCAATCGTCAGTTGCTGATCCACGATGGACGGTTCATTGCCGAACCGCATGACCGCGCCAGAGGCATCGCGAGGCAGTTCCGCGTACTCACTGATGTCAGCGATCGCCACGAGGTTTCCTCAGCATGACGTAGGGGACACCGAACACCGCAATGAGGATGCCCAGGATGTACAGGTCGAAGAGGGTCTGCATCAGATGCCCTGTCCGAACTTGTTCTTGATGGCGATCTCGGCCTGGAACCGGTCCCGGCCGTCGGCGATCTTCAGACGCTCGAGCGCCGATTTCTCGGACAACTCGGCGGTGCTCAGTTCGCGCTCCTGTTGCAGCGCGACCAGCGCCAGGTAACGCTTGTTCTCTTCCTGGGCCTGCGCGATCTGGAACTCGTTGGACTCGCGTGCGCTGTTGTAGGCAACGTCGGCCACGCGCTCTTGATGGATCAGGGCGTCTCGCTCGCGCTGCGCCTGGCGCGCGGCCTCGGCGTCCTGCGCCTTGATCTGTGCCACCTGTACCGCGGGTTCCGGCGGTGGGGGCGGCGGCGGATTGGTCTTGGCCTGCTCCTTCTTCTGGGCGTCCTCTTCTTCGGTGGCCACCCAGTCGTCTGGGTTCAGCTTGAAAGACTTGAGGATCGCTCGCAGGCCGGAGAGCGCCTTCTCAGCCATCAGTGGGCCGTAGATCGGGGACTGCGCCAGCGCGGCTACCTGCATCATCGCCATGCTCTGGGCGTCACGCTCCACCAGCACGCTCGAACCGCGGGCATCGACTTCGAAGTCGCCCTTGCCGTCGCCATCGGCCTGCGACATGAACCACCGGTAGTACCGCTTGATGTGCGGCTCGGTGATCGCGTCGTCAAACAACTTCACCCGGTGGCGCAACGGCGAGTTGGCGGCTGCGAACAGCGCCAGGGTGCCGCCGACGTTATCGGGCGCGGCGCCTTGGTCGCCCTGCATCAGGAGCGGCGTGTTGCTCTCGCGATCGGCCATCTCCATCGCTGTCTCGACGATCTTCAGCAGTTCCTCGGTATGCGAGGCGAACTCAAAGGTGGCGAAGGCCTTTCGAGCATCGTCCAGATCATCCTTGCCGACCCAGACCTTGCGCGGCGCCATCTGCCAGTCGCCGTCTTGCGGCTCGACCAGGCTGCGCAGCACCACGACCTGGCCACCGGACGACAGACCAGCGTTGTCCATCAGCTGGCGCCAGGCCGCGGTCACCACTCTTTGGGCGTTGTGCAGCCGGTGCGGCATGCCGTCACCGAACGGCGAGTCGTCGCGCGGCCACCAGTTGAAGAAGTCGTACGGCAGATCGCGCGTCCACCGCTTCAGGGCGCCGATGATCCGGTCGTTGACCACGATCAGCACGCACTGCTCGACGGACATCGCCTCTTGCAGGGGGTTGCCAGAGGCTTCGCGCAGGAATGAGAAGTCCTTGGCCTCGATCTCGCCGTGGTACTCCCACTGCTGGTAGGCGCCGTCCTCGGACGTGACCCGCTGCACCCTGCCCTCGGCCGCACTGACCCTCTTGGGGTCTTCGGCCAGGATGTCGGCGATCTCCTCGCTCAGGAACCCGGGCATGCCGATCAACTCGCGCAGTTCGCGCCGGGTGATGTCGCGCATCTCCCAGATGCCGGATCCCCTCTGATGGTTGTTGCCGCACGCCGGGTCGGGGAAGACATTCCAGGGGTCGATGCGCTCGCTGCCGGGCCTGGTCTCTTCGGTCTCGATCTCGGCGAATGCCATCGATCCATCCTTGCCGGCCACTTGCTGGTAGGTGCAGTCCGACTGGATGTACGGGCGCGGCCCCTTGAGCACGCCGGTGCCCAGCCGGCAGGCGTCCTCGATCATTCGCCGCTGCTCGCCGTTGTAGTTGCAGGCGGTCAGCACGTCGTCGATCTGGTTCTCCATCGCCGCGGCAGCCTGCTTGTAGCTCTCGCGCACGCTCTGAGCCACCTCGGACAACTTGCCCACCTCCTGGCCGGACACCGGGTCCACCAGCGTGCCCGGGGTCTGGGCGTCCTTGGCCAGCTTGTGATTGGGCCGCGGCTTCACGCCCCAGTTCTTGTCGTCGATCGGCAGCAGGATCTCGCAAAGCCTGGCGGTGACCGCCTCGACCTTGGGGGCGACGATGTTGATCGACACCCGGCTGCGCTGCGCACCGCTGCGCCGCTTGGACGGCCCGTTGCGCAGGGCATCGACCATCGCGCTATCCTCGGCGCCCGCATCCTTTCCCTCGTACAGTCGCTGCGCGGTGCGCCAGCGTCCCTCGACGCCAGACGCGGCACGGGCGGCGACCCACTTGTCGCGCGTCTTCACCACCGCCTCGTAGATCGACTTCAGGCGCTCTTGCTGCGCCTGCTCGATCTCGGTCTCGTCAGTGAAGTCAGTCGAATTCATGGGGCCTTTGGGTGATAGGTCAGTAGCCGACTTCGGCATCGAGCACGCCAAACGGCACGGCAGCGGACTGCACGTTCTCGCGCTCGCGCACTGGCTCGGCGAACGTCAATGCGATGGCATCGGCGATGTCTGGCGAGCGGCGATCGGGGTCTTTGCGGATCGATTCCTTGGACTCGATCAACAGACGGTTGTGACTGTCGTAGGTGTAGCCGGGGCACAGAAGGTCGGCCGCGATCTCGTCGCTGTCCGGGATCTGCACCGGGCGCTTGCCGAACCATTCCTTCATCCGGCCCCAGCACTCGGCCCGCTTGTTGCGGTAGTGGTCGTCGTCGCCGGCGCTTTCAGCGCCACCCACGCCACAGACCACCTTGCCGTAGTTCATCTCCTCGAGCCGATCGAAAATCCCCACGCCCAGACCGACCACGTCGATGAACACGCGCGCCGGGCGGTCCTGCTCGATGATCTGGGCGACGATGCCGGCCACTTGCATGGTCGTCTTCTTCTCGAGCGTCCGGATGCGCTGCACGACTCGGCCGCGGCGCCAGACGATCGCCGGGCGGTCATCGCCGAACCGGGCCGGATCCACGCCCACCACCAGCGGGCCGGATGCCGTTGTGACCGCCTTGCGGGCAGCCTGCACGTCCTTCACCTCGATCCAGGCATCCTTGTTCGCGGCCTGGAAAGCCTCGCTCGGCGTGTTGGGGTACTCCTGTTCGAACATCGCGGAATCGCCCTTGAAGTCTGTTTCGATCTTGTTTCGGCGAAACGCAAGCTGCTCGTCGTCCAGCCCATACAGCGTAGCCAGGTCCTGCTCTTCCGGCGTGCGCACCCAGCCGCGGCCCACCGGCCTGCGATACTCGGTCTGCCAGAACCACGGAACGAAGATCGCGATGTAGTCGCCCACGCCGGCCACCGCCCGGTTCCAGCGGCCATAGAACTCGCCCGACTGGCCGTTGCCGGTGGACTCGAGCACGATCTCGGTGCCCGGCAGATCCGGAATCGACTGGCCCACGCCGGCGAAGTGCGATGCGGCATTCGGCCAGAACGCGCATTCGCTGCCGTGGAACAGGTGGACGGTGCTCGAGCGCCCGATCTCCTTGGTGCCCGCGGTCGCGACCGAATACTTGCAGTCGAGCTTGGCGAACGTCATCTCTTTGGCGTTCGATGCGCCGGTGGTCACGCGCAGTCCCTCGGGCACGTTGTCGTGATACCGCTTCGCCATCGCGAACATGTTGTCGGTCGCGGCCTGCTCGTGGGTCAGCACGAACGCCCGCTTGCCGAACGTGTTCGACAGCCTCCAGTAGAACCGGGCCTGCAGGTAGGTCGATGCCCCCTGTTGCCTGCCCTTCAGGATCAGCGCCCGCACCTTGCCGGTCTCGGCCAGCTGGGCCTCGAGGCGCTCGTGGATGAACTGCTGCGCCTGGTTCATGATCAGCGGCACCGTCTCGCCCGCCTTGTTCAGAACCCTGAGCATGCGCGGCGCGTAGTACAGGAAGTCGTCCCGCAGCCGGCGCAGCGCGTCTCTCTCGGTCATAGCTCGCGCAGCATGTCCTCGATGGTCCTGCCGCCAGGCTTGTCCTCGAGGTTCCTGATCTTGCGGTACATCGTCGCCGCCATCGTGCCGGTCTCGGTCAGCACCTTCTGGTCGCGCGGTGCATCAGTCGTCGGGATCTGCTTGGCGACCTTCTCGAGCACGGTCTCGAAGAACCCCGCGGCCAGGTTCATCACCCGGATATCGCGGTCCACTTCAGTTGCGAATGCTGTTGCGACCGCAACAGGATCATGCGCAACAGGCACTCCCATCGAGGTGCGAGGCGCGCTGCCGGATGTCGCGGCTTTCACCCGTGCGGCCTTAACCCCAGCAGGATCGCGCAGCCACCCGCTCTTCTTGGCTGCGTGGCGCACTGCCGCCTCGGTGCAGCCCCACTTCTCAGCCAGGGCTGCGACTGTCATCGTGCCTGCGCGGTAGTCACCCTCGACCGCCATCCAGTCGATGTTCTTGCGCGCAGCCACTTACCGCCTCCACCCCTTCATGGGCAGCAGCACCGACGGACTGAACAGCACGCGCTGCAGTACCGCGAGCGAGCACGCCGGCCGCGGCCAGGCCGGGCCATACAGGTTGAAATGCAATGGGGTCTCCAGAAATGCAAAAACCCGCCGAAGCGGGTCTCTGAGGGTGGTTGCGTTTCTTGCGGGCGAACGCCTCCCAACGGGGTTGATTCTAGCGACCCTGTTTGCGACCCGCAACAGGCGGGCGCAACAGGGATGGGCACATGTAGGCTTTTCGAATCTCGGCGTCCAACCGGCGGCAGGAGGCCAGCGCCCGGCTGATGTGCGGCTGCGCCACCCCGGTCTTGGCGGATGCATCGATCTGGCGCATGCCGTCGATCGCCACCCACATCACCGCCAGCTGGGTGGTGCCGGCCAGGCCAAGCACTCTGGCCAGCAACCCCACCTGATCTCGCGTCCAGTCTGGGTTGCGTGCCATCACTTGCCTCTCGGTGCGGCCAGCGCGTTGGGATAGTGCCTGGCCAGGATCAGGTTCATCTTCTCGACAAGGTCGGGCCGCTTGAAGGTGACGTGCCCGTTGCCGTTCTTGAAGGTGCGCACCTCGAGGTAGTCGTCCTCGGTCTCGGTGCGCCGCGCGTTGCCAAGCCGGCCCGTCGCCTTCGCTGCGCCAGCCACTCGGCCATACCAACCATTGCGGTGGTCCGGCTCGGGCTTGCCGTCGAGCACATGAAAGCAGCGCGACAGGTCGTCCAGCACGTTGCACTTGTCGTAGTTCGCCCCACCCCACGCCGGACTGGTGATGAACCGCACCACGATCCGCTTGCCGAACATCTGGGGCAGGTTCGTCGCGTAGACCCAGGACAACGCCTTGAAGCTGGCAATCACCCCGCGGTCGAACATCTCGCCGCGGGCGCCGTGCAGCTGCTCGAAGGTGGCCGCGATGTTGCTGGCGTTCAGTTCTGGGAACTTGCCCTCCGACAGGCTCTTGTCCCACTCCTTGCGCGCCTCGGCGTCCATGAACGTGCGCAACCCGGTCTGACTCATCAGGTAGCGCCACCCGTCGGAGTCGATCGCGTGCCGCGACAGCGTCTGGAGATCGCCGACCCCGCCCCTCAGTCCGCGCTCCCGGTACTTGTTGCCAGGCCCGCTGAACTCGATGGTCGGGAATCCGATGTTCGCCTGCGTTGCGATCTCGTCAGCCTCCTGCAGCAGCTGCAGCGCCCGGTCGATGCGCTCGAGAACCGCCGCGCGCTGACTCAGCAGGTTCGTGATCGAGACGGACGGAACCAGTTCGGTGGTGGTCATTGAGTACCCCTTCATTGGCGCCGCGACGTGCAGCGCATGAAGGGAATAATATACCTTTTAAACGGTATGTCAACAGACGATGTTCCGGTCGGTCAGCAGGCGGCGCAGCAGCAGTTTGGCCTCGAGCACCTGGCCGGCCATCTGCTCGGGCGTCCCGGCGCGCCAGACCGTGGCCCGGGCTGCGCGGTTATCGGCGTCCAGGCGCAGGGCGCGCTCCTGCCTGACCGTGAGGGATGCCCAGGCGCCGGTCATGCCGGCCATCCTGATGGCGGTCACCGACTCATCGAGCAGCGCCTCCGCGCTTTGGAACGAGTTGTTCGACCCGCTGTCCTCGGTGCCCGCGCCCCAGCCGGGGAATCCCAGTTTGGGGCCAATGCCGCGCTCCCAGGCGATGTACTCGTCGATCAACTCGTCCAGCGGGCCGAACGCCGGGGTCACTGCGCGGCCTCCGCATTCTCGGCAGCCTCGAGCAGCGCGATGTCCCGCTTGAACGCCGCTCGCATCCTGTCGTTGTCGTCCTGGGTCACCCCTGCGGCCTGCGCCAGGCGCTGGATCGCGTGAATCATCACCGCTCGCAGGAACCGCTCCTCCTCGGTGGCCGGCTGGAGCGTGGTGCCCGCCGACATGCCGGCGGCGAACACCCGGTAGGCGTCACCCATGCCCGGGTCGCGCGCCTCCAGCGACTCGATCACCGCCAGCGCGCTCGGCGCCAACTCGAGCAGTCCCTGCACCATCTCCGCACGGTTCATCCCTGTCTCCTCAGAAGTTCAAGCCTGGCCAGGGCGTTCCATGTGGCCATCGCAGCGTGAGACTGGCCGCTCTCGGGGTCGATCACCTCGCCCATCGCCTCAGCCAGCAAGTTACGGTGCATCGCGTCGGTGTACCGCTCGATGCCGTCGGGCACGCTCGCCCATCCGTGCGCGACGTACTTGTTGGCGCCGTAGGTCGCGACCTGGGCCACCGCCTCGAGCGCGCGGGGGAAGTCCGACACCATGAGACCGACCCGGTTCTTGCCGGCGTCGAGCTTGGCGCCGGGCTGGTGGGGGTCCATGCCGTGGGGGTCGCGCTCCTCCATTTCCAGTCTCGGGAGCTTTGGGAACAGTCGGTCCAATGATCCGGGGGCGCTGCGTTTACTTCCCATGCGCAGCCTCCATGTCGGCCAGGTCAGCCTTGTGCGCGGCCAGGAGCGCATTGCCTTCCTCGGCGGTCACGCCCAGCTTGGTGCCCAGCGCGAACACGGCATACAGGATCATGTCGCGGTTCACCTCGTCGATCCGGTCGTTGATCCTGATCAACCCGGCTGCCGCCATAGCGGCGAAATAGACCGTGAGCATGTCGGCCCGCTCGTCGCCGCAGCGCGCGCGCAAGCCCTCGAGCACCTCGCGCGTGCGCGGCGCGGCCGGCAGTCGATCCATCGTGTACTTGCTCACCTCGTGAACGGTCCAGGGGAGAAACCTCATGCTGCTTGCCTTTCCGCCCGCTCCCGGGCCTTTTGTTCTCGCTCGACGCCTGCCAGGTACGCCTGGCCATCCCACTGCTTGCCCTCGAGCCTGGCGCTGATCCGCCCGGCCAACTCGAATGGGTCGTACCCAGCTGGGATCTCGAGCTCGATGAATCCGCCCGCCTCGCGGCTGCCGTAGACCACCCGACCCGTGCCGTCTGGCCGCTGGTAGGCGACCACCGACACCTGGCGACCCTCCAGGCCGGCCTTGCACGCGTTCCATGCCTCGGCGCGAGTCATGCAGGCAGGCCGATCCGACGACTGGTGCGCTCACGAACCGCGAACAGGCCGGCGTGCTGGGGGTATCGCATGCCGAACAGTCGAGCCATGTCGGCCCGGTAGTTGTTGTTGATCTTGAATTCTCCAGACGCCTCGGCCATCCCCGTCTCGTGGCGCAGCCACTCCGTGATGCGCGCTGCGCCGTAGTGCGTTCGACCCGTAGCCACTACCCGCAGCGACTGGGCCTCAAACAGTTTGTAAATGCCGATGTTCTCGAGCAACCAGATGTCGAAGTCGCGCCAGAACTCCACGGGGTGCCTGCGCACCAACCACAGGCAGTGACTGAGCAGGTTGCTGTGGCTCGGCTCGGGGTCGGGCAGGTCGGCCTGTTCGTTTTCACCAATGCGGTTCATTTCCATACCTCGCTGATCGTCTGGGCTAAGAGATCGAGTTCGCTGCCGTAGCGGGCCTGGAACCCCTG
>ERZ724505.1119-NODE-1119-length-15255-cov-5.434211_pt1 | contig 15255 bp, 27 predicted proteins | sample MGYA00376038_ERZ724505 | MGnify/ENA primary metagenome ERZ724505 (study PRJEB28724, sample SAMN07190884) | wastewater metagenome | isolation source: effluent of sewage treatment plant in Hong Hong | place: Hong Kong | collected 2016-03-17 ... | reverse complement strand
ACTTGGGGATCGGTGCGAACTTGGGGGTTGGTGCACTCTTGGGGATAGGTGCAAACTTGGGAATGACTGCAAACTTGGGGATTGGTGCAGACTTGGGGATGGGTGCAGACTTGGGAATTGGTGCAAACTTGGGTATGGGTGCACCCTTGAGAGGGACTGTATACTTGGGGAAGGGTGCAAACTTGTGGAAAGGTGCAAACTTGGGGAAGTGTGTGTAATCGGGTGTAGGTGTGTACTCGGGTATAAGTGCATCCTTGGAAAGGATATCAAGCTTGGAGATAATGCCGAAGATCCTATAGACCTGGGATTTGTTGAAGGATATAGGAAATGTATAGCAAATGTAGATGGGGTTGCTTATATAGGAGCTGGATGCAGATGGTTTACTCTCCAAGAAGCAATAAGACATTGGGAAAATAGAAAAGACAGGGTACTAACCAAAGTCTTGATGAAATATGCACTCGAAATTGCAAAACATAAAGGTTGGAGATCCGGTTATTCTAGCCCAGAGAAAATTTCCTTAATATAGAGATTTCTTGGTATAATATAAGAGGTAAGGGGCGTTAGCTCAGTAGGTAGAGCATCGGACTTTTAATCCGGTGGTCACAGGTTCGAACCCTGTACGCCCTACCAAATCAACAGAGATCAAATTAAATGAAGCTAACATCAGAACTGAAACAGACAATTGAATCCTGGGATCTGAATAAACTATTGGAGATAAATGAAAAAACTCCAGTAGGGGATGCTTTACTACAAGGAGAATCTGGGAGCTATATCGCGACTAGAACCGCAGATCTCCTATACCCAGCAGAGACGTAAACATAGTAATAGCTAGGGGAGGTAGATCTCATTTATTTTTTTAGGTTATTTTATTATGTTAAATATTAAAAATTGTATTAAAGAAATAAAATTTCAATTTTTTATGGCTCTACTACCTGATATTGATCGGGTAGCAGAAAAAGTACATGAGGATTGGGTTCACAATAAATTAAAACAAGGTATCAAAAGTAGAAAATCCCCTTCTGGAGAAGAGTTCATGGTTGAATACTCCAAACTTAGTGAAGAAGCAAAAGAACTGGATAGAGCCACTGTACGGGTTGTTTATAAATCCTTTCTAACATTAATAAATTAGACAAATTCTTGGTATAAATTACATATGTAGATAATCTTTTTTGAGAAGTTCGAGGTTAAACTATTTGAAATATGAAACCTAGTCTAATCAAAGAACTATTTAATTGGGGTAAACAACATGGGTATGGTACTTTGATAATAATAGACGATCTTTTTGATCTAGAAGAAGTACCTATATTCCTAAAGCCAGGAGAAAATCGAAGTTTATCAGACCTCCAAATTGTGGAATTGAAGTTAGATCTATCAAAGGATTTTCCGGAGAATAAACATGGAAAAGTCAACTGAGAATAAGGTTCTGGAAGCATTCAAATCTATTTTATGGGGTTCAGATATAACACTTGACACCAAATTAGAAGATTTGGAGATGGATTCCTTAGACGAAGTTATGGTGTTAACTGAAATAGAAGATGCACTAAAAATATTTGTGGAGGATGATGATTTTGGAGACTACAAGGCTTGTTCCATACGAGAAATATGTCAAAAAATAAAGACCAAATTTTCCATCTAATACCAGAATTACATAATCTTGTAATTTCATTGGTATAAGAATTATAGGTTTGAAGCTAACCATCTCCTTCACTTCCACTCTGGAGTAATTATGGACTTACCTGAAAAGATAGTAAGGACTGCTCTAAAAAAAGTACTAAATCTTTCTTTTCTTCCAGAATTGGAAGAAGAATTGGACCAAATTAAAAAGGAGAAGTCTTCTCTTTTGAATTTTATTTCTTTAATCGAAGAAGAATACCAAGTTTTGGGAATGAGTATTCCTTATCCAGTTGTTAATAAATGGAAAAAGGTTTCTGACATAGTAACTTGGGTAAGAGAGGAAGATAGAAGATTAACTAGTACACAAATATTAGAAATACGTGGAACTCAGCAAAGAACTTAAAAAGAGAAATTGGTTCCTGGACTTGTGAATCGATTCCTTAGCCAGAATTACATAATATTGTAATTTCATGGTATAAGAATTGTAGATAGAAGGAATCTTAGTCAAAGCTAATCTTCTATTTAGAATTTGGAATTATCGTATGGTATAGATGTGTGAATACTTGTAACTTCCAATTGCAAGGCCCCGAAGAGGCAACTCTTCATTTCATACAGAGGGAAACTGAGAAAGCCCTCCTTTTCTATACATGCGTCTGTCCGGCCCGGACATATCTGGACAACTAGGAACGAAAGCCAAATATAATAGGATGAAACCAATGGGCGGTACACCCACTCATCCTATGGTATAAGTTGGTTGTTATTTCCAGAAGGGCTCAATAGTAGAGTTACTTGAGGGGACCACGTAAACGAGGTTGTTAGGTGGATAACCAAGATAGGGGCTGATGGAAAGGCTCTGCATATGCTGGATAAGTTGCGATACCCAGCTAGGTCTGCACTTAATTGCACTTGAACTAGGTGTAATGCATTGTTGAGAGGCTGATGCCAAGGCTAATGACCAATAAGCATTATATCTGGATAGGGCCGAGGGGTAGGAATCGGAAAAATGGCTGACGGTTTCTACTCTAATCCAACTCGACTCGAATCAGGATAATGGTCTGACGTGCAGATCGAAGTTATTGACCAGCCAAAGGGCAACTGTGTTAGAGACCTCTCGGTGGGGTAAGTTGCATAAACCGAGACCATTCCAGTAATGGGGAATTAAAGGAAATCCTCATGACTATAATCTATGACAGAATACCGAAAGAAAAATTTGGAATTTTCCATGCTGTACTCTGCGATACAGGTGGAAGATATCTTCTCAACCCCAGAGCAAGTTCTGATACCGTATGGGTTTTCTATACCCCTGGGGAAGGAGCAGAAGAAGCATATAGGCGCAGAAGTACCCCAATAGTCGAAGTATTTAAAAATCAAAAATGGAGGATAGTGCTTCGACGATTAAGAGGGATAATCTCCCAGTTCCGTTTGTGGTCCTGACCCACACATGAAAGACCGTCATTTTCTCCTCCTCCCCTCCCTCCCCTCAGACGATGATGGTCAAGGAAGAACTCAAATGCAAGGCTGACCCCTGTAGCCCCCGTTTTGAGCATGGTGGTAGCAACTAGCCGCCTAATTATAGTTCCTTCGAGTTTCCGCTTTTCCCGCTTCGATCGGAGATTTATAAGGAAGAACTCAGATGCAAAGAGTAAGGTTGCATAAACCTTTCTCTCCCGTTCTGAGCAAGGTGGGAGTAACTAGCCACCTCTTTTAGTGTATCAAACTTCTTAGTTTACTAACCCTAATTTAGAATGTTAAATCATGAAATTTAATATTTGTTCTATTGGTGTAATTCTGGAAAAAGAAGAGATTCTCACCCCAGAAAAGATAGGTGAGAAGTTGTTCGAATATATAAGAGGGATAATAATTATCCCAACAGAGAATCCTGAGAGCGTATATGATGTCGCCTTAACAGACCCAGAACTAGATTATTTCCATTTTGGGCACATTTGGATTATCTCTTTTCCAGTCTTGGAAAAAGAAAAAAAAAATCTATTCCTGAGATATGCGCTAAGTGATTGTAGCCTCTTAGTAGGAGTTATAGAGATATAAATTCGTGTTTTACGTCTCTCTAAATAAAGAGCAAATATTCTACTTCGTTGTAGGATATTTTGCTTATCATTGTAAGGATAAGGGTATAGCCTTCCTTTCTTCAGAAGTTGAAGCTAGTGCTCTTAAGATCACTGAGGCACTAGCTTTTCCTTCGATAAATACTAAAGAACTAACTTCTTTGGAGAAAAGTTGTGCCCTTGCCTTATGTAGTTACAAACTTAGTTTTGAAGAAAGCACCTTATGGCCATTTCCTCCACCAGTTCCAGTTACTTGATATTAGCCAAAGACGACAAATATTTAGAATTAAGAAGTGACCCTGCCAATATAGAATACTATGTCCATAGTATGGAAAATGCGGCAAGATTTCCAGATAACAAAGACCAACTGGAAAAACTGAAAGTTTTATATCCTTGCCATAAAATATATAAAGTAGTCACTACCGTATCTTTATATGAGAGTTAATTTCGCGAGCTTGGGTCTACACGAACCGACTCAGGCTCAACTAATACAATTATTAGAACCTCACTTAGCGGGGAATATAAGTTACCAAACTTTTATAAAAAACTATCTATTAAATGATTCAAAGGGTATAGAGATATCCTTTCTAGGAGTGTCTACCTACCACATCTGGGTATTTACAGATGATTTCAAACCCTTGTTGGAACAGAGATCACTCTTTTTTCAATTAGCAGAAAAACATTCCTCTTTTAATGTAATCAATATCGATGTCTAATGTAACAGCACCGTTAGTAGGTAAAGGCATTTCCCTTGGCATGGGATCCTGGAAAAAGAAGATAATAGAAAAAAAATCCAAGGGGAGGCACGAAACAGGTAGAAGTAAAGGAATAGTCGCCAGCGCATTAGAAAAGTATTTATGTAAAAGGAACAGAAGCTGGAAACATCCTTTATATGGCATTGTTATGGCAAAGATAGGAATAAGAGCTAAAAAGAAGTAATATAAGATAAAAAAAGGAAAGTTATTCTTCAGGCTTCCTTTTTTTATCTTATATTTGGTATAAGTAAATTGTATCTACCAACAGGAAAACAAATGATCCTGGATGATGTTGTAGCTGCAGTCAAGATTTATGTCATAGGTGCTTGCTATGAACATAATAGGCAAGTAGTACACTTTACCCACTTTACCACAGACCCTTTCACTAACTGTGGTAATTGGGCGGAATCGGTCTTCCAACAAGCGCTCTTATCCGTCACCAAAAACAAATTCCCCGATGGTGGAAATAGCGATTTCGAGGCTGAAATCATGCTGAAGACAAGGTTGTTGTTTCAACGTCTATTGCCCGGCAAATAAGGATTTGAATCATGAAATTCAACACTCACCATTTCCCTCAAGGCACAACCTTCACTCTCGATGAAAAGGTATGTGCTTTTTTGGAGGTAAACCCAGACGAAGTATTTGAAGTCAATAGGATACACATACTGGGAGGAGAATCCTTTCTCCTAGAGACAACTGATTTCAAGATAATTGGTAAGTATGGAGAAGAGGTCCCGAAACAATTCGCGTCGGGCTACGTGGGAAGAATACTCAAACGAGGGAAAGGTCCCATGAAGGTAGTAGGTCTTTTCCCACATGAAAGTGCAGAGGGTCAGTGGGAGAGTGTAATTGACTACTTTGAGGCCAGTCAGGATGATTTCAAGTCCCAAAATATTACCCGTAAAGGAGTCTTTACTACTAGGGATGTAGAGCTGATCTTGACAATGAATCTCAGCAGATTGTCCTTTTCTCCCGAAGCTAGGTTTGATATCAAAAGGATGACCCATACAATACTAAAACAAACTTGGGTTAAGAAATTAATTAGAGTTAAGATAATTAGAAAAGGATCAAATATCCCACCCATCTACCAAATCAACAAGAAGAGATTAAATGAATGGTTAAGAGCTAATTATAACAGGTATCTTCTTCGGGCATAATCAATGCATCTGGAAAAGAAAGTAGGGAAAATTATTCTACTTACTTTCTTTTTTATGTAATAAAATGGTATAAGTATATTGCGTAGAATTATCTAGGTGCTTAGCTCAGTAGGTAGAGCGGTGCCCTTACAAGGCACAGGTCAGTGGTTCGAACCCGCTAGCACCTACCAATTTCGTTCTCTAACTTTTTTGGGATCTACGATGCTCAATACAAGACTCATTATTCGTGCTTTAGAAGAGCACAAAAAGGGGTTGGATCCGTTGAAAGACCAAAACCAGATATCTGAAATTGATGCAACTATAAAACTGATCACTACTCCCCTCAGTAGATTAGCTTTAATGGGAGAAAGTGGCCCCCATTTCAAGGTAGCGAGAGCCTGGATACAAGAAAATGCTTTAAATGGATCGGATGTATCCTGGGGCTCGGATACCAGTCTGAGATTTGCTATACCTATAACCAGCCATTGTATAGAAATGTTAGCCTGTGAAGTAGCAGCTTCTTACTTCAACAACTTGATGGGTCTTAAATAAATGGAACAACAAGACTGGTTTATTTGGTTCTCCTGGGTGATACCCACAGTAATAACTTGGCTGCTAATTAGAGGCTACAACGAGCGACAAAAAATACTTGAAGAAAAACTCGTGAACTTACGGGGTGTTATAGGTCCTGACCTATATACTTCATTCGTCAGGTCTCATTTAGAGGTGACTTTTCCAGTTACATTAACTTGGTTCTTCTATGGGATGACTCTACTATTACTGCGTCCTATATAATAAAATAGAATATGGATTCTTCAAAAAGGGATTTTCTTGGGAAAGAAATCCCTTTGGAAATTTTCGTTAAAAAGAATGGACTTCTGAAGGAATTCATCTATCATATAAAGAGTTCGAGTGATTTGGATAAATTAGCTTTCAAATTAGGTTTTAATAAGATAAAATATGTATTACCTAATCAGCTAGAACCATTAGATTCTAATAAATACGACTTAATTCTCTACATAGGAGTTCCAAGAGAGACAAGCGAATTCGATAGTATAGTAACAGGTTTCATAGAAAAAGTTAAATAACGCCGACTTAGCTCAGCAGGTAGAGCACCCGCCTTGTAAGCGGAAGGTCGTCTGTTCGATTCAGACAGTCGGCACCATTAAATTAGTTTACTCAACACTATGGTTAATATACCAGGCCTCATAGACGCTACCCGACACGTTTTAACTATTCTACACCAAATACAGGTCATAATTTCTAACGTAGACAAATATGATTTACCCGATTCTTTAAAATCATCTTTTTTAATATTAAGACCTACTTTGTATGAGTGCAAATGTAGAATCGAAGATGCCTTGGGGGTGCCTCATACAATAGATACATCCATTTTAACTTTAGATAGTCGATGGAAGAACAGAATTTCTGGTAGTATTTATCGTATAAAGTTAATAACAAATTTGTTAACTTCAGGTATAGAGGATAGACCCCTAACAGTTGTTTATGTAAACGAGGAACACCCCTCTGTGTTTTTATCAATGCCAGGGTTTAAATGGGTAACAGATATGGTTCTGATACAATAATATTACAAAATATTGCGTAACTATGCCAATTAATATTTCTAATATAACCAAAAACTGGAAGAAAGATGCATCAGCTAAATGGTGCATAGCTCCAGCTGGGCTGGATTGGATAGAGGGAAGAAGTAGGATATGTGTGGGGAAGGATTGTATAATTGGAGATAATTGTAAAATTGGTAGAGATTGTATCTTTGGGGATCATTATACTCTAGGAAGTAATTGTATTATTGGAATAGGTTGTACTATTGATAGTAGCTGTAGTCTTGGGGACTATTGTATAGTGGGAGATTACACAAGAATAAATCGTTGTTGTAAGATTAGACCTAATTGTAAAATTGGACCATATTGTAATATACAAGCCTTTTCTCGTATATGGGGAAATTGTCAAATAGGAGACGGTTGTAAACTTGGGGAACTATGTGTTATTTACTCCGGCTGTACTCTAGGGGAAGGCTGTGTGATAGAAAAAAGTTGCATAATAGGAGAGAAATGCAAGTTATTAAAAAGAACAAACCTCGGATCCCATATATGTGTAGGTGCTAATGCAACAGATGTCATTGATTTAGGATTGGTGGAGGGATTTAGGAAGTGTATTGCATCAGTTGATGGGGTAGCCTATATAGGATCAGGATGTAGGTGGTTCTGTCTGAGAGATGCAATAGAGCATTGGAAAGATAGAAGAGACAGAAGTTTAACAAGAGCTATAATGAAGGCTGCTGAAGAAATAGCTCGAATCAAACAGTGGAGTTACTACTGATTCCATGAAAAGGAGAAATTGAATCCCCCCTCTCCTTTTTTTATATTAAATATAGCCTTAGTATTTTGGTATAAGAAAGTTGACAACAAAATGTTGTTAATTCCATGGAGATGGAGTATGAATATTTCCTATACCAACTCAGAGCTTAAACTGTTGAAGGAAGCCCATAGAATTCAAATGGATGGATATAAGGGCGAACCAGCAACCAGGTCAAATCTGATTAAGTGGTTAACTTCCACTCAAAACCTTCTACCCGAAACCAAACGTAGAAACCTTTCTGCTATGGAGTTTCTCAAACTTGAGAGCTTCCATAATGAACTTCTGGATATAACAAAAGCAAAGCCCGCTAAGGAACCCGCCAAACCCAAGGACTCTTCTATGTCGACAGCTCCTAGCAAAACCAATGTTAAGAAGACGCCCTCTGCTGCTGCTAAGAAGGTTGTTGCCAAGAAGGTTGCTGCCAAGAAGGTGGATAAGCCTGGTGTAAACCATGTACTTAAAATGGGTAAGGTTATAGCTAAGAAAAGGAAGGTACCTGAGATGAAGATGAATCTAGGCGCAGCCAAGGTCACAACTCCAATGGCACCAGTAGTAATTGCTTCTCCCAGTCGAGTTCTTCCTCAATCATTAATCCCCCTTCCAGAGGTAACTCGTTCTCCCAGTATTCCAGTCAGTGAATTGATCAAGCAAATGGTGGAACAGGTCCTTTTGCCAAAGATAGAGAATGTTGCTATCAGGCTGGAGCATCAAATGGGCAGGCTGGAAAGGTTAGAAGCAGCAATAACTAAGATATATGCTCTATCCACTAATATCGAAGAAATAGAAAGACGCATTGAAGAGGCGTATATCTGTCTATCAGACTCCGTTACAGCAATGTCCATTCTGACGAAGGCAGCGGAACCAAATGGGCATGGCATTTCAAATGCCCCTACCCCCTCCTCCACTGAAAAAGTATCCGCCCTTAATAATAAAGAGAGGAGAACAAAATCAATAATGATATTTGGGGCATTGGATCGTCAATTAGGGGAATATCAAAAGCAGTTCAGTTCTTTGGGGTGGGAAGTTACCGTCAGTAAAGATCCAAAGGATGTAGGAAGTCATGATATATACGATATGTTCGTTGTCTTGACAAAGTTCGTAAATCATGATCTCCTAAAGATCTTAAAAGCTTCGGTAAATAAGGAGAAGCTGCTGGTGATGCCCAGTAATTCCACTAACATCATAGCTCATTTTGGAGAACAAATCTTCCAATAAGCTGTGAGGTTTTAAGGGCCTTTCCTATTTGGGCAAGGCCTTCCTCTAAATAACTAAAGGGAGATACTTTCTCCCTAATTCTTTTACCATGGACACTTCAAATATACTAACTCTCTCAGGTGATGCTTTATTAAGGGTTAATAAATACTATAATCTTTACCCTAATAATTCTGAGGATGCTCTAGCATTAAAGAGAAAATTAACTACCATATGGCATCCTGATAAAAATCCAAGCGATCCAACTAGAGCCAAAGAAGTACTAGAACATCTATGGAGTCTTTATAAAGAAGCTCAGGAAGCAATAAAGAATGGAGTCTGGGGGGGGAAAGAACTTCACATATTTAAATTAGGTCCTGATCGGGAAATCCAATTCAAGTATAAGAAAAAGGATTTAGTACCGGGGATTTTTACACAATATACTGGAGACACTAGGATCTGTTATGAAATCCCTTATTCTAATAAGGATTTATTAGAAGTCTGGGTAGAGAATTTAGAGAAGATTCGTAAAAGTCTTACTCCGGATATGAGAAAAGATAAACACCTAATAACAGGAGTAGATTTCGATTATGGAACAAAAACCCTGGAAGATGGTGGAACCCTCATCTATATCACAAAGGATCCTGAACAGTATTCGCTAAAACACATTCTCGATAAGTTTGGTAAGCTTCCTCCCAGACATGTAGTTTGGATCATAACTAGGTTAATGAATATTGCTTGTCTTCTCCAAATTAGTGATACTCCTAATTTAAGTATTTCCCCTGATTCTATCCTGATAAATCCAAGATATCATTCCGTTGCGTTAATTGAAGGATGGCAGTATTGTACTTCCTATCATAAGACTAAACCTCTAGCCATACCCTCTAGAACCGCACGACTATGTCCCAACATTCCAAGAAATGAATCTTGTGTCATAGCAAATAGTCTTACTCTGATTAAGGCTTTAGCCCGAGAATGTTTGGGGGATACTATTGGGTGTAATCTATTAAAGGATAAAGAGATCCCCAAAGCTCTCAGTTCTTGGGTTAATTCAGGAATAGTATATACTGCGGTGAAAGAACTAGAAATCTGGGAGGAAGTAAAAAGAAAGGCTTATGGTCCCCCTTCTTGGATTAATTGGGATTTAGATTTGAAGGATATTTACTCCTAAGTATCCCCCCATTTAACTTTTCCAGCGAATAAAAATGAAGGAGGAGAAGTATTGGAGTCTGGGGGTAAGTAATGTATTACCCTTAGATCTCCTTTGGCAGTTTTTTCTCCATATAAAAAATGGGCTAATTTATAAGGGTCTCTATTTCTTCTCATTAAGATATACCCTTCTTTACCTAAGTTTTTTCTATGTAGAAATAATCTAATAGCAAAAATTAAACAGTTAGTTCTAGTTTTCATATCAATTTAGTTCCGAATATTGGTATAAGAATAGTATCCCCTTAATAGATATTATATCATGTTGACAATTAAGTTCCGATTTTCGAAAGTCCATACCTATGAAATTTCTCCGGATATTTCCTTGGAGGACACTACAATGACTTATATCCATTTGAAACTGGGTATGAAAGCATTGTTAGAAGGATCGATTGTTTACCAGGATCAAATAAAAACACTATTAGAACTTTATAAAACTACTCCTTACGAGATAATAGTAGAAAACAGGCCTCAAGTTGTCAACGAAGAAACTCGCTCAGCAGAAAAGAAGATGCAAAAAGAGGTTTTCAATTTTATACGAGGCTTAGGATATCGAAGAAAGAGTCACCTGGCTCCTTTCACTGCAATTCCAGACACACAACAATACATCGCAGTATAAACAAATGGATAAATGGCTTTTAATTGATGATGTACGGAATTTGAACTGTGATGAGACTCAACGCACGTTCGATTCCGGGCTAGAAGCTTTACGAAGAGAGAGATGGGCAACTCTTTGTATTGACCATGATTTAGGGGAGAAGGAGGAAAGAAAGAACGGATATCAAATAATTAACGTTGCCATAGAGGAAGGGATTCTTCCTCCTCATGTGCAGATAGTCTCCTCTAATCCTGCGGGTATGCGGAATATTCAGAGGGCGCTATTAAGTGTTGGGTACGATTCCCGAGATGGGAGGAACTATTTCAGAGGTTAGAAATATGAGTAAATATTTAGGTACGGTGGGAGAAATAAAAAAGTTATTAGAGGAGGCAGAGGACGATGATATCGTTCTCACGCCTTTTTGTGATCAAAACACTTTTCGCCAAGTTTATCCAGAGTTTGGATATGCAACCCCCATCCCTGGGGTATTTGAATCTTTCAAATTGAGTAAAGAAGGAGATCCGTCTTCAATCAAATGTATAATTATTCAACCAATATAAGAGAAAAAGATTATAATCCTTGGATAACAAAGCCTTGTTTATCCTCGGATCATAGTCCCCCTCTTTTTATCTCTCTAAAGCCAGGTCAAACATATACACACCAATGCTCCTTATGTGGGTATAAATTTACCTTAATTCAATCTTTTTTTAATTACTAAATATTATGGGTTATATTCCAACTTCCACCTCGTTTAATTTCGCAACTTATGGTGTTAGAGCTGCTACGGCAGCTACTAAATCTATAAATGACACTTTTACTTCTAGAACGATGGATCCTTATTTTGATCCATCATCCTTCTCTCTTAGAGAGTCTAGAAATTCCCCTTCAAATCCCCTATCCACTCCTTTAATTTTTGCATTTGATGTAACTGGTAGTATGAGAAAAATTCCTCACTACATAGTAAAGGAGGGATTAGGGGTTTTAATAAGTGAAATAATAAAACGAAAGATCTTTTCCAACCCACATTTCATGTACATGGCAGTGGGTGACGTTGTCTGGGATAAGGCTCCTTTACAAGTATCACAATTTGAAACTGATTTAAAAATGCTCGACCAATTAGAAAAACTCTACTTGGAAGGTGGGGGAGGCGGCAATAATTGGGAAAGCTATAATTTACCATGGCATTTCGCCAATTATCATACGTCTTGTGATGCCTTTGAAAAAGAAAATAGAAAAGGGTACCTCTTCACTATAGGAGACGAACTTCCCCCTCCCGATCTAACAGATGCTCTATTAAGAAAAGTATACGGTAGGGAACAGGAACCTGTTATTTCCAACTCTCAACTATTAGATTCTTTACATTCAAAATATGAAGTCTTTCACTTGATGATTGAAGAAGGCTCATATATGATGTGTGAAAAATCTGCAGTTGTTGATAAATGGACTGATCTGTTAGGTCAACGTGCTATCCCCGTCAGTGACTATAAAAATCTCTCCGAGATTATCATTTCAACCATGCAGATAACTGAAGGAGCAACTAAAACGGAGGTAATATCCAGTTGGAAAGGGGATACTTCCTTAGTAGTTTCTAAAGCAGTTAATGGACTGGTTGAGAAAAGTAAGGGTGCACAATTAGAATTACTAAGATTCTAAACTGACTGTAATTAGAAGAACATTAATTATGTTCTTTTTAGTTAAAAATTATGGTATAAGGTTAATACTTACATTTAAATGATTGGTTTTAACATGGAAGTGTCTTCAGATTGTGTTATTGATTATGGTACTACAGAAGTAGTTTTATCTTCTCCTGCTCCCATGGTTAAATGTGTTATAGGTGCAAATTATGGAGATGAAGGAAAGGGCGCCACAGTTAATTATTTGACTGAAAAACATAAATCAAAGTTTGTTATTAGATTTAACGGGGGAAATCAAGCTGGTCATACAGTAAAAATAAAAGGTAAAAAGCCACATATATTTCATGCACTAGGGTCTGGAACCTTTGCTGGAGCTAAGACCGCTTATACCTCGGCTATGTTGTGTAATCCTTTAGCTATATTGGAAGAATCTCAAGAATTAAATCTCAAGAGTAGAGTTCGTGTAGATCCCGATTGCCTCATCATTACTCCTTGGGATATATCTATTAATCAATTCTTGGAAATTGATAGAGATAATGCCAGGCACGGTAGTTGTGGATTAGGAATAAATGAAACAGTACATAGAAATGTATCTGGTGGACCTAAACTAATCTATTCTGATTTATCGGATGAGGACACTATATCCAAATTCTATATAGATATAGTTAAATGGTATAGAGAAAGACTTACTTCCACAATCACCAACAAGGATATCTTAAGAGAGGCTTTAACTGACAATACCTTATTTAAGATGTTCTATGTCTTCTTAAAATATGTTCCCTCGAATATGATATCTACTTGTGAAAAGGTAGATGAACAAATAAAAGCTTCTGAGTCAATAATCTTTGAAGGAGCCCAGGGATTACTATTGGATCAAAATGATGAAGAACATTTTCCACATGTAACAAGGTCCAATACAGGATTAAAAAACATTGTCACATACTGTGGAAAAGATCTCCCTATTTCAGAGATATATTATTGTACTAGACCTTATTTAACCAGGCATGGAAATGGTCCTATATTAGCGGGAATTGAATGCGAGAATTTATGGGATATAGGAGAGTATAGAGACCGCACCAATGTTAATAACCAGTATCAAGGCTCTGTTAGATATGCTCATTTAGATTGGAAAAAACTTAGTTATCGCATTTATAAGGATACTAGACATTTAGTTAAACAAAGTGGGGTGAAACCCCCTGTTATCAAACTAGCTCTTACTTGTCTTGATCAACTCCATTTTCAAGAAACTTATCAGTTTCATTATGGAGACGAAATAATTTCTTTCGATTCAACTGATTCTGATTATTTCATAAAGTTAATCCAAGATAAAGTGGGGCTAGATATAGAGATAGTAGACGGAAGAGGTGTTAAATGAGAGAAATTTTTTTTTCTTCCGACCATCATTTTGGTCATACTAACATCATCACATATTGTGCAAGACCTTTTTCTTGTACGGAAGAAATGGATGAAGTCCTAATAGATAATCATAATAAATGCGTTAAATCAGGAGACACAGTTTACTTATTAGGGGATATCTCTTTTAATATAAAACGAATTAAAGAAATCCTACGAGCATTAAATGGTACTAAATATTTCTTGCCTGGTAACCATGATAGATTTAAATCAACAGATTTACATATAAATTTACTTCGAATTATTCACGATGCTACTATTGAAACCATACCCGTAACTCTTTGTCATTATCCAATGCTCTCATGGAATAAATCTTTTCATGGAGCTTTTCACTTACATGGTCATACTCACGGTACTATACCTTTTAATCCCAACATAAGAAGGTTGGATGTAGGGGTAGATTGCCATAATTATAGTCCAGTCTCTTGGGAAGTAATTAAAGAGAAATTATTAAATGTCCCTACTCCTAGGGAACTTAGGGAACTAGCGCAAAAAAATGACACCACAAACTCTAAGTAATCGGCCTAAAACTTATCTTCCTTATATTGATGTAAATATACCCACGATACCAAGTATGCTTGATGATATTAGGCTAGCTAGACTGCCTATCCAGTTACTACAAATATTATCGACTTTTTATTGGACGTATAGAGCATCAATTTTGGTTAACGGCTTAGATATGCACGGACGAATAATAATACCATATCCTTCTAGGAAAATACAGTATAATGCTTATGATTTATACAAAAGACAAAAATCAGAAGTATATATCTATAAGCCAGTAGATATATCTAGAAATTGGGATTTCATTCTGAGTTTATTTGAACCGACTAAAACTAATTTATATTCTATTATATATATGATTCAGAATTCAATAACTGAATTTCATTATCGGCATACTAGATATCCTACCTGGACACCTTTATTCAAAAATATAAGATCCTATATTTCTAATGAAATGGATTTATCTTCTGATACGATTGGTTATAGAGTTGCCGTTGGAACCTTTCCTGTTAGTATTAATCCCTTAGCAGCTAAAAAGAAAATAGGGGATTATTACCTCCAAGCATACGATAGAGAGTTACACGCAATGAAAGGTGGGGAGTTTGATTTAACTACTGCTACTTACATAAATCTAGAGGGCCTTATTACAACTTTTCAAGGAAACTCAATTAGTACCTCAGAGATGAAGGATTATACTACTACATTGGGATTAATACCAATAGAAAGATTTAAGTTTTGTTTGAAAACAAAAAAAGGAGTCTG
>ERZ724505.1117-NODE-1117-length-15271-cov-7.918901_pt1 | contig 15271 bp, 11 predicted proteins | sample MGYA00376038_ERZ724505 | MGnify/ENA primary metagenome ERZ724505 (study PRJEB28724, sample SAMN07190884) | wastewater metagenome | isolation source: effluent of sewage treatment plant in Hong Hong | place: Hong Kong | collected 2016-03-17 ... | reverse complement strand
GGCAATCAAGCCAGCGCCAAGCACATGTCCGGGCGGTTTTTGCAGACCTTCCCTAGCTCATCGGACAATTGTTGCGATCGCGAGACAGATTCAGCCAATTACAATGGCTCCTTTGCCATCGCACAGGCAGCTTTGCGGCTGCCCGCGCCAAAAAAGACTCCAGCTCGCATGACGCAATTCGCCAAAGAAACCTTGCCCATCAGCCTCGAAGAGGAGATGCGCCGTTCTTACCTCGACTACGCGATGAGCGTGATCGTCGGTCGTGCCCTGCCCGATGCCCGTGACGGCCTCAAGCCCGTCCACCGGCGCGTGCTGTTTGCAATGCACGAGCTCAACAACGACTGGAACCGCGCCTACAAGAAGTCGGCCCGTATCGTGGGCGACGTGATCGGTAAGTACCACCCGCACGGCGACGTGGCGGTGTACGACACCATCGTCCGCATGGCGCAAGATTTCTCCTTGCGCCACATGCTGGTCGATGGCCAGGGCAACTTCGGCTCGATCGACGGCGACAACGCAGCGGCCATGCGTTACACCGAAATCCGACTGGCCAAGATCGCCCACGAAATGCTGGCCGACATCGACAAGGAAACCGTCGACTTCGGCCCCAACTACGACGGCTCGGAAAAAGAGCCTCTGGTGCTGCCTACCCGCTTGCCGAACCTGCTGGTCAACGGTTCGGCCGGTATCGCGGTGGGCATGGCCACCAACATCCCGCCGCACAACCTCAATGAGGTCGTGGACGCCTGCCTGCACTCGCTGAAGAACCCCGACTGCACGGTCGATGAACTCATGGAGATCATCCCCGCGCCAGACTTCCCCACTGCCGGCATCATCTACGGCTTGAGCGGCGTGCGTGAAGGCTATCGCACAGGCCGTGGCCGTGTGGTCATGCGCGCCCGCGTGCACTTTGAAGACATCGGCAAGGGCGACCGCCAGGCCATCATCGTTGACGAGATCCCCTACCAGGTCAACAAGAAGAACCTGCTTGAGCGCATCGCCGAGCTGGTCAACGAAAAAAAGATCGAAGGCATCAGCCACATCCAGGACGAGTCCGACAAGTCCGGCATGCGCGTGGTGATCGAGCTCAAGCGCGGCGAAGTGCCTGAGGTCGTGCTGAACAATCTGTACAAGCAGACCCAGCTGCAAGACACCTTCGGCATCAACATGGTCGCGCTGATCGACGGTCAGCCCAAGCTGTGCAACCTGAAGGACCTGATCACGGTCTTCCTGGAACACCGCCGCGAAGTCGTCACCCGCCGCACCGTGTACGAGCTGCGCAAGGCGCGCGAACGCGGTCACGTGCTGGAAGGCCTGGCCGTCGCGCTGGCCAACATCGACGAGTTCATTGAAACCATCAAGACCTCGCCCACACCGCCCGTCGCCAAGACCGCGCTGATGAGCAAGAGCTGGGATTCGTCGCTGGTGCGCGAAATGCTGTCCCGCACCGAAGGCGATGCCAAGCTGTATCGCCCCGAAGGCCTGCCCATGCAGTTCGGCATGCAGCCCGATGGGCTGTACCGCCTGTCGGACGACCAAGCCAGCGAAATCCTGCAGATGCGTCTGCAACGCCTGACCGGCCTGGAGCAAGACAAGATCATCGGCGAGTACAAAGAGGTGATGGCCCAGATCGCCGACCTGCTCGACATCCTGTCCAAGCCCGAACGCGTGTCTTTCATCATCTCGGAAGAGCTGATCGCCATTCGCCAGGAATTTGGCCAGACTAAGCTGGGCGCCCGCCGCTCAACCATCGAGCACAACGCGCAAGAGCTGGGCACCGAAGACCTGATCACCCCGACCGACATGGTCGTGACGATCTCGCACACGGGCTACATCAAGAGCCAGCCTTTGAGCGAATACCGCGCACAGAAGCGCGGCGGCCGCGGCAAGCAAGCCACCGCCACGAAGGAAGACGACTGGATCGACCAGCTCTTCATCGCCAACACCCACGACTACATCCTGTGCTTCAGCAACCGGGGCCGCGTGTATTGGGTGAAGGTGTGGGAAGTGCCACAGGGCTCGCGCAACTCGCGCGGCAAGCCCATGGTCAACATGTTCCCGCTTGAAAAAGACGAGAAGATCAACGTCGTTCTGCCTTTGACCGGCGAGTTCCGTACCTTCCCTGAAGACCACTATGTGTTCATGGCCACGGCCATGGGCACGGTCAAAAAGACCCCGCTGACCGACTTCAGTAACCCTCGCAAGGCCGGCATCATCGCCGTGGGCCTGGACGAGGGCGACGTGCTGGTGGGCGCTGCCCTGACTGACGGCAAGCACGATGTGATGCTGTTCTCTGACGGCGGCAAGGCTGTGCGCTTCGATGAAGACGATGTGCGCCCGATGGGCCGCAGCGCCCGGGGCGTGCGCGGCATGATGCTGGAAGAAGGCCAATCGGTCATTGCCATGCTGGTGGCCGAAGACGAATCGCAGTCCGTCTTGACCGCGACCGAGAACGGCTACGGCAAGCGCACCAGCATCGTCGAGTACACCCGCCACGGCCGCGGCACCAAGGGCATGATCGCCATCCAGCAATCTGAGCGCAACGGCAAGGTCGTGGCCGCCACCTTGGTGCGCGCCGAAGACGAAATCATGCTCATCACCGACAAGGGTGTGGTCGTGCGCACCCGCGTGGCTGAAATCCGTGAACTGGGACGCGCCACCCAAGGTGTGACCCTGATTTCTTTGGATGAAGGCGCGAAACTCATTGGCCTGCAACGGATCGCAGAGAACGACGCCAACAGCGACGCCGCGGACGATGCCGCCAGCGACGAAGGCGACAACACTGAAACCGGCAACGACACCGACTCTGGTGCCGACGCTTCCTGAACCATTCGACACGGACCCTGACCATGCTGAAGAAACTGGCCCTGGCCACTGCCCTGATTGGCGCCTTGGTTGCCCCAGCCGCCCAGGCGCAAACCGCCGCCAAAAAGGAGCTGATCAACAAGCTGCTGGTTTTGCAGCAGCCCGCCATTGACGCGGCTGCACGCAACATCACCGATCAACAGCCCATGCAAATGGCCGCCGCTGCCCAAAAAATGATTGTGCAGAACGTCGCTGAAGACAAGCGCGTGGCCACAGCACAAGCCGTGGACGTGGAACTCAAGAAGTACGTGGACACAGCCGGCCCGATCATTCAGGCCAGCGCCAACAAGTTGGCTCAGTCCACCCTCACGCCCGCCCTGGACGAAAAGTTCACCGAAGAAGAACTGCGCACCCTGGTGACCATTCTGGAATCGCCTGTTCTGAAGAAGTTCCAGACCACCTTGCCGGAAATGACCGACAAGCTGCTGGAAAAGATCATTGCTGACGCCCGCCCTGCGGTCGACCCAGCACTGAACAAGGCGGCCGCCAATGTGCGCCAGATTTTGGCCAACGCCTCCGGTGGCGCCAAAGCCGCCCCTGCAGCCAAACCCGCGAAAAAGTAAGCTGACCTGACATGAGCCGCCCATTCAATTTCTCTGCCGGCCCGGCCACCTTGCCGGAAGAAGTTCTGCAACAAGCTGCCGCCGAAATGCTCGACTGGCAGGGCAGCGGCATGGGCGTCATGGAAATGAGCCACCGTGGCAAGGAATTCATCTCGATTGCGCAGCAAGCGGAAGCTGACCTGCGCGAACTCCTGGCCATTCCAGCGAACTACAAAGTGCTGTTCATGCAGGGCGGCGCCATTGCCCAAAACGCCATCCTGCCGATGAACCTGTCACGCGGCAAACGCGCCGACTACGTCATCACCGGTTCGTGGTCGCAAAAATCAGCCAAGGAAGCGCGCAAGTACTGTGAAGTGCACCTGGCTGCATCCAACGAAGGTGATCACCACACCACCTTGCCTGATTACGGCAGCTGGAAAATCAGCGACAACGCCGCGTACGTGCACGTTTGCAGCAACGAAACCATCCACGGCGTTGAAATGCACGAACTGCCCGATCTGGCAGCCCTGGGCACCAATGCACCACTGATCATCGACTGCTCGTCGCACATCGTCTCTCGCCCCATCGACTGGAGTCGGGTGGGCGTGGCTTATGCCGGTGCGCAAAAGAACATCGGCCCAGCTGGCCTGACCCTGGTCATCATTCGAGAAGACCTGATTGGCCATGCGCTGCCGATCACCCCCTCGGCCTTCGACTACAAGATCGTGGCCGACAACGAGTCGATGTACAACACCCCCCCCACCTACCCTTGGTATCTGGCGGGCCTGGTGTTTCAGTGGATCAAGCGTCAACGCGAAGGTGACCTCACTGGTCTGGCGGCCATTGAGGCCCGCAATGTGGCCAAAGCCCAGCTGTTCTACGACTATGTCGATGCCTCAGGCTATTACGTCAACAAGGTAGCGGCCAACTGTCGTTCGCGCATGAACATCCCGTTCTTCCTGCCCAACGACCAGCTCAATGACGCCTTCCTGGCGGGTGCCAAGGCACATGGCTTGCTTCAGCTCAAAGGCCACAAGAGCGTAGGCGGCATGCGCGCGTCCATTTACAACGCCATGGACCTGGCCGGCGTGCAAGCTCTGGTGGACTACATGAAGGAATTCGCGGCATCTCATGGCTGAGCACTTTCAACCCGACAACCGCCCCGTCGACGAACAACTCGGCGAACTGCGTGTCCAGATCGATGCCGTCGATCAGCAACTGCTGACGCTGCTGAACCAGCGCGCGCGTCTTGCGCAGGCGGTTGGCGAAGTCAAGAAGATCGATGGCTCGCCTGTGTTCCGCCCCGACCGCGAAGCCCAGGTCATTGACCGACTCAAGCAACGCAACGCTGGCCCCGTCCTGGCAGACAGCATCGCCCCCATCTGGCGCGAAATCATGTCGGCCTGCCGTTCGCTCGAAGGCCGTCAAAAGGTGGCCTTCCTGGGTCCCATTGGCACCTTCACCGAACAGGCGGCCATCAATTATTTCGGCTCGTCCATCGATGCACTGGCCTGCCCCAGCATCGACGAAGTTTTCCGAGCCACCTCGGCCGAATCTGCTGATTTCGGGGTCGTGCCCATCGAAAACTCGACCGAAGGCGTGGTCACCCGCTCTTTGGACCTGTTGTTGCAGTCGCGCCTGACCATCGTGGGCGAAACCAGCTTGCTGGTCACCCACAACCTGCTGCGTCAGGTTCCGAATCTGGATCAGATCACCGCCGTGTGCGCCCACCCCCAGGCCCTGGCCCAGTGCCAAGGTTGGTTGACACAAAACCTGCCGCATGCCGAGCGCCGTGCCGTATCCAGCAATGCCGAAGGGGCTCGCCTGGCCAGCCAGGATCCCAGCATCGCCGGCATTGCCAGCGAACGCGCGGCTTCGCAGTACGGCGTACATGTGGTCCAGAAGGCGATTCAAGACGACCCGCACAATCGCACCCGCTTCGTCATCATCACCACGCCCGACAAGCACAAGCCCGCCGCACCAACGGGCCATGACTGCACCAGCGTGGTGGTGTCGGTCGACAATCGACCCGGCGCAGTTCATGACATGCTGGTGCCGCTCAAGCGTCACAATGTGTCCATGAGCCGCCTTGAATCACGACCCGCTCGCTCGGGTCAGTGGGAATATTTGTTTTTCATCGACCTGGCCGGCCATCCGGAGCAGGACAATGTGGCAGCTGCCTTGGAAGAACTGCGTCAGCAATGTTCGTTTTTCAAAGTGTTGGGCAGCTACCCATTGGATACGCACTAATTTGCCCTTGAAGGATTTCGCAGGATGTTCAACCAACTCGGCTTGATCGGCTGTGGCCTGATGGGGGGCTCGTTTGCCCTGGCCTTGAAAAAGGCCGGCCTGGTTAAACGCGTGGTCGGGTACAGCAAGTCCCCGTCGACCACAGAAAAAGCCAAACGCCTGGGCGTCATCGACGTCGCGGCGGAATCAGCGCTGCTGGCTGTATCCGGCTCTGACATCGTCCTCATCGCAGTGCCCGTTGCGGCCAGCGAAGGCACCTTCCGCGCCATTCGCCACATGGTCGACCCCGGCGTGTTGTTCATGGACGTGGGCAGCACCAAGCGCGACGTGGTCGATGCGGCCCGCCGCGTTCTCAAAGAGCGCCTGCCCGCTTTCGTGCCCGCTCACCCCATTGCCGGGCGTGAAGTGGCCGGCATTGAGCATGCCGACCCCTTGCTTTACCAAGGTCGCAAAGTCATTCTGACCCCCCTGCCGCAAACCGACGCCACCTTGGTGCAAAAGGCCACCGACGTGTGGGCCGCGATTGGTTGCCAGGTGTTGAAGATGACGCCGGAGCACCATGATTCGGCATTCGCTGCCGTCAGCCATCTGCCTCACCTGCTGGCTTTTGCCTACATGAATGCCTTGGCCGAACAGCCTCTGGGGCAGGAGTTCCTGTCGCTGGCCGGCCCGGGTTTTCGCGACTTCACCCGGATTGCGGCCAGCGAACCCACCATCTGGCGCGACATCCTCTTGTCCAACCGGGAAGAGATCCTCAAGCAATCGGCAGCCTTCCGCGAAGCCTTGGAACACCTGGAACGCAATATGCGTGACTGGAACGGCGGCCCGTTGCAAAGCCTCATCCAGACGGCCTCCGACGCCCGCAGCCAATGGCAACTGGGCGGCAAGACTCCTGGCAGCCGCTGAATCAGAATCTGCATGTACACGACCGCTTTTCTTGACCTGCCGCCCCTGCTCGAAGCGGGCGGCAAGGTCCGACTTCCCGGCTCCAAGAGCATTTCCAACCGCGTCCTGCTGCTGGCAGGCCTGAGCGAGGGCACCACGGTCGTTCACGACCTGCTGGCCTCTGATGACACCCGCGTCATGCTCGAAGCCCTGCGCGCACTGGGTTGCGACATCCAGCAAAGCGGCGACACCGTCCACATCACGGGCCTGGCAGGCAAGCTGTCGGTCTTCAAGGCCGAGTTGTTCCTGGGCAATGCGGGCACCGCCATGCGCCCGCTGACTGCGGCGCTCGCGGTCCTTTCCGCCACGCAAGGCGGCACCTTCGAGCTCAGCGGTATTCCGCGCATGCACGAGCGCCCCATTGGCGATCTGGTCGACGCGTTGCGCCCGCTGGGCTGCGACATCGAGTGTTTCGGCAAGGAAGGCTACCCGCCCCTGCGCTTGCGCGGCGGCAAACTGAACCTGTCTGCCCCCATCCGCGTCCGGGGCGATGTCTCCAGCCAGTTCCTGACTGCACTGCTGCTGGCCTTGCCCCTGGTTTCGCAAAATCAAGCACTGACCATTGAGGTCGAAGGCGAGCTGATCTCCAAGCCCTATATCGAGATCACCCTGAACCTGCTGGCGCGTTTCGGCATTCAAGTGCAACGCCAAGGCTGGGAGCGCTTCATCATCCCGCAAGGCTGCCGTTACCAATCTCCAGGCGAAATCCACGTTGAAGCCGATGCCTCGTCGGCCTCGTACTTCATCGCCGCTGGCGCCCTTGCCGGCATCCACGAGCCCGTGCGTGTGGAAGGCGTGGGTGCCGCTTCGATCCAGGGCGACATTCGCTTCATCGACGCGGCTCAAGCCATGGGCGCACAGGTCACCAGCGGCCCCAACTGGCTGGAAATCCGCCGTGGCGCCTGGCCCCTGAAGGCAATTGAACTGGATTGCAACCACATTCCGGATGCCGCCATGACTTTGGCGGTGATGGCCCTGTACGCCGAAGGCACCACCCGTCTGACCAACATCGCCAGCTGGCGCGTGAAGGAAACAGACCGCATCGCGGCAATGGCCTGCGAGTTGCGCAAACTGGGCGCGACCGTGGTCGAAGGGCAAGACTTCATCGAAGTCACGCCACCGGCCGGCACTTGGCAGCACGGCAGCATCCACACCTACGACGACCATCGCATGGCCATGTGCTTCTCGCTGGCGGCCTTCAGTCCGCTGGCGCCGAAGGCGCCGGGCCAGACCACCTCGGTGCGAATCGATGACCCCCGCTGCGTGGGCAAAACCTTCCCCGATTACTTCGAAACCCTGTTCCAGGTCGCCCGCACCAACCCAGATCTGATCCCGGTCATCACCATCGATGGCCCGACCGCCTCTGGCAAAGGTACCTTGGCCAGCGCCTTGGCCACCCGGCTGGGCTACAAATTCCTCGACTCGGGCTCGCTGTACCGTGTCACCGCCTTGGCCGCTGTCACGCGCGGCATCAGCACCGACGACGAAGCCGGCCTGGAGCAACTGGCGCGCAAGATCGGCCACGAATTGCCCCTGCGCTTCGAAGCCCACCACGTCTGGCTGGATGGTTGCGACGTCAGCGACGAACTACGCCGCGAAGTGATTGGTCAAACGGCCTCGAAGATTTCCGCCTACCCCGGCGTGCGCCAGGCCCTGGTGGAGTTGCAGCTGTCATTCCGCGGCCTGCCTGGCCTGGTCGCCGACGGCCGCGACATGGGCACGGTGATCTTCCCGGACGCCGGCCTGAAGGTGTTTTTAACGGCCACCGTTGCAGAGCGCGCGGAACGCCGGTATAACCAATTGATTTCAAAAGGGATTTCTGCTAATCTAGAAGAGATTTGTGCAGATCTGGAAGCGCGCGACTTGCGGGATCGTACCCGCGCCATTTCGCCTCTGGTCCCTGCTGCAGACGCTCGTTTGCTCGACAACTCAGCCCTGACGATCGATGAATCGGTCGACACCGTGCTGGGCTGGTGGGTAGACGGCTGGCCTCACGTGCTGGTCAAAAACTGACCACCCGGGGCTTTTTCAAGGCTGTGACACCCAGCCCTTGCTGCCAGGCAAGGGCTTGATTCGTCAGAGCGGACCGCAAGATCCGCCCGGATGTCATGTTCTTCAACCCAACCCGTTCTGGTCGTTCCTGTCGATCCGAGCGTTTCCGCTGGCACCCGCCAGCACAGGAAATTCCATGTCTGAATCTTTTGCCGCCCTTTTTGAAGAGTCGCTGCAGCGCGCTAACATGCGCACGGGCGAAGTCATCACCGCTGAGGTGGTGGCCGTCGAACACAACTTCGTGGTTGTGAACGCAGGTCTGAAGTCTGAAGCCTACGTGCCAATCGACGAGTTCCGCAACGACCAGGGCGAGATCGAAGTCCAAGTGGGCGACTTCGTGTCCGTGGCTGTTGACGCCATCGAAAACGGCTACGGCGACACCATCCTGTCGCGCGACAAGGCCAAGCGCCTGGCCTCGTGGCTGTCGCTGGAAACCGCTCTGGAGTCTGGCGACTTCGTGACCGGTACCGTCAATGGCAAGGTCAAGGGTGGCCTGACCGTGTTGGTCAACGGCATCCGCGCCTTCCTGCCCGGTTCGCTGCTGGACACCCGCCCTGTGAAGGACATGTCTCCCTTCGAGGGCAAGACCATGGAATTCAAGGTCATCAAGCTGGACCGCAAGCGCAACAACGTCGTGCTGTCGCGCCGTGCTGTGGTTGAAGCTTCGATGGGCGAAGAGCGCGCCAAGCTGATGGAAACGCTGCGCGAAGGCGCCATCGTCCAAGGCGTGGTCAAGAACATCACCGAATACGGTGCGTTCGTGGACCTGGGCGGTATCGACGGCCTGCTGCACATCACCGACATGGCATGGCGCCGTGTCCGTCACCCTTCCGAAGTGGTGACCGTGGGCCAAGAACTGTCGGCCAAGGTCCTGAAGTTCGACGCCGAAAAGAACCGCGTCTCGCTGGGTCTGAAGCAAATGGGCGACGATCCATGGGTTGGCGTCTCGCGCCGTTACCCTGCTTCGACCCGTCTGTTCGGCAAGGTCACCAACATTGCTGACTACGGTGCATTCGTTGAGATCGAACCCGGCATCGAAGGCCTGGTGCACGTCTCCGAAATGGACTGGACCAACAAGAACGTGGCTCCCAACAAGATCGTCAACCTGGGCGACGAAGTGGAAGTCATGGTCCTGGAAATCGACGAAGACAAGCGTCGTATCTCCCTGGGCATGAAGCAATGCAAGCCGAACCCATGGGACGACTTCTCGCAGAACTTCAAGCGTGGCGACAAGGTCAAGGGCCCTGTCAAGTCCATCACTGACTTCGGCGTGTTCGTGGGTCTGGCTGCCGGCATCGACGGTCTGGTTCACCTGTCCGACCTGTCTTGGAACGAACCCGGTGAAACCGCCGTTCGCAACTACAAGAAGGGCCAAGAAGTTGAAGCCGTGGTTCTGGCCATCGACGTCGAGCGTGAGCGCATCTCGCTGGGCATCAAGCAACTGGACGCTGACCCCTTCACCAACTACACCTCGGTGAACGACCGTGGCATGAGCGTGACCGGCACCGTGGCAACCGTGGATGCCAAGGGCGCTGAAATCAAGCTGGCCGACGACGTGATGGGTTACCTGCGCGCTTCGGAAATCAGCCGTGACCGCGTTGAAGACGCTCGTAACGTGCTGAAGGAAGGCGACGAAGTCACCGCGATCATCGTCAACATCGATCGCAAGACTCGCAACATCCAGTTGTCGATCAAGGCCAAGGACAACGCTGAGCAACAAGAAGCTCTGCAACGTCTGAGCAGCGACAACACCAAGGAAGGTTCCGGTACCACCAGCCTGGGCGCCCTGCTGAAGGCCAAACTGGACCAAAACAACGGCTGATTCAGCCTTTGATCATCGAGGGGCTATGACACCATAGTCCCATCGATACACAGCCCTGGACCTGCTACCCGCGGGTCAGGGGGCTGTGATGAGTGAAACCCGCGCGGTGCATTCATCACAGCCTCAGATTTCAAGCCATTTCCATGACCCGATCCGATCTCGTGGCTCGCCTGGCCGAGCGCTTTGGACAACTCACCCAACGCGACGCCGAATTTGCCGTCAAGACCATCCTCGACGCCATGTCGGATGCATTGGCGAGAGGCCACCGAATCGAGATTCGCGGTTTCGGCAGTTTCTCGATCAACCGTCGCCCACCCCGCATGGGTCGCAACCCGCGCTCCGGCGAGCAGGTTCTGATTCCGGAAAAACTCGTTCCGCACTTCAAGCCAGGCAAGGCCCTGCGCGAAGGCGTGGACAAACAAGGCCAGGCACAAGAAGCCGAAGCCGCCCCTTCTACTTCACCGACCCAATCCTGACACCATGCGCACCTTGAACTGGTTGTGGCGAGGCTTCCTGTTTTTCGTGCTGTTCGCCTTTGCGCTGAACAACCGGCACGAGGTCGATCTACATTGGTTCTGGGGCTACCACTGGCAAGCCCCCATGGTGATGGTGGTGCTGGCTGTATTTGGCATGGGCTGCGTGTCCGGCGTGCTGGCCATGTTGCCCAGCTGGTGGCGCCATCGCAAAGACGCGAAACAGCGCCTGCGTTGGCTGCCTGATTCCATCAGCACCGGCGACGCGCCGGTCAATCACACCCCTTACGCGTCGGCAGCAGCCTCGCGTTCGGGCCCTGTGACCTTGCCCGCCGAGCTGCCCTTCCCGCCTGATATGCCTGCGCCACGCAAGCCCGCGAAGTAATCGCGGCAAAATAGGCGCATGGATTTCGAACTGCAATGGCTGCTGCTGGCCTTTCCGCTGGCATTCCTTCTGGGCTGGGTCGCGTCTCGCCTGGACCTGCGTCAACTCAAGCGTGAAGACCGCGCATCGCCTCAGGCCTATTTCAAGGGCCTGAACCTGCTCCTCAATGAGCAACAGGACAAGGCCATCGACGCCTTCATCGAAGCCGTCCAGCACGATCCCGACACCTCCGACCTGCACTTTGCTTTGGGCAACCTGTTTCGCCGTCGGGGCGAATACGAGCGTGCCATTCGTGTGCACCAACATCTGCTGGCCCGCGCCGACCTGCGCCAGGAAGAGCGCGAAAAGGCGCAGCACGCTTTGGCCAATGACTTCATGAAAGCGGGCCTGTTTGACCGCGCCGAAGAAGCCTTCAAGGCCCTGGAAGGGACCGCTTTCACCACCGATGCTCGCTTGGCCCTGCTGAACCTGCACGAACGTTCACGCAACTGGCACCCCGCCATCGAGGTGGCGCACCGCCTGGAATCGTCGGGCACGGGCTCGTTCTCGCAACGCATTGCCCATCACTGGTGCGAAGTGGCACAGGAAGCCGATGCGCGCGGACGAGGCGACGAGGCCGATCAGGCCCTGGCTCGGGCACGGGAAGCGGCCCCGCAGGCCGCCCGGCCCCTGGTCATCATCGGGCAGCGCTGGGTTCGCCAAGGCGAACCAGCCAAAGCCCTGCAGGCATGGGACGAGTTGATGGCTCTGCAGCCCCAATCGTTCTCCTTGATTGCCATGGACTACGCCAAGGCAGCGCAAGCTTGCGGCGCCAGCGAAGAAGCCTTGAAAAAGCTCGATGCCCTATATGCCCAGGTGCCATCGATCGACATTTTGAATGCGTGGAACACCATGCAACCTGACGCGCAACTGCGTCGCCAACGGCTGATCGCCCACATCACGACCCAGCCATCGCTGTCGGCCGCCCAGGGCCTGATTCGCGAACGCCTGACCACTGATCAACCGCTGGACAAGCCAGAGATCGAAAAACTGCAAACCGCCATGGCGACAGCTGCCAAACCACTGCAGCGCTATCGCTGCGCGGCCTGCGGGTTTGAAGGCCAGCACTACTTCTGGCAATGCCCGGGCTGCCAAGGCTGGGACACCTACCCGCCCCGGCGCCTGGAAGATCAGTGAGCGTGGTGGTGCTCTCCATGCGGGTGCGCCATTTGCTGCGCCCGCACAGGCACTTGCACGGTTTGCTTGGTGACTTTGCCGTCTGCACCCTTGATCAACAGGGTGACTGGGATGACGCTGCCGTCTGAAAGCGACTGCTTCAGATCCACCAGCATCAGGTGATGCCCACCAGGCTTGAGCGACACCTTGGTGCCCGCTGGCAAAGCGAGGTTGTCAATGGCTCGCATGCGCATCACATCGCCATCCATGACCATTTCATGGAGTTCGGCACGCTTGGCCACTTTGGACTCAAACCCCACCAGGGTGACGGCCTGGGGGCTGGTCAAGTCCATGAATCCGCCGGTGGCTTGCTGGCCTTTGACCGTGGCACGAACCCAGGCGCCATCGACCTGCACGGCCGGAGCCTGCGCCGCTGACTGAGCCGTTACGCTCTGCGCGTGAGCCACGCCGTCAAGGCCGCACAGCACCATCAAACTCAAAGCCACCAAACGCACACGATGTCGAACTTGCATTGACGCTTCCTTTCGCAAAACACACTGGCACCACCTCAAGTGGTGCACCGATGTCTAGTCTAGGCCGAATCCGGGCAGACGCCACGGTGGGTCACGCTTGCTGAATGACGCGGCGGTACTGAATGGCTTCTGCAATGTGCGTCGACGAAACGCGCTCGGCTTCCGCCAGATCGGCCATGGTTCGAGCCAGTTTGAGCACCCGGTGAAAGGCCCGGCCCGACCACCCCAGACGCGTGCAGGCCTGCTGCAAGAAAGTCAGGGCAGCAGAATCGGCGCCGACATGCTGCTCCAACGCTGAAGGGCTCAAATCGGCGTTCAGGCAACCCTGGCGTTCACGCTGACGCCGCCGAGCCCGCGCCACGCGCTCGGCGATGACCGCAGAAGGCTCCCCATCCGGGCTGCGGGCCAGCACCTCAGGGGGCACCACAGGCACTTCAACTTGCACGTCGATGCGATCCAGCAGGGGGCCGCTGAGCCGTGACTGGTAGCGCGCGACCTGATCAGGCGTGCATCGGCAAGCCTTCATGGGGTTGCCATGGTGACCACAAGGGCACGGATTCATCGCGGCCAGCATTTGAAAACGCGCGGGGTAATCATGCCGACGAGCCGCCCGGGAAATGGTGATCTGGCCGGTCTCAAGGGGCTCTCTCAGCGCTTCTAGAGCGGCGCGCGGAAATTCCGGCAGTTCATCTAGAAACAACACGCCGTGGTGCGCGAGAGATATTTCGCCGGGACGCGGCGGCGAGCCGCCGCCCACCAAGGCCACAGACGATGCACTGTGATGAGGCGAGCGAATGACACGCCGACGCCAAAGGGCGGGCTCAAACCGCCCGACCAGACTGGAGACAGCGGCCGACTCGAGGGCTTCGGCATCCGTCATGTCTGGCAGCAAGGTGACGAAGCGTTGAGCCAACATGGATTTGCCCGTCCCGGGCGGCCCCACCATGACGAGACTGTGCCCGCCAGCCGCAGCCACTTCCAGGGCTCGCTTGGCCGCAGTCTGCCCTTTCACGTCTCGCAGATCCCAACCTCCATGATGGCTTGTTTGAGCAACAGTCGGGGCAGCGTGCACTCGCACCCACCCGGCATCATCTGTCTGTTGGTCTTCCGGGCGCAGCGCCGCCACCACCTCGGCGAGATGGGTTGCACCCCACAGAGTCACGCCTTCGACCAAGGCGGCTTCGCGCGCACTCTCCATGGGCAACACCAAGCTGCGAGCCCCCCCTTGGGCGGCCTGATCGGTTCCCTGGCGGTGCACAGCCAAGGCCATCGGCAAGGCCCCACGGATGGGCCTCAATTCGCCTCCGAGAGACAGTTCGCCCGCGAACTCCTTGTCGCATAGCTTGGCGGGGTCGATCTGCCCCATGGCCGCGAGAATGCCCAGCGCAATGGGCAGGTCAAATCGGCCTGACTCCTTGGGAAGATCAGCCGGTGCCATATTCACTGTGATGCGCTTGTTGTAGGGAAACTCCAGACCGCTATGGGTCAGTGCCGCTCGCACGCGCTCTTTGGCCTCCTTCACTTCGGTATCGGCCAGGCCGACGAGGGTAAATGACGGCAGGCCATTGGCCAGATGCACCTCGATGGTGACTTCCGGGGCTTTGAGGCCATCAAGGGCACGACTGTGAACAACCGCGAGAGACATGGACTGCACGAGAAAGCCAGAAAACAGGGCATTGTGCAGATGACGCCCGCAGTCCGCGCCCCCCTGAAGGGCGAGCCGCCTGCCACACCAAGCTAAAAACGCACCACGAATGTGCGCATTACCCCCCATTTCCACGAACTCATCTGGAAACGAACCAATCAGGTGCAATGCCACCTTCACACCGCCAGATCGGTGCAATGGCGACGCCCGACGTGAGGCGCAAGCCCGAGCAAATGGGTTGGCACGGTTCATGCAGATAGGCAGACGTCCCTGAATTTGTCTGCCAACCTCACCGGAGAATGAACCATGAAAATGGTGACCGCCATCGTCAAGCCCTTCAAGCTTGATGAAGTCCGCGAGGCCCTGTCTGCCATTGGCGTACAAGGCATCACGGTAACCGAAGTCAAAGGCTTCGGACGTCAGAAAGGCCATACCGAGCTGTACCGAGGCGCGGAGTATGTGGTCGATTTCCTGCCCAAAGTGAAGATCGAAGCGGCCGTGGATGAAGCCATCCTGGATCGCGTGATCGAAGCCATCGAGTCGTCGGCACGCACCGGCAAGATCGGCGACGGCAAGATCTTCGTGACCTCGCTGGAGCAGGTCA
>ERZ724505.1116-NODE-1116-length-15275-cov-5.746058_pt1 | contig 15275 bp, 20 predicted proteins | sample MGYA00376038_ERZ724505 | MGnify/ENA primary metagenome ERZ724505 (study PRJEB28724, sample SAMN07190884) | wastewater metagenome | isolation source: effluent of sewage treatment plant in Hong Hong | place: Hong Kong | collected 2016-03-17 ... | reverse complement strand
GGCTGGTCGTCGTTGATTTCCGGATCGAAATTCATGCCCATGCCATTTTCCCGCGCAAACAGCGCGATCACATTGCCGACCGGTACGACGATATCCTGTGGAATGCCATTAAAGCGTGCCGAGAAAGTGATGTAGTCGTTTTCGATATGCAGATCGCGGGTCGCGTTATAGCTGACGTTGAGAACAATTTCGTTGTCCTTGACGTACTCCATCGGCACCCGGATGCGGTCACCGCTGACCGATACTGCCAGATACGGCGTAAATCCGCCGTCGGTGCACCATTGATGCACCGCCCGCAACAGGTAGGGCTTCATCGAAATGTCGCTCATCGTCAACTTCCTGGGTCGGTTGCTGTTCCTGGTACCGGGCTGCGCCCGGTGCCGGGATCATTTGCGCATGGCTTTTTCGGCCGGGGTCAGCGAATCGATGAATGCCTGGCGGCTGAACAGGCGTTCGGCATATTTCATCAGGTTCGGATTCGGTTTCGGGAATTCGATACCGTAGTGTTCCAGACGCCACAGCAGTGGTGCCACGGCAACATCGAGCATGGAAAATTCGTCGCCCAGCATGAATTTCTGCTTGGTGAAAACCGGAGCAATCTGGGTCAGGTTGTCGCGAATGGCTGCCCGCGCCTTTTCCTGATCCTTTTTCGTTGTGCCGGCATTTTCCAGCGCGCGTACATGCACGAACAATTCCTGCTCAAAGCGAAACAGGAACAGGCGGGCACGGGCACGCATGATCGGGTCGGCGGGCATCAGTTGCGGATGCGGGAAGCGCTCGTCGATATATTCGTTGATGATGTTGGCTTCGTGCAGGATCAGATCGCGTTCGACCAGTACCGGTACTTCGTTGTACGGGTTCATTACCGCCAGATCTTCCGGCTTGTCATGAATATCGACGTCGTTGATCTGGAAATCCATGCCTTTTTCGAACAGCACAATCCGGCAACGATGGCTGAAAGGGCAGGTGGTGCCCGAATACAGGGTCATCATGATGTGACTTACCTTCCGTCAAATCCACAAAAACAGCAATTCTAGCAGCTTGGCTGTGCAGAATGCTAGCTTTGTGATCCAAGTTATTGAAATGGAATGAAAAAACGGAAGGCTGGCCTTCCGTTTTCAAGTGCGCGCAGAGGTGTGCTTAGTGCACGTCTTTCCAGTACTCTTTTTTCAGCAAGTACGCCAGCGGCAGCAATACCAGCGTCAGGAACAGTACGACCACATAACCGATGGTTTCGCGCTTGTTCTGCGAAGGTTCACCCATGTAGACCAGATAGTTGACCAGATCGGCGGTCATCTTGTCATATTCGGCGGTATCGGCCTTGCCGTCGGCACCCAGACGGGTCAGCGAGCCGGCTTTGACCAGCTTGAGCTTCTTCACTTCGTGCTCACCGTGCTTCTCGACCTGCAATACCTGATCGCCCTGCATCTCGAACAGCACATGCGGCATGCCCACCTTGTCGAACGCGACGTTGTTCCAGCCAGTCGGGCGGCTGGAATCGCGGTAGAAGCCGCGCAGGTAGGTGTACAGCCAATCGGCGCCGCGCGAACGCGAAACCACGGTCAGATCGGGCGGCGGAGCGCCGAGCCATTCCTTGCCGTCTTTCGGGTTCATCGCCACTTTCATCAGGTCACCGGTTTTGGTGTCCGGGCTGAAAATGAAGTTTTCCTTGATCTGCTGTTCGGTCAGACCCAGATCCTGCAGCCGGTTATAACGCATGTAACCGGCGCTGTGACAGTTCAGGCAATAGTTGGTGAACAGTTTGGCGCCACGCTGCAGCGATTCGAAGTCATGGGTATTGATCGGTGCTTTGTCGAGAGCCAGATCTTCGTTGGCCATTGCCATTACCGGCAGCGCCAGCAGCGCGATCAGGAATTTACTCATCCATTTTTTCATCTTGTTCTCCCTTAGCCCGTTACGCGGGTTGGAACCGGTTTGGTCGAGTCGATCTTGGTAAACCACGGCATCAGGAAGAAGAAGCCGAAGTAGACGAACGACAGGAGCTGCGCCATCAAGGTACGGGACGGCGTAGTCGGCATTGCGCCAAGAATGCCCAGACCGATGAATGCAACCACGAACAGCGCCAGAGCCAGTTTGTAAATCGGGCCACGGTAGCGGATCGACTTGACCGGGCTCTTGTCCAGCCACGGCAGGAAGGCGATTACTACTACAGCCGCACCCATTGCCAGTACACCCCATACCTGGGTGCCGGCAAACGACGGTACTGCGCGCAGGATGGCGTAGAACGGCGTGAAGTACCATACCGGTGCGATGTGCGGCGGTGTCTTGAGCGGATCGGCAGGGATGAAGTTGTTGTCTTCGAGGAAGTAGCCGAAGAACGCCGGTTTGAAGAACACGATGGCGCTGAACACGATCAGGAATACGACTACGCCGAGGATGTCCTTGACTGTGTAGTACGGGTGGAACGGGATGCCGTCGAGCGGAATGCCGGTTTTCGGGTCCTTGTTCTTCTTGATCTCAATGCCGTCCGGATTGTTCGAGCCTACTTCGTGCAGTGCGATCAGGTGGGCAACCACCAGCAACAGCAGAACCAGCGGTACGGCGATGACGTGCAGCGCGAAGAAGCGGTTCAGGGTTGCGTCGGAGACCACGAAATCGCCACGGATGAATACCGACAGATCCGGGCCGATTACCGGAATCGACGAGAACAGGTTAACGATTACCTGCGCACCCCAGAACGACATCTGGCCCCACGGCAGCAGGTAGCCGAGGAATGCTTCCGCCATCAGGCACAGGAAGATCAGCATGCCGAAGATCCACACCAGTTCGCGTGGCTGACGGTACGAGCCGTACAGCAGGCCGCGGAACATGTGCAGGTAAACCACGACGAAGAACATCGAGGCGCCGGTCGAGTGCATGTAGCGGATGATCCAGCCACCTGCCACATCGCGCATGATGTATTCGACCGAAGCGAATGCCTGAGCGGCATCCGGCTTGTAGTTCATGGTCAGGAAGATGCCGGTGACGATTTGCAGCACCAAAACCATCAGCGCCAGCGAGCCGAAAAAGTACCAGAAGTTGAAGTTTTTCGGTGCGTAATATTCCGAAACGTGTTCCTTCCACATTTTCGTGGCGGGAAAACGCTCGTCGATCCAATTCATGAGTGTTTGGCTTTTGCTCATTGTACGGCTCCCTGATTATTTGTCGTCGCCAATCAGCACGCGGGTATCGCTCAGATACTTGTGCGGCGGAATCTCGAGATTAGTCGGTGCCGGAACGCCCTTGTAGACGCGACCTGCCAGGTCGAACTTGGAGCCGTGGCACGGGCAGAAGAAGCCGCCCAGCCAGTCGGTGCCCAGGTCGGCCGGTCCGATGTCGGGGCGGTGCGTCGGCGAACAGCCCAGATGGGTGCAGATGCCCACGGCAATCAGGATTTCCGGCTTGCGCGAACGGGTAGCGTTTTTGGCGTATTCGGGCTGCTGAGCCGCTTCCGATTTGGGATCGGCCAGCTTGTCGTCCAGCTTCTTCAGATTGTCGAGCTGTTCCTTGGTGCGGTTGACCACCCATACCGGTTTGCCGCGCCATTCGACGTTGATTTTCTGGCCGGCTTCGAGCTTGGCGATGTCTACTTCAACCGGCGCACCTGCTGCCTTGGCGCGTTCGCTGGGTATGAAGCTCAGAACAAATGGCGTTGCCACGCCTGCAGCTGCGACCGCACCGGCAGCACTGGTGGCTGCAATGAGAAAACGGCGTTTGCTGTTATCTACTTGGTTTTCACTCATAATGTGTTCCTGGAAGTGGAAGCCGAAAACAAAACCGGCCGATTTTACCCCATAAGGCTAGTGTGGGGAACCTGTTTGGGCGAATTCTGTCCCCTCAGGCCGGGCTGGGAATGTCGATATATGTATGTTCGATATCGAATTGTCCGGCAAGGTGTTGCCCCAGTGCCTGGATGCCGAAACGCTCGGTTGCATGGTGACCGGCAGCGATGAAAGCGACGCCGGATTCGCGTGCGCTGTGCACCACCGCCTCGGATATTTCTCCGGTCAGGTAAGCATCGGCTCCGAGCGTCATGGCCTCATTGAAATAGCCCTGCGCTCCGCCGCTGCACCAGGCGATGCGGCTGATGTGGCGGGATGCATCGCCTACGGCCAGCGGAACATGGCCGAGGCGTTGTTGCAGCAGCGCCGCAAATTCGCCCAGCGGCATGGCCGCCGGCAGCTGGCCGATGCAGCCCAGATTCTGTTCGCCGAATGTGCCGTCAATGCTGATGTTCAGTTGTTGCGCCAGTTGCGCGTTGTTGCCTAGCGTCGGGTGCGCGTCGAGCGGCAGGTGCCAGGCAAACAGGTTCAGATCGTGCTGCAACAGGAATTTCAGCCGCCGCTGTTTGATGCCGATCACGCGGCTGTCTTCGTTTTTCCAGAAAAAACCGTGATGTACCAGTACTGCATCCGCTCCCTGTTCCACCGCCGCTTCCAGCAGCGCCATGTTGGCGGTGACGCCGCTGACCAGGCGCATGATCTGCGGCTTGCCTTCTACCTGCAGCCCGTTCGGGCAGTAGTCCCGGAAACGGGCGACTTCAAGCAACTGCTGTGTATAATTTTCCAGTTCCTGTCTGTGCATCGGTTTTTTCCATGAAACGAATCTGGTTGATTTTCGCACAAAGCGCAACGATTGCTCTTGGCGTTTGCCTGGCCTTGACCGTGGTCAAGCCGGGCTGGCTGGACGCTTTGCAGCAACGGCCGGCGCAATTGGTGACGGTGCGCGAGGCCGCGCCAGTGGTTGCTGCACCGGGCAAAGCGGTGCTGGCCGGCAGTTATGCCATGGCGTCAGCCAAGGCTCAGCCGGCGGTGGTGAATATCTATACCAGCAAGCAGGTGAAGGTGCCGCTGCATCCTTTGCTCAACGATCCGTTCTTCCGCCGCTTTTTTGGCGAGCGCGTGCCATATGCCACCCAGCGCGCGTCCAGTCTTGGCTCCGGTGTCATCGTCAGTGCCGAGGGCTATATCGTCACCAATAATCATGTGGTCGAATCGGCCGACGAGATCGAAGTGGCGCTGTCGGATGGCCGTACCGCATCGGCGATGGTGATCGGCTCCGATCCGGAATCCGATCTGGCGGTGATCCGCATCCAGCTGGGCAAATTGCCGGTGGCAACGATTGGCGATTCCGACCGTTTGCAGGTCGGCGACGTGGTGCTGGCAATCGGCAATCCGTTCGGTGTCGGGCAGACGGTGACCATGGGTATCGTATCGGCGCTGGGGCGTACCCAGACCGAGGTCAATCCATTCGAAAGCTTCATCCAGACCGATGCCGCGATCAACCCCGGCAACTCTGGCGGTGCCTTGATCGATGCGCAAGGCAACCTGATCGGTATCAATACCGCCATTTATTCCAAGACCGGCGCTTCACACGGTATCGGCTTCGCCATCCCGGTGAACGCGGTGCGCAAGGTGATGGAGCAGATCATGCGCCAGGGCTCGGTTACCCGTGGCTGGCTGGGGGTGGAAATGCAGAACCTGACGCCGGATCTGGCCGCATCGTTCAATCTGCCGGTGAAGCGGGGAATCATCATTGCCGGCGTGGTGCGCAACGGCCCGGCATATCAGGCCGGTATCCGGCCTGGCGACGTGCTGATCGAGATTGCCGGCCAACCGGTTACGGAAAGCGTTGCCGCAATCAACCAGATTGCCGCGATTGCGCCCGGCAGCTCGACGCCGATGACGATTGTCCGCAATGGTCAGGCGCTGCAATTGCAGGTGGAAGTCGGCAAGCGGCCGCGTATCGAGCAGGATATCAATTGAGTTGCCGCTCGGCCGCACCATCTGCGGGAAGGTGCCGACGGCTGTTACGCGGCAAGCGCTTGGGTCGGCCGCCTGACTTGCCGGCCGGGGTCAGGCAGCTACATCGTCAGTCTTGTTGTCCAGCCAGCCGGCAACGATCACTCCGGCTTCGTACAGCAGCCACAGCGGCACCGCCAGCATGACCTGGGACAGTACGTCCGGCGGCGTAACCACTGCGGCAACAACGAATGAGCCGACGATTACATAAGAGCGGGCTTCCTTGAGCTTGGCGACGCTCACCACGCCGAAACGCACCAGCAGGATTACCGCGATCGGTACCTCGAACGTTACGCCGAACGCCAGAAACATGCCGAGCACGAAATCCAGGTAGTGGCCGATATCGGTCATCACCGCTACGCCGGATGGCGCGACCTGGTTCATGAAACCGAACACCACCGGGAACACCAGAAAATAGGCGAACGCCATGCCGACGACAAACAGAATCGTGCTCGCCACTACCAGCGGCGCAATCATTTTCTTTTCGTGGTCGTACAGGCCGGGGGCGATGAAAGACCAGGCCTGGTAGAGCGTATGTGGCAGACTGATCAGGAACGCAGCCATCATCGTCACCTTCATCGGGACGAAGAACGGCGTGGTGACTTCGGTTGCCACCATCTGGCCGCCTTTCGGCAGCGAATTCAGCATTGGCAGCGCCAGCAGGTGATAGATGTCGCCCGACCAGTGGAACAATGCGACGAATACCACGATGATGCCGACAAATATCCGCAGCAAGCGGTCGCGCAGTTCAATCAGGTGCGAAATGAAGGTTTGTTGCGCGTCTTCGGGAATCATCCGGCTTTGGGTGGGTTGGGTTGAGTGGAGGCCGGATCGGCGAACAGATCCATTTGCCGCGCGAGGAATTCCTGTTCCTCGCTTGCCGACAGCAGCTGGGCGGACAGGTCAATCGCCTGCGAGGCGAACAGGTCGCCGGAACGGGTATCGACGGCCGGGCCGGAGGTATCCGCCGCTAGCGGAACATGTTCGATTTCCTGCTTCACCTGCGCCAGTTCCTGATGAATCTGGCTGACTTCGGTTTCTGCCTTGTGGATTTCCTGATGGATGGTCTGCTCGAACTGCTGTGCTGCCGCCTGGATTTCCTGCTGCGTCTTGCGCAACTCCTCCAGTTCGATCTGGCGGTTGACCTCGTCGCGTACCTGTGCAGCATAGCGCTGCGCCTTGCCGACGAAATGGCCGACGGTGCGCGCGACCTTGGGCAGGCGCTCGGGGCCGATTACCACCAGCGCTACCGCCCCGATCACCATCAGTTCGCCAAAGCTGACGTCAAACACGTTGGGCGTCCATCATTGCGTTGCCAAGGGCGCCTCAGGCACGCTTGTCGTGCGAATCGGCATCGATTACCCGGCCGGCTTCCTTGGCCTGGGCCGGGTTCTCGCCGTCTTTCATGCCATCCTTGAAGTTTTTCACTGCCGCGCCAAGATCGCCGCCGACGTTGCGCAGTTTCTTGGTGCCGAACACCAGAACCACGATGACCAGAACAATCAACCAGTGCCAGATGCTGAACGAACCCATGATCTATTCCTTCCGATTTACAGTTTTGCCATGACTTCGGCCATTTTTTCGGTTTTGCCGCCGCCGAAAACGTGGATGTGCAGATGCATTACTTCCTGCCCGCCACCCTTGCCGGTATTGATCGCAGTGCGAAAACCGTTGCCCAGGCCCTGTTCTGCCGCGAGTTGCGGCGCCAGCAGCAGCATCTTGCCGAGCAGGCCGATCTGGCGCGGGTGGGTGTGTGCCAGCGATTCGATATGTTCCTTCGGCACCAGCAGGAAGTGGGTGGCGGCGATCGGGTTGATGTCGTGGAAGGCGATGATATCGCCGTCTTCGTAGACTTTCTTCGACGGGATTTCCCCGCGGGCAATCTTGCAGAAAATGCAGTCACTCATGAATGATGATCCTGTTAACTGGTTCGGGATGCTTTTTCGTCGATACCGGAAATGCCTTCGCGGCGATGCAGTTCCGCCAGCACGTCGTCCGGGCCGAGGCCATGCCAAGCCAGCAGCACCATGCTGTGAAACCACAGATCGGCAACCTCACGCACGATATGCAGGCGATCGTTATCCTTCGACGCCATCACGGTTTCGGTCGCTTCTTCGCCGACTTTTTTCAGGATCGCGTCCTGCCCCTTGTGAAACAGGCTGGCAACGTAGGATGAGCCGGGCTCGGCGGCCTTGCGGGCTTCGAGCGTTTCGGCGAGGCGATGAAGAACTTCTGCGCTGATCATTATCGGCAAACCTGATGCGAATTTCGGAAGCAGCTTATTCTACGTGGCAACGATGAACATTGCGAGTAATCAAGAATCGCTAACATTCACGCGGATTCGTATTCAGTGGCCGGGTTTGCTGTAGATCTGCTGCGGGTCTTTCAGTACCGGATCGACTGCCACCCATTGCTGGTTTTCCAGCCGGCGATAGAAACAACTCTGGCGTCCGGTATGACAGGCAATGCCGCCAATCTGCTCGACCAGATAGATCACCACGTCTTCATCGCAATCCATGCGGATTTCGTGCACCTTCTGCGTGTGGCCGGATTCCTCGCCCTTGTTCCACAGCTTGTTGCGCGAGCGCGACCAGTAGTGGGCGCTACCTTTTTCCGCGGTGGCGGCCAGCGCTTCGCGATTGGCCCAGGCAAACATCAGCACGCGGCCGGTCTGCCAGTCCTGCGCGATCACCGGCACCAAGCCATTATCGTCCCAGCGCAGTTCGTCGAGCCAGCTCACAGTCGCACCTCGATTCCCTGATCGCGCATCAGCTGCTTGGCCTGTTGCACGGTGTATTCGCCGAAATGGAAGATACTGGCTGCCAGCACAGCATCGGCATGGCCCTGCAATACGCCGTCAGCCAGATGTTGCAGATTGCCGACGCCGCCGGAGGCGATCACCGGAATCGATACCGCATCGGAAACGCCACGAATCAGCCCGAGATCGAAGCCGATCTTGGTGCCATCGCGGTCCATGCTGGTCAGCAGGATTTCGCCGGCACCGAGCGACTGCATCTTCTGTGCCCATTCGATTGCGTCCAGCCCGGTACGGTTGCGGCCGCCGTGGGTGAAGACTTCCCACTTTGGTGTTTCGACCGTGCCGACATTCTTGGCGTCGATAGCGACGACGATACATTGCGAGCCGAAACGGCCGGCGGCATCGGCAACCAGTTGCGGGTTGGTGACTGCCGAGGTGTTGATGCTGACCTTGTCGGCGCCGGCGTTCAGCAGCCGGCGCACGTCTTCAACCTGGCGCACGCCGCCGCCGACGGTCAGCGGAATGAATACCTGCGCCGCAACGGCCTCGATGATGTGCAGGATGATGTCGCGTGCATCCGAGCTGGCGGTAATGTCGAGGAAAGTCAGTTCATCGGCGCCCTGGTCATCGTAGCGTTTGGCGATTTCCACCGGATCGCCGGCGTCGCGCAGGCCGACAAAATTGACACCCTTGACGACGCGACCGGCGGTAACGTCGAGACAGGGGATGATGCGTTTGGCGAGAGACATGTGAGTTCCAGAGCCGCAGGGGCAGGGTGGGGCGAGCGCTGCTGGCCGGTCGGCCCGGCCAGCGGCAGCGGATTATTTGCCCAGTTCGTCGGCCAGTTCCTGCGCCGTTTTGAAATCGATGGTGCCTTCGTAGATGGCGCGGCCGGTAATGGCGCCACTGATGCCCTCGTCCTCGACCGTGCACAAGGCGCGTACATCGTCCAGATTGGTAAGGCCGCCACTGGCGATGACCGGGATATGCAGCGCCTGCGCCAGCTTGACGGTTGCGTCGATATTGACTCCGGACAACATGCCGTCGCGGCCGATATCGGTGTAGACAATGGCTTCGACGCCGTAATCTTCAAAACGTTTGGCCAGATCGACCACATCGTGACCGGTAATTTTCGACCAGCCGTCGACCGCAACCTTGCCGTCTTTCGCATCCAGGCCAACCATCACGTGGCCGGGGAAGGCGTCACAGGCTTCGTGCAGGAAGCCCGGCGTTTTCACCGCAGCGGTGCCGATGATGACGTAGCTGAGGCCGATGTCGAGGTATTGCTCGATGGTTTCCAGCGAGCGGATGCCGCCACCCAGCTGTACCGGAATCTTGCCATCGATGGCCTCAAGAATTCCCTTGATCGCGTCGAGATTCTTCGGTTTGCCGGCAAAGGCGCCATTCAGGTCAACCAGATGCAGCCGGCGCGCGCCCGAATCCAGCCAGTGTCTGGCCATGGCTGCCGGGTTGTCGGAAAACACCGTGGCGCCTTCCATTTCGCCTTGGCGCAGGCGCACGCATTGGCCGTCTTTCAGATCGATAGCGGGAATCAGTAACATGATGACAGTGAGTGTAGGCTAGTGACGAAAACAAGGCCGGCGATCATGCCTGGCCATCCCATTTGATGAAATTGGCCAGCAGTTGCAACCCGGCAGTATGGCTTTTTTCCGGGTGGAACTGGGTGGCGAACAGGTTGTCGCGGCCGACCGCGCAGGTAAAGCGGAACGGATAGTCCGATTCACCGGTTACCAGCGTGCGATCCGGTGTATCGACAAAATAGCTGTGCACGAAATAGAAGCGCTCGCCATCGGCAATGTCGGCCCACAACGGATGCGGCCGTGCCTGCCAGACTTCGCTCCAGCCCATGTGTGGAACTTTCAGGCGGTTGCCGGCGCTGTCGAGCATTTTTGCGGCGGGAAAGCGGACAACATTGCCGGGCAGGATGTCGAGGCCGGCTGTATCCATTTCCTCGCTGTGCGCGAACAGCATTTGCTGGCCGATGCAGATGCCGAGAAACGGCTTGCTCGCGGCCGCTTCCTTGACCGCTGCGCGCAGACCGCGGCTGTCGAGCTCCGCCATGCAATCGCGCATGGCGCCCTGGCCGGGAAACACAACCTTATCGGCAGCGAGGATCACTTCGGGGGAGCTGGTGGTATCGACCTGGGCATCCGGGGCAACGTGTTCGATGGCCTTGCTCACCGAGCGTAGATTGCCCATGCCGTAATCGACGACTGCAATTTTCAGTTTCATTGTTGAATTTATAGGAATATTTTTTTTGCGCCGCAAATATTGCGCTACGCGTATCGGAAAATCAGAGCGTTCCCTTGGTCGAAGGCATTGCTCCGGCCATGCGTGGGTCGGGTTCGACCGCCATGCGCAACGCCCGGCCGAAGGCCTTGAACGCGGTTTCAGCCTGATGGTGGGCATTGGTGCCGCGCAGGTTGTCGATATGCAGCGTGACACCGGCGTGGTTGACAAAACCCTGGAAAAATTCGTGGAACAGATCGACATCGAAGCTGCCGATCATTGCGCGGGTGAATTCGACGTTGAACTCCAGTCCGGGACGGCCGGACAGGTCGACCACCACGCGCGACAGGGCTTCGTCGAGCGGCACGTAGGCATGGCCGTAGCGACGCACGCCTTTCTTGTCGCCGATGGCCTTGGCGAATGCCTGGCCCAGCGTAATGCCGATATCTTCGGCGGTATGGTGGCCGTCGATGTGCAGGTCGCCGCTGGCAACGATATCCAGATCGATCAGGCCGTGGCGTGCCACCTGGTCCAGCATGTGATCGAGAAACGGCAGGCCGGTCTGGAAGCGCGACTGGCCGCTGCCATCAAGGTTCAGGCTGACGGTGATCTGGGTTTCCAGTGTATTGCGGGTGACGGATGCTTGTCTCATGACTGTCTACTCGGGGTTCAGGCTAGTTCGGCGCGCAATGCCTGCAGCAGCGTCGTGTTTTCTTCCGGGCTGCCGACGGTGAAACGCAGGCAGTGATTCAGCAGCGGGTGCGTGCCGTGCAGGTTCTTGATCAGGATGTTGCGCGCTTTCAGGCCGGCGTGCAGCGCAGGCGCATCGGCAACGCGGGCGAGAATGAAGTTCGCATCGCTGGCAAATGGCTGGCAACCCGGCATGGTTTGCAATGCGGCAAACAGTTCGCTGCGCGTGGCGCGGATCGCTGCGGTTTGCTGGTTGAGCACGTCGATATGCTGCAGCGCCTGCTCGGTGGCGTATTGCGTCAGCACATTGATGTTGTACGGCAGGCGCAGTTTTTCCAGCTGATCGATCCAGTCTGCCGTTCCGACCAGGAAGCCGAGCCGCAGCCCGGCCAGACCCAGCTTCGACAGGGTGCGCATCACCAGCAGATTGGAAAATTCGCCCAGGCGCGGCAGGAAGCTGTCGCGCGCGAATGCATGGTAGGCCTCGTCGATCACCACCAAACCCGGTGCGGCACGCAGCACCCGTTCGATTGCGGCGGCATCGAAATGATTGCCGGTCGGGTTGTTCGGATAGGCCAGGAACACCAGTGCCGGCTGCTCGCGCTCGATGGTTGCCAGCAGTGCGTCGATGTCGAGAGAGAAGTCTTCCGCGTGCAGCGGCACACCGACGTAGCGCATATTGCAGAACGTGGCGATCATCTTGTACATGACGAAGCTCGGCTCGACGCTGACGATGCAGCTGCCGGGCTTTGCTACCGCCATCGCCAGAATCTGGATCAGTTCGTCCGAGCCGTTACCGAGCAGGATTTCCATGTCTGCGGCAATGCCCATGCTGCTGCGCAGGGCTTGCTTGACGCCAGCGCTGCCGGCATCCGGGTAGCGGTTGATCGCCACTTCGCCCAGGCCGGCGCCCAGCTCGGTGCGCAATGCTTGCGGCAGTCGGTAGGGGTTTTCCATTGCGTCGAGCTTGACCATGCCCTGTGCCGGCGGCACGTGGTAGGCGTTGAGCGCGAGGATTTCCGGGCGAATCAGTTGGTCCGGCTTGATCATTGTTGCTCCAGTCGCATTTCGGCGGCGCGGGCATGCGCCTGCAGGCCTTCTCCGTGTGCCAGCGTCGATGCGATCTTGCCAAGATTGATCGCACCCTGCGCCGAAACCTGAATCAGGCTGCTGCGCTTCTGGAAGTCATAGACGCCGAGCGGGCTGGCGAAACGCGCGGTGCGTGAAGTCGGCAGCACGTGATTCGGGCCGGCACAGTAATCGCCGAGCGATTCGGAAGTAAAGCGGCCCATGAAAATGGCACCGGCGTGTTTGAGTTGCGGCAGCCAGGTTTGCGGATCGCTGACTGACAGCTCCAGATGCTCCGGTGCAATGTAATTGGCAATGTCGCAGGCTTCGGCCATGTCCGCCACCTTGATCAGCGCGCCGCGGTTGCCCAGCGACGCAGCGATGATGTCGCGGCGCGGCATGTGCGGCAGTAGCTTGTCGATGCTGGCCTGTACCCGGTCAATGAAGGCCTGATCCGGGCACAGCAGGATCGACTGGGCGATTTCATCGTGTTCGGCCTGACTGAACAGATCCATTGCGATCCAGTCCGGATTGGTGCTGCCGTCGCAGATCACCAGGATTTCCGACGGGCCGGCAACCATGTCGATGCCGACCACACCGAATACCGCGCGCTTGGCGGCGGCAACGTAGGCATTGCCGGGGCCGACGATCTTGTCGACCTGCGGAATGGTTGCGGTGCCATAAGCCAGCGCGGCTACCGCCTGCGCGCCGCCGATGGTGAATACCCGGTGTACGCCGGCCAGCCACGCCGCAGCCAGCACCAGTTGCTGTTCTTCACCGCCACGAGCGGGCGAGACCATGATGATTTCACCGACGCCGGCAACCTGTGCCGGCATCGCATTCATCAACACCGACGACGGATAGGCGGCTTTGCCGCCGGGTACGTAAATGCCGACCCGGTCGAGCGGGGTGATCTTTTGCCCCAGCAGGGTGCCATCGGCGTCAGTGTATTGCCACGATTCCTGTTTCTGCCGTTGGTGATAGCTGCGTACGCGTTCGGCAGCCTGGGTCAATGCCGTTTTTTCACGCTCCGGCAGCGCTTCGTATGCCGCCTGCAGCTGGCTTTGCGGCAACTCCAGCTGCTGGATCGCGCTGGCGCTGCTCTTGTCGAAGCGCTGGGTGTATTCAAGCACTGCCGCGTCGCCACGGGTTTTTACCTCGGCCAGAATGGTATGTACCGCTGCATCGACCTTTGGATCTTGTGCTGTTTCAAAAGCGAGCAGGGCGCGCAGGCTGGCCTGGAAATCGGCACTCTGTGAATCGAGGCGTTTAACTTGCGTCATGATTGGGTCTGGCTGGCAGCAAAAGCCGATTATAGCGCCGTCCGTCCGTCGAATCGACAGCGCCAGTCGCGGTCAGGAGGGCTGGCCGATCGCTCCGCTGAAAGTATCGAGGATCGGCTTGATCAGTTCGCGCTTGAGTTTGTATGCCGCCTGATTGACGATCAGGCGCGAGCTGACGTCGTAGATGTGTTCCACGGCGACCAGATTGTTGGCTTTCAGCGTGCCGCCGGTGCTGACCAGATCGACAATCGCATCCGCCAGGCCGACCAGCGGCGCCAGCTCCATCGAGCCGTACAACTTGATCAGATCGACATGCACACCCTTGCGGGCAAAGTGTTCGCGCGCCGAATCGATGTATTTGGTTGCCACACGCAGCCGTGCGCCGCGGCGCACCGCGCCTTCGTAATCGAACCCTTGCGGTACCGCCACCATCAGCCGGCATTTGGCGATTTCCAGATCGAGCGGCTGATACAGATTGCTGCCGCCATGCTCGATCAATACGTCGCGCCCGGCCACGCCGAGGTCGGCGGCACCATACTGGACATAGGTTGGCACATCGCTGGCGCGGACGATGATCAGTTGCACGTCGGTGCGATTGGTGCCGATGATCAGCTTGCGCGAGCTTTCCGGATTTTCCAGTGGCTCAATGCCGGCTGCGGCCAGCAGCGGCATGGTTTCATCGAAAATGCGGCCCTTGGAGAGGGCAATGGTAATCATTTGACGGGTCTGGCAATAAGCGGAACAGGGGCGGATTCTAACCGATTTCCGGTTTGTCTGCCGGCTTGCTTGCCGGCGGCGTGTCGCTGAGGAACTGTTCGAAGTGGTCGAGCGAGATTTCTTCTACCGCAATTGCGTTGTTGCCGAGCAAGCGCACATCTTCCAGCAGGTGATTCTCTTCCGGCTCGGTATCGGTTAGCGCCGGTTCGTCTGCTGCTGCAGTGGCTGCCAAGGGCTGATCTTGCGGGTAGGGCGGCTGGTCTTCGTAGTCCACCTGTTCCGGGCCGGGTTCTTCGTCATAACCGGTCTTGAAACGCCAGAACACCGCCGGCATGTCGATGCCGGTGTGTTCCTTGACGAACTTGCGGATCTGGATTTCCAGAATGTTGGAAAAGCGCAGCCGTTTCTGCGGCTGTGCCTTGATCAATGCAATCGGCTGCTGATCGAACAGCACCACGTAGACCTTGAAGTTTTCCACCTGGCGCAGTTCGAGAAACCGCGTAACTGCCGCCTGGGTGAGCGCTACCGTTTCCTGTAGCGCCGGCCGGCTTTCCTTGCCGAGTGAAAAAAATCCCATCGCCGCTCTCCGGGCCGCCGTGTCAATTGATGCGTTCGATCAACGCGCCAACGCCGGACAGCTTTTTCTCGATATGTTCGTAACCCCGATCCAGATGATAGATACGGTCCACGATGGTGTCACCCTCGGCA
>ERZ724505.1115-NODE-1115-length-15294-cov-3.468994_pt1 | contig 15294 bp, 13 predicted proteins | sample MGYA00376038_ERZ724505 | MGnify/ENA primary metagenome ERZ724505 (study PRJEB28724, sample SAMN07190884) | wastewater metagenome | isolation source: effluent of sewage treatment plant in Hong Hong | place: Hong Kong | collected 2016-03-17 ... | reverse complement strand
GCTTTATATGTGACAGTCGCCACCGGTCCAGATAAAGTCACCAACGTCGAGATCGCACTGTTGCGCCAACATATAGGTCAGTGTGGCATAACTTGCGATGTTGAACGGCACGCCAAGGAGGATGTCGGCACTGCGTTGATAAAGTTGACAACTCAACCTACCACGACCTCCGACGTCTTGTGGCGGTGCAACGTAGAACTGAAAGAACGCATGGCATGGCATGAGAGCCATCTTAGATAGATCTGCCACATTCCATGCACTCACAATAATACGACGACTGTCAGGGTTCGTCTTCAGCTGGTTCACAACATCAGCAATCTGATCGATGTGTCCACCTTCGGGTTTTGGCCAGCTACGCCACTGCACACCGTATACCGGACCAAGGTCACCAGTATTCGGATCTGCCCATTCGTTCCAAATAGTGCAACCCCGTTCCTGTAACCAACGAACATTTGACCCACCTCTTAAGAACCAGAGCAGTTCAATTATAATCGAGTTGAAGGCAACTTTTTTTGTTGTTACCAGAGGAAAGCCTTCACGCAAGTCGAAACGCATTTGGTAACCAAACACACTTTTGGTGCCGGTGCCAGTGCGGTCATTTTTATACACACCGTGCGTGTATGCATATCGCATCATGTCCTCGTATTTAGTGGAAACAGGAAATTTAACTTCATGTGTCATGGGAAACTCCTTGTAAAGGTTAGAGAACAAACTTCCTTATATACTCTACTTTGTATCTTCTGCAGATGCAATCTTGACAGTGTGTTGGTTATAATGAATCTTGTCATAGACTTTTCTTTTTAATAATAAATAAATACGGTAGTATAGAGAGATGAATGCATTCGAACATATACACACAACACTCGAAACCCTTGCAGGCAGGGCTGGGTACACTCTTGAGACCCCCGCAGATATTCGTCATGGGGACTATGCTACTAATATTGCGCTTGTACTTGCGAAGGAAAGAAGGGTTGCGCCGAACGCGCTTGCAGAAGAATTCGTCAGAGATCTTCAAGTGTCACTCTCTTCTTATGTGGAAAAGATCGTAGTTGCCGGTCCAGGGTTCATCAATTTTTTCTTAACTCAAAGAGCGCTACAGGAGATGAATCAGGGGCGAGACGTTACGGTGTCTCTCCGTCATAAAAATGTGTTGGTAGAACACTCCTCACCTAACTTGTTCAAACCTTTTCACATCGGGCACCTTATGAATAATATTGTAGGTGAGTTCGTAGCTCGCGCTGTGAAAAGAGGTGGGGCGGAGACGCAGACACTTTGCTTTCCTTCTGATATTTCATTTGGTATCGCTAAGGCTGTGTATGTGTGGAAGAAGGACAGAGATGAAGGTGTCACCTCTTCTGTTCTATCGATGGATGAAAAAGAAGCTGTGGAATATTTTGGAACATGCTATGTGCGGGGTGTTGCGCTTGCAAAAGAAAACCCTGAACTTGAAAGAGAGATACGTGATGTTGCTAAGAAACTTTTCGATGAAATTGATGGAGGTGTGCGTATAGGGAGTGAAGAGTATGACCTCTGGTCACAAGCGAAGGTGATCAACACCAAGTACTTTTCTCATGTCCTTGAAAGCATTGGGTCGCATATGGGGAAGACGATTTTTGAAAGCGAAGTAAGTAGCGTAGGACTTTCTCTTGTGCGGGAAAACATTGGCAAAGTCTTCACCGAAAGTGAAGGTGCAGTCGTGTACATTCCAAACGAAGAACGAAAAGATATCAACGTCTCAGTATTCATCAACAGTGAAGGACACCCAACGTATGAGGCGAAGGATCTCGGGCTTATCTACAAGAAGTTCAGTGAGTATAAAGGAGAGAAGGGGCAGGTGGATCTCTCGTACTTTATTACCGACAATGAACAGTCACATCATTTCAAAGTAGTACTCGATGCAGGATCGAAGATAAACAATGAGTGGAAGACGTGGACCCAAAGAAGTATTCATGTGCCTCACGGACGTATGCTCTTTAAAGGGCAGAAGATGTCTTCACGGTTAGGTGGTGTACCTCTTGCGCTTGATGTGATCGGTGTTATTGAAGAAGAGGTGAGGGAAAGAAGTAGTGACAAGATAGCACATCTAAGTGAAGAAGAAAAAGCGAAACTTGTACGAGATGTCGCTCTCTCTGCGCTTCGTGTTGCGGTACTTCGTTCCAAACCAGGCCTTAACATTAACTTCGATCCGGAAGTCTCACTTTCATTTGAGGGTGATTCTGGTCCATATCTTATGTATACCCATGCTCGCGCAAGCTCAGTATTTGACAAAGGGCTATCTCAAGGGATTAGTCCACTTTATAAGGAGGGTAATTCAAGAGAGTTCGAACGAGTACTTATTCATTACGAAGAAGTGCTCACAGAAGTAATAGAGACTCTTGCTCCACAGAAGCTTGTGAGCTATCTCTTTTCTGTTGCGCAAGCGTTCAATAGTTACTACGCATCACAACAGATTCTTGTGGAAGATGATGATGTTGGGAATGCGCATAGGCTTGCAGTGGTGAAGCGTGTAAAACATATTCTTAAGGATGGGTTGTCTATACTCGGGTGTTCCGCTCCGGAGAGGATGTAATCCTAACAGAACTTTAAACAGTGACATAGGTAAGCTTTTCTTATTTTCCGAGTGCTGTTTCTAGGAGAACAGAGCTTGCACTCTTTGCGTAATAAGATGTTTCTGGTAGTATTAAGTGATACACACGTTGACGGAACTAATCACTCCTGAGTGAGGGAAGAACACAATACTTTAGTGTTGTAAGTAGAACCCAACAAACAAAGAGACGGACAGTTTTTTGAAAAAGCTTTTTCAAAAAACTGTCCGTGAATTGAGGTGGTACCACGATTGCTCAATCGTCCTCAAAGAGACCTAGGTTTCTTTGAGGGCGATTTATTTTTTATTACTCTGTATCATGTATGTCTACTAACAATCAACCAAAATCTATCAACGAAAAAGAGCTCGAGATACAAAAGTTCTGGGAAGAGAATGCTATTTTCGAGAAGTCCCTTTTACATCCCGCTGGTCAAGCACCTAAGGGTAGCTACTCGTTTTTCGACGGGCCACCTTTTGCAACAGGTATGCCACACATTGGGCATATTCTCGCTGGAACGATAAAGGATGCGATCCCTCGTTATCAGACAATGAAAGGGAACTATGTTCGTCGTGTGTGGGGGTGGGATTGTCACGGACTTCCTGTGGAGAATTTGATAGAAAAAAAGCTCGATCTCTCTTCCAAGAAAGCCATTGAGGACTATGGTATTGATAAGTTCAACAAAGAAGCACAAGACTCAGTGCTTATGTATGATACAGAGTGGAAGCGTATCGTGCCGAGACTTGGAAGATGGGTAGACATGGAACATCCTTATAAGACGATGGATTCAACATATACAGAAAGTGTCTGGTGGTCATGGAAAGAGCTGTATGAGAAAGGCCTTGCATACGAGGGGAGTAAGATGATGCATATCTGTCCTCGCTGTGAGACGCCTCTTGCACAATCAGAAGTTGGACTTGAATATCACGATGTTACTGATCTTTCTGTCACTACGAAATTTGAACTTGTGGATGAGCCAGGTACTTATGTGCTCGCATGGACAACCACACCATGGACACTTCCTGGAAATACCGCACTTGCTCTCCATAAAGATATTGTGTATGTGAAAGTTTCGGTAGAAGGAGAAGAAGGTAGAAGTTTTTTTATCATCGCGAAAAGCAGACTTGTGGAATATTTTAAAGATGAGAGCACGTATACTGTTGTCGAAGAATTTTCTGGTGAGAAACTCATCGGACGATCTTACGTTCCACCCTTTAACTACTTCAAAGACGCGCCACTTGAGTATAAAGAAAATATATGGAAAATCTGGCACGCTCACTTCATTACAGATGGTGCAGGTACTGGTATTGCTCATGAGGCACCAGCGTTTGGAGCAGATGACATGGAGCTTGCAAAAGCACACAACATTCCTGTCATAAAACATGTGAAGATGGATGGCACCTTCATCGATGCGGTTGCTGACTTTCAAGGAATGAAGGTGAAGAAGAAGGATGATACACAGTCATGTGACATAGAAATTATTAAGTGGCTCGCCCATAATGGGAAGCTTTTCGAGAAGCATAAGATAGTGCACTCATATCCACTCTGTTGGCGATGTGCGACACCGCTTCTTAACTACGCAACGTCGAGCTGGTTCGTTGATGTACCGAAGATAAAAGAAAAGCTCATAGCAGAAAATCAGAAAATCGGGTGGACTCCCGCACATATTCGTGATGGACGTTTCGGTAAGTGGTTAGAGGGGGCTCGTGAGTGGGCGGTGTCTCGCACACGCTACTGGGGTGCCCCGCTTCCTGTGTGGAAAGGCCCAAATGGTGAGGTGAAGGTACTAGGTTCTCTCAAAGAACTCGCAGAATTGCGTGCAGACACCCCGCGAAATACATACTACGTTATGCGTCACGGTGAGTCAGAGAGTAATGTCTTCGGTCGTATCGAAACTAATGGAGACCCTCACAATCACCTCACCGAAAAAGGAAAAGAACAAGTTCGTGAAGCCATAAAGAAAATGCATTTCACGCCAGATGTTATCGTTACTTCTCCTTTTGCAAGAACGGTTGAATCCTCACATCTTCTTCATGAAGCATTTCCTGATGCTGTAGTGGTTAAGGATGACCGCATCCGTGAATTTAACATGGGAGCATTCGATGGAAAAATGATGAAGGAGTATCTTGATTTCTATGGGCATCACTACCTTAAGTTCGACACTCGTCCAGAAGGAGGGGAGACGCATAGAGAAATTATGCACCGCATGATGGCAGTCATCTCAGAGTATGAACAACAGTACGAAGGTAAGCATATCCTTTTCGTAACACATGGAGGTCCTGCGCGTATGCTTCTTGCTGGTTCGCAACTTCTCACAGAAGAAGAAGTGTTGAAGGATGGAAAAGAAGATCACCTAGGTCTCTATCTTGAAAACGCAGAATGTAAAAAGGTTGAGTTGTATCTTGTCCCACGAGATGAGACCGGAGCAGTGAACCTTCACCGTCCATACATAGACCGTGTGAAACTTTCTATTGATGGACAGGAGTACACGCGTATCGTTGATGTGTTCGACTGTTGGTACGAGTCTGGGTCTATGCCATTTGCACAACTTCACTATCCTTTCGAAAATAAAGAAACGTTCGACAAGAACTATCCTGCAGATTTCATTGCAGAAGGAATGGATCAGACACGTGGATGGTTCTACTCATTGATCAACTTAGGTGTTGGGCTTTTCGGGAAAGCGCCGTACAAGCACGTCATCGTGAACGGTGTAGTACTTGCAGAAGGTGGTGAAAAAATGAGTAAGAGTAAAAAGAACTACACAGACCCTCGTGAGCTTATAGAAAAATTCGGCATCGATGCAATACGGTACTTCCTGCTTTCTTCTCCTGTTATTAAAGGAGAAAGTGTAGAGTTCGCAGATAAAAGTGTCGATGAGGTATACAAAAAAGTGATACAGCGTCTCGAAAATGTACTCTCTTTGTATGAAATGAACGTTCCCCAAGATGTTGTGCGTAGTGCTTCATCTTCAGATGTGCTTAATGCATGGATCGTCAGTCGTGTGCATGAGGTGGTAAGCGAAGCAACTAAAGGGTACGATACCTACATGCTCGATGAGGCGGTGCGACCTATTGATCAGTTCGTGGATGACCTCTCTGTGTGGTATGTTCGCAGGAAGCGTTCAGCGTTAAAGGGGGATGAAGGCGAAGAGGTTAAGCGAGAAACCTATGGTGTACTCTCATATGTGCTCCATACATTCTCGCTCGTAGCGGCTCCTGTGATGCCATTCCTTGCTGAGCGAGTGTATAGAACTGTTTGTGGTGAACGTGAATCTGTGCATTTAGAGGCTTGGCCTCACGGTGGTCAGGTGGATGAACAAGGAAGCGCTCTCATGAAAAAAACAAGAGAGCTCGTTTCGCTTGGGCTTATGGCTCGCACAAAAGAAAATATTTCTGTGAAGCAACCACTTCTTTCTGTATCGTTTAGAGAATCTCTTCCAAAAGAGTACGAAGCCCTCGTAGAAGATGAGCTCAATGTGAAAAGCGTGCTGTGTAACAAAGATCAAACAGAAGAAGTGATACTCGATACCACTATCACCGAGGAGCTCAAGAAGGAAGGGGACATACGCAAGCTTATTCGTGCAGTGCAAGACGCAAGAAAAGAAGCATCTCTTGTGGCATCTGACGTTATCACCCTTACCATTTCTGAAGATATAGGTGACCTTTCTTCGCTTCTTGCGGTGTGTAAGGTTGGTCGCGTTGTGGTAGATCCTGCTGTGTCTTCGGTGTCGGTAGAGCTTTCATCTAAGACAGTTTTGATAGCAGTCGCTAAAGAATAAGTAGTTTATTTGTGGCCATTGAAAAACACACAACAGAAGGTTTGGTGCTCGAAGCCTATGACCAAGGAGAGCATGACAAGGCATTTAAAGTGTTCACTCGTGATTTTGGGCTACTGATTTGTCATGCGAAAGGTATACGAAAACTAGAGAGCAAGTTAAGGGCACATATGCTCCCAAGGTCTTTCTCGCTTATTACTCTTGTACAAGGAAGAGAGGTGTGGAGGCTTGTTGGGGCGGAAGGACGACATGGTAACGATACTTGGTATATTCATGAGGTAACACAGATACTTGGTCGTTTCATTAAAGGAGAAGGTTCTCACAAAGCTCTCTATGATCGTGTGAAGCGACTCGCAGAGTCTCTACCTCTTTTTGATGAACAGAAAGTGCGCCTTCTTCTATACTTCGTTGTTTTCGTTGACTTTGGGTACGCCGATGCTACGGTGATTGGTATACAAGGTATTGATGAGTATAAGAAGATGACTATAGACGAACTCTATACACACCTTCTTCTTAATCACACCGCAGTGAGAGCGCACGTACTCACTGTTCTAAAGGAAACACAGCTTTAATTTTTGTTTTGTTTGCTATACTTAGAATGATGTTATCTAACCCAAACAAAGAAAGCCCACTCGACGCTCTTGAACATGAGTTGTATGACCCAAAGAAGAAACCTGAAGAAACAGGTGTTCATGGTGTTCATAGGAAAAGAGAACTCAGTCTTCCGACTTCATGGGGAGAGGATTCTCCTGTGATTGTTCCTCTTGGTGAAGATAAAGGATTTTCCTTTGGTGTAAAATTATTGTTCGTGTCGCTTGTTGCGCTCATTGTTGCACTTTCTTTCACTGCATGGAGAGTGTTTTCTCTTCGGAATGTAGTTTCTCAGATGAATATTGATATGGTTGCAGATGTTTCGCCTTACGTGGAGGGTGGTGAGGCGCTTCCTCTTGTGCTTACTGTGCGCAACCGTAACCAGTCCGCTCTTCAAGATGTTAAAGTCACCATGTCATATAAACAGGGAAATGGTGCCCAAGATGAGTTAGAGAAGGTGCAAGAGAAGCGTGATATGGGAACTATCGCTATCAATGAATTCAAAAAGCAGGATTATTCTATCATAATGTATGGATCTGCCGGGGAGACGAGAGACATAAGTCTTAAGCTTGAGTATAAAGTAGCTGGGTCTAATGCGGTCTTTAGTAAAGTGCTCTCTACACCTGTCATTCTCAAGACTCCTCCTGTGTCTGTGTCTATTTCTGGTGAAGAGACACTTTCTATTGGTCAAAATGGTACATTCGTATTTACTGTACTGAACAACTCTGCTACCACCACCCTTCCGTCTGTACTACAACTTACTCTGCCAACAGCATTTACTCAGACCTCGAGCAACCCGTCACTTCTTCCTCGTGCCACTTCATGGAAAGTTGATCCGCTTAAGACTGGTGAGTCACAGAAGTTTTCTTTGACCGGCTACTTCAGTGGAAAGGAAGGAGAGACAGCAACATTTCAGGCGAAGATTGGGTCTCAAGGTGAGTCAGACAAGAACATAGGTATTGTCTATGCGGTTGAGACACGAGATGTTAGGTTGCGAGCATCTCCTCTTGAGGTCTCTTTTGCTCTTGGTACTGATAGAGCAATTTCTGAAAATTTAAAATACGGAGACAAAGCACGAATTGATATCACCTATACGAACAGTAGCCTCTTAGCACTTCAAGATGTATCGGTAACCCTTTCTTTGTCAGGGGATGCGGCGCTGTATGCTCAGATAGATCCGACAACTGGATATTATGATTCAATTGCAAAAACAATAACTTGGAACAAGGCGGTGCTTCCTGATCTTGCAGTACTTCCTCCTGGAGGAAAAGGACAGGTTAGTGTCTTGGTGCCTATTGTTGCAAAAGGAAATAACTCACCGAAGTTAAATGTTTCCCTTGTCGGTAAAGCATCTTCAAAGGGAGACGATGATGTGGTGGTGAAGCAGGAGAAAGGGTACACGGTCTACGGAAGCGCCTCCCTTGAAGCAAAGACTCTCTACAAGACTGCATCGTTCGCAACGTTCGGCCCAGTGCCTCCTCGAGCCAATACCGACACATTGTATGCTGTTCATCTTGACGTTCGTTCTCAGAATGCACTTTCTTCTACAAAAGTTTCTTTCGTGCTTCCTATCTATGTGTCTTGGATTAATTCTTCCACAGATATATCTTCTGTATCGTATAACGAAACCACAAGAACGGTGACGTGGAACATTGGACAAATGGCAGAGGGGGATACTAAGGTGGTTGAAGTTGGTCTTGTGGTCAAGCCTTCTCAGAGTCACGTAGGCAAGACTCCTACCATAACCTCGAGTCTTGTGCTTGAAGCAGATGAAGTAGAATCACGTACTCATCTTAAAACAACCCTTTCTCCTCTTACTGTGAAAGTCAAAGAACAAGGACTCCCTGCGAATCAGGAAGTGGTACAGCCGTAGGTTCTCACTTTTTTCTTGTGGGTGTGGTAGAATGTTTTTTATGAAAGATACCATTACGATATCCATTTCTACAGGAACAGTTATCAAGATTTTCGCTGTTCTTTTGATGTTCTCACTTCTTTTTTATGTGAGTGAATTCGTTGTTGCGCTTTTGGTTGCGGTCGTGCTCGCTTCCGCTGTTGAGGCGCCTATACGATTTTTTGGACGCTTTGGTGTACCAAGAGCGGTGTCAGTGGTGTCGATGTTTGCGCTCCTTATTACTTTTGTGGCGGTAGTGGTGTTCGTGCTTCTTCCGCCCCTTGCAGATGATATGGCAAAATTCGTGAAAACTCTCCCAAGTATTCTAGACTCTGTGAGAATCTTTGGAAGAGATATGGGGTTCAAAGATCTCTCTTCTGAGATTCAGGATCTTTCAAAAAACATTTCAAGCGGACAAATACTTACCCTGCTTAAAAATTCTCTTTTTGGTGCAGGAGGTTTCTTCGCCACCACTTCTCTTGTTATAGGTAGTATCATTAATGTAGTACTTACTTTTGTGCTTGCATTTTATCTCGCACTCGAAGAACACGGAGTCCAGAAGTTTTTGCGTCTCATTGTACCAAGAGAGCACGAAGTGTATATTACCGACCTTTGGGCACGAGCTCAGCGAAAGATCGGATTGTGGATGCAAGGACAACTTCTTCTCTCTGTGATTATTGCTGTGCTTGTGTATATTCCAATGCTTGTGCTCCACATGCCATACGCAACACTTCTTGCAATCTTAGCTTTCTTTGGAGAACTTATTCCTGTGGTTGGTCTTACGATTGCAACCATCCCAGCACTCTTCATTGCGTGGACAGAAGGGGGGACGTCGCTTCTTTCTATTGTTGCGCTTGTATATTTCATTGTGAGTCAGCTCGAGAATCATGTACTCTACCCTAAGGTGATGAACAAGCTCGTCGGGGTCCCTTCTCTTGTGGTAATCATTGCTCTTGTTATCGGAGCTAAAGTTGCAGGAATATGGGGAGTTCTTCTTGCGGTACCTCTTGCATCTATTTTTATGGAACTTGCAGATGATGTTAATAAAAGAAAAAATAACCATGTCGCCACAGAACTCTAAGGTATTCATTTCTACTGCGATTGCATATGCTAACGGTGCACCACATATTGGTCATGCGTTTGAATTCGCGCTTACAGATACGCTTGCGCGTTATCTTAAACATATGTACGGAGAGTCTGCTGTTTTTTTTACTACAGGCATGGATGAGCATGGTCAGAAGATAGAAGAAAAATCTAGAAAAACCAATACTCCCGTTGAGACACTTGTAGAAATATATAGTGACACTTTTAAGGATCTTGATGCGAAGATGAGTGTGCAGTATGACTTCTTCGTTCGTACAAGCGACAAAGAGAAGCATTATAAAGGTGCACAGTATCTTTGGGCTAAGTTGATGGAGAGAGGTGATTTGGTGAAGAGATCATATACAGCGCTCTACTGTGTTGGGTGTGAAGGGTTCAAGAAAGAAAGCGATCTTAATGAACGAGGTGAGTGCCCTGATCACTTAAAAGCCCCTGAACAAGTGGAAGAAGAAAATTACTTTTTTACACTTTCAAAGTACACCAAGGATATACAAACAAAAATACAAAACGATGAACTCAAAATTGTTCCAGAGGTTCGTAAGAACGAAATACTCGCGCTCCTTGATCGTGGACTTGAAGATGTTTCTTTTTCTCGACCGAAGTCTAAAGTGTCATGGGGTATTCCTGTGCCCAATGACGATTCACAGGTAATGTATGTGTGGTGCGACGCGCTCTCTAACTATATCACCGCACTTGGGTATGGCACCGAAACTTTTGCAAGTGAGTATTGGAATAATGCTGTCCACGTGATTGGGAAAGATATTCTTCGTTTCCATGCAGCGATATGGCCTGGAATGTTGCTCTCAGCTAATCTTCCTCTTCCTAAAACGATTTTAGTACACGGACACATTACTTCAGGCGGTCACAAGATGAGTAAGTCACTTGGTAACGTAATAGACCCACAAGATGTTATGAGTCGCCTAGAAAAGGCGTGCGGGAACCTCGCAGGGGAAGCGCTTCGTTTCATCTTGCTGTATAAGATACCTTCCTTTGAAGATGGTGACCTAACGAACGGAAGTATCGATGAGGTATACACCGCGCACCTTGCTAATGGTGTGGGGAACCTGACTAGTCGTGTGATGAAGATGGCTACAACACACAGTGCCGTGTTTTCTCCATATGACTATGTGTACACCGACGAACATCTTGTTCACTATGATGTGAACAAAGCACTTCTTGCGCTATGTTCCAAGATAGCCGTCCTCGACAAGAAGATTAACGATGAACAAGCGTTTAAGGTGGTAAAAGAAGACAAAGTTCGTGGCGTCGCTTTGATAGAAGGGTATCTTAAAGACCTGTATGTGATAAGTATCGAACTCGCGTTCTTCATGCCGAAGACTGCATCTGTGGTGAATGAGTGTGTACGTCTCGTGAAGATGCCAGAAAAGGCTTTATTTGGAAGGCTTTCATAGATACGTTTCCTTGAGGACTACTTTTTGGTACTATGAAGAGAGATCGTTTTTTTACCTAGGAGGTCTGTATGACAGTGAAACGTGTCATTGTTGGAGATGAAAGCGATGAAGCTTTGTGGAGGCGTATAGCCATACACACACCTGAGGAAGTGTTCGGGTTCTTCGGTTCTTATCATTTCCTTAGCAACTTTTTTCCGGTTGAGATACCGTACCAGAATGCGGTGTTCCCGTCAGCAGAACATGCATATCAGGCAATGAAATTTATCCCTAACGCATGGCATCATTTTCTGAGTGATGCTCCGGAACACGCTAAGTATCTTGCTCATTGTGAGAGCATGGTTCCGCTTAGTCGTTTTTCTGAAGAAGAGTGGCAAGACCGCAAACTGCAATTCATGAAAGACATTGTCGGCGTCAAGTTTGCACTTCTTGGAGATCGTGTGTTCGGGGATGATGGTCCTGAATTGCAAAAGCTTCTCCTAAGCACAGACAACAAGCTCCTTCTTGAGGGGAACTGGTGGAATGACACTTTCTGGGGAGTTTGTATAAACGATGCCGGGGAAAGAATCGGTCAGAATCACCTCGGCAGAATCCTCATGGAGACACGAGAAGCACTTCGTGCTCGTGTACGGTGAAAAGGTGGTGTTCCCACCTTTTTCTTTTTTTTACATAAAAGCTCCTTCATGAGATACTTAGAAGTACTATGAACTACGCATTTTTTGATATTCATGCACACTTGCACGATAAGAAGTACGATGAAGATAGAGACAAAGTGCTTCGTGAGATGAAGGAGTATGGACTCGGGGCTATCACTGTGGGTACCGATAAAGAAGAGAGCGGAAAAGCGCTCGCCCTAGCACGTGCGCATGATCACATCTACTGTGCGGTCGGTCTTCATCCTGCTGACAATGTGGCAGAAGAGTTCGACTATGACTATTTCAAAACCATCGCACAAGATGAGAAGGTGGTAGCAATAGGTGAATGTGGATTCGACTATCACTATATCGAAACTTTTTTTGAAAAAGATAAAGCAAAGAAAGGTCTTACTTGGAACAAGGACGCGGAAGCAGATAGACAGCAGAGACTTTTCGAGTCTCAGGTAGAGCTTGCAGTTGAGGTTAACAAGCCTCTCATGCTTCACGGTCGCCCAAGCGAAGGAACTATGGATGCGTATGAAGATATGCTTCACATACTTGAGAATGCAAAGAAGAAACATGGCAACAAGCTTCGAGGGAATGCTCACTTCTTCGTAGGGGACACAGAGATAGCGCGACGTTTCGTTGATCTTGGTTTTACGATGAGTTTTTCTGGGGTTATTACGTTTACGCATGAGTATGACGATGTGGTGAGATATATTCCACAGACGATGATCCTCGCAGAGACAGATAGTCCGTATGTGGCACCATCTCCTTATAGAGGGCAGAGGAATAGTCCTATGTATGTGCAGGAAGTTGTTGCGAAAATGTCAGTGCTTCGCAATGAGCCTTTCGAAGAACTGAGGATCAAACTTCTTGAGAATGCTCAGCGTATCTTTGGTATCGAGGTGTAATGTGAGTAGGTGGGGGTGCTGTTGGTTTGTATAGTTGACTTTCTTCTCTAAAGGGTGCAGGATAAGGCGAGGCATGTGCCTGGAAACGGAGGTGTTCTATGAATACTCAAGCTGTGCGCACCTTTGTGGCCGGGTTCGTTACCGGTTACAAGGTGGGAAAAGACGGCAACGTCACGTTCAAGGTTGCTGGGGTTCGGTTCCTTGTTCCAAAAGAGAGTACGTGTGGCAAGTCTGCGCGTCATCACCCACGACTCCTCATCACCTACGATGTGGAAGGAAAGAAGAAGAGCAATCTTCACACTGTCAAAAATCCGTCTTGGAGACTGATTCACGAGACCGCAGAAGCGCTTCGTGCTCACGTGTGAGATGACCTCTCTTCTCCCCAAAAGACCACCTGTGCGGTGGTCTTTCTTTTTTCATAAAAACGTGGTATAATAGCACCCTATGACTGAAAATAATGAAACCATGATGGAAAGCCGTGTATACGAAATTTCTTTCATCTTTGATAACAAACTAGATGAAGAAACGGCACTTAAGAAAGCTGAACAGCTTAAGCAATCCATCGCTACACTAGGAGGTAGCTTCATTTCAGAAGAAGCTCCGTACATGCGTGAGCTCGCTTACGAAATGATTCGTGTTCAGAACAATATTAATGTTCGTTTTAATGAAGCATATTTTGGATGGATTAAGTTCGAAATATCAGCTGATAAAATCAAAGACCTTGATAAGTCTATGAAGCTCGATGAAGAAGTGGTTCGTTACCTTATCGTGACAACTGTTCGTGAAAATACTGTGTACACCAAACGTGCTCCAGTTATCAAGGCTGAAAAGCTTGCAGAGGTAGCTGAAGAAGCGGAAGTGAACATTGACACAACAGGGGACGTAGAAGGTGTGACAGACACTGCAACAGAAGGCATCAAGGAAGCATCTAGCGAAGAAACTAAATAACAGGTACACTATACCTACGTTATTAGTCGTATAATATAAAGTCTTCATGTACCTAAATAAAACTTTTTTGTTTGGAAATTTAACTAGAGATCCAGAAATGCGATCACTCCCTAACGGGAACAAGGTTACCTCGTTCTCTCTCGCTACTAATCGTGTCTACAAGGATGTAAACGGCGCACGCCAAGAACAGACTGAGTATCACAATATTGTAGTGTTCGGCCGTCAAGCAGAAACCTCCGCACAATACCTTAAGAAGGGTCAGGGGGTACTCATCGAAGGACGCATTCAAACAAGAAGTTGGGATGATAAAGTCTCTGGAGAAAAGAAGTACCGCACCGAAATCATTGCAGACGCAGTACAGTTCGGTCCAAAAGGCGGAGCACCTTCTCAATCAGAAGCACCCGCTCCTCAAGCAGACAAAGAGCAGGCACCAGACTTAGATACGATTGATTATGGAGATGCGAACGTCAACGTTGACGATATTCCATTTTAACAATCACTAGCGTGTAGCTAGTAGCTGTTAGCGAATCCATACAAATACTTATTACACTAAGAACTAAAGGCTAAAAAGCCAATAACTGAACAGTTATGAAAAAACAAGACCACTTTAACGCAAACAACATCAAGTTCATCGACTACAAGGACACAGAAATCCTCGTGAAGTTTTTGAACCCACATGCTCGTATTCTTAACCGTCGTAAGACTGGCCTCACCGCCAAGAATCAGCGCGCACTCGCAAACGCAGTGAAGCGTTCACGCTTTATGGGGCTCCTCCCATACGTAGCGCACTAATATAAGAAAGTGTTACGATACAAAATACCCACCATGGTGGGTATTTTTGTTATTAACAACGTAGAGCGAGTGAACTACAAAAGTACTCTTTTGTAGTTCTGAGTCGAGGAGGTACACGCGTACATACATCGATACTCTGTCTCTGGTCTGGTGTGAGCGGAGCGAACACATGGACACCTCGATGCTTGCACCGGGGGGTGGATTTCATTTTGAGAAAGCTCTGTTTTTTGATAGTATGGTAACTATTAATGAGTAATCATAAGCGTATAACTTCTATGCACCCTAAAAAAGAACGAACATTTGTCATCCTAAAACCAGACACAGTACAACGTGGTCTTGTTGGTGAAATTATCAAACGTTTTGAGCGTATTGGTCTTAAAATCGTAGGCATGAAAATGCATATGGTGAACGAAGAGACGCTATGGAAGCACTACAACAAAGACGACGCATGGTATGAGAAAAAAGGTGCTCGTATCGTAGAGAACAAGCAGGCGCTCGGTATGACTATTGATAAGCCAGCTATTGAATATGGTAAGGACATTATTCGTGCTATGGTGCACTACATGTGTGCAGGACCTGTGGTGTCTATCGTTATAGAAGGTAACCAAGCACAAGCGGTAGTGAAGCGTCTTGTTGGTGGTACAGAACCTTCTACA
>ERZ724505.1114-NODE-1114-length-15297-cov-4.971264_pt1 | contig 15297 bp, 21 predicted proteins | sample MGYA00376038_ERZ724505 | MGnify/ENA primary metagenome ERZ724505 (study PRJEB28724, sample SAMN07190884) | wastewater metagenome | isolation source: effluent of sewage treatment plant in Hong Hong | place: Hong Kong | collected 2016-03-17 ... | reverse complement strand
GGTTCATTTACCCCGATAGCGACAATTTCGGATTCGCAGCGTGGGTAGCTGCTAACGCTGACGCGCTGGTAAAGGCTCTAGGTGAGGGCGCGCATTACGGCGAATGGTACGGTCAGGGTATCCAACGGAATTACGGACTGACTGAGCGCCGGTTCATGCTGTTCAATGCCGAGCGCTGGGCCGGACAGGAGCTACCGCCGAACGTCGAGGTTGCCACAGAGGTTTACCGCGGCAATTTCAACACCTATATGGTGGAGCGCGCCGTAGACGATCTGAGGGAAAACGGTTCCCGGCACGTCGAAGGATTCCCCGATCCCGAGGGCGTCGTCGTGTGGCACGCCGCTGCTCGGCAGACGTTCAAGGTGCTGTGCGAGAATGATGACATACCAAAAAATGCAAAAGGTGAAGCATGATTACCACGGTTACTGAGCTAGTCGAATCGGCAGAACTGTCTGAGGACTGCCGGAAAATCGCCGCGGCACTCGACCATGCAGTCGGCAGGTGGAGCCTGCTCGACGTGGGAACGATTCGAGAGCAGCGCTCCCTCGCCGGGGCGTTCACTCCGAGCGAGTACGCACACGCGGCGCTCCTACAGGACGTGCTACCCGACTTCGACACGCGCGAGTGCTTCGAGCTAGGTCGCGGAGAATTGCTCGTGAAGCCCGACCGCCTAGACGCGCTCAACCTCCCGGCCGAGGACGCCGAGGCGCACGTCATCGACGCGGCGCTGAGGATGCAGGACGCTCTCGCGGACCTGCGCGATGCGTTCCGCGACCTTGAGGACGATATGACCTACCGCAGCGACCTGTCGCCCGAGGACAGGATGCGCGCGGCGATTGACAGGCGGGCAGTATGCGCTGGAAGCTGACCGCCGGAATTGCTGCGGGCCTGGCATGGGTCGGGTACTGCGCGCGCGAACTTCGCAGGATCGACCCGGCCGACGCCTGGCGCGCGGCTAACCGACTTCATGCTGAGCGAGAGAGGTATCGCGCTCATGGTTGAGCCTCCGCGCCTTCCCCGCGCGCTCGTCACGCTGTGCGCGTGCGCTGTGATTGTTCTGTCGTTGTTCATTATTGTCAAGAACGCGACGTCGGCACCTGTTCGCTGGCACACGGCGACCGCCTCGTGGTACGGCCCTGGTCTGTTCGGGAACCCGCTAGGCTGCGCCGGTGTCGGCGGAATTCGCAACAACGCGCGACTCTATCCGAATACTGTCGGCGTGGCTAGCACCACTCTGCGGTGCAACCAACGCATCCGGCTGATGTTCAGGGGCCGGAAGATGACCGTCCGGGTGATCGACCGCGGGCCGTTCGTTCCGGGGAGACAACTTGATCTAACCCAGGCCGTAGCCAAGCGGCTAAAATTCACAGGTGTTCAGGAGGTAAGATGGCGCAAGTATTAGGAGAGCCGCTTCACACGCTTCATGCGAGGCTTGTCGAAGGGGCCAGCGAGGTTCGAGTGGTGAAGGCCTTGCGAGCAGCGCGCACGACACTAGGCGATGCAGCAGAGGTACCCGACGTTGAAGCTATCCGCAATGACGACCGACCGATCTTCGTAGGATGCCACTCAAACGACGCGCTGATCACAGCGGCTGCCGACCAGCTGACGGACCTGTCGGCCGATCAAGCTATCCCTTTGGTCGATTGGGCAGGGGAGGACGACGACGACGAGCAGGAGGACGAGACACTCGGCCACCAGGTGGCGTTGGTCCTCATGGGGCTGACTGATGGAAAGCCTGTCGGAGCGATGATCGGAGCCTTCAACCTCCGTAACGTACTCGACGATGACGTGTATGGCGACGCCATAGCTGCGCTCATTGAGGCGTACCCCGCGCTTGAAGACGTCGCCGTCGCTAACGATCTTCTCTGAGTGCTAACTTCACCGCCAGAAAACCAACTGAGGGCGGGTCGAGCTATCCGCCCACGAAATACAACAATCAAGGAGAGTAATGGCAAAAACAGACTACAACCGAGCAGTCTTTCGCTTTGCAGCGAAGCATGACCGAGAGGTTCGCTTCCGCTACGCGAAGGGGCCGAAGCAGGCGCAGATCGAGGAACGCGCGACTAGCCCGCTGTCAGTAAAAGGCAACCTCGTCGTCGGCCTGGACTCAGACCGCGAGGACTACCGGAGCTACCGGCTCGACCGCGTTCTCGGGGAGGCGACCATCGTTAGCCTGTAGTGACGCTGCGCTGCGACGTGCTCGGCCGCTAGGACGCCAAGCGCCCCTAGTCGGACGAGTTCACGTCGCAGCGCGATGCAAGCAGCTATCCCGGCAGCTACCCCGGCAGGGACGGCCCATCCAACGAGGGTGAGGCTAATGGCAACGAGGACACATAGGAGGTAGGCGGTAAGGCGCATTAGGGCACGTATTTCGGAGTAACTTCATCAACAGGGGCGTGGGGAGCGACGATTACAAGATGAGCAATACGTCGGCAATCGGGCAGCCTCAACGAGGCGATCAGGTCGAGGTAGAGTTCGTGGGCGTCATGGTAGGATTTCTTCGGAATGTTCTTCAGCGCAAACTGCGCGGTCGTAACCTTGTTGAAGGTTTCGAGGACCGCGCGGGTGTCCTGAACCGCAGTAAACGTGTTGTTACAGTTACTCACTGCGGCGGCTCTGACAGCAGAAATTTGGACCATGTTGTTTTTGATTACCTCGGCCCGACGATCATTTCGCGCATCATTAATGGCCCAAGCTGCCCACCCGACGCCAACCATGAGTACGAGGTATCCAGCGATAGCACCGCGAACCCAGCGTCGAAACTGTTTTTCACTGATTGAGTCCACGACCTTTCAGTCTATCACTTAAAGAGGTCAAGCACGTTCAACACAACATTTAGCATGGAAAGAGCGGCAATGTACCAGCCCAAGCGCGGATGGCGGTCGATCCAGCCCAAGAAGTCATTTGTTCTTTTCATCGCTCCGGGCCACCTTGTCGATGCCCAATAGACCAGCGCCGGTAATGATGATCGTGCTGCGGTCGCCGGAATGATCTGCTAAAAGCCCATACACCAGAAACAGCACCCCGAGGGTACGGGTAGCAATGTACCAGGGCGGCAGCTTAGCTATCCAGCCCTTTTTCTCAGGAGTTTTCATTGTTTCAAGTTTAACTTCGGAGTAGCCACATGCCTCACGAACCCAAACACTTCACAGTCCTAGACCCGCGCAGTTTCGACGGTAACTGCTTTGACGTGTCAGAGCGAGCCGTCGGCCAAACGAAAGCGCTGTTGCAATTGACGCTCGACTCGCTTGACGGCGCGCGGCTATTTGCACGTAACGCTGAACTTGAACGTCAGCTTTACCGCAAAGAGGACCCCGATGCCGTGGGATGGCTGGATACCGCCGAGGGCAAACGCTGGGAGCGCCTAGAGGCGACGCTACGACAGGCGGCGGACGAACTAAGCGTTCTGCAGCGAGTCGCTGCCTTCAATCCACGCGGCGTTTGACAGACCGAGCACAGTGTGCTACGGTTTACACCATGCCCTGCTGCCGGGAAGCGGCTGGTGGGCTTTGACTCTAATCGAGCGAAGCGTGTAGGCAGCAGGGCTAACTCAATCTAGGAGAACCTATATGGCTAATCAAGACGGAACAATGCTAGAGGTCGTTGTCTACGACACAAGCGGTAAGGTTGTAAGAGAGTTCGTAGGCGATGACGCCGTTGACTATGTGTCAATAGTCTCCGGCGAGACATACGGCAAGCCTGCGCTGATCGCGCCTGGCAATGACTCATCAGGTAGCTTTGCTAGCCCGGAGGACCGCGTGCTATACATCAACACTCGCTTCGTGCCGTTTTACGAAATCACGCGGGTACGTGCCTAGCACCCTTACAAAAAACGGAGACTTTCTCGAAGTCAAACTGGAAGGCCGTTGGGCCGAGGTTCAGGACGACAAGGAGAAGGTCAAGGCGATTCCCGGCCGCAGGTGGAACCCTGAGAACAAGACGTGGGTGCTCCCGGCCGAACCGGAAATTGCTGACCGCATCCTGCGTACCGTGCGCCCGGACGCCAGCGACGAGCTTGTAGCGTGGGTGCGCGAAAGCATGGTGTCAGCCGAGGCCAACCTCACGACGCCGCTCCCGGACGACGCTGAACTTGCTATTCCCTGGGCAGCCCGCCGTATGCCGTGGCAGCCCGAGGTCGTAAACGACGAAACAGTGGTCGGCCTGCTCGATTATCAGCGGGCGGCAGTCGATGCGATGGCGAAGTCAGGCCGGATGTTGCTCGCTGACGACATGGGTCTGGGTAAGACGCTTCAGGCTATCAGCGCAGTTGAGGAATTCAGTCTGCGCAACGGCCAAGCTGACGGCCCCAGGCTGATTATTGCGCCTGCGTCCGTGCTGGGATCATGGGAACGCGAGCTTAAGCGCTGGCTAGATAACCCCAATGTCGTTATCGTCAATGCCAGCAACGCTCAGAAGCGCCACGACCAGCTGATCGCGGGCATTAAAAGCAACGCCTGGGTTGTGGTTAATTGGGAGCAGCTTCGCGTCAAAAAGATCACGGAGAGGACGAAGAACGGCGGGCGCAAGACCCACATCGTGATGAAAGAACCGCTGTTCCAGTATCCCCAGTCATACGAGTGGGACTTGCCGTTGACGGACTGGACTCCTGCGCATTTCGCCAAGGCCGAGCGCGAATTCAAGGGCCAGCCTGGGTGGTTTGCCGTCGTCGCGGACGAAATTCACCGGGCGAAGAACCGAACATCGCAGCAGACCAAAGGCCTGCATCGCATTACGGGCCAGTGTATGTTCGGACTGACTGGTACGCCAATCTTGAACAGCCCGGACGAACTTTGGTCGCTGATGCGCTGGCTGTGGCCTGGGGAGTATCACGAGCGCGGCGAGAAGCACGCGCCCGGTGCGATGGCGTATTGGACTTTCTACTTGACCTACGTGGATTTCTGGGAGGACCATTTCGGCCGCAAGGTGGTCAAAGGTGTTCTCAACCCTGACGCTCTCCGCTTTGCCTTGAAGGGCAAGGTAATCCGACGCCTGGCCCCCGCCGGAGGCCGAAAGCGTATTTACGAGCGCGTCGAGCTTACCCCAAAGCAGAAAAAGTTTTACGAGGAAGCCGAGAAGTCGATGTGGCTGGCTATCTCGAAGGACGCCACGGCCGGTAACAAGGATGCCGTCGAGCTAATCGAGAAGGCCGCGGCCGGTGCGTCAGTCGTCGAGTTGATGAAAATTCCTAATGGTGCTGCGAGGTTCATCCGGCTTCAACAGATTTTGGAGAATCCAGCGATCATCGGCGGGCCGGACGAGTCCGGCGCGATGGACGACTTCGAGCAGAAGTTTGCGGACTCCCGGCCGAATCAGTGGATTGTGTTCTGCAACTATAAGGAATCTGCGAACCTGCTTGTTGAGCGCCTGCGGAAAAAGTACGGTGCTGTTGCAGAGGCCTATACCGGCGACGTGTCCGCTGCCGACCGTACGGACATCGAGGACCGCTATCAGCGAGGCGAAATTGACGTGATCGTCGGCACCATCAAGGCCATGTACCAGGGCATCACCTTGACCTCAGGGCACCTTCAGTATTGGCTAAGCCGTGACGTGGTGCCTGCGAACAACGAACAGGGCGAGGCGCGCCAGGACAGGCTCGGTCAGCAGCATATGGTCATGGTCTATATCGGGCAGGCCCCGAACACCGTTGCCACCGACAACGTGAACGTAATCAACAAGCTGAAGGAAGGCCTCGTGAAGACCGTCCTTCCGCAGAACGAAATCGAGGAAGCATGAGCACTTTGGGTGGACTAATAGTGGGGGCGCTGGCAGTCGTAATCGCGGTGCTAGTGGGCGGGTTTCTGACGCTACTTGTCTGGAACTACCTGGCCGATCCCGTGTTTGCGTCGCTTGGCTGGGATGCGTTCCCCGACATCAACCTTTGGACCGCCATTGGGATTAACCTTCTCTGGGCGATTGTGGTGCCGCGCCGTGTTGGGTAAGGCTGTAAGCGAATTCCGACGGCTGATGGAGCTGCGCCACGCCCGCGACCAGGCTAAGGCCGCGCTGGAAACTGCGGAGAAGGAGTACCGTGAGTACGAGGCGGACATCAACCAAATGCTCTCCGAGAGTTCCCTGCAAGGCACCCTGAAACTCGACCTCGGTGAGCCGTGGGGCACCGTGTCTTTCCTGCCCACGGAAACTTACTACGGAAAGGTGGTTGACAAAGAGAAGGCCATCGAGTATTATGAGCGCCGTGCGATGGTCGAAGAAGTCAGCGAGCCGAAGTTCGTGATGGCGCGCATTAACGAGGAAGTACGCCAGCGTCTTGAGGAAGGGCAAACAGAGATGCCGCCCGGCATCACGTACGTCGCTCGACGGGGCGTACGAATCACTCGACAGAAGGGGTGACGATCTGCTAACCTAGTCTTGCTGCGACGCACTCACCAACGACAGCGCACCCGATGCGCTCACTAAGCACAGTGCGCCAGCACCAACTTATTTCGGCCTAAGAGCCAACCAGTCCAACTACACGAGGAACCATAGAATGAGTAACGAAGTAGCAGTACGCGACGAGCTTACGCCTGAAGTTCAGGCAATCATGGCTCAGCAGGACACCGACATTGGTGAGGTTCAGTACCAGACTCCGATTCTGAAGCTGTGTCAGGGTTTGACGAAGGAAGTAGCAGCGGGCGATGCTGAGGCAGGCGAGTTCCTGAATACGCTTACGGGCGATTCTTACGGGACGAAGGTTGACTTTGTGGTTGCCTATTACCAGAAGGGCCGCGCAATCACGCTGCCCGACGGCCGGTACTTTCCGCTGATCGGTCAGGAGATTATTCCTGAGTCGTGGGCGGACGCCGTTGGCGAGCAGTTCGTCGGTACTCCGTTCTCGGAGCACCCCGATGCTGAGGAAACCTATAAGGAGCGCGTCAACGCTGGCGAAATTGAGTGGGGTAAGGGACCGAAGATTTCGACCCTGTTTTCCTACACCGGCCTCGTCGTTAACGAGGAACTGGACGAGCCAATGCCTGCGCGGATTGACTTTAAGCGCACAACTAAGTCGGCACACGACAAGCTGATGACGCTTAAGGGCGCAACTTTGCGTAATCGCCCATTCTGGGACGTTGTGTTTGAGCTTTCTACGGAGAGCAAGCAGTTCGGGCGCAACGAGGCGTACATCGTGAAGGTCCGTAAGGCCCGCGATACCACCGCCGACGAGAAGGAACTCGCAACGAGGGTTGCGCTTGCTGCCATTGGCGGAGCTACCCAGAGTAATGCTGAGGAAGCAGAGGGCGGTAGCGCCCCTGCTGCCCCGGCCGCTCAGGGTGGCCTGGGCGTGTAGTAACTGAAAGAGCGGGACGCACTCACCATAGACAGCGCACCCGATGCGCTCACGCCGCACAGTGCGCCCGCTCTTTCGCCCATACTATATTTGAAAGGCTAGGCTGTGAACCAGCAACTAGTTCAGCGATTTCAAAAACTTCATAGTGGCCTAGACATTGCATTTGGCACCGGCAAAGGCCAGTGGATTAAGCGCCCGCCAACACAATTCGATTTCAGCCAGCATTTGCAGGGCGCAGGCGACGGCATCGGAATTGCTCCTTTGCGTCAGGACAGCACCGTATTGTTCGCTGCAATTGATCTAGATGAGCCTGATTTCGCAGCAGCCCGAGAAATGCAGCAATACATTCCGGGCACTTCGTTTATTGAGCGCAGTAGATCAGGCAACGCCCATGTTCTCGTTTACTTCAGCGATCCTATCGAGGCTTGGATTCCGATGGGTATTCTTCGGGAAGCTACGCTGGCGGCGGGCAAACAACACGTCGAAGTGTTCCCTAAAAACCATGACTTTGCCAAAGTCAAGCTGGGTAATTACATCAATCTAAGTAACCACGGCAAAGAGCGGCCGATTCTGCATCCGGGCGATGGAGCCTCTGCAATGTCCCTAGAGGCATTTCTGGACGAAGCCGAGGCCAGCCTAAATGACCCCGCAGACTGGCGCAGGCGTGCCGACTGGCTTCAGCTTTCGTCGCCTGCCAGTCGGGAAAACGCAGCGGAGTTCGGCACCCAAAGGCACCTGCATATTTGTGCGCAGCACATCATCAGTGGCGATGCGGGTCCGGTAGTTACGGGCCACCGCTCCGTTGTCTACTTCAACCTTGCTAAGCAGTTGCTCAATTGGGAGCAGCTCGACGAGGCCGAGGCGTTGGAAATCATGCGGAAGGTTAACCAAGACTCCGCGCCAGACAGCATTGAGGACCGGGAGCTTGTTCGGATTCTCGGCAACGCGCGAGGGAAGACCTCGACGGGCTGCGATGATCCTGTTTTTGCGCCTTATCGTCATCCTTCGTGCCGGATTGGAGGTTAAATGTACACAGACATGCTCGGCAATCCCGTCAATGTTGGAGATAAGGTTGCCTATCCCACCAAAAAGAAGAACTTTGTGAAAATGACCATCGGGACGGTGCTTGAAGTTCACGACGAGCCGAGCCGGTGGACACCTGAGTACGAGATTGTTCCGAAGGAAAAGGCCTATCATCTCACTGTCAAGTTGCATCATCGTAATCAGATCGTCCGCGTGAACAGGGTCGAGAAGCTGATTGTAATTACCGGCGTGTGGCCCGCATGAGCGAGGTTACGGAGTTCGCAAGCTATCTCGCCAGCCTAACCGACCCCGCAGCACGCGAGCGTGCGATTCGTCAGGCTAAAATGCAAGCGGTCAAGGACGCTCCCGAGGAAGCGTTCAAGGCCCCGATCAGGTCGATGGAGGATTACCTCGCGTCCGAGATCGAAATTCCGCCGGTGCTGGTTCATCCGTTCATGTGTGTACGCGGTGGACTGAACATGACCATTGGTCGAGCTGGCAAGGGGAAAACGGTCCTAAATTTGAACCGAATGATTCGGTGGTCCGCCGGGCTGCCATGGTTCGACGACTGGAAAGACCGCGACGGTAACCGCTTCCTTCTACCTGAGAAACCTTTGAAGGTTCTGATTGTGGAGAACGAGGGCGCAGCGGCGATGTTCCACCGTCAAATTGGCATGATGCTTTATTCCGAGAAGCATCTTAGCGCTGAACACCGCGCGACCGCACTGAAGAACATGTCCGTGTGGGGCGAGGGCGGCTACTCTCACTTGAAACTCGATGACGAGAAGAAGCTGCGGCTGCTTCGGCAGGGTGTCGAGGAATGGGAGCCTGACCTAGTTTTCATCGAGCCGCTGAGGTCGCTCTGGTCTGGCGAGGAAAACTCGTCGACCGAAATGACTCACGTACTTGACGCCTTGATCGGAGTTGCGACCGACTTCAACTGCGGAGTGTGGGCGGCGCATCACGAGAAGAAAGGCGGACACGGCGAGGATGACAAGATGTCAGCCGCGCGCGGGTCATCGGCTCTCGAAGGCGCGGTGACGATTATGGAGAACTTCGGGGCCGTCAAGAACGACGAACTACGAGAAATCTCGTGGAGCAAATCGCGCTATGATACGCCGCCGCCGCCGATCCGAGTCGATTGGGACCATGAAAACAAGTGGTACACCCATGTTTCGTCTAAGGTGATCGAGGACGAGGTTATTAGCGAAATGCAGCAGAACTCTGATGAACCTGTGACGGTGAAGGATTTGTCTGAGGCTCTTGGAGAAACCGAAACCAAGCTACGCTCAGTTCTACAGAAGATGGTAAACGACAACAAGATCGTCAAGAAAAAGAGTGTTCACCTGTCAGGAGGCGGAAGTTCCGGGTACCGCTACATGCTGAAGAACCTCGAAAGCACAGGACTTGACCTATGACCCTGCCTAAACCGCACGAAATTGAAACATTCAGCGGCCGCTTTGTGGATACGAAGCAGCCTGATCCTGAATCCATCATCCTAGAGGACATCGCACACGCGCTGAGCAACATCTGTCGGTACGGCGGTCATTGCAGTAGGTTCTACAGCGTTGCTGAGCACTCTGTGTTTGTCTCTAAGCGCATGGAGCGCAAGGGCTACGGTAAGGCGATGTGCCTTGCTGCCCTGCACCACGACGATGCTGAGGCATATCTGGGCGACGTTCCGCGCCCGTTGAAGCCTTTGCTAGGCGCACGCTACAGGGACTTGACAGAGAAAATGGATCGTGCTATCGTCCGTGGACTGGAACTGCCCTTTGCCCTTGACGACTTCCATTCGGAGGCCGTCAAGCAGGCCGATAATTGGGCACTGTTTGTGGAGGCTGAGCATCTGCTGCCGTCTGAGGGCGGAGACTTTCTCCGCGTGCAGGACGATGGAGTACCCGGACGCATTGTTGTTCCTGACTACTGGCGCGGAGGCTTGTCGCCGGTAGAGGCCGAAGGACTGTTTTTGTCAAGACATTGGGAGCTAGTATGAAGATCATAAGACTTGTGAGCATTGACGACGGCGGGGCTATTTATGTGGATGGAAAACTGCATCACGAGGACCACTCGGTACACATTGAGTTTCTTCCGATGAACGAGCCGATCAAGATTGTGACAAATGCGTACCTTGAGCACGCCGCAGTTGTCCAGCGCATTTATGATGAAGGGTTCCCGCAGAACTACGCCGATATTAAGGACGCAGTTGATGCCGACTAAGCTAATCGGACTAGCCGGAGCAAAGCGTTCCGGTAAGAACACTGTTGCGAAGCTGATTGCTGAAATTGCGGCGGACTCTCATGTAGTTGAGGGTAGTTTTGCGGCCAAGATGAAAGTCGCCGCCATGAAAGCCCTAGGCTACACAGTGCCTACTGACGATAAAACTCTAGTTGCTCTAGCAGACGAAATAAAAGAGAACGGCGAAATTGCTGTAAGATTTCCGCCAAAAAAATCCGAAGCAAAATTCACCGGGCGGCAATACCTTCAGTGGTTCGGAACCGAGTGCGGGCGACAAACGTTTGGTGATAGCGTTTGGATTGACCTTGCATTGCCGCTGAACGAGCGCACTACTGCTGTCATTCAGACCGCCGAAGGACCGCAGGAGGTTGTGTTTGGCGATGGCAACCTAACGGATTACGATGAGAATGGTGACCTGATCGACATTTGGGTGTTCACCGACGTTCGGTTTGAAAATGAGGCCATTCGTATCCACCAGAACGGCGGAGAAGTTTGGCAGGTACTCGGAGGCCAGTCGCAGGAAGGCGACACCCATGCGTCCGAGGTTCCGCTTGATAGCAGCTACGTGACCAAGACTATCGATAATTACGGCACGATCAACGATCTTCGCCAGCAAGTAAAGGATGCACTTTATGCTTGACGTACTCACACTAGACAGCGCACCAGATGCGCTCACCAATCACAGTACGCAAAACCCCGACAACAACAGTGACGCACTCACGCCTGACAGCGCACCAGATGCGCTCACGGAACACAGTGCGCCTGTTGTTGTCGGCCTAGATTGGGAGCGCGATGGTTGGCGTGTCAGCGAAGCAGGCAAGCCGAGTTGTTCGCTGCCGAAGGATGCGCTGCTCCGTGCAAAATTCCTCGACGCCGATTATGTTGTCGTTGAACAGGCGCACATGCGCGAGCGTGATGTGTATTCGGTAGCACAGGTGTACACGCGCGACGAGCTACAACAGTTGCCCTTTAAGGACAAGCTGCGGCTGTTTCCCGGCATGCCCGGCCAACTGGCAAAGGCTGCCCGCGACGTAGGGAATGTCACGGGCGAGACTAACGAATATGGAGGGCTTCTCCCCGACAAGGCCAAGGACGCCGAAACGATGGCACAGTACGCCGCCAAGCATCCTCAACGCCTGCGGTCGTGGAAAAAGTTTAGGCTGCCGGACGAGGACAAGTCACGTGATCTGTGGCCCGCCCGTGATGCGCTCCGCTCAGACGTAGGCACAGCCATGAACCAGCTTCGCGTTGCGTGGAACAATATGCGAACCGCGGAGCGGTACGCCCTTCCCGAGGTTGCCGACTTTTGCGCGTTGTTGGATAGGAACTTTGATCGTATCCCTGATGGCGTTAAGGAGCAGTACGGGATTACGCGCGGCAAGAAAAAGCCGCACGCGATCCGCGTCGAACGTATGTCTGCTGCCTTGACCGTGTATCTGCTTACACACACCCGCGACGGGCGACTGCGAACACACAACGGTAAGCCGCTCGGGATGCGGTTCATGCTGAAAACTGTTGGGCTGTGTAATTCCTACAAGCCCAACATGGTTCGCTCGCAGCTTACGCATCACGGGATGAGGCACTACAAGGGAGGCCGCGACGGGGGCTATCGCTCCGAGTATATGCGGAACTTTCGCCACTTTATTAGACTTCTACAGAGTGACGCACTCACCCACGACAGCGCACCCGATGCGCTCACGCTACACAGTGCGCCCCAGTAGACCGGCGTGCGACGCACTCACTACTGACAGCGCACCCGATGCGCTCACCGCCCACAGTGCGCCACGCCACAACTTGAAAGGTAACGATCCTAGATGATTATTGACTTCGACGTTGAAACGACAGGCCTTCAACCCTACAGCGGCAGAAATGAAGCCTTCCTGTGGATTTTCTCAGACGGAGAAACCCACGAGGCTATTCCGTTTTCACCTTCGGGCGCGGCTATCGAGTCCTGGGGCTACCAGGCAGACGACCCCCGTTACGCTGAGAATCAGGTGCGAATCCAGGCATGGTTCGACCGCGTGCGCCTGAACCCGGAGGCTAAGCTACGTGCCTGGAACGCCCGGTTTGATCGTGCGTTTGCGGATCAGGCGGGCTGCTTCAAGACGCCGGGCGACGGCCAGTGGTTCGATGCGATGCTCGTTGCTCACGCGATTGACGAACGTCGGTCTGTCGCGCTTAAGGCCGTAGCCGCGCAACTGTTTGGCGACGATGCTGCCGATCCCCAGAAAAAGCTGAAGGAATGGCTTAACGCAGAGAACCGTCGCCGCGCGACGCTCTTGAAGGACGCTGACAAAGCTGAGCAAGGTAAACTGCGCGTGAAGTACGTACAGGCGAAGTGCTCTGATCGCAAATGCAAATTTCTGCGGGAGCTTCCCGAAGGCGAGTCCGTTGAGGCCTGTCCCGATTGCGGGGCCGACGTGAAACTGACGAACAAAACCCGCCCGGCAACTGACGCAGAGGGGGCGGCAGTCATTGCCGAGGCCGCGCGCATCACGAACGCAAAAGGCGAGTACGTGCGCGCCAATTACTCCAATGTCCCTCAGGAAATCATGGAGCCGTATGCGCTTGAGGATGTAATTCTGACGCGCAAGGTTAGCGAAGTGTACGATCCGGTAATTGAGGCATCGGACCTTAAGCGGGTTGTTGAGTTTGAGCACAAAAACCTCGACGCCCTTTATGCGATTGAACGCCGCGGCCTGCCGGTCAAGGATCACGGTGTTGAATACCGTCGCCTTGAGCATGAGGTTATTGAAAACCTTGAGAAGCTGGAAGAACGCATCCACGATCTTGTCAAGGAAGCCGATCCTGTCGTATACGCGCAGGAGCTTGCTGGCTCCGATTGGGGCGAGGGTAAGACCTTCGCTTATAAGGACGAGGCTGGGCACCTTCATCTGACTGGCGGTGCTGCGTCCCTGGACGACTTCAACCCAAAGTCAACGCCACAAATCTTGGCTGCGCTGAAGGCGCGCGGAGCAGACATGCGGTTTATGACGCCACATCAACAAACCGGCAACATCGGCGCGGACGCGGACAACCTTCGTGCCGTCGATGATGCGCTGTCCCAGGCTATTTTGGATTTCCGGTCTGAGTTCAAAGTGCTTAGCACCTACACCCGTCCGATGATCGACCGGTCGTTCAATAAAGCCATGAACGTCTACAAGGAGCCGTTCATCGCCCCCGACTCGCGGATTCACGCTACCTATCGTCAGGTGGGCGCACGAACAGGGCGCATGTCGTGCATTGCTGCGGGATCATACGTGGATGCTCCGCGCGACCTTCTGCGTTATCCGAAAGGCATTAAGATCGAGAATATTGAAGTCGGTCAATATGTGTACTCGTTTGACGAGAACAATGATCCGCGCCCCAGGCGCGTCACACAAGTAATGGACCAGGGTAAGCAGCCTGTTCTTCGCCTAGTATGGAGAGCCGCCGGGAATAAATCCTACCTCGGTGAGCTAAAGGCCACCCCCGACCACCGCATTAGGTTGCGTGACGGTTCTTACCGTCGGATGGATGAGTTGCAGCCAGGCGATCAACTAGCGTACCTTTCGCGTCAGGTTACATCGGACGGATATGCGCGTCTGGGCTGGAAGCTCGGCGGCGGTAACGGTGTAGCGTCGTCTGTTGACGAGCACCGCTGGTTGGTTAATGACGGCGAAGTTACGCACCATATTAACGGTCAGAAGCTAGACAACAGCATGGACAACCTAATCAGCATGTCTGTGTCTGCGCACAGCACGCTGCATAACCCTGTCGGCACACAGCGCCCTGAACGTTACAAAGAGTGCCCGTTTACACGGGACGAACTACAGGAGATTCTAGGGCACGGCATCAAGCGGGCGATCAACAGTTTCCCGCACGATTACGCGACGTTCAAGCGCTGGGCAGCAGAGTACGGGATTTCGGTACCCGATAAGCGTCTGGCACTGCCGACGAATCATGTTGTCGTCGCCGTGATCGACGACGGCGAAACACTGAGCACGTACGACTTGTCGATTGAGGACACGCCGAATTTCATCGTCAACGAAATTGGCGTGCATAACTGCGCCGATCCTAATATGCAGAACCAGCCTCGTGACGACCTCCGCCTGCGCTACAACATCGTCGCTGCTCCTGGTCACAAGCTAATCACCTGCGACCTCAGCAACATTGAGATGGTCTTGTTCGCCGCGTACTGCGGCGAGGGGCGACTGCTGAGCGCTATTCGAGAGGGTGAGGACCTGCACACCCTGACTGCTGAAATGATCGGCCTACGCGACCGCAAGCGATCAGGCGGAGGCATCGAAACCGCTCGTCAGCTTGGCAAGGTGTTCAATTTCACCATCATCTACGGCGGCGGACTGCGCAGCATCAAGAAATACTTTCGATGCACGCGCGAGGAAGCCCAGCGTTACAAGAACCGCTACATGGACGCGTACCCCGAGGTCCGCCGGTTGCAGAACCGCATTGACTTTCGGCTTGCAGACGACGGCTACATTCAGGACAAGCTAATCAGCGGCCGCAGGTACCGCGTGGCCCAGCGCGACAGTTACAAGGCAGTCAATTACCTCGTCCAGGGCACAGCGTCGTCGGTGCTGAAGCAGGCCGTAAATAACCTACACCTTGACGGTGTGCCAATGGTCGCGCTAATTCACGACGAGGTTGTGGCGCATGTGCCGGAGGACGAAGCGCTTGACGTTGCGAAGCTGATCGAGAAGCGAATGACCTCGCCACGAATCTCGGCACGCACGCCACTGCGCAGGCTCTTGTATTGG
>ERZ724505.1113-NODE-1113-length-15297-cov-9.157853_pt1 | contig 15297 bp, 16 predicted proteins | sample MGYA00376038_ERZ724505 | MGnify/ENA primary metagenome ERZ724505 (study PRJEB28724, sample SAMN07190884) | wastewater metagenome | isolation source: effluent of sewage treatment plant in Hong Hong | place: Hong Kong | collected 2016-03-17 ... | reverse complement strand
GTGAAACGAGTGCACGTTTTTAGCGACAGTCCGTCCGTCTTTTGCGTTGTCCGATTATGACCTGTGGAATCTCGGTGAATGGGTACGGCAGAAAGGACAATTGACGCTGAACGCAAGAAGGCCAAGCGGGCTGCCGAGCGTGACATTGAGATTCCGAAGATTGTTGACATCAAACGGCGGCGGCGATGCGAGCGGAATGTTGAAAAGTTCCTGACGACATACTTTCCGAGAATCTTTCGCGACAAATTCACTCCCGACCAGAAGGACATGATCCGAGCGATCCTTGATGCTGCCCAGCACGGAGGAGATCAGGCGATTGCTGCCCCTCGGGGCGGCGGAAAGACGATGATTACCCAGTACGTGACGATTTTCTGTTTGCTGAAGGGGCTGATTAAGTTCGCTCTGGTGTGCGCCGCAACCGGCCCTGACGCAACGAACATCCTTGAAAACATCAAAGACGAGTTCGAGTTCAACGACCTGCTGGCGGAAGACTACCCGGAAGTGTGTTGGCCGATCCGACACTTGGAAGGCGCACCGGCCCGTGCACGGATGCAGACGTACAAGGGTAAGCGAACGCAATTGAAGTGGGCAGCGGACATCTGCGTCCTGCCGACGATCGACGGCAGCAAGGCCAGCGGTGCGGTCCTGAAGACTAGAGGAATGGACGCCGCTATCCGTGGGATCAATTACCGCGGCCGGCGTCCTGACCTTGTGATTATCGACGACCCGGAGACGGCTGAGAGTGCCAAGAGCGATCAGCAGATCAAGGACCGTGAGCAGTTGATTGAGCGTGATATTGCTGGACTGGCTGGCCCTGGCGAGGGAATTTCTAGGATCATGCTTTGCACGATCCAGAATCGCAAGTGCCTGGCGGCCCAGTACACAGACCCACATTGCAAGCCGTCGTGGAACTGCAAGCGGTATCGCCTTCTGGTCGAAAAGCCGGAACGTGAGGATCTATGGGACGAGTACATTCGGTTACGGCGTGAGGGCCACGAGTCAGGAAATGATCGATACGGGCGGGCCGCCGAAAAGTTGTACCGCGAGAACCGCAAGGTGATGGACGCCGGTGCTGTGGTGAGCAATCCATCACGGTACAAAAAGAAGACGCTTGGCGACGGCAAGCCTGCCGAGATTTCAGCCTTGCAGCACTGCTACAACATCATCTGCGACAACGGCCACGACGCATTTTGCACGGAATACCAAAACGATCCTGTTATTGAGGACGCTATCGAGGAAGTTGGCCTGACGGTCACGACGGTCACGAGCCGGCTGAACTGGCTGCCCAAGGGCGAATTACCGGCTGGCGTGGTCGCGTTGACGGCCGGCATGGACATCGGCAAGCGGGCCTGTCACTGGACTGTCACGGCGTGGCTGTCGAATGCGGCTGGATTCGTGGTCGATTATGGCGTGGCGGAAGTGAATCTCAAGGAAGACACGGACGCTGGAATTGAGCGGGCGGTGCTGAATACGCTCCACGATTGGCGTGATGAAACTTTAAGGGAGTTTTATCACTTCGCCGATGGCGAGGAAAAACAACTTGATTGCGTGTTCGTCGATGCTGGGTGGAACGATCACATTGCCTACAAATTTTGCCGAGAAGTCGGCAAGCCGTTCTTTCCGTCCAAGGGGTTCGGCTCGACACGCGGTCTGTCGCCGTTTCGTGCGCCTGAGAAAAACACCGAAAACCGCGTTGTCGGAGAGCATTGGTATCGGTCATGGAACGATGTGGAGCGTGTCTGGTGGTTCGCTCTGCACGCAGACTACTGGAAGGGCTGGTTGCATGAGCGATTCAAGGTGCAATCACTCAACCCGGACAACAGCCCGCGGCCCGGTTCGATTTCGTTGTTCGGTGACACTCAGGGCCAGCGGCCAGAGTTTGCCCACTTGTCTTATGCCAAGCACATCACGGCGGAAGTCGAGAAGGAAGAATTCATTGCCGGCAAGGGCATCAAGCGATATTGGCAGCAGTTACACCGCAACAACCACTGGCTGGATTCGACGTATATGGCCTGTGCGGCCAGCAACGTCTGCAACGTCCAGTTAATCAAAACTATTCCGATGGCAGAAGCACGCAAGGCACGGCGCGGCCCGGCTGTTTCAACGATCCATATGCGCCCCGATGGGAGAACGTGGCTATGAGCAAGCAAAAGACGCCGGCGAATCTCGAACTTAACGACGAGAGCAAGCAGCCGCAACGACGCACGGTTGACAAGCATCGCCAGTGCCCGCGGTGCTACGAAGGCGAGATGAATGGCGTGGGTCTTGTTTACAACACAAATGGCAAAACTCAGTACCGCAAGTGCGACCAGTGCGGCCATACCTGGACGACCGTCATCAAGGACGATGTAACAATCATCCGCAATCGAGAAGTTGACGTTGTTGAGCGTAGGGCATGAGTACCAGTATTGCTACGTGGTAAATCTGGTAATGATTTCGGCACTAAACATTGCAATTATTAGATCATGGCCCGAAGTCTTCAGCAGCAACTCGATGATCTTGATGCGCTCATTGCCGAAATTGAATCGACAATGACCGTGGCCAATGGTGCGATCGTGTATCAGGTTCGCGGTCAGTCTGTGACTCGGGCTGCGTTGCAACCGTTTTACGACGAACGCCGGCGACTGATGGCGGAAACTTCCGCCGCATCTGCTGGCATGTCTTCTCTCGCAACCTTCACTCGGCCGCGTTAATGCTCGGAATTTCAGCGATCAAATCTACGTTTAGTCGTTTTGGTTCGGCCGCTGGCCGGTCATTGCGATACACCGTCGATCAGATATTCGGCTCGAACGGTGGCGGCGGCTATGCGGCTGGCAAGGTGAATCGGCTGACGAAATGGTGGATGCCGACGCGGATGAACGAAAACGGCGTTCCCGGTGCCCAAGTGCAGCGAGTTCGCTGGGAAGCGTGGGAACTGTGGCGTAATAACCCACATGCCCGCAAAGTAGTCAATTCGCTCACATCCAAGATCGTTGGCCCCCGTGGCCTGCATCCCCAAAGTCATGCCAAGCGAGCGGACGGCACGCCTCACACAGAATTTCGTGCAGCGGCCAAGGAGCTATGGTCGATGCTGTATCGCGGGTTTGATTATCGCGGTCAGCCTGGTCAAGGTGGACTCGATACGCCTGAATTACAGAAGTCGGCGTTGCGGTCGGCGGTCCTGAGCGGTGAAACGCTGTACACGGTACGGCCGATCACCTCGCGAGAGCAGGCTCGCAGGGGCATTCCGGTTCCGTTGGTGCTGCAATTGATCCACCCGGAACGCCTGGATGAGACGATGACCAGTGCGGCGACAGACGCCAATCGCATCTATCGCGGAATCGAGATCGACGGAGACGGACAGCGGGTGGCATATTGGATCTTGCCGCAGCATCCCAGCGATCCATTATTGACGGTTTCTGGTCTAGGTTCGCAACGTATACCGGCCAATCAGGTCGGGCATCTGTTTTGCGCCGATGACATTGACCAATTGCGGGGCGTATCGTGGTTCGCGCCGGCATTGATGCAACTCAAGGACACCGGAGACTATCAGTACAACGAATTGATGGCCTCTGCCGTCTCGGCGTGCGTGGCTCTGCATTACACTCCGTCGCATCCCGGTGCCACGATTGGTCTGCCTGAGACAAGCGGCGACGATACCGACCTGACCGATAGTGCAGGCAATCCGCTGACGCGGCTACAGCCTGGGATGATTATCCGCGGCGGTTCGGTCAACATGCTCAACCCGTCGCGTCCCAATGCGAACGCGGAGCCGTGGATCAATCACCTATTGCGTGGCACGGCGGCATCGTTCCCGGGCACGAAGGCCAGCACAGTGACAGGTGACTATCGAAACTCGTCGTTTTCGTCCGAGCGATCAGCAGATAACGACGTTTGGCCGGAAATCGAGGGGCTACAAGCGTGGTTTGCGTCTGGATTCTGCCAGCCGATTTACGAGCAGATCATTGATGCAGCCGTGGCCTATGGCTATTTCGACGGCATTATCACGCCGTCCGAGTACGCTGCGCGACGCCGCGAGTACATTTGCACGTCCTGGCAAGGGCCTGTGGCTCGATCGATCAATCCGGTTGACGACGCTAACGCCGCTAAATTGCGAGTCGCGGCAGGAATCAGCACGCCGCAAATCGAATGCTCCAAGATCGGCCTGGATTGGCAGGACGTTTTAAGCGGAATCGCTGAATTCGGCGAGTTCGCCGAATCAATGGACATTGAGGAAGAGTACGTCAACAACGTGCTGGGCGTGACGACCGCGAATGTAACCGAACCGCCAGAAGTCGAATCAGAAGACCCAGCGATGGCTGGTACGGAAACCGAAACAGACACCGAAGAGGTGCCGGAAGATGAAACGAACACGGAATCACAAGATGCGCCGCCAGTTGCAACGTGAAAGCCGCCGATCGGCAGCCGTTCAAGACCGCGACTTTGGGACGCGAGCAGCGGGCCTACGTGCCGCGACTGTCAACGAGCAGGATCGCAGCGTTGAAACGACGATCACTACCGACACGCCGGTCCCGATGTTCGATCCCGAACGCTGGGACATGGTGCCAGAAGTGCTACGTATGGACGGTGTGCAGTTACCGGCAAACGGTCAAGTACCATTTCTGGACAGCCACAACCGCCGTGGCATCGCAAATCAGCTTGGATCAGCCCGCAACATGCGAGTTGAAGGCAACTCGCTAGTTGGGCGTGTGTACTTTTCCTCGGCCCATGCCAGTGAATTCGGCAAGGTCAAGGAAGGGCACGTTACTGACGTAAGCGCGGGCTATTCCGTCGAAGATAAGACATTTGTTCCTGAAGGAACCAAGGCGATTGTGATGGGCCGCGAGTATCAAGGCCCGGTGAACGTCGTCACGAAGTGGAAGTTGCGTGAAGTTTCTCTCGTCCCGATTGGCGCGGACGAGCTTGCTAAGTTGCGCGGTTACGATCCGCGCCAACCCAAACGGGAGGTATTTACTGTGAATCCTGAACTGCGTAAGGCGCTTGTGGCGCGAGGGATGCCGGCCGATTACACGGACGAGCAAGCCCAACAGTGGCAGCTTGACCAACTCCGCAAAGCGGACGAAGAGAAGGCCAAGGCGGACAAAGAGCGAGCCGAAAAAGAGGCTAAGGAACGCGATGCCGGAAAAAGCAAAAGCGAAACGCCTGACCTCGGCAAACTGGTCGCCGACGCCCTGGCCGCCGAACGTGCCCAGCGTGCTGAATTTCGCAAGTCGGTTGACGATATTTGCGAACTGGCCGACATCGACGCCGCCGAACGGTCAGCGTTGTACGACCTGATTGACGTTGCCGCAGTTCGCACCAAGGTCAAAGACCTTAAGGCCCAGCGAACGGCCAATTTCGTTCCCGGTGCCCCGATCATCCCCGGGCCGGCGCAACTCGACAAGCATCGTGCGGCTGTCGGCACCGCGTTGAATTTGCGGGCGATTGAAGCTGTGGCGAAGCCGGAAACGATTGAAAGGCTCATCCCGGCCGCTCAACGGGCTGCTGGTTACGAGCAATTTCGAAACCTGGGCGTGCTGGAATTGGCCCGCGAATGCCTCGAAATGGACGGCATCCGCACCCGCGGCATGAGCCGGCCACAAATCGCGATGGCGGCCCTAGGTTTCACCGACAAGGCAGGCGTCCGTAGCGTCGGGCAAGGTGCCTATCACACGACTGGCAGCTTTACGAAGCTGACCCAGGACGCGGTGAACAAGTCGATGCAGGTCGGTTACACCGAATACCCTGCGACGTGGCGTATTTGCTTCCGTCAAGGCGAATCGGCGCAGGATCTGAAAACGATTCATCGCATCCGTATGGGTGCGGTGCCGAATCTGCCCGACTGGCCGACCAACAAGGCCCCGGCCGAGATTTCCTTGCTCGATTCGGAAGAAACCTACAAGGTTCAGCCGAAGTCGCTCAAGATCAGCTTCTCCTGGGACTTGCTGGTCAACGACGACATGAGCATGTTGAGCCGCGTTCCGGTCATGTTCGGCAACGCTGCCGCACGTACTGTAAATGCGGTTGCCTGGGCACAAATCACCGGCAATCCGACGTTGGCGTCCGATTCCGTGGCGTTGTTCGCAACTGCTACCGGCAATCGCAAGCGTACCAACCTGACGACCGGCGCCGGTGCACCGTCAGTTTCGACGATCCAGACCTTGACCAACTTGATGATGCAGATGCGCGGCGAAAACACGCCGGAGCAAGTTGAATCACAAGACATTCTCGGCCTGATGCCGCGTTACATCGTCGGCCCGAGTGCGTTGCGGACCACGATTTTGCAAACCGTTCTGTCCATCGCCGATCCCGCATCGACGAACCAGAACACCTACAACCCGTCGAACAACCTGATCCCGGTCATTGAGCCGTTGCTCGACGCGGCCAGCACGACCGCGTGGTATCTGTTCGCCGACTCGGCGCAGATCGACACGGTTGAGGTCACGTTCCTGCAAGGTTACGAAACCCCGCAGGTCCGCGATCACATTGACCCGGAGACGATGGCCCAGAACTTCTACGTCTTGCAGCCGGTGGCGGCCAAGGCGTTGAATCATCGCGGCGTCCAGAAACACGCTGGGGCCTAATCAATAAACCAATCTTCCCGGCCGGATTCGTCCGGTCGGGGATTCACTAAAACAGACTCTTGAACAGGAAATTTTAATCATGGTGATTCGAGAAGTTGTGGACAAAGTCGACCGGTTCGACCGGGCGCAGGCGTACACCACGACGCCGGCTGGCGAGTTCGGGTGGACGATCAAGGACACCAGTTCTGCCGGAACCCCGACCTACCTGAATATCAGTGGTCGCGGCGCGAAACTGACGATTGCCTCGACCAGCGAAGAGGAAATTGTCACGTTGTACCAAAACGATGTGCTGCCGTTTTTGCTTCCAAAAATCCAGTACGTTGACTTCGATCTGGTTGTGGCAGGCATTGACGCCGTTACCACGCTGGTCGCTGGCATCGCATCGGCCCAGGCAGACACCGAAGACAGCGTTGCGACGTTGGCTTGGTTCCGCATGGAAGGTTCGGCTTCTACGTCCAATGTGGTTGTCGAAACCGACGATGGCGTGACCGACAATGACGACGTGGCAACAGGTACGACACTGGCAGCCGTCGTCAAGCGGTTCCGTATCGATTTCACGAACGGCCTTTCTGACGTGCGGTTCTACATCGACGGTGCTCGCGTTGCTGCGGGTACGACGTTCAGCATGGCCTCCGCGTCTAGCACGCAGAACGTGCAATTGTTCGTGCAACTGCACAAGGCCAGCGGTACTGGCGTTCCCAGCGTGACCGTCAAGCGTTGCGGTATTCAATACCTGACCGCTGACGGTGCCTAGTCGATTTCAGCCGATGCAGGTCGGCACACAATGCTGAGTCTGCGCCGCTCATCCATCGGGGCGGCGCAGACCGGCGCACCTCAATGAAAATCGCGTGAGCCTACGAGACGTTATCGCTGCTGATGTTTCCGCAGTCATTCTCAATACGAATGAACTGGCAGAAACCGTCACCTATTTCCCCAGGAATGGTGCGGAGCGTTCGGTTGTGGGAGTTGTGGAAGAGGCAGAGCGATTACGAGAGTTTGAACACGGGACGCAAACCAGCGAGGAATTGTGGATCGTTGTCAGTCGTGACCCGGACTCAGATAGCGGCGGCATCGATTCACCGCAAATCGGCGACGGCTTGAGGCGTTCGGCGGCGGTTGACAAAGAGCAGCGGATTTACGCATACACTGGTCAGATTCAAGACGTGAACAGCGGAAGTTGGTGCCTGCAATTCGCTCGTGACATCCTGACTCGTACCGGCACGGAGAACACGCAAAAGCGATGAACACCGTAACCGTCGAACCGCTGGGCGCAATCACCGAATCGGTGACATTGTTGGCACGCATGGTAGCCAACAGTCAGCGATTTCGCGAGCGTTGTGGCGTGGAGACGGAAGCGGCGGCACTGGACCGCGTTTATTATCCGTGGCTCGATGCGCCAGATCACGAAAGGCTGCGGCCGTATGCTTTGATTGAGCAAGGCCCTGACTTCACTTGGGAGTATCGAGCCGGTGGGCAGTCGAATTACCTGGCACCGACAGGCACGCTGCGATTGTGGCTATACGACAACGCCAGGAAGACGGCGATGCGTGATAACTTCATCGACTTTGGCAACTACTGCGATGCGGTGGTGCAAGAGTTGGTTGAATTGGCAGGCAAAGACGGTTGGTTGGCGATTGACAACATCCGCTTGACCGTTCCGCCAATGTGCAGCGACCCGACGAAGTTACCGGCTATTCGTGAGTATTGGGGCGCGTGCTTCGACTGTGAATGGGCACCGTCCAGGGGGTAGTTGTGATTGCGATGCAGTTTGACATGCAGGTGCCGGAGATCGTGAGCCAATCGCTTGGCAAACGAGCGATGGATCGCGCATTTCGGGCTGCCTACGAAGCGACCGGCAACGTGCATCACCAGAAACTAATCCCGCGACACTTTGAGAAGAAACGCCAGGACGCCTACCGCGATAAGCCACGATCCAAAGGGTACGCGATTGCCAAGGCAAAAATCGCTGGCAAGGGAAAGGCGGCAGAACCGGACACTGACCGCGTTTTTAGCGGTCTGATGAAGCAGAGCATGTGCGAGTTTGCGACCGTGCGATCGTACCCGACGCGGTACACGATCACGATGCAGGCACCTCGGTACATGACGATGCGACCGTACAAGATCAATCAGCCCGACAAGTTCAAGGAAATCGAGGCAATGGCCGCCGACGATTGGCCGGTCATGGAGGGCGTCTTCCAAAAGGAACTTGAGCGGACTATTGAGGACGAAGAATTCAAACTGTTGACCCGCGAATCCAAGAATCACCGCATGAGCGGGCTGTGAGGATATACCTATGGCAATCGCAACCAATTACGTTCTACACGGAATCCTGACGCCCTCGGCCGCGTTCATCAGCAATCTATCGAACGTGCGCATGTCTCCTGCCGTACAGACGATGCTGGGCTACGGTGCCGGTTATCAGGCTCCGCTGTTCGTTGGCAACATGGGCCAAAAGCCTGCCATTTCGTTCGATTCGCTGGACGTTAAAACGGTCCTGGACCTGACCGGCACGACGTGTGCCGACTTATCGGCCGGAAATACCGACCTGTTTTTCAAGAAAACTAGCGGCTATTCGAGTCGCGTTGCCGATGCAACGGCGGTACACGTTCGCAACCGGATGGCAGCGGCTGGCCTGTATGTGACATCACTCCGGGCCGGAAACCGTTCGGAGGCGTCCGTCAGCGGAATGCTAATTGCCAATTACGACGGTGTGAATGAGCCAATCGTGCCGACGACCGCCAGCGTGGCGTTGAGCGGCACTCCGGCAGCGACCTATCACTACGTCTCGGGGCCGATTGCGATCAACGGCACGACGTATGCCGGCGTCCAGTCAACCAATGTAGACTTCGGGCTGTCAATCGGCCAGTTGAGCGGCGATGGCGAGCTTTACGATACCTTCCAATTCGTTCGCACGGTCGCGCCGTCGATCACGGTGAGCCTGCTGGGCGTGCCGCTGACAAATGCCCTGTCACTCAATGGTACGGCAGTGACATCGCTATCGGTTTACCTACGGAAAATCAGCACGACCGGGCGAGTGGCCAATGGCACGGCAGGGCACGTCAAATTCACGGCGACGGCTGGAATTGTCACTGTCGAAGACGTGAGCGGCGGCGGCAATGATGATGCCGTGACGACGATCAAGATTACCTTAGTCGCTCCTGACACTTCGACCGCTCCGCTACTTCTCAACACCGCGATTGCGATCACCTAATGAATATCGCTGACTCCCAGAAACACGACGAACAGACGTTGAAAATCCGCAAATTGGCGGAACGCGAAGGCGTGACCCCAGCGGCGATTGCCGCCCGGCTTACGACCGATACCGTTGCCGCGTCATCCTCTGACGAGAAACAAGATGATAAGTAGTGGCACAGCCTTTGTATTTCTTGCCCGACCTGAATCGGGCGCAGGTATTCGCCGGCAGTAAGCTCGCACGCTCGATTATCAAGCCCCGTGGCCTGCTGGATGCGTTCGGCGATTGTCTCGGCCTGAATCAAGCCGGAGTCTGCGACGTGGCTGGACGCGGTCCTGGGGGCTTATCCGGCGTTATCGTCCATTACCAGTCGCCAGTGACCGACATTCCTGGGAGGATCGGCTACTATCCCGACGAGCAAGAATGGCACCAATGTAGCGACGGGCTATGGATCGGACTATCCACGACCAGTCCGGTAACGCCTGCGGACCTACAGCGACCACTATTCCATCAGGGATACGCCTGGACGCTGGCAGATGGCAACGAATGGACCGTGCCCGTGGTGCGTAGGCCTGACGGTTCTACTGGCCTGCCCTGCGATATGGTGTGGGATTCCGATGGCAACGTGCAGACGCCGATCAAGCGGGCCTACCAGCGGTATTGGGACGAATCCGAGATCGTATCCGATTACGTGTTCGGAACCGACAAGGACGGCGAACTGACGCTTCAGCGAGCGTTGACGTTGGCCGTGCAGGCGTTGGGCCTGAATTACCGCTACGGCCGCCATGAGCAGAACGTGCTACGGCTGGTCGATACTGTAAATTGGAATACCGTGCTGGCGTTGTCCGTTGACTTCCCGAAGTTTTCGAGCATCGTTCAAAAAAAAACGCCAAGCGATTCAGTGAGTCAATCGCTTGGTGGCGAGGACGCGGCGGCAACTACCGACCCAGCCGAGCAGACCTGACACTGGCCGCACTTGGCTGGTTTGACGCAGACCCGCAAATAGTTCCTGTATTGCAGAGGGCGAAGTAATGGCAATCAAACTAACCGGCACTGGCGACATGAGCCAGTTGACGAAGGAACTGGAACGGCTGCAAGGGCAGGTGGTCAAGCTATCTGAGGCAAACACCAAGGCATCGAAGGATGGTGCCGAAGGTTCAGATAAGATGATTGCCAAAGTCATGGAACTTGGCAAGGCGTATGCGGGGCCGATTGCCTCAATGCTCTCTCTCGGTGGTGCAATCAAGACGGTCGTGTCGTTACACGACCAGCATATTCAACGACTTACCGACCTTGCCGCAAAGTACAAGGAAGTTGACCGCGAGGCAGTCAAGGGATTCGCCCAGCGTGGGCAATTGCAATTTGCCGATGAAATTCTAACCCGCATGAAGGCGAGCGGGCAGGGAAGGTCCGTAAACGCTCAGGCATTATCCGCCGTGGCTGGCGGCGATCCGATTCGATTTGGTGAGTCATCGCGTGCAGCACTAGAGCGGCAATTGCCGTTGGCTGTCGAAGTCGCCAAGCAAATGCCTTACGCCGACGACCAACTAGGCGAGCAAGCTGGCCGATTCCAGCGGATGTTACCGGGCCGTTCACCGCAAGAAATAATGCGGATGGTCCAATATGCCCGTGAACACGTCGGCGACAACATGGAAGCATTGACCAGCCAGCGAATGGTCAAGTTTGTCGAGACGATGAAGAGTCGCGGCACAATGAGCGGCGAGCAGGCATTAGGAACAGCAATCGGAATGCTGCTAAAGGGCCAGCGGCCAGACAAGTTATTGCAACTGGCCGACGAAGAGGGAGGTGGCAAGGGTGGAATTACTGGCGGTATGGGAGGCATGAAAGCCAATACCGCAGACCTACAGCGGGCGATGGCCGAAGGCAAGATCATCACTGATGAATTTTCGGCATCCGCCAGTTCGCGACTGCTTCCGACTGAAGCACTGAAATCAAGTGCGATTGGCGTCCAGACTCAGGCCAACGTCGAGCAGGAAAAAAAGATTGCGCAAGTTAAGGCGATGAAAGAATTGGAAGCAAAACGACGAGATCGCATGGATCAGCAAATTGAGCTAGAGCGTGCAATTAACCTTGAGGAAAAAGGGTGGTTCGGTGGTGGTCTCGAAAACATGGTGAGTTTTCGCGCTAGCGAACGCAGCAATATCAATCAGTGGTTCGAGCAGCAACGATTTCAGGGCGTCAGTGCCGTTGAAGCCGAAAAGGCTGGCTTTAGTATGCCGACAAGTCGTGCCCAGTTCATCGACGAAGAACGCAGGCGCAGGCAGGTAGAAGACGAACAATTATCCGCCATGAAGGAAGTCGTTAAGAATCAGCGTGCAGCGGCAAACCTAAATACCCACGTCGAACAATAGCCAATGTCAAATGCGAAGCGATCACCGCGAGTAAAGCAACTCCAAAAGTCAATTTCTGCGATTGTACAGTTGCACTCCAAGATGCTTCGCCGATTGCAGCGTCTGGCTGACAAATTGGACCGTCCAAATCGTGAACACTAGCGGAGTATGGATAGTAAAGACGATGGGCAAACCAGTCATTGTGAAACTTGTGATTTCCTGAACTAAAGCATTCACCAGCAGCAATTGCAAACCACAACCACGACACAACGTACAAGCCAATCGTGACACGGTAGATAATCATGGGACTTTCCACTTGCAAAATAGACGACTTTGAAATGTTGTTCTGGCAAGGTCAGCCACCTGGACTGCATCAACAAGAGATCGTCATGGATGAGCGGGCTGGCGTGGACGGCACCGAACTCACTCGCATCGGCACACGCGGCAAGCCGTTTCAACTCGTGAGCCAAGTCGATCAGGCCGACGTTGATTCGTGCTACGCGACTCTCAACCAATACAAGACGCTCATCGACGGCGATCCGGTTGACCTTGTCTGGTACGGCGTCAATTCAAGCACATACGGCTATAAGGTGCAAGTTTTGGGCGTAATGCCGACGAAAATTCAGAAAATCGCATCCGCTATCGGTGGCAAAAATGCCCCGTCGAATGGCTTTTTAGAGTGCGTTTGGTCACTGATTCAGATTCCAACAGGAGGACAATAATGAGCGTTACAGTTACTTGGTCTAACGATGTTACCGTCGCCGAAACGCTGACCAGCGGCGTGACCGGCGCGAGCAATCCAATCATTCGGCACAACGGATTCAACGCTCCGAAGTCTGGCGAAGCGGAAGTTGCGACACTCACGGCATCGACGACGCCGGCCGCTACGAAAGTCGCGGAAGGCAATCTAGCATTGACTGCCGGGGCGTACACAATCGACCTGACCAGCCTGACCGGCACGAACGGAGCATCGGTCACGTTCAACGGACTGACCGTGCGAAACATTCTGATTCGCAACAAGGGCGCGGCGGCAATGACGTTCGCCAAGGGCGCGAGCAACGGATACACCGGTTTCGGTTCGGCCTTCTCGATTACGATTCCGTCCGGGGGCGTCATGTCGCTCTACACGCACACGTTATCGGGTGCCGTGGGCGGCAGCAACAAAACGATCGACGTGACCGGCACTGGTACGCAGACCTTTGACATCATCGTGACGGCAGGCTAATGGCGAACACTCATCAGCCCCATACCGTATCGGTTCGCCAGCACTGGAAAGACGCCTGGACGGTCACGCCGTACCTGTACGCGGATTCGTTTACGCGGTGCATGGCTCCGGCCATGTCGTCGGCACAGTTCTCGTACCGCTACGGCGACATTTTGCGGCCCGATTTGGAGACGTTCGATTACTACGCGCCGCAAGACTTGCTCAATTGGTACGTCAAGATCGAATTGCAGCAGGGCGGCGGCGATGCGATCACATGGTACGGCGTCATCATCGACAATCAGAAGGTGCCGCAAGGTGCTAATCGCACTGACGATAACGCACCGGCACAAGCGGGCGACCAATCATTGACGGCCGTGGGGCTGGAATATCTTCTGGAGCGTGAGCCGATCCTGACCAGCGTTGTCGAATATCAGAGCGGCGAGAAGATCGTCAATCGCGCATTGACGTTCAACCCGATTCGGCATCTAGGCAGCGGATTCAAGGACCGCGCCTACGAAGCCAATCGCTCTAAGAATCTCGGTTCAAAAGACGCCTACATCTTCGCCGAGACACTTCGCAGCGGATACAGCGATCCGTGGACTGCGTTAGATGTGGTCGCGTATTTGCTCGAATATCAGACACCCAAGGACGGGAACGGCGTCAGCATAATCAACTGGACTATCGAGGACGTTGAGGCGATCAGCGGGCTGGAATACGAAGTCCGTGACTTGCGAGTGAGCGAGAAGGACACAGTATTCAAGCTGCTTAATCGCCTGATTTCTCGCCAGCGTGGAATGGGCTGGTCGCTGTCGGTAGATAGTGACATTCCGACAATTACGGTTCATTCTCTGGCGGTTGACGCTGTTGACATTCCAGCAGCAAACAACGGCAGCAGTTCACGACTGCCGGAGAACTCGAGCAAGACCGCGTGGAACTTCGACGCAGACGGGCTGGTACACAATCCGTCGCACGTCGAATCGGCAACTCAGCAATTTGACCAAGTGATTGTGCGTGGTGCTCGCCGCGGGGCTGTGTTCACCGTGGGGACGCAGAGCGGCACGCTAATCGAGGACTGGTCAGCAGCCCAGGAGACGGCGTACCAGAGCGGTGCATCGGCGGCGACAGGATATAGCACGATGGGCAATAGCGACCGTGAACGGTTGCACATTCTCGTGAGATCGCAGGATGCGCTGAAGCGGGTGTACTCGTATTTCCGACTGGACGATGCCTGGACCGGCCTGGACTACAACAGCAACATTGCGTTGCCGAGCGTTAGCAATTCGGCGATCACCGCGCCATTCTGGCGGCCCGGGCTGCGATTTGCAAAGTATCTGCCGCTATTCACTGACCACGATTACAGCGGCAGCAAGATCGGCAGCGGCGCAGTCACGACGAACACGCCGGACGGTGCGATTGCCGAATACATGCGACCGCTTGTAATCATCAAGGACGATAAAAACTATTACTGGCTAGCGGAGGGCTTCAACAGTGCGGCATCTGTGGAACAACTCACGCCTGATTCTGCTGGTCACTCTGGGTTTCACGGGCAGATGCAAGACTACGCGCCCGGCGTTATCGTCAAGGTGTCAGGGTTCGGCCAACACGGCATCGCCAAAGGCAGCTTCACGCCGTATGCACTCGACGCAAATGATAAATCTGACCTGTATACGAAGCCGGTCATTGACTACTCGACGGCTATCTACGCGACGGTATTTGTCGAGTTTGATGACTACCTGACCGCCAGCTATCCAGCCGATCCGGTGACTCCGCAAGGTGATGCTGTTCGCAAGCTCATCATCGACATGCCGGAACTACGCCAGGACCGCGTCTGCAAAGACACGATTGTCGGTATCGACGCCAATGGTGCGGTCATCAAGAGCGACGGCGGATACGTGCGGGACGATACTTACTTTGCATCGGCAATCGCTACGCTCGCGTGGCAGTGGTACGGCCAGCCTCGGCGCGTGTTGAACCTAACGCGGCATA
>ERZ724505.1110-NODE-1110-length-15327-cov-6.388161_pt1 | contig 15327 bp, 14 predicted proteins | sample MGYA00376038_ERZ724505 | MGnify/ENA primary metagenome ERZ724505 (study PRJEB28724, sample SAMN07190884) | wastewater metagenome | isolation source: effluent of sewage treatment plant in Hong Hong | place: Hong Kong | collected 2016-03-17 ... | reverse complement strand
GCCATTTCCTTGACACCGACCGGAGGGAATTAGCCACCCACATCGCACAAGCCGTTCTCGACCGGGAGCCGACGAATTCCCTGACCCGTACCCATGTTGCCAACCTATACCGCAGGGCAGGACAGCCGGAACATGCATTACGTGTGTTCCAGGAGATAGCGGCATTGGTTGAGGGAAATCGGGCGTACTACTACGAATGGGGAGTGGCCGAGGGCGAATGCGGCCATCACGGCGAAAATACGCTACTTGCTGCCTTTTCCCTTGCCGACCAATGTCCTGCACGCCAAGTCGATAACGACCAAGCGGCGAAGAGCCTGTCCGGACTGGGGGTGGCCTTCGGGAGCCTTTACGATGACTATCGCAACGTCGCCTTCCGCGATGCACGCCTGGCGGTGGTCGTCTTGGGCCGGACCCTGCGACTTGTTGCAACTACAAAAAGCTATTTCGACAAGCATTTTCTCGAGGCTACGGAGCAAGGCGCCACTGTTCCCGAGCAGAAAGAGGTCATGCCGCTACTGCAAGCTGGCATCGCCGCCGCCGCACGGATCGGCCTGGATGCCCAAGTCGTCAAGTTGCTGCCTCACGCGGAGACCTTGACGTTTGACGGGCTGAAGGAGCTGGTTTGTCACTCCTCCTACGCCAAGAAATAGTCCGATTGGGAGTCTGCCTTCGAGGCTCATATCCAACGACCGGCTTGGCCTACGTGCTAGCCTTAAGAGGCCGTGCCGAACGACCGCTTGACTTGGAGACCAGCACTTTAATCCAAGAGGAATTGACCGGCAGCAATGGGTCGATCGCTGCCCGCCAAACCGCGCAGTAAGAAGGTCTGCTCCCAGCCTTGAGCGGACATGAGCAATAGGTTAACTGTTTGTTGGCAGACTTGACCGGTTAACAGTGTGACATGCCCTCTTCAATATCTCGATCCCATTCAGTTCCGCGTGCGCACCACTGCCATGGTCGTTCCGCTCGCGTTCAGCGCCGGACCATAGTCAAGCAGTGCAAGCACATCACCAGACGCCGTTTGAGTCAGCGCCACACATTTCTCAGCAAAGCCATTAGCTCGCGGCAGTGATGCCGATCCAGCCTCACCAAAGGAATGGCTGAAAGTGCCGTTCGCATCGGTCAGACCGACCAGAACCTGTAGCGGCGCCGCTTGAGTCTGCTCACTGGCCTGCTCAGTGTTGTTAGTCCAGTTCTGGCACGTCATGACCTGGCCTGACTTCGTCAGCGAGAGCCCTGTGGCGTAGTTGGTCGATTCATTCCGGCCAATTGGACCAGCGCTCCAGATCTTGATGCCATTCGGCCCCATCGCAGTGACAGGCATCCCAATGCGGTCAACCTTCATCCAGTACGTGTCAACCGCAATCACAGTGCCTGTCACGACACCGGGCTGTGTCAAGCCCGCCTGGATGGCAGATCCATCAGGGAGCAGCAGCAAATCTTTGGGAATTCCAACAAGGTTGCTGCCAGGGTTCTGGATCTGAAAGCCTGCCTCGCCAAAGCTGGTATCGAGTTGCCCCGTTGCCGTGAACTGCACGAACCCAGGCAGTTGGCCAACTTGGCTGCTGTAGGCAAAGGTCGCGGCGACCAAAATCTCGCCAGATGGCCGAATGCGAATGGCGCCAGGTTGCGGCGAACCATGATCCGGTGGTGCAACCGATACATAGCCTGATGTGCCAAACGAAGTGTCCACATTGCCATTCGGCATGAACCGCGCCACTAGCAATTTGCCACTGAGGGTAGAAGCAACCGTTGCAACAACGGATCCATCTGCAGTGACATCGAAGTCGTTGAGTGCCCCATTTACTTCGGTGGGAGTGGGTGCGGGCAAAGACGCCTTGCCGGAAACTCCCCATGAAGAGTCCAGCGTGCAATCAGCCTTGAACATCCAGATACTTGCTGTGCCCAACAAACCTCCGACCGCATAACGGCCATCAGGCATGACACGCACGCGGCTTGGAGCAGCTGGGCCGCCAGTCGTCCAGCTCATCCAGCCGCCAGAACCACAACTGTTGTCTGGCGAGCCATCGGCGTTCAACCGAAGCAGCCATGCCTCCCGATCGGCGCTACTGCGACTGCCGACGATGATGATTCGCCCTTGGCTGTCTGTCGTGAAACTGGTTGGTGCAAAGGATCCAAGGTATGCCCGGGATGGGAGGCCTGTTGAAAAGGTTAGATACCCGGCGTTGCCGAAGTTGCCATCAAGGGCAGAGGGGTAGTCGTATCGGCTCAATCGACCAGAAGACATCGCATCGCTGCCACTTGATCCCCCTCCGCCGCAGGCTGCTACGAGAGAAACAAAGGCAAGTGTGGACAAGGCCTTGAGGGCGGATGTATGTGTTTTTGACTGCGTCATGGCGCGAGGGGAAGGTTTGATCTGCCGTGCCCCAGCCAAGTGAAATCTGGCATGGGACGCAATAAACAGGTGCAAGCCGTTGCGACTGGCGTCAAGAAATTGCCTATTGGCTACTTTTCAACCTGTTTTGTTATCCAAATGATAACGATAGTTTGCATAATTGCAATCATAGTTTGTAGATTGTGACGGCCTCTCTGTAGATCCTCTTGGGTCATGAAGGACACGTCACAAGCTGGCTCAGCCAGGGAAGTTTTTGCGCGCAATGTGCGCAAGCTGCGTCGGCTGCAGGAGCTCTCGCAAGAGGGCCTGGCGCTACAAGCTGGATTGAGCAGAACTTACGTCAGTCAAATTGAGCGAGGTGAACGAAGCGTGTCGATCGACAATATGGGAGCCTTGGCTGATGCCTTGGGCGTACCTCTCAAAGACTTGGTCGATCCCGAATATCTTTTAAACGTCAAAAGAATATCGCCGTAACTCCGGAACGGGAGTATTTGAAATACTCGACCGTTATTCCGTGACTGCCGTTGCCAGGTGACGAAACAGAGGGTTTCGACATCGATGGCGATCTATTGCCTGCAACGGGCGCAAGGAGTCACGATGAACTCAGATTTTTGGAACAGCATTGACGGCAACTACACGCTTTACAAAGACAAGCGCGGTCGAAAGGTGCTCAAGGTCGTCACGCCGGGAGGCGTTGTGGCGGTCATTGGGGTCGATATTCCGGTGACAACCATCCAGGCGCTGAAAGACCGTATTCATTGCCGGATCATAGAGAGGCTTCAGTCTGGTGAGTCCCGTACAGTGGATGAACCCAAGGGCGAATGATGCGCAAAGTTGTGAGGCTGCAGGAAGGAAAAGAGTAAGGGATGAGCACTGTGACTAAATCTATGCACATGACTGCTGTCAGCGGCAACGTGTTTGCTGACTTGGGGTTCGAACCCGGCGAAGCGGCAGCGCTGAAGGCGGAATCTCAACGGATCATCTCGGAGAAGCTGGCCGTCAAAAACTTATTGATGACGGCACTGGCTGAGTGGGTTGACGCGAAGAAGCTCAATCAAGCCGAAGCTGCTGCAGTTCTCGGTGTGACAGGCGCTCGTGTTTCCGATGTATTCAACAGGAACGCCAACAAATTCACCATCGACGCTTTGGTGGACATGCTGGCAAGGGCCGGCAAACGCGTTGTGTTTTCAGTTGAGTAGTTCTCACCTCTGGCGCACGCTCCGTTACCTCTGGTTGCGTCTTACCCCAAAGTGGGTGCCTCTACGAGCATAGCCAGCCTTCAAAATTGGCGCGGTTATCAAGTGAATAAGAACTACCAGGGATCTCGGTATGGGTTTGACCAACATGGCGCTATCAAGCGCCTCTTCGGCGTTGTCGTCTCTCAAGGACGCGGCCCTGAACAAGGTCAACAGCGCATTGCATGGGCTGTTGGGCGACCTGATTGGTCAATGGCAAACAGACAAGCGGCTCTACACCCTTGAATCGGCCAGCAGCACGCGTCCCTTGCCTGCCGACCTCATGGTCGAGAGCTTCGTGCTGACCGATGGCGTGTCCCAGCCGTTTTCTCTGCACATCCAGGCGCTGGCCCTGAACGCCCAGGTTGAGCTCAAGCAGCTTTATGCCCGTCCCATCACCCTGGTCACAGCTTTGGCAGACGGTAGCACCCACCGCCGCAGCGGTTACGTCACCGAAGCCCAGTCGCTAGACAGCGATGGCGGTCTGGCCCGCAAGTCTTTGCTGGTGCAGCCCTGGATCGCTTTGCTGGGTCATACCTTGGGCAGCCGTGTCTGGCAAGAGTGCAGCGTCATCGACATCGTGGAAGACGTTTTTGCTGACCACGACAGCATTGCTGCTTGGCGCTGGGATGACGACGTGGCACAGCACGTGTCCAACGGCCTGTATGGACCCACCGGTGGCGCGCGCAAGTATTGCGTTCAGTACCGAGAGTCAGACTTGGACTTTGTGCAGCGCCTGCTCGCTGAAGAAGGCTTGAGCTGGCGTGTCGAAGAAGATGCCGAAGCACCTGGCGGCCACACCGTCGTCATCTTTGCCAACAGCCTGTGCCAACCCCAAGACCCCACCAGTGGAACCACCCTGGGCGGCAAAGGCATCCGGTTCCATCGCAGCAGCAGCCAGGAAGAACAAGACAGCATCCAGGCCTTTGGCGCTTGGCGACAACTGGGCCAAGCTGGTGGATCGATGGGCACCACTGTACTGGGCTGGGACTATGAATCCAACCGCGCCATCGTGGCGGACGTGCCCACCAACCACCAGTGGGGCGGCGCAGAAGCCAGTAACCTGCAAAGCTGGTTGACTAGCTATGACCCCACGGCCGATGGGCTCTACAGCCACCCCGACCAAGCCGAGTTTGCCGCCACCTGCATGCAGCAAGCCCGCGAAGCGCGCTTGAAACTGTGGATGGGCGATGGCACCGTTCGTACCCTGCGAGCAGGCACTTGGTTCAGCTTGAGCCAATCGACACTGGACAGCATCAATCCGCAAGAGGAACAAAAAGAGTTTTTCGTCACCGCCGTTCGGGCCATGGGCATCAACAACCTGCCCAAGGACTTGAGCGACACCATTGCCAAAACCCTGGGCGTGGGCCCCTTACAAGCCCTGTTGCAGGCCACACAAGACAGCGGCATTTTCGAGCGCCACGATGTGGATACCGGTTCACTGCAAACCAAGGCCGCACAAAGTGGCTTTGCCAACCAGTTTGAAGCCATTCGCCGTAGCGTGCCTTGGCGCACTGTATTGATGGACGACACTGGCTTGCGCCCACGTCCTCGTCCCACCGCCTGGGGGCCGCAAACCGCCATCGTGGTTGGCCCCAACGGCAACACCAGTCCCAGTGGCGCTGACGAAATCTATACAGACCGTATGGGTCGTGTGCGCGTGAAGTTCCACTGGCAAGCCAATCCCTTTGCGCCACAATGTGCCAACAGTGACCACAGTTGCTGGATGCGGGTGCTGCAACGCTCAGCAGGGCCCGGCATGGGCCAGCAGTTCATCCCTCGCATCGGACAAGAAGTGTTGGTGGGGTTCATCAACAACGACATGGACCAGCCCTTTGTGATGGCCTGTCTGTACAACGGTCAGGGCGAAGGCGGTGTGCCTCGGACTCCGGGTGGTCAAACCCAAAGCACTGACACCAGCGTGTTTGCTGATAGCACCGACCACCGCCCTAGTGCCCAAATGAACCTGGTCAACAGCGGCACGGGCGGCAACAGCCCTGCCTGGCATGGCGCCGCTCCAGGCGCGGGCACCGAAGGCTCACACGGCCAAAACAATGCTGCTGCATTGAGTGGCATCAAGAGCAAAGAATTGGGCGGCCAGGGCTATAACCAACTGGTGTTTGACGACACGCCCAACCAGTTGCGCACCCAACTGCACACCACCCAAAGCCAAACCTGGCTGCAAATGGGGCACCTGCTGCACCAGGCAGACAACCACCGTGGCAGCTTCCGAGGCACGGGGTTTGAGTTGCGCACAGACGCCTGGGGCGGCTTGCGAGCCGCTCGCGGCGTGATGATCAGCACCTTTGGTCTGAGCAACGGATTGGGGCAAACGGCTGACCCGGCCGGTGACAACGCTCCGGGTATGGCACTGGCGAAGCAGGCCCAACAGTTAGCCAGCACATTCAACCAAGCGGCCAACACTCACCAGACTGTGGCCTTGGCCAGCGCGCAAGGCGAGCACGCCAAACTGCCCCAAAACCTTGGACACACCCTGTCGGACAGCAACCTGCCTCACATGGAAGAGGCCAACATCGCCATCGTGGGTAAAGCAGGCGTGGGCATCACGGCGGGGCAAGATCTCATCTTGTCAGCCAATGCCACAGCTCAGATCGCCAGTGGGCAAGATAGCCAGATTGCATCGGGTGGACAGGCTCGTGTTCAAACGGGGCAAGCGATCGGCATCTTGGCTGGAGCCATTCAGGCGGGTACTGAGGCGGCAGGCAAGGGCTTGAGTGTCATAGCGGCGCAGGGCGATATCGAGATGCAGGCACAGGCTGGTGCTACACAGATAGTGGCCAAGCAGGCCCTGGAGATCAAGTCAGCCAACGGGGCCATTAATATCGCCTCCGCCAAGAAAGTGACTTTGGCGGTTTCGGGGGGGGCCAGCATCACCATTGAGGGTGGTAGTTTTACTGCGCAGTGCCCCGGCAAAATCACGGTGCAGGCGGGTAAAAAGTCGATGGTAGGGGCCTCTCAATTGACGATGTCATTTCAGTCTTGGGCCAAATCCGATTTCAAACTACCTTGTGCACTTGCTGCAGCTAGTTCAAGCGCGGCCTTTGTCAAGCTAAGTTGACATGAATAAGACACCTGCGTTCAAAAGTCAGTCCGGCGCGACCTTGACCAATTGGTTGGTTTCCCGATGGAACTCATTTGATGAGGACAGTCGAGTCAAATGCTTTGTATTGCTAGATGTAGCACCTCTTTCTCGTGCCGAGCTGCAGTCAGCGCTTGATCATTTCACTCAGGAGGGTGCACTTGTTGCCACAAATATCTATGGCGACTTAGATGGGCTCGATATCGCAAAATTCGGGCCTAGGCTGATAGAAGTTGGACAAAATCTCCTGCCTTTTGTAGCCGAATTGAGCCATCAAAAGCACAACGTCAGCTTCATCTTTTCCGAACGAAGTGTTGAAGGTTTATTGGCCCATCTGCAAGGCATTCGCGAAGTGTTGCTACCGGATGGCAGTCAAGCCTTGTTTCGATTCCAAGATGTCAATGTCCTGAGCAATTTAGCCCAAATCCTTACGCCCGGAATGACAAACAAGGTGCTTGGGTCAGCGGTACTGTGGGTTGTTCCTGACGTCTGTGGGTGCGTTTATGAACTGAAGCCGAGACCTGGATTTGTACGTAACGGCGAGCTTCGATTTGAAAAGCGGACTTTCGAAGAGCTTAACGATCGATTGCTAGTTTTTACTGTTATCGACCAAATAAACGAAGTCGATTCTTCTGTGCTCTCTGGCATGAGCCGTTGTGAGCAAAGAGATGCCGTTGCTAAGAAACTTGATACGGCACGAAAAGCTGGACTTCAGGCTTCTTCCGATCTGGCACTTTTTGCCGTTCTGAGCATGCAGCTTCCGCCAGATTTTCATCAAGCAGAGCCGTTTTTATCTGCGATACGGAAAGCCAAACTTGGCGAGATGACATTTAGCGATGCGATAGGTCGCGTCTCGCAGGCTGAGTGGGATCAATGGAATGAGAAATATGCAGCGTGAAATTGGTGGCTCGACGGGATCGAATGCTGTTCAAAGATTGACACGGCTTGTAGTTTGCGCCTCGATTTCAATTGCGCTTTTCACTGCGTGCGGCGCAAAAGAGCCGAACAACGTGAGCGTGTCAGGTGTCGTCTATAACTATTCAGACGTTGATCTCGCGTGGGTCAAGATCAACGGCAAGGTCGCTGGTACCGGTCTGAAAGAGGTGAGTTCCGGCGATGTTTCAAGCGGAGGAACAGTCTGTTGTATCGACATCCCCGTTGGTTCCACCGAAATCGAAGTGGAGCTAGAACCATCCAGAGGGCCGAGCCGGGTCGTGAAGGCGTCTGTCGAAAAGTGGTGGCCCGATTTGGCTCACTACGGGGCAATCCACATATTGCCTGGAAACAAAGTCGTCGTCGAAGTACTGCCTAGCTCTCCACTGCCTCGCAAAGATTTGTTGGAGGCACAGCAGCATGCCCTCGGACACGAAAAGAAAGTCAATTTCAAATTCTGGGCTGCAGGACCAATTCAGAGAACAGACGGCGGCAAATAAACATGGCTGATGCAATCACTCCAAAAGTCAAGGCCGTTGAGAATATGGTTCAACGAGCAAGGGGAGCCACATACCGTACTACATCGCCAGCATGCCCTGTCTGCCATGTCAAGATGTCGATAGGCGTATTCTTTGACGGGACAGGAAACCACAAGGGTAAAGACTTCCCTAAGAATCATTCCAATGTCGCTGCGCTCTTTGACGCACATGTGGAAGACCTCGACCTTGCCGCTTTTAAGTTCTATTACGAAGGACTTGGGCGAGAGTTCAATTTCAAAGATCGATACGAAGAGGTGATGGTCCCATCCCGCGGTGGTGCGCACAAGTCACAACGCTACGGCTACGATGAGTCCGATGGTCGAAAGATGGGCCTCGGCTTCGCTGATGGCATCACCGCTCGTTTGGAGAAAGCTGTATTTGAGGTAACGGATCAAATCCAAAAACAGCGTGGCTTCAGTCGAGTTGATGAAATCAACGTATCAGTATTTGGGTTCTCTCGAGGTGCGACTGAGGCTCGAGCATTTGTCAACTGGCTAGCGAAGCACAGTAAGGTTCAGACCAGTGGCACTTCTTTGCTTTTCGATGGCGTTCCGCTGAACATCAAATTCCTGGGGCTATTTGACACAGTCGAGTCTGTTGGTATGGCGGGCACAAACAAGTTGCCAGACTTAATCAAGACGAAGGTGCCTGCGTTCGTTCAGAAATGTACGCACATCGTGGCGGCTCATGAGCTGCGCGATGCATTTCCTCTGACCGTCGTAAACGGAACCCATCGTTGTGTTGTCTACCCTGGCGCCCACGCTGATATTGGCGGCGGATACACAAACGGCGAACAGGGCAGATCCTCATCTTTGGCACGTATCGCGCTCTTGCAGATGCTTGACGAGGCACGGGGCGCAGGGGTTAAGCTCATGTCAGTCGGCGAAATGCAACGAACTAAAGCATGGGAAAGGCTGTACAAGCCTTCATTTGATGTGCCGAAAGAGTCTGTGACAGCGCTGAACAAATACGTCGCAGCAGTCAATCCCAAAGGGGCACTTGCACAGCACTTTAAAGCGCACATGGACCCCTATTGGAGTTGGATCGACAGTGGGCTTGCAATTGCGGATGTGGAGACAAAACGGTTGCAGTACAAGGCAGATCACACGCGCCAAGCTGAATTTCAGAGGATGCATCACATGTTGAGCTTTCAAGCGCGCACGGATGAAGGCAAAGGTACCAAGAAGGTATCAAATCCGAGTGCTCTGCCTTCGGCAGTCAAGGACTTCTTTAGTCACTACGTGCACGACTCGTTTGAGCATTTTTCTGCCACAGGGGGTACTCTTCAAAATGACCTGAGCGTGGCCGATTACTATCATTTGCGAGAAACCAGGCAGCCTTCTTAAATGGATCCTCAAATTTGGTCATTGATCGCTTCGGCCGCAATTGAGGACTAGATATTTCAGATGAGCAACAAGCTGAGCAAAAACACAGGGCAACACGAAAAACTGATGCGCGGTGTTCATGAACTCTCCCATGCTGCGGGACTGACTTGCTTGGAAGATGTATGGAAAGGTGCTCGTTATGGCTATTCCTTCCGATGTCAGCATGGGCATGAGGTTGTTCGCCGCCTTGATCATCTAAAGGCCCGGCCATTCTGTCTGATCTGTGCGAAAGTGAACCGGGATCAATTCGGCCCATTCTCTAGGTTACTCAGAGATGCCGCCATCGCAGGCGTCACTTGTCTTGACACGAAGTGGCTAGGGGCAGAACACAACTATCGGTATAGGTGTGAAAATGGGCATGAATGGAGCCGAAAACAGATAGGGTCGGGCAAGGGGCGCGGATGCCCTGTCTGCTCGCGGATTGCAAGCAATTTTCAGCGCCGCAAGAATGAGAACCTTAGCAAGCTCAACGGCATTGCTCAGATACATGGCGGTGCGTGCCTGAGCACTGAGTATTTGGGGGCAAACCAGAAATACTCTTTCAGATGCGCCCAAGGGCATGAATGGAGTGCCTACCCATCAGTACTGAAAAGCGGGAGCTGGTGCAAGCGCTGTCATTTTGACAGTCGCTTGCTTGGTATCGAGCAAGCGCATGAAGCTGCAAAGGCTCGCGGTGGGCAATGCCTTTCCCAAAACTATGTGAATAGTCTGAGCAAGCTGACCTGGCAGTGTCATCGCGGTCATGAATGGCAAGCCCCACTCGCCGCCATCCGTGTTGGCAAGTGGTGCAAGCAGTGTGCGTCAATGGACCGTATCAGCAATGCCAAATCCAAAGCCAGGATACGTTACACCGATGCAGGCACGAGGTTATTTGATACTGTGACTAGCAAACCAGCCGCCAGTCGGCGCTAAGGCACTTAGCCCACTTGCTGCAAAGCCTCCCATCAACATCGGTTGCAACGTCAATTAGGCAATTGAAAGTGAAGGCTCCGAATGCGCCAGGTCGCTAGTTCCACGACATCAGCTGGAGGCTCGTCACCCTCCTTACCCGTCCATTTGAATCGCTCAATAAGTGAGACACCTTGCGACGGCGTTTGATCTGCGCGGCAAACCTTCCAACCGTCATCGGTCACCTTCGTGACAATATAGACAGCGCTAGCCATCATGGCGTCAATTCGTAGTTCAAATTGGAGCATGGTCTGTCCGTCCCAATCTATTGTTTCAATCTTTCCCCAAGACCAGCCCACGTCATAAAGGTGCTCGACTGCTGTACGCTGAATTGCTCGGGCACTTTTATCCATCTGGTGTATCCATTGCTCCGGGGTGCGAAGCATCACATCGGGCTCAACCGTGACGAAGAGCTGTCGAGCTCGGAACCAGAGCAGTAGGGGCTGATAGCCATCCTTCGACCACTTGTGACCACTGTTGAGCTTCCACTTATCTACTGTCTGCTCAACATGCACTGCGTGCCTCAGGTACTGGACCTCTGCTGCATTGGGTGATAACCAAATAGTCGGAAGGCGATGTGTTTGGTAAGAAGCCAGTATGGCCCCATCAAGTTCCCGCCGCTTCTTGACCAAGCGCTCAAATTCGACCGCGATCCTGAATCGGTCATAACGAAGAATCAGGTCTGGGATCTTTCCTTGTTTCGTATTTACGCGTTGGGTGTAGTCGGTCTCCAGCAACTCACCACCATATCGAATCCAGTTGGCAGCGAACTCGGCAAGGAAAAGATCGTGTTCAACCTGAGCTTGCCTGATCGATTCGGGACGGCAGTCATAGTCGAATCCCTTTTCAGGCATTGCCCGAGCAGCGACCGTAACACCTTCAGGCGTCAGCATGAAGCCCTTTCCACGAGGCGCCGACACGGCATACGCAATCTCGACCTCGCGGACTAACTTGGCTCGAACCAATTGATTGAGCAGCCGCGAAGCATTGGATGAACTCAAGCCAAACAAGCGCCCCACCACATGGGTGGTGCACAGGTGAACCTTCAGCAAAAAAGGTAACAGCTGCGCGACCTTTTGCCGATGACGAGCCCGTGCTGCCGGCCCCGGCACGAGGGATGACGGATGTTCAGACTGATCCATGCTACTTCACTCACGAACTTTGAGAATGGATCTAGCTTAGGCAGCAGTGGCTTGATCGAATATGGCCGCAAATGCACGAGTTCTGGTCCGAATCGTTCCCGGAACATCATGCCGATTCCATTGACTCGAACTCAGTGACTGCCCTCGCCGCCGGGCGGGCTCGAGGGGCGAGCCCTTTAAGGGACTCGCCCCCCTCCCCTTCAGGCTTGGCAACGCAACGCCTGTGTCAAGGGTCCGCAAGCCGGGCTGCGCCCGCCCTTGACACAATCGTTGCGCTGCTCAATCGCATCAGCTACAAACTGGCCTGCCCACAAACACTTATCCCTCAAGACCGATGCGGGGGGAGCCGCCGCGCAGCGGTGGGGGGCGCACGCCCACAGAGGGGGGCGACTGCGCGAGCACCGCAGCCCCAAATGGGGCGAGGAGCACAGGACGGGGGGAGGGGCACCCTCCCCGCGCAGTTGTTATCACTGTTTTATAGAAAGTTAAGAACTGCGCGCGCGTGTTACGACGCCCTCAATGGTCTGATTTCCGTGGGCGAGGACCAGGCCTACGGCAGCCAGGATGACGAAAGCTGCGCAGCCAGGGTGACGTGTTGATTCACAGTTATGGGCAGATGAAATGACGTGCCGGGTCACAACGTGTGAACAAGCTTATCCACAGATCAGACCCACCCGGTTCAACCTTCAGTCCCGCTGCTCCTGGCGGATTGAATGGGACAGATCCGCCAGCAATGCCTGGTCACCTGCCTTACTCCGCTTGTAAACACGGATCAGGTCATGCCCCCTGTCGAATCGGACTTTGTAGCCTGGGAGCTGATCGCGCTCGCATAGATGCCTGATGCTGATGCGAAAGTTCTTCAGTACATCGGTCGACCCAACTTTGCGATGTAAGGTAGACAGGCCAATCTGCCAGTTCGACTGCCGCCCGCAGTGCTTGCGCGCCAGCTCGTAGACGCGGCGTTCCAAAGGCCTTTTGATGCAGATGTAGCCCGGATCCAAGCTCAACACCCTGAGGCCCCGGATCGATCTAAAGAGCCAGTCAGGGAGTGTCACCTCAATGGCAGCCATGCGATGGCTGCCTGGCCAGTCAACAAAACGCCATTCTTCAAGCAAGCCGAAGCCAGCTCGCTCTGCCTTGCCACCGGATTCAAGGCTGGTCTCGATCACAGTCCCTTTGAGTCGCCGAAGGGCCTCTTGCAGGCCTCGGTAGCCTTCGCCGCTGACCTCGCGCTTCATGTAGCGAAGCAGATCGTACGCAACCAACCGAACGGTGGGCGCTACATCTGCACGCCCACGATTCATGGCCTCAACCAACTGCGACGTGCAATAGATCCAGACGTCTCGGTCGCTCATTAAAGCCGCGCCATCGACGCCAGGCTTGACGATAACGGTAACTCCATTGTGCTCATAGCTTCGGACGAGGTGGCTAGGCGACAGTCCGAACAGCGGGTGTTCCAGCGAAAGCAAGTCTGCCTTGAGCGGGACATCTACCAGGTCGGCCACAAAGAATGGACGAGAGCCAGTAGGCCCGAGGTCCGTGCGCAAATCCATGTGTGGAACCGCAACGTGTGATCACAGTGCTTTGCGAGGCCGACCGAAGCGCGCAGTCTTCCGCTGCTGCTCAGGGGCAGGCTGATCGCTCACCTGCTCCAGATTGCGCACCCACTCGCGACATGTGCCCATGCGCCACGCCAAACGCCGACCAAATACCTTAAGCCTGGGCGGCAAGCACTGCGGCTGCTGGGAACTGAGCTTGTAAATCTGCCCTTCCGTGGTGCCGAGAAGTGCGGCCACTTCTGCCACACCAACTACCTGATCGTCGCTGATCAATTTGAGCTTTGTCACCGCGTCCATCTTTGCCTGACCTTGGTCGAGTCGTAATGGCCTCAGTTTTCCCAAGCTGAGTGCGGCTGCACATGGCCGCGAATGAACCGGATTGCGGCCTGATTCCTAATACTTTGATCAGGTCCGCGCATGGGCGTCGACACTGTAGGTGCATAAGCACTCCCCAACACAGGATAATCAGAGCAAGTGATCACCAGATGACAAACGATTCATGGCACTGCGGGTAGTGATTAGACTTTCCGCCATCCTGTGTGCTCTGAGCATCAAGCGCCAAATAACCAGCCCCAGAAACGCGGCCAATGGATTGGCGCCCTACGGGCTCATCATGAGATCTTTTTACACCATATAGTTTTCTACACCATATAGTTTTCTATACCAGCAAGCACTCGTCCAAGGTACTGAACGCCCTGGCAACGAGCACTCGCATGAACCCGGCCATCAACATTCGTCAGCTCATCCCATAAGCGTGGCAAGTCAGCCAATCGCACTGATGTCACCGCGAGCTCAACTACTCGGAAGCGCAGCGCTGTGCCGGCGAGTTCATGACCAAATACACACTGGTGGAGGTAACCACGCGTCCTGTTTCGACCCTTAACGTCGTCTTTGTATCAGTAACAGGCTTCAAGCCAGCTTCTGAGCCAGGTCCTCTGGCCGCAAGTGTGTGTACCGCCTGAGCATATTCAGTGACTTGTGGCCAGTGATGGATGCAACCTCCATCGGATGCAACCCTTTCTCGAACAGCCGTGATGCTGCCTCGTGCCGGAGGTCATGCCACCGCAGGTCGTCGATGCCAAGCTTCAGCACCGTGCGCTTCCACACGCAAGCCACTGCGTTCTGACTGGTCGGCAGAATCGGGCCACACGGCCTGGGCCTCATGTCTTTTAGCACCTCCACGGCCTTGCCTGACAACGGCAGGTAGGCCGGCACGCCCTTGTTGCCCGTGCCACGGAATTCAACCGGGATGCGCACAACGCGCCTGGTGAGGTCCACCCATTCCCATTGCAGCTTGAACAACATGCCCTGCCGAAGGGAGGTTTCGATGGCTAGGTCAAAGGCTGGCGCTGCCCACGGGTTATCGCTGTCCAGCAGTGCGCGCTTGATGCGCTCGTACTCCCCAGGGCGAAGCCGCCGGTCACGCTCATTCGAGCCTGATGGCTTGCGGATGTTTTTCAGCGGGTTGAGCAAGGTTTCCATACCCCATTCCTTGCGAGCGATCTCGAACAGGTGGGAGACTAGGGCCAACTCCAGGCGGATGGTGTTCTCCGCCCTGCCCGCTGCGCGCCTGGCATCCCGGTACTTGGCGAAATCCGCCCCTCGCAAGTTGCGCAGGAACGACGCTGAAAGGGGTTGTCGCAACCAGTGGTTGATGCGCTGGCGCTCCTGGCTCGGATGTCGCTTTTTGGACGCGATGTCTTCCCAGTAGCGTTCCAGCGCTTGGGCCAAGGTGGTGTGATCAGACTCGTTGGGAATGACGAACGCCCCTGAGTCCATGTCCCGCTCAACCATGCGGGCCCATGCCTCGGCTTTGCTCTTGGTATCGAACGTGTGAGCCTGGGGCGGATAGCCCTTGCGGCGGACCTGAACCCGCCAGTACGAACCACGTTTCGTAATGCTTGCCATGCAGCGACCTTTCGGTGTGTACCGTTGGTCGCGGAGTTTCGGACTGTGCCACTTTTGTGCCAATGTCCGGGAATGAGCCGATTCCGGAAAGAAAAAAGGCCTGCACGTTCGTGCAAGCCTTTGATTTCTCTTGGAATTTTTGGTGGGCCCTGTAGGATTCGAACCTACGACCAACGGATTAAGAGTCCGCTGCTCTACCAACTGAGCTAAGAGCCCGCACCT
>ERZ724505.1108-NODE-1108-length-15378-cov-4.312537_pt1 | contig 15378 bp, 13 predicted proteins | sample MGYA00376038_ERZ724505 | MGnify/ENA primary metagenome ERZ724505 (study PRJEB28724, sample SAMN07190884) | wastewater metagenome | isolation source: effluent of sewage treatment plant in Hong Hong | place: Hong Kong | collected 2016-03-17 ... | reverse complement strand
AAACTGATGTCTCGACAAAGGGCTTATGCAAACTGTTAATCCAGGCATAAGCCCTTTTGTACCTATACACCCTTAGGAGTTACAACAACATGGATCTCAGCGCATTTGAAGTAGGCTTGAAAGTTATCGAGTCAGCCTGCGGCCCCTTGGCCGCTTTCTTTCTGTACCCAGGTAAGAAACGCACCATCATCGCAGGTGCAAACGCCGGGTCACAAGCGACTTTCAACATCCCAGGCGAACTCGAAGGTCTGACCGGCCCCGTGGAAGTTCAAAAGGACGTCTTCTTGTCATCCATCAAGGGCCGCAAGGAGGGTAACGTCACACTCGCTGACGGGCAACTGACCATTGTCGCTGGCACCTACAAGACCGTCGTGAACATCACAGAAGCTCGGGACACCATCGCAGTTGGTGAGCCGTCTGAAGGTCAGGAGTTCACCATGACGCCTGAGCTCCACTCGTATCTCATGAAGACGCTGCCGACGCTGCGCATCGAGCGTGTCCACGCTGCACTCCCTGACGTGATGGTGCACCTCCGCTTGACCGAGAAGAGCGCCTTCGCAGTCACGTTCGACCCGATGCAGCTTTGCTACGTGACTACACCCAACAAGACAGGTGCTGCGTTCTCTGCGACGTTGCCTTACACGAGGTTCACGTCGTTCATCAAAGACCTGCCGGTCGCTAACGCTAAGATTGTCATCACGCCAGAGGCCATCTTTGCCTTCACCAAGACCTTCTCTGTCCAGATCGCTATCCCAGTGATCGACGAAGCTTCAGCTACATCTCCCGATGAGGTGTACCAGAAGGCCAAGGAGATCGCTAAGGTGCAAGCAGACCAAGTCGTGTCTCTTGCCAAGGGCGAATTGGAGTTGTTCTTGGAGAACGCTAAGGCACTGGTTGCTGTTGGCACTGAGGTGCAATTTGTGCCGTCCAAGAAAGGCACTACGCTGATCGTTGACTCTCCCAAGGGTAAGGTATCACTTGCCCTGAAGACCGCGAACAAGCATGACAAGTTCGGTCTGGACTACCGGTTCGTCCAGTCCCTGTTGCAGAAGTCGAAGGACGAACTGTCCTTCTTTGTCGTTGACAAAACGTTTGTGGTGTCCAAGGCCAGCGTTGTGTACGTTGCCTTGTTGTCCGCGAGCGAGGAGTAATACATGCTAGGGGTGACGTTGCCCGTAACGTACCCTGCTGGCATCCTGTGCTCTACGCCTGAAGGCATACTGTACCCTAAGTACAGCGTGCCTCCCGGGTACTATGTCTTCGACAGGTTCCAGCCCACCCAAGCTCTGACTACCATCCTGTTGGATGTGTTCCAGTGCCCTGACGTTGGTTTCTTGATCAAGCCTAAGACCAAGAGCATCGAACTGTGGGCTACAGGGCTACTGGCTTACGTGGCGTCCCGCATACACGATGACCAGACATTCGTCAACAAGGACAAGGTGTCGTTGGTGTTTAAGGGTGACTTCTACCTTCACAACGTAGAAAACACAGCTACGCTGCTCACCATCGACTCCTTGCCTTTGAACATCGAAAAACTTCTCACCATTCAAGGGTGACAATGAGTTCCCTAAACGACATCAAGGAAGACTCGCAGTACCGTCAGTTCAGAACTGTGCTGAAGACGGTAGCTGGCAAGGTCAGCCTAGACGACGTCCTCGACGAGGCTCGCGTCATTCACTCCAACCGCCCTGCCCGAGTCTTGTACAAAGCCAAACTTGAGCCCACAACCATCTTTCAAGCTGCTGCCTACGACGTCAACGCCCGCGCACGCCTCGTTGAGATCCGCGCTCAGTTGTACAGGCAGAAGAGTGTCATTGACAACGCCACGGTCAAGATGCGTACTTACCTTGCCACCCAATACGCGACAGCCATTCGCAACAAGGGGTCAACTCAGCAAGAGCGTAAGGTAACGCTAGACCGTATCCTTGCTCAGGCTCTGGAGATGGTCGCTGAATTCGAAGACACCTTGGAACAGCTTGACAGCTACATCAAGGACATCGACCAAGCAGGCTTCGCGATTCGCAACATCACAGAAGTGCTCAAGCTTCTGATGAACCCCAACAAGTCAGGGACAGTTGAAGTATGACGGCTAGGTCGTCAAGTAGTCTTGTAGGTCTTTGTAGCCTTTGCGCCCCTTGAATACTTTCAGGGGTGCGTTGGTCTTTGCGCACCATACTACAAGGACGTAGTCTCCCCACCCGCGGTCTTCTGACGCAAGCTGGGCATATTTGAACTTGTTGGCTACACCTTTCTGCCTAACCCACCAAGTGCTCTTTACCTCGACCAAGTGCTTTACACCTGACGGCGACTTAGCACACAAGTCAGGGAAGTAGTACCTCTTTTGCTCCTCGTTCCAATATGGTATGCTGATCTTCAGCCTCTCAGCAGAGTCAATTAAAAAGTTTTTGGACTCAAGCCATCTTGCAACGAAGGGTTCATACCCTTGCAGACTGATTGCCTTACCTGCTAGCGTTATGTAAGGCTTGCGCTTCACCTGAGACCTAGCTGACTTCGCTCTTACCTCGAGCGACTGCATAGGACTGGGCACACCGTACCTCTCCACACAAGTACGCCTGACCTTTTTCTGAACAGCGTCACTCATGGCAGGCACGGGCACGCCAAGGTTCTTCATGTTGGTTGCTACAGTCTTAGCTCTGATGTTTTCTGACTGTTGCGCGTGTTCCACTCCGTACCTTTCAAGCATAGTTTGCATAGACTTAGCTTTCACACTTCGTGACTGTTGAGGGCTGGCTACACCGTGATTTTGCTTGCACGTCTTCTGCATGGCGGCGAGTATTTCGTCGCGGCGGTCACTCCATGTCTTCTTCAATGACCTGGACAGCCTCATCTTTGTTCTCTTCAGCATCATCGGGTTTTCGACACCGTACTTGTCCAGCATCTCCTTCTTCCGTTTTGTTTGGTACTCGTCTGATCCTTGCCAGGCTTTCGAGCACTCTCTCGAACAAAACTTGTTAGCTGGCCTGACAAACAGGGAACCACCTTTACCCCAAGGAAGAGTGTGTCCTGTCTTACACCACTGACAGTTGTATTCGCCAATGGCCGTTAGGTAGACCTTCAGCCATTTGTCTCGCATAGGTTTGAACCTTTTGCTGTTAACGTACTTAGCTCTCTCAGGGGAGTTAGGCCCCGCAACAATCGCTAACTTAATGAACTCACTCTCATCGTTTGACACGTCAAGGTCTGCTGGGCAGTCCTGTCTGATAACATCGCGTAGTTTCCTTGCGCTGGTGTACTCTCCAAAGTTTACTATCGCCTTGACGGCGTGCTTGAAGGTGTAGGACTTCATGGATTCTCCTAACAAAAAGTCTGACATAAAAATGTCTAAGCTCGTTGTCTATAAGGACAGCGGCTATTTACTGAATGTGAAGAGTTTGACGGAGTCTCAGATCGAGGACGCGAAGGACAGGTTTACGTTCTCCATGTACGACCATGGAAACTGCGACAAGTGCGAACAGCTGGAATACCGCCATTCTGAGGTGTGCGACGGATGTGCGTCTTTCCTAGGCCATCGGGCTCTAGCCAAAGAAGTAGAGCGTGGTGACCAAGTCCTTTTGTCGCTGCCATTCGGTGCTAAGGAAGAAGTACGCAAGTACCTGAAGACACTGGGTCGCCCATACAAGGTCGTCAGCCGTCACCCGAGTGACAAGCCCTTCAGCCGCCCTATCAAGTTCACAGCACAACTGCGTGAATACCAGGTGGACGCTAAAGACTCCATCATCAAGGAGAAGAAGGGCATTATCAAAGCCCCTCCTCGTAGCGGTAAATGCGTTGATGGTTCTACCCTTGTGATGACAGACCGCGGGTTGCACCGGATTGACTCTTTGTTCGAGGACGTACCCTTCCACTCGGACAAGGCAACCATTGCGTCAACGTCCGACACGTTCATAACCACAGTAAAGGGTCCAAGAGAAGTTTCTGGGCTTTACACTCGGGTGGTTGATGACACGGTTAAGGTTGTGACCGCTCAGGGATATTCTATCAAGGGAACACCAAATCACCCGGTATTGGTAGCTCGTCCTGGGTTCAAACACGCGTGGGTGCCATTAGAGGATGTAAGCGAGGGTGACTACCTGGTAGTATCACGCAAGCAGCAGTGGCTTGGCTCTGGGAGCGCTCTCAACCCCTTTGACTTTGTACCTCACAAGAATGCGTCTTCGCTGGTAACCCATGCAGTACCAGCAGTGTTAGACAGAAAACTAGCTCGTCTCTTAGGCTACCTAGTGGCTAACGGAGGGCTAAGCGTTAAGAATAGGGTAAGCTTCACTTCAAATAACGACCTAGTAAGAGAAGACTACAAGCGCGTACTCCGTTCGTTATTTCCTTCCTTGGCTTTCACGGAGACTGTACAAGGTTTGAACGGGCACCATAAGGTGAGCGGCGTTACTTGGTCGTCTCAGTATGTCAAAGACTTTCTGAAACAAGCCTGTGATTTAGCTATGACTAAATCTCGGCATAAGTACATTCCCGATGTTATCCTTAAAGGTGACAAGAAGTTCTTGCTGGAGTTTCTGTCAGCTTACATAAGTTGTGATTCCTGGGTACACGAGAAAGGTATAGGGTTATGTTCAGCGTCTAACCGACTCATGCGAGAACTTCACTCTGTCCTTTCTTACCTAGGTGTTGTCGGCACCTTTAGGCGGTCGGAGAGTTCAGCCAAGAACGGGAACAATATTTTGCGTCCCTACTATAGTGTGAACATCCACCGTAATGACGCTGAGGTTCTACTAGGTCAGATAACCCTTAGAAAGCCTTACAAGATGAGCACATCTGTTTACGTCAATCAGAACGACGTACTACCCTATGTGAAAGAGACTCTCGCTGGATTTCAGCAGAAGTATTCTCACCCAACTAAGCAAGCTTGGGTTAAAGGCAATTCAACAGTCTCCAAACATAGCACTGGCGGGCTGATAGCTGAAAACAAGACAGGGCTAACTTCAGACAAACCTGTCAACCGTACATACACGTCTAGAGTGAACCGCAAGGTTGTAAAGTGGCTAAATCCGAAGTTAGACGATAAGCTAACAGCGTATTCTAATCCAGACCTGTTTTACTCCCCTGTGGTCTCAACCTTCCGTAGCAACAAACCTACGCGTGTCTTTGACGTCGAAGTTCCAGAAGGCCGGAACTTCCTGGCGAACAACATCGTTAGTCATAACACTGTGATCGGCACAGCTACCATATGCGAGATTGGCCAGAAGACAATTATCCTGGCTGCACAGCGGGAGTGGCTCATCGGGTTTCAGGAGACGTTCCTAGGCAATGCTTCGCAAGAAGCCATGACTAACGCTCGGTCTCGCCAGATCGGCTTCTGCAAGACCTACGAGGACTTTGAAAAGACTGACGTGTGCCTAGCCACGTTCGCGCAGTTCTTTAGCCCGTCTGGTCGTAAGATGCTCAACCGCATCAAGAACATGTTCGTGGTCATGGGCGTTGACGAAGTCCATCTGTGCTCTGCGCTGGAGACTAGCCGCGTGCTTGCGCAGTTCAACGCTGAATACCGCTTCGGCTTGACGGGTACTCCCGAGCGCAAGCAAGCTGACTTGGTCAAGATCTTTTTCAACCTCATCGGTCCTATCATCTACGAGGCTAAGGTTGAACGTCTGCGCCCACGTGTTGAGCTACTACACACCGGGTGCAAGCAAGACATCAAGGGCATGGGGCAAGCTGCCTTCACCCGATTCGTCACGGCCATCGAGAAGGACGCTGCTCGGGTCAAGAAGATCTGTCAGCGGGTTGTCCAGCTTGTTAATCAGGGGCACATGGTCTTGCTTCCTGTTCAACGTGTCAAGTCTGTTGATCTATACTGCAAGGTAATCAACCGACTGGCAGGTGAGGGCTCGCGTATAGCGTTCCCCTTCTACGGCACAATGGACAAGGCTCGCCGCAAGGAAACCATCAACCGCTGCCGGGATTACCGCATCAAGGTTCTTGTGGGTAACTCCAAGCTTATCTCTGTGGGTTTGAACATCCCTCGTGCCTCCTGTATCTTTGAGCGTGTGACGCCCTCGTCCAACATCCCTAACTGTGACCAGCGTGTGTCTCGCGTTCTTACTCCGATGGACGGCAAGCCTCAGCCGCTCATTGTGTACGTGCTGGATGACAGCAAGATCATGCAGTCAACTGCTCGCACCGAGTGGTGGAACTGTATTCACCCGCGCCACCGACCCCTTATGGATCCTCGTGACCGGGCGATCTTGATGGAGTGGTTCAAGGGTAAGACGACCAACGACATATCTGACCTGAGTGATGTATAAATGGCCAAGCGTCTAACAATCAAACTCGATCCAAACAACTTCAAGGTCAACATCCCAGGTAGCGTCTACAAGACTGCTCCATTTAGCTTCTCGCCTAACGACTTCGGTATTGGCAACGACACACTGAATGCCCGGATCATTAGTGCGGAGTCACAGATCCGGGGGCTTGAAGCTTTCATGAAGAGGCCTAAGGAGCCTTGGGTGTACGGCGTTGGATCGGCACCTGACGATGCTCACGCTAAGTACTTCGCTGCGTTTCTGGCGCAGGAGTACACGAAGGCTGTACCGAACTCGAAGGTCGTGTGGCATCACGTCTATAGCAACTTCAGCAACCCCTTGGTAGAGAATGAAGAGCCCGCTAGCTTGTTGGTTCTCACTGGCCTAGCTCCAAATTCCACTGCGGCTCGGCTGGAGAAGTGTCGGGACCTGCTTGAGTTCTACAGCCATATCCCACGCATCGTGGTGATAGCAGGCGCCGACCCAGTAACCTTCTTCTATTCCGTCTTGCATCAGAAGCTTTCACTGGCTTACTACCACAGTAAGTCGATTGTCAAACGTCGCGTGGAGGTGGTCTGATGGCTAGGAAGAAAGCAGGTGTGTTAATATGGTATCCATCAACCATCCATGTTTCCAAGATAGCCTTCAAGGACGATGCTGTCTACTTCAAACGAGTTGGCAGCAAAGAGATAGAGTCCATACCCTATCCTCAGTTCATGCAGGCTATTGAACAAGACGACGGCTACATGGTCATGATCAAGACCAAGCATCGTGTCGGTGAGTTCATCGCCACTTCTATTGACAATCACTCTAACCCCAACCTTGTTGTGTGCAAGAGGGAACACGCTGGCAAGATAATTGTTAACGTGTCTTCACTCAAAGTCACTAACGTTTGACATGGCAAAACTTTTTAGCAGCCCCTCCGAAGCGCTTGCTTTGCGCGCTTTGTGTAGCCGAGACCGTGTGATCGCTGGTCACATGCTCTCTCGCGTTGACGAATCGTTTTTTCACCTGGATGAGTCCCGTGAAGCCTTCAACAGCATCATGGAGCACATCAACGCCAAAGGTGAGTCTCCTGCATTCAAGATCTTGTGCGAAGACGTGAGTCTGTCAGAGGAAGCTCGACAGCACCTTCGCCAAGCAACGTCTCAGCCCAAGAAGATCCCTGAAGCTAACCAACTCGTGGATAGCTTGCAGCGGTACAGACAGACCCGCATTTACTGGGACCTAGCCAAGACCCTGAAGTCAAAGCTGGAAGCTCCTAAGATCGACCCTTCGTCCTTGGATGAACTGGTTACTAACAAGCTCAACCAAGCTCGCACCAAGAAGAGTGTTGACGGACGCATCGTCCACATCGGTACTAAAAGTACTGTCAGCCAACTTGTCGAGGACATCCTTCGCGGCGAAGACGAGGACAACTGGATCCCAACAGGCTTTGAGTCGTTCGACGGTGTCAACGGGGGCTTCCCACGAGGCGGCTTGGTTACTCTGGGCGGCGCGTCCGGCTCAGGTAAATCCCACTTGGTCACTCAGCTAGCTCTGAACCAAGCTTTGCGTGGCTACAAGGTTGTCGTGGTTCCTCTCGAAATGACGGAGAAGGAATACGTCATCCGGACGATGGCAAACATTGCCAAGATCGACAGCTTGAGAATTAGCCGTAAGCAACTGACCACAGAAGAGATTGCACAAGCAGAACGTCGCTGGGCTAACGCTGAGAGGAAGATCGCCAAGGCTGGTGGTCGCCTCAGCATCTACGTGCCTGAGGACGACAAGACCATCGAGGAGCTGATGGCAGCCATCCACAGCTACAACGCTGACGTGGTCTACGTGGACTACATCGGTCTGTTGAAGGGCGCAGACGGTGACGACCAATGGCGTAAGCTGGGTCAGATCTCTCGCTACGGCAAGGTGTACGCAAACAATCATAACAAAGTGGTCGTGATGGCTTGTCAGGTAGATGACACGGGCAAGATCCGTTACTCTCAGGCAATCAAGGAGCATAGTTCTCTTGCCTGGATCTTTGTCGCTACGAAGGAATCGAGAGAACGCGGGTTCTTGAACTTCAGCATGCTCAAGGGTCGTAACCAAAGGATGATTGACTTCACCCTCCGTATTGACTACGAACTGTCCCGTCTGTACGACCCCGATCCCTCTGACGTGGACAACGGTAACCTCCCCAACGACGAAGCTGGCAGCAAGCGTGGCAACAGCAGCAAGCACGCCAACGATGAGGAATCATTCGTTCCAGACCTATCCGACTAAAGGAGTCGTCATGTTTGAGCCTAGTACCATCACCCTCTTCGTTCTTCTCGCTTTGACTGTGGCTAGCGTACTGTACGCTATCCGACTCAAGGTGCTAGCTTCAACACCTCCCTTGCCTGAACCTAGGTATGACTCCTTCCGCTTACAGCAAGAAGTGATTCAGGTGCTTATAGCTCGAATGGACGAGGGTGAGAAGATGGGCTCTTACATGAACCGGCACTTCTACACTGCCATGAAAGCTGAACTCAAGAAGTGCGGGTCACTCATCGACTTCGATGTGGCTCGCATGGAAAAGGACTTGAGGCTAGCTCGCAAAAAACGATATGACGGTATTCTGAGGTCTGTGTCGTCACTTAACCAAACTTCTCCAAAATGAAATCCGATCTACTCCCTTTCCCAACAGGCAGTGTAGAGTCGCCACCTCAGCGGCCTATCAACAATCACCTGCTGTCTCGGGCTAGCTCTTTCGCAAAGGAGCTACCTGAACTCCTCAACGATGGCACACTCCTGGTTCGGGAATACTTTCTCACGGAAGTATTCCCTTTGTTCGTTGCGCTCCAGACAGGCATGGACGACGCCAACGATGTGATCAAGCTGACCCTTGACGAAGAACCCGAGTCAGCTGGCTTTGAACACATGCTTAAGGAGGCTGTGGTTGAGGCCCTTGCTATCAAGATGGCGACATTTGTAACCCAGTACACAAAGCTGGATAAGGAACAGAGCCTGATGTTCCTGATGGTATTCATTTCCAAGACACTGAAAGGGGCCGACCATGGCCACGTTGCAGAAGCCCTCCTGCGTAAGATGCAGCAAGTTCTTGACCTGCAAGGACCCTCTGAGAACAACCCCACGCCACGCGTGCGAAAAGTTCCTGCGGCTGCGGGAAATACACGACGTAAGCGAACTGACGGAGCAAAGCCTGACAATCCCGCGAGGGGAGGACGAGGACCTAGTCGTAAGACGGCCCAAAAGAAAAAGTGAACTGATCATCACGCCTGACGATGACCTGTTGATACCCGAGGATGCTCCGGACAACTTCATCTTCGAGGCAATGCAAAAGGCATTTGACCCGATTACCAACACGGCTCGGGACTTGAAGATCGACGACTCTCACATCCCTGTTGCCGAGAACTTCTACGACTTCTGTGCTCACCATGCAGGCAAGAACGTGAAGATGCCTTTCGCTCGGCAACTTTGGATCGCCATGTACTTGTTCGGTGAGGTGTGCAATAAATGCACGCACCCCAAGGCTCAGGACATGTGGAATGTTCCAGTAGACCTTGACCCGCATACCCTGAACAGGAAGATGACCTTCCTGAAGTTCGGCCGTTGCCCTAAGTGCGCGTCAACCAAGTATGAACTCATCCAAGCAGGCTTGCTGAACGACTACACTGAATTGGTGCTGGTTGGCGGTCAGCGTATGGGTAAGTGTGTCCGTGGTGACACTATGGTTCAGACAAGCAAGGGTATGCTTACATTCAATGACTTGGACGCTTTGCACGCAGATACCTCTGGTACCTATGGCTTTGTGCCTTACAACGGGCCAGACTTGGTTAATGAAGCAGGCAAACGCGTAAAGCCTTCTCACTTCTATCGTGAGAAACCAATGCCTTTGATTGAAGTTACCATGAGTAACGGCCTTAAGGTGTGCGGTACCCCTAACCACCCTATTTGGACGCGTGACGGCTGGACAAAACTCAAGGACATCGTTAAGGGGCAGGAAGTCCCTGTAAAGACTGGCCAAGACCTGTGGGCAAAATCTCATGTACGCCTCGATACCCTGCATTCAGACGCTGAGGCTAAGTACTTAGCCTCCGTCAAGCAGACCAAAGCTGTACACGATCTTCCTTACCCTAAAGGCGTACTGACAGAGCTAACTGCTAAACTGCTTGGATATTGGGTTGCTGAAGGCAGCACAGAAAACCCACGGCATTTTTCTGTGTCCAACCACGACCACGACATTCTTGCTACCTGCAGGCTAGCTGTTCAAACCCTGTTCCCAGATCTTAAAGTCCATTCCAACTTCCGGTACAACCGCTTTGGTCTTAGCAACGCTCGCGTCGCCAGCTTTATGGACGAGCTCCTTGGAGGAGCCCTGTCGGCTGGGGTCAAGTCGGCTGATAAGTGTATTCCACCTGTCATCTTGCAGTCACCCAAGACTATCGTTACCTCGTTTATGTCTGCTCTGTATGAAGGAGACGGAGGTGTAGACGGACAGAGAATTGACTACACAACCATCTCCAAGACTCTAGGTCATCAAGTTCAAGTTGTGTTGTCAAATCTGGGCATCATGTCTCGGTTGTCAGTAGGCAAGTCTTGGGCTACAAACGGATCAGAGTCTCAGGTATCAAAGCCTGTTTACACAGTAGTGATAGAAGGTGAAGCTAACTTAAGAAAATTCCGAGACTTGATTGGCTTCCAGGGAGACCGTAAGGTCAAAGCCTTAGGCACTCTGCTTGACGCCTTCGAAACCAAGTGGAAGAACATGCCCTCCAAGTATGACAAACTCCCCTCTCACGTCCGTTCAGCGTGGACCAAGGTAGTTCAATCCGTTAAGGCCGAACTGAATCAGAAGAGTTTCTTGGACTCCTGGGGCCGTACTCACCCAGCCGGTCTTCCTAGCTTGTTTGGGAAAAACAAAACTGGACTCTCCCGATCTACAGTGTGTGTCACCCGGAACCGAATTCGGTCGTGCTATGAGGCTGCGGTAGCTAGCCCGTTCTATAAATGGGTATCTCCCGCTAATAAGAAGGAGTTGAATCGACTTTATAAAATCGCTTGTGATGAAACCCGTGGGTGGGTATCTGTCGTGTCTGTCAAGGCTATAAAGGCTGCGCCTACATACGACGTGTGCGTGCCTAACGGTCACCGGTTTATGGCGAATGGGCTGTTGAACCATAACAGTACCATAACGGCAAGCATGGTATCCTACGCGTTGCACCGTATGTTGACAGCCCCCAAGATGTCTAGCATCGCTCGTGGTATTCAGGACTTCACACCTCTCGTCGGATCGTTCGTAGCTCTAACTGTGACCAAGGCTACGGGTCTTCTGTGGAAGCCTATCCGGGAGATGATCGCTGCGTCTGCGTGGTTTGATGAGTACTTCGATATGCTGACGCAGGCAGGCAAGCAGTACGGGCGTGAGTTCTTCCAGTTCACGCCTACGGGTACTTACCTCCGCTTCTTCCACAAGAACATCGACCTGTACCCTGAAGGTCCAAGCAAGCGTACTCTTCGGGGTTCAACACGTTGGCTTGCGGCAACCGACGAATTGGGTCACTTCCCATTCGACGCCAAGGCTGACCAGGAGGACTATGAGGACGAACGTGAACGTGCCAACGCGGACGAAGTCCACACCGTCTTGAACACGTCGCTGTCTACGGTTCAGACTGAAGTCATGAGCTTCTACAAGAAGGGCATCTTCACGGTCCCTCAGGCACTGAACATCAGCATTTCGTCTCCTGCGTCCTGGAAAGATAAGATCTGCCGCCTGTACAAGGAGAACGAGAACTCCAAGGTTGTGCTTGCAGTGAAGGCTGCTACTTGGGAAATATCCCCCATCTTCAGCCGCGACCATCCTATCATCGTCAAGGCCTTCAACGCCAACTCAAGGCGAGCTGATCGAGACTACGGTGCCAACCCTCCGTCCTTGTCGTCCACGGTGTTCAACAAGGAGCAGATCAAGGACCTGTTTTGTTTGGACCCTCTGTACGCTATCCTGCAAGAGGTGGCGACAGAGAAGACCAGAGGTCGTGCAGTAGAGCTAATGAAGCCTGCCATCTTTTACCCCTCCGTGCTGGGACTTGACGCAGGCTTAACCAACAACGCGTTCGCTCTAACCATGTCTTACCAAACGCCTGACGGGTTGGTCAAAGCTCCAGTTGCGCTTGAGGTTGTAGCTCAGCCTGGTAAGAAAATAGACTTCGTTTACCTGTATGAGTTTGTCATCAAACCTATCATCACTCACTGCAACGTGAAGTGGGTTGTGGCTGACCGTTGGAACTCCATCCACATTCTGCAAAGTGTTGAGACCGACTTCAAGGGCGTGGTAAAGACAAGTCAGCACTCCTTGAGGGGTAAAGACTTCCTCGCGTTCCAAGAGGTTGTTTCCAGTGCACGTCTGCTCCTGCCTAAGTTGGAATTGGAGCCAGACCGCATCGAAGTGGTGACGGACTACAAGCGTGACCTGCTCAAGTATCCTGCGTCCCACCTGTACTTGCAGTTCCTCACTGTCCAGGAGATTGCTGGTATCCTTGAGAAGGGATCCGGCTACACCGACGACATTTTCCGATCACTGGTCATATCCACACTACAACACTTTAACCCGAAAATTTACGACTACCTGCAACAGTTTAAGCCCATTGAGCGGGAGTCTCAGGACGTCAGGTCTATGGTTATCGTTGCGGGAAGATCTGGTCCGTTCTATCGTTGATCGCATTTTCATGAAGCTTTTGCAAAGCTAGTTAACCCGAGGAATTTCTCATGAGTAACGCATCCAGTGCCCAAGTTCAGGCGTACAACGTCGCTGCACGGCAAGCGTACAGCGCGGCCCTTCAGAAGGGTTTGAACGCATCTACCCGCCCTGTCGTGGACGTCGTCATTGCTCTTCCAGACCCTGTTTCGGGTACCCAGAAGAAGCAAGCTGTCACCGTGGCCTTCTCCGCACCTACCGGCACACCCGGCCAAGTGTGGCTGAACGTCTCCAACCAAACCGCCACCTACAACCAGTTCTTGGTGTACACTACTGCCTGGTACGTCATCCCTCCCGCCTCTCTCGTCTTCAACCCTTCGTCGGTTGTCGGCGTGACTGCGTCCAACATCACTGCCAACAAAACGGCTGCTGTCGCCACTGTGACCGGCACCGTCGCGTTGACCACAACGTCCAGCCGACTCCAGCTGTTCAGCACCACGCTGACCGGCAACACGACCGTTACGATGCCCACCGCGGGTATCCAGGACGGCATGGAGTTCGAAGTCGTGCGCAACGCAGCTACGCCAGGAGCGTTCACTCTGACTGTGAGCGACGCTACCTCTGGTGCCTCCTACACCATCGCGTCCAACACCCGCGGTTTCTGCCGCATGCGCTGCATCGGAGCTGGCGGTTGGATCGTCGTCGCTGCTGGTACTCTGCCATGAAGAACGTTGCAGAAGCTTTCTCTCGTTGGTTGCCGTCGAGCCAAGCTCCTGCAACCAGCCAAGAGCCCGTTGTTGCTGACGCCAAGAAGGTTACTGCCCGCATCGACATTCAAGTCGCTGACCAGTGCCCTGTGTGCAAAGCAACCATGACCAAGGCAGACGCACACGGTCTTCCTGTTTACGTGTGCCACACGCACCGCGTAGTCCTCCCTCAACCCGACTGAACCAACTATGCTGAAGAATCGCTACTCCGTTACCGGAGGCACCATCCGTTCATACGCGCAACCGTCGTTGCGCAGTCCGAACCCCGTAATGAAAAGCGCGCGTGTGACTGGCAACGTGCTGCCCGATGCTTCAGCCGCGGTTCCCATGGCTATGATGCCTGCTGGGGGTGTTGGGTTCAATCGGATGTTCACGGGTATCCTGCCCGAGACTGAAGAGTCCCTGATCCCCTACTACCGCGACTGCTACCAGTTTGACGCGGTTGCAGGTGCCACAGTTGACATCATCTCCACGTTTCCCTTCTCTGACTGGACACTCACGGGTATCGAGTCAGAGGAGATGAAACCCTTCAACGATAGCCTGAGCCGCATCAACATGCGGGCACTTCTTCCCGAGGTGTCGAACTGCTATCTGAAGGACGGCGCGTTCATCGGGTCGTTGGTGTACGATGCAAAGTCGTCTACGTTCCAGGACGTCCTGGTGCATGACCGTCTGAACTGTTCCATCACACACTCGCCCCTGTTCTCGCAAGAGCCTGTCATCAAGGCCAACTCCGCGCAGTACTTGAACGCGTTCATTCATTCGGACTCGCCTTACGTTCGCAAGATCATCGAGGCCTATCCGAAGGCTGTCATCGACTCGTTCACTCAAGGTGAAGCAGTCCTTGACCCAGTCACAACCATCTATGTCCCTCGGCGCACACAGGTTGACCAGGTAACGACGTCATACCTCAAGCGCCTTCTGCCTTTTTACATCCTCGAAAAGACTCTGTTCCGTGGAACACTGATCGAAGCGTCTAAGCGCATGCGTGCGACCACGCACATCCAGCTGGGTACTGACGTGTGGGAGCCCACACCGAAGGAAATGCAGCAGGTTTTGTCGCAGTTCCAGATGTCTGAAATGGACCCTCTGGGCGCCTGGGTCGTAACCCGGCAAGGCGTGCAGGTACAGGACATTCGTCAAGCTGGCGAAATGTGGAAGTGGACTGACGTTATCGACTCGTTGGTCCCTCACAAACTGCGCGCCCTCGGTATCTCTGAAGCGTTCTTGGCGGGCGACGCTGCGTACGCCACTGCCGAAACCGCGATGACTGTGTTCCTTGAGAACATGGAAGGCTTCCGTGACTTCGTTCGCTTCAAAGTCTTCGAATCTAAGCTGTTCCCTCTGATCGCAGTCATGCACCGTCTGTTCCGTGACCCCACCAAGGCGCGTCCCAATACGACAGCAGAAGGCTTGATGTACAACTTGTCCGATCGTTCGAACCTGAAGATCCCTGACCTGCAGTGGCACAAGAAGCTTGTCACCAAGGACAGCACTGAGTTCGATCTGCTGGACAAGCTGGGTGAGAAGGGCTTGCCAGTCCCTCTGAAGATGCTTGCTGCTGCAGGTGGTCTTGACCTGAAGAGCCTTCTGGAAGACTTGAAGGAAGACTCGGAAATCCGTGCCAAGATCTCTGCCATCACAGGCAATCCTATGCCTACAGCTA
>ERZ724505.1107-NODE-1107-length-15391-cov-7.425078_pt1 | contig 15391 bp, 2 predicted proteins | sample MGYA00376038_ERZ724505 | MGnify/ENA primary metagenome ERZ724505 (study PRJEB28724, sample SAMN07190884) | wastewater metagenome | isolation source: effluent of sewage treatment plant in Hong Hong | place: Hong Kong | collected 2016-03-17 ... | reverse complement strand
CAGCCTACGACGCAGCGTTCCGCGCCGTAGGCGCCGAACAAGCATTCAGCGCCTACAGCAATCTGGCGACATCCCTAAGCATCAAAGCGCCAGTAAACCCAAACGAGCAAATGGCCAACGCCTACGCCGCCAACGTGCAAACCATCCGCCAACTCGATCCCATTGCCGGTAACATCGCAACCGATCTAGTACCAGGTTTACAGGCAAAATACGCCACTGCCAGTATCTATCCTGATCAGCCAGAAGGCGTACCCGAATACAGCCCTGCAATGCGCATAACCGACGTGCTGACCATGCCTACCATCGGACGTGGCACGCCACCACCGACCTGGCAACAGCCGGCATGGGACACAACCGTAGGCACACGGATGCTCAACATCCAAACTGATCCAACCAAAAACGAATCACCCAACGCGAGCCAGCAAAACAACACCGCGCTCTATTTCTTGCGCGACCCGCGCGATCAATCAATTTTCTATGTGGGACAAAGTGTTGCCCCGAGCGACCGCATCGTCCAACATATTGAAGAAGTCAATGAAAGCGACGCCTTTAGTCACCCAAAAAAAGTGCGCATCGCCGAGATATTGCAAGACCAGGACTATCCACGCATGCAAGTCTTCGGCTGGTATCCAGGCCAAACCAAAACCACCGATGACACCGCCGACAAAATGGAAATGGCCTGGATCGGCTACGTGCAATACGTCGTCGGCGCACAAGCCGACGTCAGCACGCTCAACCGCAAGGACTGGGAAAAGCTGATCGCCGACCTGGGCATGACCAAAGCCGACATGGACAAACAGTTTGCCGCCATGCAGGCCGACACCGCGCCAAACCTCGAAAATGTACAGATGAGCAAGGTGCCCAATGTCAATCAATCGGTCTTCCCTGACGAAAATGTCCCCGCCCACTTGATCGGCTATGGCGCCAATAACTGGGTGCCAAACAAGACTGACTGGGACTACATCATGGCGCACCCGGTTCAGCCGAGCCAGTACCCAGGTGTGGACTGGGGCGATAATCAATGGGGTCTGCCCGGCATCGGCAACAAGAAGCGCAGTGAACTATGGAGCGCCGGTTTCACCAACTGGCAAGACGTGGCCACGCCAAGCACAGATGAATATGCTCGTCTCGTCGAAATCGCCGGCAGCGCCGACAAAGCACAGGTATGGATCGACAAAGCAAACTACACCGTCGCCGTGCAAACAGGACAACTGCCACCACCGCCACCACCACCACCACTAGACACCGAAGACCCGCGAAATCAAAGCGGCACCAGCACACAACAGTACCAAACCATCAACTACACGACGGCCAGCCGCGCTTACCAACCCACAGCAGATACCATTGCTCTGCCTGAACTAGCAACATTCGGCGTAAAATCAGCAACAGCGGCAACGCCTACCAGCACCACAACCGACGCCATCGCCTTACCTGAACTGGCAACATTCGGTGTCAAAACAGCAGCAGCGGTAACATCCACCAGCACCACAACCGACACCATCGCCTTACCTGAACTGGCGACATTCGGTATCAAAACAGCAGCAGCAGGACCGCCACCTGGCGCTGCCGATCTTGCCTTCCAACAACTAACCGCCGGCTACAACCCATATTGGCAACAAATGGTGCCAGAACCAGATAAGTTGCGTGCCATGATTCCAACCATGGCCATGAGCACCGGCATCGCGGCTGTTAGCGGCATCGCCGCCATGATCGGCGGCAGTTGGCTTGCGCCAGCGCTCAACCTCGGCATCGCAATGTCACGCACGCCACGCCCAGTAGGCACAGGCGCCACGCAAACATCGCTACCAGGACAAACATACCAAAGCGAGACACCAACGCCACAGCGTCCCACCATCCCCCGCCAGACAAGCCAATATATGTACTTCCCTGGCTACCGACCCAGCGCCGAAGCCGGCCAGCAATTCTGGCTGCCCAACCTACCCAACGGCCAGCAATTCTGGGTTGCCGGCAACATGATCGCCAGCGGCGAAGACTACCGTGATCCTGACTACGTGAACAATCCACAATTCGATCCCATGCACCCAGAAACATCACTGGCGCGCATGAAAGAATTCTACGGCGACCTGCAACCAGTGCCTGGACAATACTTGCGCACGCAAGGCGCCTACATGGGCTATGGACCACGCACCAGCTACGATCAGCAACGCACCGTACGCACTGGCCCCAGCGCCCTCAATGCAAACCCTTACGGCCTCGCCGGGGATGATGGCATGCGCATGACACAAGGCGCACCAGACCCACGCACACAACCCGAACTATATGCACGTTGGGAAAAAGAAGTGTGGCAGCCACGCGGTGAATATGGCATCTGGCTCGAAGAACCCATCGCCGCACCGCCGAACTACAACTATCAACAAACGGGCACTGGCCTATTCTATCAGACCAAAGAGCGCACCAGCATCACCGCCGCCGCACCGGGACAGGTAGTGCAAGTGGTCAATGGGCCTGGCGGCCAGAGCGTCGTCATTCAACACGACTTCGGGCAGACCATTTACAGCAACCTGGCCGGCACCGGCCTGCAACCAGGCCAAATGCTTGGCGCCGGCGATCTCGTTGGTCTATCATCAAACAGTTTCCAGTTTGATTTCAGACTCGCCGGCGATCCAAACGGCTACACCGACCCAACACCATACCTGCCCAGCACCGGCATCCGTGGCGAGAGCGGCTGGGCCTTAACTGACATTCCCGGCGTAAACCGTACAGATGCCCAGATGCTTTACGACATGGGCTTCGTCAGCCCCGACGATTTAGTCGCCCGCGGCAGTGCCGCAGCCATCGACCAGCATCCAATCCTGGGCGCAGCCTTTGACGCTCGCTCTGGCTGGGAAATCATGAGCGCCGCCAACGCCCTGCTCGCAAGTGGCGCCAATCCCAATCCACCACTTGCCGCCGGCATGAGCGCAATTCCACCAAGCCAACGCCCACGCAGCACTGGCGCCGGCATGCCGGCTGAAATGCCCACCTGGCGCGCTGGCACTAGCCCAGCAGCGACAAACAGACCACCAAGTCAACAAGCACGCGGCAGCATCAACCCAGCCATCAGCGCCTACGCTGCCAAACACAATGTCGATCCAGCACTGCTGCAGGCTGTGCTCAACATCGAAGCCGGCGGGCGCACGCATGATGCTGACACTGGCCAAGCCGTTGCCCGCTTTGAAGTCCACGTCTTCCGCGATACCAGCGGCATCGACAAAACCACCTTTGACCAAAACTTCCGCGTCAGCAGTTTTATCAACGCCGAATACAAAGACCCTGCTACTGGCGAATGGCGCAACGTCCACGCCAACCAGGCCAGCGAGCAGGCCGCCATCGCCCTTGCCGCCAGCCTAACCAGCCGCGATCAAGCCCTCTACGCTACCGGCCAAGGCGGCGCGCAAATCATGGGCTTCCACTACAAAACACTGGGCTACGATAGCGCCGGCGCAATGTACGACGCCTTTACCGCTAACGCTGAAAACCAATACACAGGCTTCTTTGACTTTCTGACCAGTTCAGGACTGATTGACAAACTAAGCGCCGGCGACATCGAAGGTTTCGTCACCGGCTACAACGGCGACGCCAACGTGCCGACGTATAGTCGCCTACTGCGCGAGCAATATGCACTCGTCAGCGCCAATGCCACCACCCAAGGCACCGATCCTGCCCGGCAAGCTGCCGAACAAGCACTGATCGACTCCGCACCGGCAGCCACCGCCACCGACCGCGCAGTCACCGAACGGCGCGCTGGCATCCAGAGCCTGGTTGACTCTGTACCCAGCCTTGACGCCTTACAACCCAATATCGTCGCCGGCCTGACTGAGAAACGTTTGGCCGAACTTGTCACCAACACAACGCTACGCACGGTAAAGAACATCGCCGACCTCGATGCAAGCCGCACAGCCGACGACAAGCCCGGCGCCGATGCTATTTGGCTTGGCAAGCAGATCGGCGCCAACGCCGAAACCGCAGAAAAGATCATTCTTGGCGCAGAAGGATGGCGAGCACCTGGTCCAAAAACGAACCCGAGCACCATCGCCTACCTATTCGCAACCAAATATGACAGCGAAATCACAGGCACCAATCTCACCGCCGCCGACCTGCGCCAACTCAACGCCATCGGCATTCTGGACTTACAGACATTGGCGGCCACCAACCCCTATGACATCATGCGCCGAACCGGCTTGAACCACGGTCAGGCCCGCAATGCCGTCACTGTCGCCCTGAACACGCTACGCGCCCAAGGCATCGAAATCGAGCCAAACAGCCGTACATACCCAAAGACCTATACGGAAATTGACGCCCCAGACCCAGAAGTCGGCGACAAAACTCCACTCACCGAAAACATGCTGCCTGGACTGACCAAAACAAAAATCGAGCTGCTGGCCAAAGCCAATATCACCACTATCGGCCAACTAGCCCAACTCAACGACCCCAAATCGCGCTGGGACGCCAACTGGTTGGAAGCAAACACCGAAAACAAGATCCGCTACGACACTGGCAAAGAACTCGCTGCTGCTGCCGCCGGCTGGACGCCAATCACCAGCGCTACCAACTTGGGTGAAGAACGCGTGCGCAAGAGTCTGGGCATCAGCAACGCCGAACTGGAAACCCTCAACGCGCTTGGCATCACCGACGTCGGCGGCATCATGACCACACAAGCGCGCTGGCTCGACGAACGCGATCTGCAAGCGGACTACAATCTACCAACGCAATACACTCGAACCAACGCCGACAAACTGATCAGCGGCGCCATGCGCATCACTGGCACCGATCCGACGACAGTCAAGACCGATCCGACCCGCACCGATCCGCGCTTTGAATTCATGGAGCGCGATAAAGAAGGGGTTCCTGGCATCAGCCGCCAACGCCAAACCTGGCTCTATGCGACACCGCGTTCAGCAACCAGCGCCGCCAGCACCAGCCCCGACATGATCGACACTGCCGCCGAATTCATGGACGCCGATCCAGTCTGGCTCTACGAGCGTTCAGACTTCAAATGGCCACTGGAAAGAATCACCGCCGCCCAGAACGCACTGCGCATCCAGCAAGGCCGCGAGCCAGTAAGCATCGAGAATAACCCCTGGTCTAGTGTGCCTGGTCAGGATCTGATGCACCTGAATATCACCAGTGCCCAAATCGAAGCCCTGGAACAAGCCAACATCGGCATCAAGCGCAACAGCTACACATCATTTCTAGCCGCCGAAAAAGCCAAAATCGCCAAGGCCCTGAACATCCCCGAAGACCAGGTAACGGTGTTGCAAGCCAAAGCCGCCGAACAACTACGCGCCCTGCAAGCCAAGCAACAACAGCCAAGCGCCCCAACTGCGCCCGGCGGCGCCCCAGCGCCAGCAGCACCACAAGCAAACCAACAAAACGCCAGCCTGCTTGGCCCATATGCCGATTTCCTTGGCGTGGACGCAACCGCACTCGCCGGCCTGCCCCTGGCCGAGATCGAGAAAAAAGTCAACGACAAGATGAGCACCTTCGAGCAGAAACAAATGGGTAGTGGCGCCCAAGACTACCGCATGGCACAATTCAAACAGCAGTTAGCGGACCCACTGACCACAACAGCACAACGCGTCCAAGACGCCACTGACCGCCGCAACATTCGCACACCAGAACCAAGCCGGGGACCAGACATCAGCCGCCTGGTGCAGAACACAGTCGCTGGCATGGAAGATCAACTGGCGGCAAAGATCTTCAAGCAACTACAAAGGAGCCTCGTCTAATGGCCATCAAACTAGCAAATATCGCCATGCCCACAACCATGAGTGCGCGCGCCCTACGCTACAAATTCACCCCCAGCGAGATTATCGGCCGCAACGGCAAAGGCGAAGCCATCGTCAGCAACAACGGCGCCAGCGTCGAATGGTCGTGGGCCAGCCTCAACGGCACCGAATACGACTGGCTGATCACCACCCTATTGGGCGACGCCGCCAGCAAAGAAGACTCCACCAGCAGCGGCACGATAGTGTATAATCACAAGCGTGCAGAGCAAACCTTCAATCACTGCATGATCCTCCGCCCCGAATACAAAATACTCCGCGGCACCGAGTACGTTGAAGTGACGCTCCTGATCGACCAACTGTGGTGAAACAATGGCCGTACAATTTGAAGCCTACATCGGACCCGTCTGGCGCCCCTCATCCAGCGCCACTGCCTGGAACTGGACCACCAGCGCCGACCGCGACCTGGCCGACCAGCAAGCCGCCACCGTACGCACGTCCTTTACTGCCGGCGGCACCACCCTGCAAATCAACAACTTGCGCCCCATGCCCGCAAAAGGCGGGGTCTGGGTTGGGCCAAACGGCACTGGGCAAGGCTGGGAATACATCGAGTACGGCAGCATTGTCGATAATACAACTTACTACACTATCGGCACACTCAGCGCAGAACCGAGCGGAACACGCGAGCACAACGGTAATCACAGCGCCGGCGCCAGCGTAAAGTTCTGGGTGCCCCTGAACACCAATGACGGCAAATTCCATTTCACCGAAGAAATGGACCAGAACCTGGCCGCCACCAACTGGACAGCCACCCTGGCCGGCGTGCTGGCCCCCCGCAGCTTTATCCGCAAAAACCACGCCCTCTACATCCGCACCAAGACGCTGCCCGGCGGCGCCTGGACCGCCTTCGCCTTGGGTTGGATCGAAGAAGCCACCATCCAAGACGATTTCAGAAAATACGCCAGTTGGGAAATCACGATCTGCTCCATCGCCGGCATCCTGCAACAACAGCACTGCCCACCACTCCGGGCCGGCGACCTGGACATCTTGCGTGCCGGTAAACTCGTCAAGAGCGACGTCATCCTGGCCCATCCCGCCAAAGAACGTCACAGTGGCGACTACATTGCCGCCGAGCCAGATCTGACCGCCGACAGCATGATCGACGGCGACGACGAGAGTCTGTGCATCTTCGAGCGCGTGCTAGGCCCCAGCGGCGCCAGAGGCAGCCAAAACAGCGAGACGCAGAAATACGGCTACTTCTTTGTCTCGGAAATGAATTTGACCGCCCTGCCCGGTTTGGGCAAGGGCTATCGCTGGATTCAGATCACCGCCGCCGGCAGTGAAAAAATCTACGACACCACCATTTGCAGCCGTGGCATCTGGAACGGCACAGCCTGGACCGGCGGCTACAACCAGGCTTTCTGCAAGATCAACGGCTCATGCAACCGCGACTCGAAGATCATCATCTGCGAGAACCTGACTAAGTTCACTGCCATGAACCCGCTGTCCGACTACAACCGCATCGAAGAAATCGGCTCGGGCTGGTTCGACAACCTCATGCTCGATCCTGCACGCGGCGACTGCATCGGCCTCTACAGCCACAATCCCAACGCCACTGGCTTCCAAGGCCCTGGCGGCTGCGTCAAGTGGGGCGACCAAATCACAGGCTTTGAAGCCCGCCACGACAGCGGCGCCACGCGCGGCCTCGCCAGTGGCCCTGGTATCGACGCCCCCGGCAACGGGCAGATCATTCGCTACAGCTGGGGCAGCAACATCAATGGCAGTGATGACTGGTTCCTTAGCCCCTATGACACGCCTGGCTATTTTCCCAGCGACGGGATTGATCCGTGGGCACTCTTTCGCTTGCCGGGCATGGGCCTACAACTCTACACCGACCTCACAGCCGGCTACACTGGCGTGCTCGAAATCAGCGACGGCGCCACCCTCTCGACGAACGGCTTACCGGCCAGCGGCACTATCCAGATCGGCGGCGAACAACTCACCTACAACAACAAAACCAGCACCACGATCAACATCACCGCGCGCGGGGCCAACACAACCGTAGCCACCAGCCACCTGGCCACCGATCCCGTCTACATTTTGCACACTGGCGGCCTGGCCACCGACGGCTACCCCATCAAGACCATCAAGTGGAGCGTGCGCAATGGCGGCAACGCGCCCAAGAAATTCAATATCCGCGTCAGCAACTTCATCGCCACACCACGCACGCCGACAAACGATGACGAAGATCCCAACACCGGCTGGTTTCAGGACTACGACATCAACACCGCTGTAGATAATCACGTCGGCACAACCTACACCCTCAACCTGGCCGCCAACACCCGCGCGCTTTGGGTGCTCATTGAAATCATGAGCATGCAAAGCGAACTCGCCCGACCACGCATCAATACTTTGCAGGCAATCGTCGATGAGACCCTATTCGACAGCACGCAATGGCTACCTGCCGGCAGCGACATCACCGATGTCTACAATCAACTATTCAGCCTGCTTGGCCTACCAGCCAACGCCTACAGTTGCACCGCTACCGACACCAACGCCTGTGAAATCGTCACCGGCGAAAAGCCGGCCTGGGCCACGCTCACCGACTTGGCCGACTACACCAACACCATGATCAAGATCTCCCCACTCTCTATCATCAGCGTCACTGACAATCACCTATGGCGCACCGATAAAACCGGCAGCGGCACCTTTGGCACCCCATCCAGCACCTGGACGCGCAGCAACGCCAAAGCCGCCACCTTCATCGCCGAACGCGCCACATCCGTGCGCCAATTGCGCATGACTTGGCTAAACAGCGACGGCAGCGACGGCGGCACCGTCGTCTATCCAACGACACCAGCGGACACCGGCACCCTCATCGACCTGCCCGGCAGCATCTACCCGAGCGGCACCCACGCCACCAACGCCCTGCAACGGCGCTTCATCGTCCTGAACTTCCCCATGACTTTAGCCGTTGAAATCGCCACCGGCGACCCAACCCTACGCACCGGCGTCTTCCATGCATTGCAATGGGATTTTCAAGACGGCAGCACAGCCGACCGCAAGGGGCTTGTGCAAAGCATCGATCACGTTCTTGAAAACCTCGCCTGGCAAACCGCCATCCGCATGATCCAAATCAGAGAGGCAGGCTACTGATGAGTATCCTTGATCGTGTCGCCGCACGCGTCAATCGCAATGCCGCCGCCCAACAACTGGGCAGCAACTTCGCTGCACGCCAACAGGCCATGCCAGGCACAGTTGCCGGCAATGGCCTCACCCGCGTAAACGGCATGATCAGCCTCGGCACACCAGCCACAACCGACGGCGCCACCACATTGGTCAATATAGGCCGCCCAGCCGCTGCGGTATGGCAACCAAGCAACGCCGCCGGCATCGTCAATACCACCAGTGCCAGCGGCAGCGCCGTCACCGAAAACACCGGCGCGCTGGCAGCGCACAACCTGAACAGCGCCTATCACATCGGTCCCCTCGGCGACGACCAAGCCCCGCAGTTCTTAAAAATCGACGGAACCCGCGACCTCATCGGCAATCTCGCCGTCGGCGCTGGTTTCACCATCGACGGGGTTGACATCAGTGCCCACGCCATTGACATCAATGCCCACCATGCCAAACAGCACGCCTACGACAGCACCGCCGACCACAGCGGAACACTCTCATGGTCCAACGTAAACAAGTCAGGTAGCAACCTGTCCGACCTGACCAATAAACCGCACAGCCAACTCACCAACATCGGTCCAAACGACCATCACAATCAGATCCACAGCATCACTGGCACCGACCACACCCTATCAGCCGCAAAATTCGCCCTCGTCGGCGCCAGCGCGCTCAACACACTGGGCTTGCTCACGCCACTCGCCAGCAGCGTCGGCCCCGTTGAAACCATACTGAAATCCGACAGCGCCGGCGGCCTAGAACTGGTCAAACTGCGCACCCAGACCATCGACACCAACACCGGCCAAAACCTGACCGTGCAGCCCAACCAAAACCTGATCTTGGCCCCAGCAACCAACATCGTTGTCCTCAACGACGGCAAGGCCATCCAAAGCAGTGGCTGGACCGCCAGCGGCTTTGCCGGCGCCGGCTTCCGCATTGATCAAGGCATCAGCGCCGCCAACACCACCACCGCCGAATTCGATCACCTCTGGGTGCGCGGCACCATGCACGTCTACGAATTGGTCATCCAACAGATCCGCGCCACCAATGGCAGCATCTTTGTCACCTCAAGCGCAAAAATCGCCACCGTCACCCTCGTCAGCGGCTCAACCTACGACCTGACCGTCGACGCCAGCACAAATGACTACCAACCGTTCGCCGTGAACGATGTCATTCGCGCCCAACGGATTAACCTTGGCACCACCAATCTCGTCTACCGTTCCGACCTGCTCGTTACCAACATCAACGTTGGCGGGGACGCAAAGAAATTTCGCGCCACGGTGCAAGGCGGCACCACCATCCCCGCCGTAGGCATGGAATTCGTGCGTTTGGGCAACACCAGCGACGTGACCCGCCAAGGCGTCATCTACTTGACCGCTGACGACAACGGCGCACCATTCATCGACGTCGTAAACGGTATAACCGCCCACAGCGACTGGAACACGACCGGCAAAGTCAAAGTCCGCCTTGGCCGGCTAGACGGCATCACCGCCAACGCCAACGAATACGGCTTGTGGGCCGGCACCGGCACCGGCGACACGCAGCAGGCCCTGGTTGCGTCAAACCGTGGCGTGCTGCTCACCAACATCCCACTCAATTTCAAGGCCGGCACTGGCGATACTGTCATGTCGCTAGCGCCAGGCGCCAACAACGCTGCGCCGTACATCGCCCTTGGCTCACCACTCCCCACCACACCCGTCGATAACAGCGGGCTATGGCTTGGCCGTGAAGAAGCAACCACCAACCTGATCAGCAACCCATCATTTGAGTACGACGCCCCCGGCGCCACCATCACCGGCTGGACCACCTACGCCTACACATCAGGCGTCGCGCCGACCGGCACCCGCGCCGTCGTCAACACACAACAGCGTTTCGGCACAAAAGCCCTGGAGTTAGTCAAGACCGGCGGCTCACCACTGTCCCGCTGGGGCATCTACGACTCGTTCAACGTTACCAACGGCATGGAGTACACCTTCACCGTCTACGTCAAAGTCACCGCCATCACTGGCGGCACAAAACAAGTGGCGCTTTACGCCAGCGCCGCCGGCGCAACTGCCATTGTCAGACAAACCGACGTTTGCGACTGGACAAGGCTATCCATTACTGTCACCGCCCCAGCCTCTGGCACCGGCATTTTATACTTTTGGATCGATAACGCCGACACCGCCACCGTGTACATCGACGGCGCACAAGTAGAAGAAAAAGCCTACGCGACACCCTACTGTGACGGCAGCTTGGGCATGCAACATAGCTGGGCCGGCACAACGCACAACAGCGCCAGCACCCGCACCGAAGGCTATCGTTTCCGTCTGGGCAACATCAGCAACGGCGCCCTAGCCAACGGCATTTACTGGGATGGGAGCGCGCTGCAGGTCAAAGGCGCCATCACCATCCAGGCCGGCAGCAGCGGCATCGGCACCTTCAGCGACGCCAACATCGACAATATCGCCGACGGCAGCACCTACAAACGCACCAACGCCAACGAAAAGACCGGCGCCGGCAGGGCCTACACTGCCCTCGACGCCAACAACATCCTGACCACAAGAGTAGACCCTGGCACAGTCTGGGGCGCCAACCCCGGCGCGGGTGTGGCCGGGTTGCTTTTAGGCAGCGACTACATGGGCTACTGGACCGGCACTGCCTGGAAATCCTACATGGACAACCTGGGCAAGTTCTACCTGAACAGTGGCGCCAGCGACAACTACCTGACGTGGAACGGCACAACATTGACCGTGAGTGGCGCAATCAACATCGTTGGCGCCAGCAGCGGCTACGCAAACCTAAGCGACATCCCAACATCACTGGACACCATCAACGCAGCCGAAGCCAACGCACTGACCACATCCGCCGCCAACATGTTCATTGACTCGTTCGACGGCCTATCACCCTACACGCAATACCAAAGACATCAAGGAACCGAGACTCCCATCGTCACCAGCGTCGCTGACTCCTACAGTGGCGGCTACATCCTCCGCATCGGCGACAACAGCGGCAATGACGAAGTGCGCATCAGCCATAAGCGGCTGATCCCGTTCGATCCGAACAAGACCTATCGCACAACCGTAAGAATGCGCAGAACCGCAGGCACAGGCACAGTATACGTTGGTCTGCTAGGCGTCGCCGCCGACGGTGTCACCCTCGTCAACATCACTGGCGCCAACTCTTACGTCAGCGCCCACTACCATGCCGCAAGCAACAGCGCACCAGGAGCAACCTGGACCGAGTACACTGGTTACACAAAAGGCTTCGGCGCGACCAATGGCACCGGCGGCACAACCACCCCGAGTGCGCCAGGACAGATGCACCCCAATGTGCGGTACATCCGACCCTTCATTATTGCCAACTACAACACCCAAGCCGGCACTATTGAGATCGACGCCATCACCGTGGACGTCATGGACGGCAGTTGGTACAGCGCAGCCGGCATGCCCGCACGCTTTGGCGACGCCATCCCACCCACCGGAACGGGGCTGCAAATTACAGCAACCCACATGGGATACTATGACAACAATGTGTGGAAGACTTTCATCAAAAACGACGGGAAGTTCTTCTTCGCCGGCGAAGCCGCCAACACCGTAGGTTGGGATGGGACTGACCTCTACGGCAGCAACGCCAGCGTCAAGCAATGGTACGCCCGCGCCAGCAACGGCAAGCTATACACCGGGGCCGGCAATGTAGTGCTGTCAGCACAAGGCATAGACATCACCGGCTACGACGCGACCACATCCAATCCCATCCCAACCGAAAATGTCCGCGCCGTGACCTGGTGGGAAGACGCCGACAACTACAATCCCGCCACAGACAAACCGCGCGTGCGCATGTGGGGCGGTCACGACACCGGCAAAAGCGTATGGCAGGTTGACGTCGATCCAGGCAGCATCGGCGCGCCAATGTCGATCTGGATGTACGACAAGCAATTCTGGTTTTCCGGCTTCACCACCATCGCCGGCGTGCCAGGCATGACCATCGCAACCAGCAACATCACCACCAGCGCGCCACTCTACGTGCAAGGCGGCTTTTCATCCACCGTGGATCTCTTGCCAAGTACTGACATCACCTACAATCTAGGCTCCGCACTCAAGCGTTGGAACAGCATCTACGCCAATAACTTAGTCATCAGCGGTTCAATCTCTGGTCAAGTTCTCAGCGGCGCCGAATGGGAATATGCCGGTGATATGGTCATCGACGCCAACAGCGCCAGCACAACCACCGTCAGTATTGTCAACCAGGGCGCCGGAACAGCAAATCTAGCCGTAGACAACAATATCACGCTTGGCGGCACAGTCGACGGCGTGGACCTGGCCAACTTCAAAAGCAGCTATGACAGTCATGCCGCCAGCGCCGACGCTCATCATGCCCGCGATCACGTTTTAGCAACCGCCGCGGGCCTGGGCGCCAACCACACCGTCAGCGGCCTCACCTCCGGGCAGGTACTTCGCGCTACCGGGACCACGACCGCGGCTTTCGGCGGCATCCAAGACAGCGACCTGCCCGCGAGCATCGTGCGCACGAGCCGCACCATCACCGCCGGTGCTGGACTTACTGGCACCGGCGATCTGTCCGCAAACCTCACCTTTGCCGTGGGCGCCGGCACCATGATCACCGTCAACGCCGACGACGTGCAGATCACTGCTGGCGCAAACTATCAGTTCATTGGCACCGGCAGCGGCACAGCAGCCGGTTGGCGCAACGTATCAGAACTGGCTGGCTCTGGTCTCACCGCAGCAACCGGCATCCTAGCCGTGGGCGCAGGAACGATGATTACCATTGGCGCCGACACCGTGGGCCTGAGCAGCGGCACCGCCCAATACCAATTCCCAATGACCGGCCCCACCACATTCACGCCGGCATGGACTGACCTATCCACCCTGGCCGGCGCGGGCCTGACCTTCGCCACCGGCGCACTAGCCGTAGGCGCCGGAACCCTCATGACCGTAGCCGCCGATACCATCGGCCTCAGCAACGGCACAGCACAATACCTTGTTCCTGTGACCGGCGCCACCCCATTCACGCCGGCCTGGACCAACCTGTCAGACTTCGCCGGCAACGGCCTGACCTTCGGCACAGCCTACAACATTGGCGCCGGCACGATGATCACCGTGAACGCAAACGACGTCCAGATCAGCGCCGGCGCAACCTATCAATTCATCGGCACCGGCAGCGGCACCGCCGCGGGTTGGCGCAACGTGTCTGAACTGGCCGGCTCTGGCCTCACAGCCACCAATGGCGTGCTCGCCGTCGGCGCCGGCGCCTTGATTACCGTCAGCGCCGACAGCGTAGCAGTCGGCAACGGCACCGCACAATATCAGTTTCCCATGACCGGAGCCACGCCATTCACCGCCGCATGGACAGACCTGTCCACACTAGCCGGGGTTGGCCTAACCTTCGCCACCGGCGCACTAGCCGTGGGCGCCGGCACACTCATGACCGTCAGCGCCGACGCCATCGGCTTGAGCAATGGCACGGCGCAGTATCAGATCCCAGTCACTGGCACCACACCGTTCACGCCGACCTGGACCGATCTATCCACATTCGCCGGCGCCGGCATTGGCTTTAGCAGCGGCACGTTCAACATCACCGCTGGCGACCTCATCAGCGTCACCGCCGACGCCGTGGGCCTCAGTGCTGGCGGCAACTATCAATTTGTTGGCACCGGCGCCGGCACCACCGCAGGCTGGCGCAACGTATCAGAACTGGCCGGCTCTGGTCTCACCGCAGCAACCGGCATCTTGGCCGTAGGCGCCGGCACGATGATTACCGTGGGCGCCGACACCGTTGGTTTAAGCAACGGCACCGCCCAATACCAATTCCCAATGACCGGCGCCACGCCATTCACCCCAACCTGGACCGACCTGTCTACACTGGCCGGCGCGGGCCTGACCTTCGCCACCGGCGCGCTGGCCGTGGGCGCCGGGACGATGATCACCGTCAACGCCAATGATGTCCAAATCACAAACGGCAGCGCCGATCAATACATCGGCACCGGCGCCGGCACCACCGCAGGCTGGCGCAACCTGGCTGATCTGGCTGGGGCTGGCCTGACCTTTGGCAGTAATGTCATAGCCGTGGGCGCCGGCACACTCATAACCATCGGCGCCGACACCGTGGGCCTGAGCAACGGCACGGCGCAATACCAATTCCCCATGACTGGCGCCACAACATATACTCCAACCTGGACCGACCTATCCACCCTGGCCGGCGCCGGCCTGACCTTTGGCACTGGCACTTTTGCCGTAGGCGCCGGCACGATGATCACCGTGAACGCCAACGATGTGCAAATCAGTGCTGGCGCAAACTATCAGTTCATCGGTACTGGCGCCGGCACGGCCGCAGGTTGGCGCAATGTATCAGAACTGGCCGGCTCTGGCCTCACCGCAGCAACCGGCATCTTGGCCGTAGGCGCAGGAGCAGGCATAAACATCAAAGCTGATGACGTGGCTCTAAACACACCAGGCACGCTCACCGTCAGCAGCACCAACAGCAGCACCGGC